>Ga0129313_1000065_pt1 | contig 107976 bp, 114 predicted proteins | sample O1105metagenome_FD_94436 | JGI IMG/M metagenome (GOLD analysis project Ga0129313, IMG submission 94436) | Orangutan group fecal microbial communities from fecal samples from Wisconsin, USA - O1105 metagenome | ecosystem: Host-associated > Mammals > Digestive system > Large intestine > Fecal...
TCTGAACTTGGACCGCTACAGGTTTCTCGGTGCTAACCGGAACTTTTCAGCGTCTATTGGTTCTTTTCAAGAGCTTCCTGCCGGGCTGTAGAAGTCATTCTTTTGTCCGGCGCTTGGCGCTCACATATAGTACCATATCCAGAGGGTTTTGGCAAGTGTTTTTTCAAAGTTTTTCTGCATTTTTCCCTATTTGTATACAAGTGCCAGTTTTTTGCCGTTTTCTATCCGGTTTTTGACATTTCTCTTCCTTATTATAATATACAAGCACAGACCCCGGCAGTTCTGCACCGCCGGGGTCCGGAGTTGATTCAGTTCTTTTCTTCCTGTTTCATCTGATGCAGTGTCAGCCACACCGCCGCTGCCAGCACCGGCAGCAGGGAGATCAAGCCTATAGGCGCAGGTCCCAGTATGCTGTAATAGGCATCCGCCGGGCGGGTCAGCAGCACCGGAAGCGTTGCAGCAGCATTCAGTGCTCCATGGGCAATGGCAGGCATCCAGATGCTCCCGGTCTTTTCGTAGAGCCAGTCCAGCAGGCTGTTCATTGCAAAGCAGCACACGCACCACACTACCAGCCCCAGCACCGGAGCACCCAGATAATTGGTGCCGTACTCATAGCCCACCAGCAGCATCATCGGCCAATGCCAGACGCCCCAGATCATGCCCCCTGCCAGTCTGCCGCCCAGCAAACCAAGCCGCTCTTTCAAAAAGGGCATCATATAGCCCCGCCAGCCTGCCTCCTCGCCTACGGCAGGGATCATATTGATCAGCGGCGCAAAGGTGACCGCCTGCAGGGTCATGACCAGCAGATACTGCATCGGGGTCATACCCAGCTGCGCTTTGAGGGTTTCCAGCGTCCATTCACCGCCGAGGGTCGCCAGCAGATAGCTGCCGTCGGTATCCAGCCGGGCAGGGAAAACCACAAAATACAGCGCCGCACCCAGCAGGGTGAACACTGCCGGACCAAACCACGCTGCCAGCAGATACTTTACATTGCCTTTCAGCCGGGGTCTCCAGCCGATGCCGGTGGGGCGGTGCAGAAAGCCCCTGCAGACCAGCAGCACCGCCGCCAGCGGGCAGAACATGGTGACGATCAACGCCAGCTGATACAGTGCCGTGTTCTGCTTTTGCAGCAGCGCCATACAGCCGCCCACCTGACACAGCCATGCCAGCCCGAAACTGAACAGAAAATACAGCCCTACGCCCTGCTTTTCTTTTGCCGTCATACAAACTTCACCGCCGTTCCGTATGCAATGACCTCTGCTGCGCCCTGCATGACGCTGGCGGAGGCATAGCGCATCCCCACAATGGCATCGGCACCCAGTGCCTCTGCATCCTTTACCATGCGTCCTGTGGCGATCTGCCGTGCCTCGGTGAGCATCTCGGCGTAGTCGGTGACCTCGCCGCCCACCAGCGTGCGGAACCCTGCCATCAGGTCGTGTCCCAGATTCCGGCTCTGGACGGTGCTGCCCCGCACCACCCCCAGTGCCTCCAGCTTTTTGCCGGGGACCTCGTTAATAGTTACGATAAGCATCTTCTTCTCCTTTTCCGATCTCTTCAATGCGGTCGATCAACACTTTCAGGGTGCCGATGATGCACCCCACCGGAATGCCCATCAGCACCACCAGCAGGGGCAGGGGCGGTGCATTTTCCGGGTCGATGTAAAACGCCCATGCCATGGTGGCAATGAGAAATGCCATAAGAGCGGTAAACAGCCCTGCGCCGATGCACGCTCCCCGGATCCGTTCTGCCTTGCGGTCGGTCTTTTCGATGTTCACAAAGGTCACCCCCTGTTCTTCCCGTGCGGTGAGACGCGCCAGCGTCTTTTCCACATCCAGTTCTTCGAGACTGCCGGGCTCCTGCTGCAGACGGCTGCAGAAGCCTACCGCCTCCTCCAGATCCCTGCGGCGGCCGTCCAGCCGCTGCAGCTGACGCTCCATGCCGTCGGCAAGACTGCACTCTCCTTCCAGCATCTGTCGGATCTCTGCCAGAGGCACATCCAGCTTGCGCAGCAGCTTGATGCGGCGCAGCCGCTCCACGTCTGCGGGGGAATAGCTGCGGTAGCCGTTGCCCGGCTCCCGCCCCGGGGTGATAAGCCCCTCCTCCTCGTAAAAGCGGATGTTCTTTTTGGTTATGCCTACGGCGGCTTCCACTTCGTTGATCTTCATGATTCCGGTCAGCCTCCTTACAGGGCTATGATACACCTTCCAGAAAGGGGAAGGTCAAGGTCTTTTTACAAAAAACTCCCTCCGTCTCGCATTCGCCGGACAGCTTCCTCAAAGAGGGAAGCTCACCGCATGGGCAGGCTCCCTCCCCGAGGGGGCTGTCTGCGGAGCAGACTGGGGGAGTTTTCTGGTTTAGAAATAGCACTTGATCTGGAAACGATCGGCGTTGTCCTGCTTTTTTTCCACCACGATATGCTCGTGATTGAAGTCAAAGTGGACCGGCGTGCACAGATCCGTGTTGCGGGTCAGGCGCAGCAGCTCCTGCACCCGCTTTTTTTCCTCCGGAACATAGAACAGGTAGCTGACGCCCTCTTTTTTGGCACGTCCGGTACGACCGATCCGGTGGGTGTAATGTTCGTTGTCGCTGGGCACGTCGTAGTTGATGACCGCATCCACATCCGACACGTCGATGCCTCGTGCCGCCACATCCGTTGCCACAAGGATCGCCAGTTTGCCGTCCCGGAAGGACTGCATGATCTGGTTTCGCTCCTTTTGGGACAGGTCTCCGTGGAGGCAGTCCACCGAGAAGCCCAGCCGTGCCAGCTGGTTGGCGAGGGTGGCGGTGTTGAACTTGGTGTCGCAGAACACCATGACCCGCTTGTAGCCCTCCCCAATGATGATCTGCGCCAGATCCGAAAGCTTGTTGCGTCCGGAGGTCTCCAGCATATACTGGGTGATCTTGGGCTGGCTCTCCTCCCTGGGCTGGACGGTGATCTCCTGGGCATTGTGCTGATACAGCCAGCCGATGTCCATGACCTCCCGGCTGATGGTGGCAGAGAACATGGACAGGCTCTTGCGTGCCTTCATCATCTCGATGATGTGGCGCACATCCTTATAGAAGCCCATGTTCAGCATCTCGTCCGCCTCGTCCAGCACGATTTGAGTCACGTGGGAGATATCAATGGTGTGGTGCTTGTAGTGGTCCATGAGACGACCCGGCGTTGCCACCACGATCTGGCAGCCCTCGGCAAGGCGTCTTGCCTGTTTTTCCATGTTGGCACCGCCGTAGACGCACGCCACCTGCACCTGCGGCATAAAGCTGGTGAGCTGGGTGATTTCCTCGGCGATCTGCTGTGCCAGCTCCCGGGTGGGTGCCATGATCACCGCCTGGGGGTACTTTTTTTCCGGGTCGATGTGCTCCGCCACCGGGATGCCGAAGGCGCAGGTCTTGCCGGTGCCGGTGGGCGCCTTGGCAATGACGTCCTGCCCCGCCAGCATGACCGGAATGGTCTTTTCCTGGATCTCGGTCATTTCCGCAAAGCCCATGCGCTCCACCGCCTTGTGGATGGCATCGCTGCACTGTAATTCGCTGTAAAGCATTTGGACACTCCGTTCTGTTGTCATTTTTCGTTAGAAACAGTATACCATGAAACACGCCGCTTGTCAGCAAAAACAAAAAGAGCTGCGCCCCTTTTTATGGGGTGCAGCCCTGTAGGAAATGAGATCAGACAGTCTCCTCGGTGGTCTTTGCAGCCTTGCCTGCCTCAAGCTTCTGCTTGAAGCGACCGCTTGCCTTGAAGCCGGGGATGGAGGTGGACTCCAAACGGCTGGAGACCTTGGTCTTGGGGTTGGTGTAAGCCTTCGGCTTGCGGGGACGCATCTCGAAACGTCCGAAACCGGCGATGGTCACCTTTTCGTCTGCACGCAGGCAGTCGGCGATCTGATCAAACATTGCATCCATCGTGGTCTCGACCTGTGCTTCGGTAAAGCCGGTCTTACGTGCCACGGTCTCAATCATCTGGGAACGGGTCATGTATCGATATCCTCCTGGAATGTCCAAAAGTAACGTCTTTTGGCAAATTTTGCGTTGTTGAGTATAACATAATTCGCCCTTGGTTTTCGATGGATTGCGCACAAAACGTCATTATATGCGCACGAACTTATGCAAACTCTGTCGTTCTTCACAAATACAGCGCCCGCCGTTTTGGCGGGCGCCGTAAAAAGTCTGTCTTTAGGGGTATTCCCGGAGCAATTACTTGCCAGTATACAGGGTGGCGATGTCCACCAGCGGGATATTCTCCAGGCTGTGCTCGCTGCGCAAACCGTTGACCATAGCGTTGGCGGTATCCACTGCAGTGATGCAGGGAATGCTCAGCTCCACCGCCTTGCGGCGCAGGCGGACCGAGTCACGCTTGGGGTCACGACCCTTGGCACTGGTGGAGAACACGTAGTCCACCAGACCGCTCTGGAGCAGGTCCACGATGTTGGGGGACTCGCCGGACATATTGCGCACCTCGTTGCAGGGCACCATGTGCTTGTTGAGCCATGCGCAGGTGCCGGAAGTGCCGTAGAGCTTGTAGCCCATGCTCTTCATCTTCCATGCAATGTCCACGAACTCCGGCTTGTCGCTGTCCTTCACGGTGAAGATGCAGCAGGAGCCAGGACCGGGAGTCTTGAAGGTGTAGCCGGCACCGATGAGACCCTTCAGCAGGGCGTCGTGGTAGTTGGGAGCAATGCCCAGCACCTCGCCGGTGGACTTCATCTCGGGTCCGAACTGGGTATCCACGCCGTGGAGCTTTTCAAAGCTGAACACCGGCACCTTTACCGCCACATAGGGGGCGTTGGGGTGCAGACCGATGCCGTAGCCCATATCCACCAGCTTTTCGCCCAGGCAGCAGCGGACCGCCAGGTCCACCATGGGCACGCCGGTGACCTTGGAGATGTAGGGCACGGTACGGGAGGAACGGGGGTTCACCTCGATGACGTAGACCTTGCCGTGGGACACAGCGTACTGCACGTTCACCAGACCGGTGACATGGAGTTCCCGGGCAAAACGACCGGTGTAGTCCACCATGGTCTCGATCTCTTCTCGGGTCAGGTGCTGTGCCGGGTAGACGCAGATGGAGTCGCCGGAGTGAACGCCGGTGCGCTCCACCTGCTCCATGATACCGGGGATCAGGAAGTTTTCGCCGTCGCAGATGGCGTCCACCTCGCACTCGGTGCCCATGATGTACTTATCCAGCAGCACGGGATGGTCCATATCCACGTGCTCGGTGATGACGCCCATGTACTCGATGACATCCGCCTTGGTGTATGCCACGATCATGTTCTGACCGCCCAGAACGTAGGAGGGACGCATCAGCACCGGCAGACCGATCTCCTCGGCAGCGGCAAGAGCCTCCTCCAGATTGAACACGGTGCGACCGGGGGCACGGGGAATGCCACAGCGCTCCAGCAGCTCGTCAAAACGCTCCCGGTCCTCTGCCTCGTCAATGGCGTCTGCCGGGGTGCCCAGAATGGGCAGACCGATCTCATCCATGTGCTTGGCAAGCTTGATGGCGGTCTGACCGCCAAACTGCACCACGCAGGCATCCGGCTTTTCGGTGGCAATGATGTTGTCCACGCTCTCCGGGTTCAGGGGATCGAAGTACAGACGGTCGCCGGTGTCAAAGTCGGTGGAGACGGTCTCCGGGTTGTTGTTGACCAGGATCGCCTCGCAGCCGTTCTTCTTCAGGGTCCAGACACAGTGCACCGAGCAGTAGTCGAACTCGATGCCCTGACCGATGCGGATGGGACCGGAGCCAAAGACCAGCACCTTTTTCTTTTTGGGCTCGCCCTTCTTTGCGGTCTCCGCTTCCTTCTGGGCAATAAACTCCGCTGCCTCGTTGTCTCCGTCGTAGGTGGAGTAGAAGTAGGGGGTGTTGGCGGAGAACTCTGCAGCGCAGGTATCCACCATCTTGAAGCCCGCACGGTAGTTTTCCACCGGCAGGGTATCCACCTGTGCCAGACGGCGGATGGTCTTATCCTGGAAGCCGTACTTCTTGGCGGTCTTGTACTGCTCCTCGGTGAGGACGCCGTTGCACTGTGCCAGACCCTTTTCCAGATCTGCCAGATGCTGCATCTTGTCCAGGAACCACCAGTCGATCTTGGTGATGTCGTAGATGGTCTTGTGGGAGACGCCCCGCTTCAGAGCCTCGTAGACGCAGAACACCCGCTCTGCATCCTGCACGTGCATGTGCTCCACCACTTCTTCATCGGTCAGCTCCTCAAAGGGCTTGTGGGTCAGGGTGTCCATGCCCAGCTCGATGGAGGACACTGCCTTCATCATAGCTGCCTCAAAGCTGTTGCCGATGCTCATGACCTCGCCGGTCGCCATCATCTGGGTGCCCAGAGACTTGTCGGCGTAGACGAACTTATCAAAGGGCCACTTGGGGTACTTGACCACGATGTAGTCCAGAGCCGGCTCAAAGCAGGCGCAGGTCTTGCCGGTAACATCGTTGGTGATCTCGTCCAGAGTGTAGCCGATGGCGATCTTGGTCGCCACCTTGGCGATGGGGTAGCCGGTCGCCTTGGAAGCCAGAGCGGAGGAGCGGGACACACGGGGGTTCACCTCGATGACCGCATAGTCAAAGCTGTCGGGCTTCAGGGCAAACTGGCAATTGCAGCCGCCCTCGATGCCCAGCTCGGTGATGATGTCCAGAGCGGCAGTGCGCAGCATCTGGTACTCGTGGTCGGTCAGGGTCTGGGAGGGGGCAACCACCACCGAGTCACCGGTGTGGATGCCCACAGGGTCCAGGTTCTCCATGTTACACACGGTGATCACGTTGCCCTTGTGGTCCCGCATGACCTCGTACTCGATCTCTTTCCAGCCGGCGATGCACTTTTCCACCAGGATCTGATGAATGGGGGAAAGACGCAGACCGTTGGTGCCGATCTCAATGAGCTTTTCCCGGGTCTCGCAGATGCCGCCGCCGGTGCCGCCCATGGTAAAGGCGGGGCGCACGATGACCGGGTAGCCGATGCGGTCGGCACATGCCAGTGCGTCCTCCAGCGTCTCCACCACCTCAGAGGGGATGATGGGCTGGTGCAGCTTTTCCATGGTCTCCTTAAAGAGCTCACGGTCCTCGGCGCGGTCGATGGTCTCCGGCTTGCAAGCCAGCAGACGGATGCCGGTGCGCTCCAGATAACCGGAGCGTGCCAGCTCCATGGACAGGTTCAGACCCATCTGACCGCCCAGGTTGGGCAGCACGGAGTCCGGCTTTTCGATGTCCAGAATGCGCTCCACCACCTCAAGGGTCATGGGCTCGATGTACACATGGTCCGCCACGTCCGGGTCGGTCATGATGGTAGCGGGGTTGGAGTTCAGCAGAACGGTCTCGATGCCTTCTGCCTTCAGGGCACGGCATGCCTGGGTGCCGGAGTAGTCGAACTCTGCCGCCTGACCAATGATGATGGGACCGGAGCCGATGACCAGTACCTTTTTGATTCGGGGATCCTTAGGCATTTCAGCGTGCCTCCTTTGCTGCTTTGACGTTGTTCAGGAAGCGGTCGAACAGGAACTCGGTGTCCTTGGGTCCGCCGTTTGCTTCCGGATGGAACTGGACGGTAAAGCAGTTCCACTTTTTATACTTGATGCCCTCGCAGGTGCCGTCGTTGGCATTCACCTGTGCCACCTCGCCCATCTCGGCAGGCAGCTCCTCACCCACCACGGCGTAACCGTGGTTCTGGCTGGTGATGTAGGTGCGCCCGGACTCAAAATCGGTGACGGGCTGGTTTGCGCCACGGTGACCATACTTCAGCTTCATGGTCTTGGCACCGGCGGCAAGGGCGGACAGCTGGTGACCCAGGCAGATGCCAAAGGTGGGGATGCCCAGCTCAAAGATCTTTTTCAGGTTCTCGATGACCTCCACCGGCTCGGCGGGGTCGCCGGGACCGTTGGACAGCATGATTCCGTCGGGGGCAAGGGCTGCCACCTGCTCTGCCGTTGCAAAGGCAGGCATCACGGTGACCTTGCAGCCACGCTTGACGAGGCAGCGGACGATGTTGCGCTTGCAGCCGTAGTGCATCAGCACCACATGGGTCTCCCCTTCCGGGTTGAACACCTCCGGGGCAGCGCAGGTGACGTTCTTTACTGCATCGGTGACGGCATAGGCACGGATCTGGGTCAGCAGTTCCTCGGTCTGTGCCTTGTTTGCCGGGTCCGCCGGGTCAAAGGTAGTGAGGATGGCACCGTTCATGACGCCGCTCTCCCGGATGATGCGGGTCAGGTGGCGGGTGTCGATGCCCTCGATGCCGATGGTGTTGTTCTTTTTCAAAAAGCTGTCCAGAGTCTCCTCACACCGCCAGTTGGAGGGGGTGGTGCATGCTTCCCGGACGATGTAGCCCTTTGCCCAGATGCGGTCGGACTCCATGTCCTCATGGTTCATGCCGTAGTTGCCGATGAGGGGGTAGGTCTGGGTGATGATCTGCCCGTAGTAGCTGGGGTCGGTAAGGGTCTCCTGAAAGCCCACCATACCGGTGGAGAACACCACCTCGCCCACGGTAACGCCCTGAGCACCCACAGACTGACCGGCAAACACCATGCCGTTTGCCAAAAGAAGATATGCGTTCATAGTTTTCCTCGTTTCAACACAAGCTGTTTTCAAAGCTCACAGAGTCTGCTTTGCTTCCTGCTTCATCTTGCGGCTGCCCAGATGCACCAGAGGCAGCTTGCCCTCCTTGCAGATGGGGCACTCTTCCGGTGCGTAGTTGGGCAGGTCCAGCTTGAGGGCGCTTGCCACGATGGGAATGGGAGACGGAGCCTCGGGCTTGGTGCGGTCCACCACGCAGGTGATGCCCAGGCAGATGCCGCCGTTCTCCTCGATGACCCGCTTGGTCTCCAGAGAGGAGATACCGGTGGTCACCACGTCCTCAGCAATGAGGCACTTTTCACCCGGGTGGATGGCAAAGCGCTTCAGGGTCATCACGTTGTCCACCCGCTCGGTAAAGATGGCACGCTTGCCGGTCTGCCGTGCCAGCTCGTAGGCGTAGACGATGCCGCCCATGGCAGGTCCCACGATGACGTCCACATCCATCTCACGGATCTTGTCGGCAACCGCCTTCATGACCTCGGCGCAGCGGTCCGGATACTGCTGCAGGTATGCCATCTGGCAGTAAGCGCTGGAATGACGACCGGAGGACAGCAGGAAGTGACCTTCCAGAAATGCGTCACAGCTCTTCAGAATTTCAAGTGCTTCACTCATTGTACTTCTCCCTCTCTTTTAAAACGGTGTATGTTCTTTTTGGTGGTATTGTACCACCCTTTTGATGGATTTGCAAATTTATGCGTTAATTTTATTTTCATGCGCATAAACGTAGTTTGTATTGGTATATTAGCCGGATTTATTCAGCATTCCGGGCGCAGCCCCGGATCTCGTCCAGGGTCTTTACGCCATGGGCGTCCATCCATGCCTCCATCTCCTGTGCCACGGTCTCCATGGCACGGGGGTTGGCAAAGTTTGCGGCGCCCACCTGTACGGCGGTGGCACCTGCCATGATGAACTCCAGTGCGTCCCGTCCGGTGGCAATGCCGCCCAGACCCACCACCGGGATGTTCACTGCACCCACTGCCTGCCAGACCATCCGCAGGGCGATGGGGCGCACCGCCGGACCGGAAAGACCGGCAAAGATGTTGTTGAACACCGGGCGGCGCTTTTCCAGGTCAATGGCACATGCCTGAAAGGTATTGGTCAGGCTGATGGCGTCGGCACCGGCGGCTTCCACCGCCTTGCACATCTCGGGGATGTTCTCTGCCTGAGGGCTCAGCTTTACCATCAGGGGCTTTTTGCAGGCGGCACGGACCATCCGCACCACCTCGCCGGCTGCATCCGCCTTGACGCCGTATGCCATGCCGCCCACCTTGACGTTGGGGCAGGAGATGTTCAGCTCCACGATGTCCACTGCGCTGTCGCTGAGCATCGCTGCTCCTTCCACATACTCTTCCTCGCTGTGACCACCCAGATTTGCAATGGTCACGGTGCCGTATTTCTGCTTCAGCTCCAGCATCTCGTTCAGCTCCACGTCAATGAAGTGCTGCACGCCGGGGTTCTGCAGACCGATGCTGTTGATGAGTCCCGAGGGGGTCTCCCACAGACGCTCGCCCTTGTTGCCGTACTGTCCATGGAGGGTAAGACCCTTGCCGGAGATGCCGCCGATGCGGGAAAAATCTGCCAGCTCCTCGTACTCCACACCGTAGCCCACGGTGCCGGATGCGCCGATGACCGGGCTGTTCATGGTAAAGCCCAGCAGGTTGGTTTTGAGATCTGCCATCAGAAGAACACCTCCGTTGCATCAAAGACCGGACCATTCTTGCACACGCTCTTGCCCTCGCCGCCCCTGGTCTCGCAGGTGCAGCCCAGGCAGGCGCCGATGCCGCACGCCATCTTCTTTTCCATGCTCACAAAGCAGGGGGTGCCCTTTTCGGCACAGAGGCGGGCAGCGTTCTTCATCATCACCGTGGGACCGCACACCAGCACCACATCGTAGTCCGCCGGGTCATACAGCTGGGTGACAAAGCCGTGGAAACCCACAGCGCCGGTGTCGGTGGACACCTTGACGAGGTTTGCGATGGAGCGGTATTCCTCCATGCAGTAGGGGGTATCCCGGAAGCCGAAGAACACATCCGGCTTCACGCCGCCGGCGGCAAGCTCCCGGGTAAGCTGGAACATGGGGGCGGTGCCGATGCCGCCGCCCACCACAGCGATCTTTTTATACTTGCGCAGGATCTCCGGCACATCAAAGCCGTTGCCCATGGGACCGGTAAGCTGGAAGGTATCCTTCATCTTCAGCTGAGCGATCTTTTCGGTGCCCTCGCCCACCACCTGATACAGAAACTCGATGGTGCTGCTGTCCGGGTTCCAGCGGTGCACGCTGATGGGACGGGACAGGAAGGGAGCCTCATCGGCACCCCATGCCCGCAGGGTAAAGAACTGCCCTGCATGGGGAGCGTGGTCCCGGTCCCGCCACACGGCGGTCAGCAGGCGGATGTCCGGAGCAATGACCTCATTGCGCAGGACGGTGGCTTCACAGCAGGCTGCACGCATGGGCAATTGCCTCCTTCATGTTCACACACTCGTTGTAGGCGGCCTCGTCAAAGGCGACGCCGGGCTGCTTCTTGTATGCCAGCAGGATGCCCCGGCTGGAGTTGACCACGCCGCCGTTGCCCCTGGTCAGGTACTGGGCAATGTCCTCTGCCTTGCCGCCCTGAGCGCCGTAGCCGGGGATCAGGAAGAAGCTGTCCTTGTACTTGGCACGGATCTCGGTCGCCTCCTCGATGTGGGTGCCGCCGATGACCAGACCGATGGAGGAGTAGCCGTGCTCGCCCATGTAGTCCTTGCCCAGAGCGTTCAGCTTGTCGCCCACCAGATCGTACACGTGGCGACCGTCGGCAAGCTTCTCGTACTCAAAGTCCTTGGCACCGCCGTTGGAGGTGCGGCAGAGCACGAACATGCCCTTGCCCTGCTTTTCGGCGTAGGGCAGGTAGGGGCTGATGGAGTCCAGACCCATGTAGGGAGCCAGGGTGACAAAGTCGGACTCAAAGTCCCCGGTAAAGTGACCCATGGCGTACATCTCGGCGGTCTTGGCAATGTCGCCCCGCTTGATGTCGGCGATCACCGGCACGCCTGCTTCCCGCACAGCCTTCAGGGTGTCGGCGTATGCCTTCATGCCCTCCATGCCCAGAGATTCGTAGTAGGCGATCTGCACCTTGTAGCAGCCAGCCACAGCCTTGGTAGCGTCGATGAGCTTTTTGTTGAAGCGGACGATGTTCTCGCCCCGGGTCAGGGTGCTGTCCACAAAGTCGGCGGGCAGGTAGCTGAAATCGGTATCCAGACCTACGCAGACCGGGCCCCGTGCCTCTACTGCCTCATAAAGCTTGTCCATGTTCGTCATTTGGGTGTCCTCCTGTAAGTCATATTTATAGGGATGTAAAACCCTCTCAGGCGCTTGTGCGCCAGCTTCCCCCAAGGGGGAGCTTTTTTCTCTTGAGGGCAACTGTTTCTTTTCGTGATATGCAAACTGTTTTTCGCATTCTCTGAAGCTCCCCCCTCGGGGGAGCTGGCAAAGCCGTCAGGCTTTGACTGAGAGGGTCTCGTTCTTTTTACTCCTCCGCCTGATAGGTGATCTCGCCGCCCTTGATGGTGGCGCAGACCCTGCCGTAGAGCTGCGCACCCTCAAAGGGGGTGTTGTGGCTCTTGGAGTGGAGCTTTTCCTTGTCCACGGTGTAGGGGGTGTCCAGATCCACCAGCACAAAGTCGGCGTCGTAGCCCGGCTCCAGCTGTCCCTTCGCCAGCCCCAGGATCTCCGCCGGGCGGGTGCTCATCAGGTGCACCAGCATCTCCAGGGGCAGACCCTCCTGCTTGCAGAGCTTGGTGTAGCAGACCCCAAAGGCGGTCTCGCTGCCCACCATGCCTGCCATGCCCTTCAGCTTGTCCTCCTCGGAGTGGGGGGCGTGGTCGGTGGCAATGGCGTCCACGATGCCGGTGCGGATGCCCTCCACCAGCGCTGCCACGTCATCGGCGGTGCGGATGGGAGGATTTACCCGGTAGTCGCAGGTGTCGTTGGTGAACCACAGGTGGTGGGGGGTCACCTCGCAGGTGACGGGAGCGCCCCGGAGCTTTGCCATCTGAATGGCGTCCAGAGCACCCCGGGTGGACACATGGCACATGTGCAGCTTTGTCTGGTAGTACTCGCTGAGCCAGCAGTTGCGCACCGTCTCAATGTCCTCGGCAAGACGGTAATCCCAGGGGCTGATCTCCATATCCTCGGCGTGGCTCATGACGGTGATGTCCTTCTGGGTGCAGATGGCAAAGGCACGTGCCATGGTGGCGTTGTCCTGCACGCCGTGCCCGTCCTCGGTGATGAACTTCACGCTGGCGGGCAGGGTCTTCAGGTGGTCGATGCTGACCCCGTCAAAGTTCTCGGTGATGGAGACGGTCTGGTTCACATCGCACAGACCCACCTGGGCAGCCTTCTGCTCCACCATCATTGCCTGTGCCGCAGAGGAGCACACGGGCTTGGTGTTGGGCATCAGGTTTACAAAGGTGTAGCCCCCCGCCGCAGCCGCCCGGCTGCCGGTCTCGATGTCCTCTTTGTACTCAAAGCCCGGGGTGCGCCAGTGGCAGTGCAGATCCACAAAGGCAGGCAGCACGGTAAGCCCGCCTGCATCCACCACCGCCTCGCCCTCGGCGGCAAGGGGAGCAAGGTCCTGCCCTACGGCAGCGATCCTGCCATCCTTTACGTAGATCTCCAGCGGTCGTCCTTCGGTGTTCACAGCGTTTACCAGCAGCATGGCAGTCCCTCCTGTATCGGTATCGTCCTGAGCGTACACGCCCGCAAACGGGCAAAAAAAAACTTTTCCCCGCAAAGGGAAAAGCTCATTCCGCAAAAAAAGGAAACAACGAAGCCACGGCAAAACCGGACGCGAACTGCTTGTTCAGTTTGGTGCGCATCACATTATTCTGCATGGTGCCTTCTCCTTTTAGATTTGCATTCTTTCCTAGTATTTTATCATAGAAGCGCAAAATGTGTCAATGCTTCCAGAGCCATTTTGTTGCAAAAAGGTTTGGCGCTCTGTCCCTGTATTTTTGGCTACTCTACCCAAAAGCCGATGCAGAGATAAAAAACTGCCAGTTTGTTCCATCAATCCCTAGTAACATACTGTACATTATGCCCGGGCTGTGTTATTATAATAGTATTGTAAGAGGGTACCCGCCCACGGGCGGGCAGTTCAGGAAAGAGAGGATTTTCCCATGGGTTTATTGGAGGACGCACGGAACATCCAGCGCAAGGACCCTGCTGCACGCAGTGTGCTGGAAGTGATGCTGCTGTATCCGGGTTTTCACATTCTGGTGTATCACCGCATTGCGCACTGGCTATATCAGCACAAGCGCTTTTTTCTGGCACGGTGGGTCAGCCAGCACGGACGCCGCCGCACCGGCATCGAGATCCATCCCGGTGCCACCATTGGTAGATGTCTGTTCATCGACCACGGCATGGGCATCGTGTTTGGCGAGACCTGCGAGATCGGGGATAACTGCACCATCTACCACGGGGTGACTCTGGGCGGCACCGGCAAGGACACCGGCAAGCGCCACCCCACTCTGGGCAACAATGTGCTCATCGGCGCAGGCACCAAGGTGCTGGGTCCGGTGTTCATCGGGGACAACTCCCGCATCGGCGCAGGCAGCGTGGTGCTGCGGAACCTGCCCGCCAACTGCACCGCCGTAGGCGTGCCTGCAGAGGTGGTGCGGATCAACAACAAGGCGGTAAACCCCGCCGACGATCTGGACCAGCAGGATCTGCCGGATATCGTATCCCAGCGCCTCACCGATCTGGACCGCCGGATCAGCGCACTGGAAAATCACCGGCAGGGCGACGTGCCGCCCTCCGCTTCGGAGATCGCCGCACGGCACAAAAAGTAACCGGAAATGCAAAAAGGGAGACATCTCACACCGAGATGTCTCCCTTTTATCTTATTCAGCAGGCGGTACCGGCGCAGAGTTCTTTTACCTTCTGCACCGCCGCTGCCACCAGCTGGCTCACCGGCTGTTCCGGCACCCCCACGATGTAGTTATCGCAGTGGTTCACCGGGATCAGCACCCGCTTTGCACCGCTCTGGCAGACTGCCGCTGCCATGGCAGGGGTGATCTCCCCCAGCAGGGCGTCTGCAATGACGATGCCCAAGGGTCCCACGATGATGTCCGCATGGCGGCAGTTCACCACCACCGCATTTTCCCCGGTGGCGGTGCGCTGGGCACCTGCCTTCAGCATGGCATTTGCCGCCAGACTGTTGGTGCCCACGGCGGTAAGCTGCGTTTCCGGGCACTGGGTGCTGAGGGCAGCCACCAGCTGCCTGCCCAGTCCCCCGCCCTGTCCGTCGATCACAAGGATCTTCATAGGCGTTTCCTCAGAAGTCGATCTCTTCCAGACGCAGCAGCGCCAGAATGTAGATCTTTACTGCCTCCAGCAGCTTGTCCAGGGGAGCCGCCTCGTTGGCGCCGTGCATGGGACCGCCAAACTCCGGCAGAGGCAGGTCTGCGTGCTCGGGACCAAAGCTCACGGCGTAGGGGAAGTGACGGGCATAGGTGCCGCCGCCCATGGTAAAGGGCGTCGCATTCTCCCCGGTGACCTCGTTGTAGGTGTTGATGCACGCCTGAATGGCGGGGCTGTCTGCCTCGATGTAGAAGGGCTCTGCTGCCTCTGCCTCCTCCAGCTTTGCCCCCTCGCCCAGAGCGGCGGTGATCTGTGCGGTCAGCTTTTCGCCGTCGGTGCAGGTGGGGAAGCGGCTGTCGATGGTCTGCACCAGTCTGCCGTTTTCCACATAGATGCGACCGCCGATGATGGTCAGCGGACCAAAAGGACCGTCGGCGCAGGCAATGCCCAGACCCTCGCCTGCGGTGGAGAGGTGGAGCTTATGCAGTGCTTCCAGATAGGCACGCTCTGCCTCGTTGCACAGGTCGTTGTCCAGCAGATAATCCACCACCAGACCGATGGCGTTGCGGGTGCCCTCGGGCATGGCGGCGTGACCGGACTTGCCCCAGCCCCGGATCCGCACGCAGTCCTTTTCCGGTTCCAGCGTGATGTTGGGAGCGTTCTTCAGCTTGGTGATATCGGTCTTTACCAGAGCGCTGGCACGGTCGGGCACAGCGTTGTTTGCCACGCCGCCCTCCATCTCCAGAATGACACCGCCGCACACCGGGCTGACGATCTTGCCGCCAAAGTGACCCTTTTCACCGTTGCACACCGGGAACTCGGCGTCCGGGGTAAAGCAGAACACCGGAGCGGGGTAGTTCTTCAGGTAGTACTCCACATCCTCCATGCGGGTCTCTTCGTTGTCACCCACCAGCGCACGGATGGGGTAGCGCAGCTCATAGCCCTGCTCCTTGAGGAACTTCAGGGCATACAGGGTGACGATCATGGGACCCTTGTCGTCGGACACGCCACGACCCAGCAGCCAGCCGTCCTGAATGCGCATGGTAAAGGGGTCGGCGGTCCAGCCGTTGCCCACCGGCACCACGTCCACGTGGCAGATGGTGGCAAGGTACTTCTCCGGGTCTGCACCGGCAAGCTCTGCGTAGCCTATGTAGTTCTCGCAGTTGCGGGTGGCAAGACCCATGCCGGCAGCGATCTCCAAGGTCTTGTCCAGTGCCGCCCGGGGACCCACGCCAAAGGGTGCGCCCTCTGCCGGCTCACCCTCCACGCTGTCGATCGCCACCAGAGCTGCCAGGTCCTTCAGGAGCTGCTCTTTGTTCTCTGCGATATATCCATCGATCTTCTGATTCAGTGCCTGATCCATCTCTTAAACGTTCCTTTCTGTCGGCAGCGCAGCGCTGCCGGTATAAAAACACATCGTTTTTCATTCTAACACAGTCTGCGCCGAAATGCTATTGTCATTTTCCACGACAAAACCGCCGGAACTTTGGCTCAGCCTGCGGCAAAGACCCCGCTCAGGGCACCCAGCAGCCCGGCACTTGCCAGACCCATGATGATGCCTGCCAGCAGCACGCCGCCCATGCACGCCACCAGCACATCCTTGAATTTCATGTCCAGAATGGACCCGGCAAGGGTGCCGGTCCACGCCCCGGTGCCCGGCAGGGGGATGCCCACAAAGAGCAGCAGTGCCAGCACCAGCCCCCGTCCTGCCTTTGCCTCCAGCGCTCTGCCGCCCTTTTCACCCTTGTTGATGCAGAAGCGGCAGACCGGTCCGATAAGGGGCTTGTGGTAGCCCCAGATCAGGAAACGGCGAGCAAACAGGTAGATGAAGGGCACCGGGATCATGTTGCCCAGCACGCACAAAAAATAGACGGGCAGCGCCGGCAGACCCAAGCCCAGACCCACGGGGATGGCTCCCCGCAGCTCCACGATGGGCACCATGGAGATAAAAAACACCAGCAGATAATTCTTGAGCATATTTTTACAGCCTCCTGTCTCAGAGATCGATGTCCAGCTCCACCGGGCAGTGGTCGGAGCCAAAGATCTCGTTGTGGATCTCCGCTGCCCGGATCTTGTCCGCAATGCGGCGGGACACCAGAAAATAGTCGATGCGCCAGCCTGCATTCTTTTCCCGGGCGTGGAAGCGGTAGCTCCACCAGCTGTACTTTACCTCTTCCGGGTGCACCACCCGGAAGCTGTCTGCAAAGCCTGCCTCCAGCAGCTGGGTCATCTTTGCACGCTCCTGATCCGTAAACCCGGCGTTCATCCGGTTGGTCTTTGCATTTTTGATATCCATCTCGGTGTGCGCCGCGTTCAGGTCCCCGCAGAGGATCACCGGCTTTTTGGCGTCCAGCTCCAGCAGGTAACTGCGGAAGGCGTCCTCCCACTCCATGCGGTAATCCAGCCGCTTCAGCCCGTCCTGACTGTTGGGGGTGTAGCAGTTCACCAGATAAAATTCCGGGTATTCCAGGGTCAGCACCCGCCCCTCGTGGTCGTGCTCTTCCGCACCGATGCCCATGGTCACCGCCAGCGGCTGCCGGCGGCACCAGCACGCCGTGCCGGAGTAGCCCTTTTTCTCTGCCGAATAGGTGTACTCGATGTAGCCCTCCGGGGCAAAATCCGCCTGCCCCGGCTGCATCTTGGTCTCCTGCACCGAAAAAATGTCCGCATCCAGTGCGGCAAAGCTCTCGGCAAAGCCATGGGTCAGACAAGCACGGAGCCCGTTCACATTCCAGCTGATGAGTTTCATGTACTGTTCCTTTCTATATTATGCGTGGTATTTGCTCTTCCATGCCCCGCTGCGGAAGCGGGTGACAAAGCAGATCACCCGGCAGATCCAGTCGATGACCATGGCGACCCAGACGCCCACAGCGCCCCAGCCCAGCAGCACGCACAGCAGGTAGCTGAAGCCCAGCCGCCACACTGCCATGCTGAGGATCGCCACCACCATGGTAAATTTCACGTCGTTTGCTGCCCGCAGGGCATTGGGCAGCACAAAGGATGCCGGCCACAGGAACAGACCGCTGCCTGCGTGGATCCGCACCAGCAGGATCGCCAGCGCCATGGTCTCGCCGGACAGCGCATAGATGCCCACCAGCGGGCGCAGGAACAGCAGGATCAGCCCGTTGGAGATGCCCATTGCAATGTACGCCCAGAGCAGCAGCTTCCGGGTAAAGTGGATCGCCTGCTGGTTGTCTCCGGCACCGATGCACCGTCCCACCACCGTGATCATGGCAAGACTGATCGCCTGCCCGGGGATGCAGCCCATGCCGTCCAGATTGTTTGCCACGGCGTTGGCGGCGATCTGCACCGTGCCAAAGGTAGAGATCATGCTCACCACCAGGATGCGTCCCGCCTGAAACAGGCTGTTTTCAAAGGCGGAGGGGATGCCGATGCCAAGGATGCGCTTTGCCATTCCCCCCTCCAGCCGGAGGGTCTTGGGCACGGTCAGCGCCTGCCCCTGCCGGTAGCACCTGCCCAGGATCAGCACCGCCGCCACCACACGGGAAACGACGCTGGGCCACGCCACACCGTCCACTCCCATCTTCAGCCCAAAGATGCACACTGCGTTGCCCACCACATTGATGACGTTCATCAGCACACTGACCTGCATGGAGATCTTGGAGTTGCCCATGCTGCGGAACAGCGCCGCCCCGGCGTTGTACAGCGCAAGGAAGGGGTAGCTGATGGCAATGATCTTCAGGTACAGCACGCCGGCGTCCAGAACATCCGCCTCAATGGAGCCGTAGAACAGCCGGATCATAGGGCGTGCCAGCACAAAGCAGATCACCGCCACCGCCAGTCCCAGCAGACCGCTGAGAAGGATCAGCTGCCCGGCACTGTTGTCGGCTCTTTTCTGCTCCTTTGCCCCCAGATACTGGCTCACCACCACGGCACCGCCGGTGGCAAGGGCGGCAAACAGCACGATGATCAGGTTGTTGATCATATCCACAAGGCTGACGCCGGAGATCGCCGCCTCCCCGCAGCGGGACACCATCATAGTATCCGCCATGCCCACTGTCACTGCCAGCAGCTGCTCCACCAGCAGCGGTCCCACCAGCCGCAGCAGTTCTTTCTGGGTGAACAGCGGTTCCCGACCGCCGAACAGCGGCGCTTTTTCTCTTTTGACTGCCTGATCCGTCATATCCTTATTCTCTCCTGTCTCCCGAGTCTTTCCCGGCGCTTTGACGTACTTTTCCCATTTACAGAGCATATGTATTCATCTTAACACACCACTTCCCGGTTGTAAAGAAGTTTGCGTCCTCTGTCCCCTTTATGCTTGTTCGTCAGTTTGGCGGGATTTTTCCATCATTTTTGTGTGATTCACCGAAAATGCGTCTTTGCGCATCTTTTTTTGAAATTTTTTTAAAAAAGCCCTTGTATTTTTCTCGCAAAAGTGGTATGTTGTATCCAACAAAGGCGCTGCGTTGGATACAAAGGGTTTCTTCTTTTCCCCTTTCTTCCGCCTTTGTGACATTTACTTATTTTGCTATTTTCTTCATTTACCTTCTTATCATTTACCCTGCCTGTCCCGGATGGGACAAGAAAAGCGATGACCCAACCTGCACGGGTCATCGCTTTTTCTTTTGTCTGTTTTCAGGCAGAGAACAATTCTGCAAACGCCTTGCGCACATCCCCGGAGAAGTACAGGGTGCCCAGTGCGCACACCGGACCCTCGCCTCCCAGCTCCACGGCACGCTTTACCCCTGCCTCAATGGTGGGGGCAGCCTCGGCGGTGCAGCCATAACGGCGGATGTGCTCCGCCAGAGTCTGCGCCGGCATGGCACGGGGGGTATGTGCCGCCACGGTGACAAAACGCACCGCCAGCGGTGCCAGCAGCTCCAGCATTTTGTCCACATCCTTGTCTGCCATGATGCTGACCAGAAATACAAATTTCTGCCCCGGGAACCGGTCCCGCAGGCTCTGGACGGTGGCGGCCATTCCGTGGGAGTTGTGGCTGCCGTCCAGCACAAATGCCGGGTGGTGCCGCAGCAGCTCAAACCGCCCTGCCCACTGCACCGTTTCCAGCCCGGCACGGATGGCACTTTCCGGGATGTTCCAACCCTTTTCCCGCATGACCCGCAGGGCGGTGATCGCCAGTGCGGCGTTCCGGGGCTGGTAGCTGCCGATCAGGGGCAGCCGCACCCGGTCCAGACCGTCAAAGTCAAAGGTGACCTGGTCCAGATCCCCGCCGTCCACCTGCAGCCTGCCAAAGTCCACTTCCGTAAGCTGTGCGTGCTTTTCCGCTGCCACCCGGCGGATGACTGCATCTGCCTCCGGCACACCGCCGTAGCTCACCACCGGACAGCCTTCCTTGATGATGCCTGCCTTGGCGGCAGCAATGTCCGCCAGAGTGGGTCCCAGCTCCTTTACATGGTCCATGCCCAGAGCGGTGATGACGGCGCACTCCGGGTGCTCAATGACGTTGGTGGAGTCCAGCGTTCCTCCCAGACCCACCTCCAGCACCACCACATCGCACTGCTTTTGGGCAAAATAGAGCATGCCCAGAGCGGTGATGATCTCAAACTCGGTGGGCACGTCGGTCATTGCCTCTGCCGCCGGGCGGACCTTTTCCACCAGTTCCACCAGCTCCTGATCCCCGATCTGCTGCCCGTCCACCTGAATGCGCTCATTAAAACGGTTGATAAAGGGAGAGGTGTACAGTCCCACCCGGTAGCCTGCCTTGCGGAGGCAGGACGCCATCATGGCGGCGGTGCTGCCCTTGCCGTTGGTGCCTGCAATGTGCACAAAGCGCAGCTGCCGCTGCGGGTCTCCCAGAGCAGCAAGGAGGGTACGGGTGCGGCTGAGACCGGGCTTGTGCCCTGCCCACTGCACCGCATGGATGTATTCCAGTGCCTGTTCGTAGTTCATAGATACTGCCTCGATTCAAGATCACGATTTGGAATGACCGCTGCTTTGCTCTGCACATAGACAGCGGAGACCATTTTCAACAGGATATCTTTACTTCTTTGCCAGCTTCATCAGGCTGCGGTTCTCCAGCAGGATCCGCAGCAGCACCGTGTTTACGGCGCTGAGGATCAGGGCGTTGGGGATGCGCACCAGCAGCACGCTCCATGCGTAGCCGTAAAAGATCCGCAGTGCCATGGAGGTGATGACGATGGAGCCTACAAAGTGTCCCATCAGCACGCTGACCGGCAGCCGCAGATCCAGCCGCAGCTGCGGCAGCCGCTCCCACGCAAAGCCTGCCACCAGACCGATGGCACCCGCCCCCAGGGTGATGAGGGGGTTGATGGCGTAGCCTGCCAGCACGCCGCCGATGATGTCTGCCACTGCCCCCACCGCAAAGCCTGCGCCGGGTCCGAACAGCAGCGCCGCCAGCAGCACCGGCAGGCTGCCCAGATTGAAGCGCACAAAGCCGGTGGAGATGCTCAGCACCCGGCTGAACACGATGCTCATGGCGGTGAGCAATGCCAGCATGGTCAGGGTGCGTACCGTGGTCTTAGAAGTGTTGTTCATATCAATTGTCCTCCCTTTCCGAAAAGGATCCAACGGGCGGGCAGATGCAAAACGCCCTCCCGTACGACAAACCGCACAAAGGAGGGCGTGAATCCAACAACTTTCACTTCCGGGCGGGACGCAGACCGTCTCGCCTGCACCCAAGTCCATGCAGCAGCGGGATGCAGACCATGCACCGCGGGTATCCCTTCGTCCGCAGCACAACTCCCCGTTGATGCGGCACTTAACGCACATGGTCTTACTCTGTTGATACGCTCATTATAATCTTTTTTGCCTCTCCTTGCAAGCTCCCATTCAGACAGCTTTACCAAGTCATCCCCCTGTTTTTTGGCAAGAGTGCACAGTTTGCCCCGATGTCCCCTTTTCTTTTGGCAGGGAACGTGGTAAGATGGGCGTGGAACTTATAATGTGGAGGTTTCTCCCGGAAAGGAATGTTTCCCCATGAAATTCAGTGAAATGACCTATACCCGCCCCGACATCGAGGCACTTCTGGCACAGTGCAGGGAGTTTGCCGCCCGTGCCGCCGCCGCACCGGACAGCCAGAGCCTTACGGCGCTGTACTTTGAGCAGAGCCGTGCCTTTGCGGACTACACCACCGCTTCCCAGCTGGTGAACATCCACTACACCTGCGACACCCGGGACGCCTACTGGAAGGCAGAGCAGGATTTCTTTGATGACAACGGTCCCGCCGTATCCAACGCACAGGTGGAGATCTTCCGCAGCTTCCTTGCCAACCCCCACGTGGACGCCCTTGCTGAGACCATCGGCTCCACCTGCGTGGCAGGCATGAAGAACGCCGTGCTGGGCATGGATGACCGCACCGTGGAGCTGCAGAAGGAGTTCAACGGTCTGGTAAGCCAGTACCAGCAGATCTACGGCGGTGCCATGGTGGAGCTGGACGGCAAGCAGCTCACCATCCCCCAGCTGGGACCCTACAAGGAATCTCTGGACCCCAAGGTCCGCCGTGCCGCTTTTGAGGCAGAGGCAGGCTACTTTGACGCCCACCGGGATCAGCTGGACCAGCTGTACAGCAAGATCGTAAAGAACCTGAACCAGCAGGCAACGGTACTGGGCTACAAGGACTACAGCGAGCTTTCCTATGTGCGGATGAACCGCATTGGCTATGGTGCCGAGGAGATCCGGAGCTTCCGGGATCAGGTGGCAACGGATGTGGTGCCCCTGCTGCAGCAGGTAATGAAAATGCGCTCTGCCCGCACCGGCATCGCCCACCCCACCTTTGCAGACCTGCCGGTGATGTTCAAGGACGGCAACCCCGCCCCCATCCCCGGCTACGAGGCACGGATGGCTGCCGCCCGCACCATGTACCACGAGCTGAGCCCCGAGACGGCGGAGTTCATCGACTTTATGCAGGACAACGAGCTGTTTGACGTGGAGAGCCGCCCCGGCAAGATGTCCGGCGGCTATATGACCAGCCTGCCCAGCTACAAGGCACCCTTTATCTTTGCCAACTGGAACAACACCTCCGGGGACGTGGACGTGCTGACCCACGAGTGCGGTCACGCCTTTGAGGGCTATCTGGCAGAGCGGGACCCTGCCGTTCCGGCTGACCTGGAGTGCCCTGCCATGGAAAGCGCCGAGATTCACTCCATGGCAATGGAGTTCCTCACCGCTCCCTGGCATCACCTGCTCTTTGGCAAGGACACCGACAAGTATTCCCTGCTCCACGCCGAGGACAGCTTTGTTTTCCTTGCCTACGGCTGCGAGGTGGACGAGTTCCAGCAGATCATGTACCAGAATCCGGACCTGACCCCCGACGAGCGGAACGCCCAGTGGCTGAAGCTGGAAAAGAAATACCGTCCCTGGATCGACTTTGACAACCTGCCCTTCTACGGACGGGGCGCCGGCTGGCAGCGGCAGCTCCACATCTATGAGTGCCCCTTCTACTATATCGACTACTGCCTGTCCTCCATGGCGGCGCTGCAGTTCTACCTGCTGAGCCTTACCGACCACAAGGACGCATGGCAGCGCTACCTGCGGCTTGTGCGCCGCGCCGGTCTTGCCAGCTACACCGAGCTGCTGCAGACCGCCGGGCTGCAGGTTCCCTTTGCCCCGGGCAGCGTCAAGGGCATCGCTCAGCAGATGACCCGCTGGCTGGAAGAGCACCAGGTATAAGACCCGGACCCCCGGCACCATGACACGGTCCGACCAAAACAGACAATGACGCAAAAACCGCCCCGACTTCCATTGCGGAAACCGGGGCGGTTCGTTATGCGTTATTTGTGCCTGTCGAGACCCTTATGCCATTCCTTGCGGGGATTCTTGATGGCAGCTCGAGCGGGTGCGCCAAAATCACCGAGCGTTCGCAACAGTGATATGCCGTTTCTTTAACACGCTGTATCTCCAAAGAACGGCTTCACTGTACTAAGAGAAACTCCGTTACGCTTTGCTTTTTCCTGTTCATAAGTTACACGGGTAACTTCCTCAATAAAAGCTCGGACTTCCGGCGTTGCTGTTGACCATGTGACATTAAAGCGTCTGCAAATTTGATAAAATGTGCGATAAAATGTCTCTCGCTCTGCATCACGCTGAAAATATTCTTTCGCGCTCATCAAACACACCTCATTTCAAATAAGTTACAAAGATGTTCATTGCTGCTTCACCAGAAAGTTCATAACGCAGTGCTCCGCCAAAACTCGGCAATGGACAAGCTCCATAGTCCCGGACATAATGCTCTGCCAGCTCCGGAACCTTTGCCTCGAACGTAACCGTCCCGCCGCATTCATGGTCAATCGACAGCTTGATTCCGTACGCAATCAACACCCGGCCAATGCCCTGATACTTTTTAGAATGCCCGACAATTGTCGGATTGCTTTCCGGCTGGCTCTCAATGTAGGTAATGTGAACCATCACGTCATTTTCCAATATTTCGTATGCAGCCAGCGCAACTAATTCGCCATCACTCGTCTTTAAGGCATACTTTTCAAAGGCATCATCCTGAATATAATCTGACAACCAGCTTGTTTGCCAGACGGGTTCTTTTTCAGTCTGTACCGCGTCAGACTTTTTCATGCGCACGATCTTCACACTGATATTCTGACTGCCGTCTGTTTTTATAATAAATGGTACAAACTTTGCCATACAGACCTCTTTTCCTAAATAAAGCATCTCACAGTTTTATTATACTCAGTCACTCTTAAATTTTCAACCAGTCGCCACCTCCCGCTGATGAACTGCAAAAAATTGAGTGCGGCATTAAGAGATCTCTGTCCGAGACGGATGATGCGTAACCGTAGATCCATTCATTGATAATCCACAACATAAAAACCGCCCCGGCTTCCATTGCGGAAACCGGGGCGGTTCGTTATGCGCTATTTGTGCCTGTCGAAGCCCTTACGCCATTACTTGCGGGGGTTCTTGATGGCAGCCTGGGCGGGTGCCAAAATTACAGAGCGACAGGAAAACGATTACAATAGGCTATGCTGTGGAACTCCTTTTTGTATTATTCATGCAATTCTATTTTAACGGGCAGTTCATAGACCTTTAGTTACACCATATAACAGCTTTCAAAAATCGACACATACCTGTACTTTTCTATACTCATGCTTGATTAGAGCTTGATTAGAGCTTGATTAGAGCTTGATTAGAGCTTGATTAGAGCTTGAAAAAATCTCATTTTCTCGTCAACACCCAATTGGAGCGCTGATGGTTTTCAGAATCGGTTTCAATAATGCCACCCATCCTAAGTGATGCCAGCAAATTTCGAATTTTCGTGTTTTTTTGTACAGCTGTTAGGGAATCAGGCAATTTATCGAACAGCAATTTATCAAAGTCACTTTTTCGCCCCTTGCCCCATTTGTTCAAGTAGTCGATAATCAATTGCTTATAATATTGATCATCAAATCCCTTATTTTTTATATATTGAGCTTTTTGGTCTAGGGCCTCTGCCACCGTTGCAGAAATAAATAGCTTTGGAATTTTTCCCTCTATCAATCCAAGCTTTCTCAATGTAGCAGCTTCCATTCTGCTAATATTTTCTCCCTTCTGAACTCTATCAAGTAAATACACTGTATCTAAATCCATATTGGGATTTTCAAAAAGAATTTTTGTGTAGTTGTCGTTCAAAACCTTTCCGTAAACCGTAACACGAACCTGATCGCATCTTGACAAGTCATAGTCTGGCATAGGGAACAGCTTTTCTTTTTGGATAGAATAAACACGGCGAATTCCCATTGAGGCAGTATCAATCATCTTAAAATTGACCATTGCCTGTGCAAGAAGCGGATTTCGATAATACGGTGGTGCATATGCTGGCTCTAATACAGGCTTAATATTTCCTGGCAGGAATTGTCCTGCGTTTGATATTACAATACGATCTTCAAATTCATCTACATATATCCTTCGATCCGCAGTATAATCCTGATGCGCAATACAGTTGTTGAGCAGCTCTCGCAGCAGCCAAGAATCATATTGTTGCGTTTCAGTCGGAAATAAACTTAACTGATTAGGCATATAGCGATACGTCAAGTTACGAATCTTTTTGTAAACCAAATCTATAGCGCACAAAAACGGAATATCAAAAATTTCATGGTCTATTGTATTTCCTTTATGATCATAAAGCCTCCACATAATCTGCGGAGGAACCTCAAAGAAATCCGAATAATCGCTGTTTCCAAGCAGAACGAATGCTGCTTTCGTTATTTTTCCATTCCGAACAAGTTTAATTTTAGACAAAAATTGGTAATCATCCATTTTGTCAAGTTCTTCCACTGCGTTAGAATTAGCTGCATTGGAAAGGCGTTCTCTGTAATTAGTTCGGGCAATTGAAACAGCTTTTGTATCTAGATGTGATAACGACGCTTCGTCAATAATCTCTCTAGTCCAGTCGGTTCTGCGTTCACCTCGAATTCTATCGATTTTTTCCTGCGATAAATCAACAAGAGATTCCCCCACACGGCCATAAAAACGATTTTTCCATCCTGTAGGAATCGCAGTCACCGCAGCAGGAATTTGAAACATAACGATGCGAACAGGCTTTCCTTCCAAAGAAAACGGATACACAACAAAAATATCCATAAATGAAATTGCTCCGGTTGTCTCTTTTGCAATCTCAAGCTTTAATTTTTCCAAAGATACAGGATTATTTTTATAATTTGTACCTCGAAATTCATGAGTAGTATCGTCTACGCCAAAAATGAGCCATCCGTATTTTTTATTTCGAAGGTTTGCTTCGTTACTAATAGCAGAGAAATATTGTCCAAGTTTGTGCAAATCAAAATTATTGCTCGCAAGTTTAAATTCCACAACCTCGTTTTCCACATGCTGAACAAGATCATTCAGTGTCTCGACCAAAGCTTTTTCGGTGTAGTTGGACACGCCATAATCAAAAGTTACGCTCATCCATCATACCTCCTCGGTTTTAATATTTCTATTATACCACAAGAAAGCCGTGTAATGGTATAAAAGATTTTTGAATAGGTCTGGAGCGACCGGAACAAAGTGATTCTCCGTGCTTGCCAAATACTTGAATCCTGTCAGAACAGCCGTTCTGCTAACACCATGTCCACCGCACTCATTCAGAGCAAGATCAAAAAGCGCAAGCTGAACTACGCTGCCATGCGTGCAGACGGCGAACTGCCACGAGAAGAATATCAAGCCCTTTGCAAACAGGCAGATGACGAGATTGCCCGCTTGGAGCAGGAACTGAAAGCCCTCTCCCCTGCGCCCGATTCCCAGACGGTCTCTTCGGACATGAAAGCAATCTACGATTTTCTCTCTCAGAAGGTCGATGTGCATGGTGCCTGTCTTTCTCCCGAATTGATCGAGCAGTTCGTTGAAGTGGTCACCCCCATTGCCGATTACTCCTACCGCTGGAAGCTGAACACCGGCTGCAAGAAGTCCAAAGAGGAGCGTACCGATTTGATGGCTGTATCGGAAAAGCCCATCCTCACCTTCACCATCGACTTTGAAACCGCCAAGCGTTACCGGGAAGCCAACAAGATGCCCCACCAGTTCCGCCGTGCAGCGTGGACCGACCTGACCGTGGAGGTGTATCTGCAATGCTTCCGGAAAGCAGCCTTGTATTAAACACAATTCATCTCATACATGAGCAAACAAATAAGGCTCACCGTCAAAATTGACGGTGAGCCTTATTTTATGCTTGATTTTTAACGATAATTCGCCACAAAGCCCTTATGCTCTCGGTTTTTTAATGGCAGCCTGAGCAGCAGCCAGACGTGCGATAGGCACACGGAAGGGAGAGCAGCTGACGTAGTCCAGACCCACGTTGTGGCAGAACTCCACGCTGGTGGGGTCGCCGCCATGCTCGCCGCAGATGCCCAGACCCAGATCGGGACGGGTCTCACGACCATCGTGAGCAGCCATCTTGACCAACTTGCCTACGCCGGTCTGATCCAGGTGCTGGAACGGATCGCTCTCGTAGATCTTGTTCTCGTAGTATGCGCCCAGGAACTTGGCAGCGTCATCACGGCTGAAGCCGAAGGTCATCTGGGTCAGGTCGTTGGTGCCGAAGCTGAAGAACTCAGCCTCCTTGGCGATCTCGCCGGCAGTCAGAGCTGCACGGGGGATCTCGATCATGGTACCGACCTGATACTTCATGTCGACACCGGCAGCAGCGATCAGCTCGTCAGCAACCTTGACCACAACGTCCTTGACGAACTTCAGCTCCTTGACCTCGCCAACCAGCGGAATCATGATGTGAGGAGTGATCATGTAGCCGGTCTCAGCAGAGACGTTCAGAGCCGCCTTGATGACAGCACGGGTCTGCATAGCGGCGATCTCGGGGTAGGTGACAGCCAGACGGCAGCCACGGTGACCCATCATGGGGTTGAACTCGTGGAGAGAAGCCACCACGTTCTTCAGGTCATCGAAGGTCATGCCCATATCGGCAGCCAGCTCCTTGATGTCCTCGTCCTTGGTGGGCAGGAACTCGTGCAGCGGCGGATCCAGGTAACGGATGGTCATGGGACGCTCGCCCATGATGCGGTACATTGCCTCAAAGTCACCCTGCTGGAACGGCTCGACCTTTGCCAGAGCAGTCTCACGCTCCTCAACGGTACGGGCGCAGATCATCTCACGGACAGCCTTGATGCGGTCCTCAGCAAAGAACATGTGCTCGGTACGGCACAGACCGATGCCCTCAGCGCCCAGATCCACAGCCTGCTGTGCATCACGGGGGTTATCAGCGTTGGTCATGACCTTCAGCTCACGAGCAGCATCTGCCCAGCCCATGAAGCGGTTGAAGTTCTTGTTGCCGGTAGCTGCAACGGTAGCCACCTGCTCACCGTAGATGTTGCCGGTGGAGCCGTCGATGGAGATCCAGTCGCCCTCGACAAACTTGTGACCATTGATTTCAAAGGTCTTTGCCTCTTCGTCGATCTTGACCTCGTTGTCGTTGCCGCAGCCGGAGACACAGCAGGTGCCCATGCCACGTGCCACAACGGCTGCGTGGCTGGTCATGCCGCCGCGGACAGTCAGGATGCCCTGAGACACCTGCATGCCCACGATATCCTCAGGAGAGGTCTCCAGACGGACCAGAACGACCTTCTTCATCTTGCCGGACTTGACCATCTCCTCTGCTTCCTCAGCAGAAAAGACGATCTGACCGCAGGCAGAACCGGGAGAAGCTGCCAGACCCTTGCCGACGACCTCTGCAGCCTTCAGGGCAGCAGCGTCGAACTGGGGATGCAGCAGGGTATCCAGCTGCTTGGGCTCCACGCGCAGCACAGCCTCGCGCTCGGTGATCATGCCCTCGTCCACCAGGTCGCAGGCGATCTGCAGAGCAGCCTGAGCGGTACGCTTGCCGTTACGGGTCTGCAGCATGTACAGGTGACCGTCCTCAATGGTGAACTCCATATCCTGCATATCGCGGAAGTAGTTCTCCAGACGGGTTGCGATCTCGATGAACTGATCGTACACCTCAGGCATCTGATCCTTCAGGTGGCTGATGGGAGAAGGAGTGCGCACGCCGGCAACAACGTCCTCGCCCTGTGCATTGATCAGGTACTCGCCCATCAGCTTCTTAGCGCCGGTGGCGGGGTCACGGGTAAATGCAACGCCGGTGCCGGAACGGTCGCCGGAGTTACCAAATGCCATCTGCTGCACGTTGACAGCGGTGCCCCACTCGTAGGGGATCTCGTTCATCTTACGATAAACGTTGGCACGGGGGTTGTCCCAGCTGCGGAACACAGCCTTAACAGCCTCGATCAGCTGATCACGGGGATCCTGGGGGAAGGGACGACCTTCGTTGTCCTCGTAGATCTTCTTAAAGGTGCCCACCAGCTCCTTCAGGTCGTCAGCAGTCAGGTCCACGTCGTTCTTGACGCCCTTGGCTTCCTTCATCTTGTCGATCTCCACCTCGAACAGGCTCTTGGGGACCATCATGACGACGTCAGCGAACATCTGCACGAAACGGCGGTAGCAGTCATATGCAAAACGGGCGTTGCCAGTCTTCTTTGCCAGACCCTCAACAGCCTCGTCGTTCAGACCCAGGTTCAGGATGGTGTCCATCATGCCGGGCATGGACTGACGTGCGCCGGAACGGACAGAGACCAGCAGGGGGTTGGTGTTGTCACCGAACTTCTTGCCGGTGATCTCTTCCAGACCCTTGAGGTGCTCAAAAATGTCAGCGGTGATATCGTCGTTGATCTGACGACCGTCTGCATAGTACTGGGTGCAGGCGTCAGTGGTGATGGTGAAGCCCTGAGGAACCGGCATACCGGCAGCAGTCATCTCTGCCAGACCGGCACCCTTGCCGCCCAGAGTGTTCTTCATGGTGACCTTGTCGCCACCGAAAGCATCATTGCCTTCGCTGAAGTAGTACAGATACTTTTTGCTCATGCGTTGTTTACCTCCCATTGTTGACCGCTGCACGGAATGTGCCGCCGTCTCATCGTTTGCCTTGTCTCATAGACGATGAACATTATTTTATGAATGCTAAATTATTATACCAGAAAATCCATCTCTTTCCACCATGCAAAATCCCGAATTTGTTTGCTGTTTTTTATGCAAATCACTTGAAATTTACCAAGTTTTACTGTAGTATAGAATGGGAGAAAGTTCGAGAGGTTTTTCTTTTTACAGCGCTGTTTATCGTCCTGTTGGATACAACTTTCTATCCCTGAAATTTCAACCGATTCTTTTATCGGCACATAGCTCCTGCGCAGCAGCCGCTGCCCTGCCGGACAGCAACATTCTTTCCGGTATGTCCCACCGTTCTGCTGCCGGACGTTTCTGCCGGAAGGGAGAGTTTATTATGGAAAACAACATTTCTGCCGCCGCACTGGATGCAGCACGGAGCCGTCTGGATGCCGCCGAGGCACACCGGGAGACCACCCTGCTGCGCCACATTGCCAACGGCGTCATCATTACCAGCCGCACCGTAGAGATCGACGACACGGTACAGATCGCCCCCGGCGCCACCATTCTTGCCGGCACCATCCTGCGGGGAGACACGGTCATCGGCGCCGGCTGCGTCATCGGACCCAACAGCCTCATTCAGGACAGCATCATCGGGGAGGGCACCACCGTCAACGCCAGCCAGATCTACGGTTCCCACATCGGGCAGGGCAACAACATCGGACCCTTTACCCATGTGCGGGTGAACACCGTCACCGACTACGGCGTCCATCTGGGAGCATACGTGGAGACCAAAAACTCCAACCTTGCCCGGGGCAACACCGTGAGCCACCTGACCTACATCGGCGACAGTGACGTGGGCAAGTACTGCAACTTCGGCTGCGGCACCGTCACCTGCAACTACGACGGCAAGGACAAGTTCCGCACCCACATCGGGGACTACTGCTTTATCGGCTGCAACACCAATCTGGTGGCACCGGTCTCCGTGGGGGACGGTGCCTACACCGCCGCCGGCAGCACCATCACCCAGGATGTGCCCGCCCAGGCACTGGGCATCGCCCGGCAGCGCCAGACCAATCTGGAGGGCTGGGCGGAACCCAAGATGGAAGCATACATTGCCAAAAAGCAGAAGCTGGAGGCAGACCAGAACAAGTAACTCTCTGCCGGGAAGGAGCCGCCCATGAAGACCGAAAGTTTCCGTAAGCAGGCACTGAGCCTTGCCGTTTTTGTTCTGGCGGTGGCGGCAGTGTTCGCCCTGACCCGGCTCCGCTCCGACCCCGCCGGGAAGAAAGCGGAGTTTGTGGTGCAGCAGCTGCTGTCCTGCTCCTCCGCCGTGGAGGATGCCGTGGACGCAGGTGCTGCTTCCGCTGCCAGCTCCCAGCCGGGGCTGGTGTCCGCCGACACTGCCGGGCTGGAAAGCTTTGTCCGGGCGCAGCTGGGGGACGCCATAACCGCCGACTGTCTGAGCCGGGTGCTGGCAGACCGGCTGCCCACCCGCATCACCGCCCTTGCCGCCCGGTGCGGCGACAAGCTGGAACCTGCGGACCTTACCCTGAAAAAGCGTTCCGGGGCAGAGAACTGCTACGACTTTTCTGCCGCCCTGCTGACAGCCGCCGACAGCACCGCCGCCGGGCAGGTGTCCGGCACCATCACCATGGTGAAAGAGGACGGCGTCTGGAAGGCGTCCCGCATCACCCTTACGGTCTCATAAGCTGTTTTTCTGCCTCCGGTCCTGTGGGTCCGGGGGCATTTTTTCCCTTGGAATGTATATCTTTTTGCCCGGAGGTATGTTATACTGAGTAATTGTATCCAACAATCATAAAAAAAGAAAAGGCAGCAAGTATTATGAACTCTAATGACATCTGGCTCATTGCCGGTCTGGGCAATCCGGAATCCAAATACGACGGCTCCCGTCACAACGCAGGCTTTGCCGCACTGGACTATCTTGCCGGCAAATGGGGCATCTCGGTGAGTAAGACCAAATTTCAGGGTCTGTGGGGACAGGGAGAGGTCAGCGGGCACAAGGTGGTGCTGCTGAAGCCCCTGACCTACATGAACCTTTCCGGAGACTCCATCGCACCGCTGGCAGCCTTCTTCAAGATCCCTGCCGACCACGTGGTGGTGCTCTGCGACGACATCACCCAGAATCCCGGCAAACTGCGGATCCGCCCCTCCGGCTCCGCCGGTGGTCACAACGGGCTGAAAAGCATCATTGCCCGGCTGGGGGGCGAAGGCTTTCCCCGGATCCGCATCGGGGTAGGGGCAAAGCCTCACCCGGACTACGATCTGGCGGACTGGGTGCTGGGCAAGTTCCCTGCCGCCGACGCCAAGGCGATCACCGACCGCTACCCGGATCTGGAAGCCGCCGCCCTGCTCATCATGGAGGGCAAGCTGGGTCTGGCACAGAGCAAGTATAACGGGTAAGCGGGACAGACCCTCTCCGTCGCCTGATGGCGACAGCCCCCCGAGGGGGGAGCTTTTCCGCAAGTGTCCTCGCCCTCTCAGTCAAAGCCTGACGGCTTTGCCAGCTCTCCCAAATGGAGAGCCTCTGGCGAAACCGCACACTTTGCGCTCAAACCGGAAACCGTACCGACCTGCCAAGGTCTCTCCCTCCGGGAGAGGTGGCACGGCGTGAGCCGTGACGGAGAGGGCGAGCCCGGTAAAAGGTTTCATCTGCCGCCCCCGGTCACGCGACCCCACTGGTGAAAATGCGTTTGGAGCGCTCCGCAGAGCGCGACAAACGCTGAATTATAAATAATTCTTCCGCTGATCATGCGTGGAGCAAAGCGGAGCGCATTTTCAATGGTCATCCCAACAGGAAAGGAGGTCCACCATGTACGAAGCACTTTTAAAAGCCACACCGGAATACCAGAAGGTCGCCGCCGGGTTTGCGACTCCCGGTCCCGCCGCCCTTTTCGGGCTGCCTCCGGCGGGGCGTGCCCTGCTGTATGCCGCCCTGCAGAAGGATCTGGGGCGGGTGCTGTGCATCGTGACCCCCGGCGAAGCCGAGGCGACCCGCTTTGCGGAGGACCTGAAGGCGCTGGGGCTCACGGCGGCGGTGTTCCCGCCCCGGGACTTCATGCTGCGCCCGGTGGAGGGTGCCGGACGGGAATACGAATACCGCCGTCTGTCGGTGCTGGGCTCCCTGGCAGGGGGACGGCTTCAGGCGGTGTGCGTCCCTGCCGAGGCGCTGCTGCAGTACACGGTGCCCCGGGAGGAGTTTTTGAAAAACACCCTGACCCTGAAGCCCGGCACGGTGTACAACCGGGAAACGCTGGTGGCACGGCTCTTTGCCGCCGGGTACGTCCGCCGCAGTCAGGTGGACGGTCCGGGACAGTTCAGCGTCCGGGGAGACATCGTGGACGTCTACGCCCCGGATATGCGGCAGCCTGCCCGCATCGAGTACTGGGACGATGAGATCGACTCCCTGTCCTCCTTTGACCTGCTGACCCAGCGCCGGGACGGGGCTCTGGAAAAGATCTATCTTTCCCCTGCCCGGGAGGTGCTGTTCGGAGACACCGCCCGCACCGCCGAGGCGCTCCGGGACGCCTACAAGAAGGCACGGGGCAAGCGCCGCACCGCCATGGAAAAGGCAATGGAGGCGGACCTGGCACAGCTGGACGCCGGGATGATGCCAGAGGCGATGGACAAGTACTACGGGCTGCGGTACCCCACCCCCGCCACGGTGCTGGACCACCTGACCAATCCCCTGTTCATACTGGACGAGGTAGGCGGCATCCGGGACGCCCAAAAGGCGACCGAGTTCCGCCGCAGCGAGGAGATCACCGGGCTGCTGGAAGAAGGGGTGCTTTGCCCCGGGCTGGACGTGCTGTACCAGACCATGGAGGATCTGGTCATTGCCGCCCAGAACCGCAGCAGCCTGCTGTGCGAGAACTTTCTGCGGGGGATGAACGAGTTCAAGCTGAAGGACCTGATCAACGCCGAGGGCTTTGCCGCCCCCAACTGGAACGGGGACCTTGCCTCCCTGCGGGAGGATCTGGACCCGCTGGTGACCCAGGGCTACGCCGTCACCCTCTTTGCCGGCACCCCCAAGGGTGCCGCCGCCCTTACCCGGGATCTGGCGGACAAGGGCTATTCCGTCAGCATGAGCCGGGACCTGCGCCCCTCCAAGGGTGTGGTGCAGGTGCTGCCGGGACATCTCAACGCCGGGTGCACCTTCCCCTTTGCCCACGCCGCCGTGCTGTCCTCCCGCCGCCACGGTCTGGAGGAGGACGCTGCCGAGGCAAAGAAGCGCAAAAAGAACAAAAACGCCCTGTCCAGCCTCTCGGACATCAAGCCCGGAGACTATGTGGTGCACCAGAGCCACGGCATCGGCATGTATGCCGGCATCCAGCGGCTGGAGGTGCAGGGTGCCACCAAGGACTATTTAAAGGTCCAGTATTCCGGCTCCGATGTGCTGTATGTGCCGGTGACCCAGCTGGACCTGCTGAGCCGCTACACTGCCCCCGGGGACGAGGAAAAGGTAAAGCTCGCCAAGCTGGGCGGTGCCGAGTGGCAGCGCACCCGTGCCAAGGTAAAAAAGGCAACGGAGGAGATGGCGCAGGAGCTGATCCAGCTCTACGCCCGCCGCCGGCAGGCAACGGGCTACGCCTTCCCCCCAGACGGGGACTGGCAGCGGGACTTTGAGACCCGCTTTGACTACGACGAGACCGACGACCAGCTCAACGCCACCGCCGAGATCAAGCAGGACATGGAAAAAGGCTATCCCATGGACCGGCTGCTCTGCGGCGACGTGGGGGTAGGCAAGACCGAGGTGGCGCTGCGTGCCGCCTTTAAATGCGTCATGGGGGGCAAGCAGTGCGCCCTCCTTGCCCCCACCACCCTGCTGGCATGGCAGCACTACAACACCATCCTCTCCCGCATGGAGGCGTTCCCGGTGCGGGTGGAGATGATGTCCCGGTTCCGCACCGCCAAGCAGCAGAAGGAGACCCTGCGGGGTCTGCAGTCCGGCAGCGTGGACATTGTGGTGGGCACCCACCGGCTGCTGTCCAAGGATGTGAAGTTCCACGATCTGGGACTGGTGATCATCGACGAGGAGCAGCGGTTCGGGGTCAAGCACAAGGAAAAACTCAAGGAGAACTTTATCGGGGTGGATATGCTGACCCTGTCCGCCACCCCCATTCCCCGGACCCTGAACATGGCAATGAGCGGCATCCGGGACCTGTCCACCATCGAGCAGCCCCCCATTGAGCGGCAGCCGGTGGAGACCTTTGTGTTGGAGTACAACGACGTGATCCTTGCGGAGGCTATGAAAAAGGAGCTGGCACGGGGCGGACAGGTGTACTACCTCCACAACCGGGTGGACAACATCGAAGCCTGCGCCGCCCATGTGAGCCAGATGGTGCCGGGGGCACGGGTGGGCATCGCCCACGGCAAGATGACCGAGGAGGAGCTGAACCCGGTGTGGCAGCACCTGCTGAACGGGGAGATCGACATTCTGGTGTGCACCACCCTCATTGAGACCGGCATCGATGTGCGCAACTGCAACACCCTGATCATCGAGGACGCAGACCGCATGGGTCTGGCACAGCTGTACCAGATCCGGGGACGGGTGGGACGCTCCGGGCGCAAGGCATATGCCTATTTCACCTTCCGCCGGGACAAGACCCTTACCGACATCGCCCAGAAGCGGCTGTCCGCCATCCGGGAGTTCACCGCCTTTGGCTCCGGCTTCCGCATCGCCATGCGGGACCTGCAGATCCGGGGTGCCGGCAGCCTGCTGGGACACAGCCAGCACGGGCACATGGAGGCGGTGGGCTATGACCTCTATGTCAAGATGCTGAGCCAGGCGATCGCCCGCGCCCGGGGAGAACCCATCCAGCGGGACAAGAGCGACTGCCTTGTGGACCTGCGGGTGGACGCCTTTATCCCGGAGAAGTACATTGCCGACGGACCCGGACGCATCGAGGCGTACAAGCGCATTGCCGCCATCCAAACCGCCGAGGACGCCGCCGATGTGCTGGATGAGCTCATCGACCGCTACGGCGACCCGCCTCCCTCGGTAAGCGATCTGGTCAATGTGTCGCTGGTGCGGGTACAGGCATCCGCCGTAGGCGTGTACGAGGTGACCCAGAAAAAGGATACCCTGATCCTGCAGCTGGAGTCGCTGGAACTGCCCATGATCCGGGGGCTGCTGGTCGCCTTTGACGGCAGAGTCACCGCCGGGGCAGGCACAAAGCCCTATCTCTCGGTGACCCTGCATCCGGAGGAAAAGCCTCTGGAGCTGCTGCAAAGCATCCTGAAAGCCATGGATGCCATTCTGAACAACAAGGAGTAATACAGATGAAAACAAAACTGCTTGCGCTGGTATGCGCACTCGCCCTTGCAGCCGGTCTTGTGGGCTGCACCCTTTCCACCCCGGACACCGTGGGTAAGATCGGGGATTACGAGGTCAGCTCCGGCACCTACCTGCTGGCACAGTACAGCGCCTATCAGCAGGCGTGCCAGCTGGCGGACACCGATCAGGACACCTCCGACGTAAAGGCATTCCTGAAGGCGACCATCACCACCGACACCGATACCGGGGAGACCGCCGTGGTCCGGGACTTTGTGGCAGACAAGACCCGGGAGACTCTGGAGTTCTACGCCGCCGTGGAGAGCCGCTTTGACGCTCTGGGCGGCAAGCTCACCGAGGAGCAGCTTGCCTCCGCCGACAGCTACGCCCAGCAGCTCATGGACCAGTACGGCGATACCTACACCGCCAACGGCATCGGTCTGGATACCCTCAAGAGCTTCCAGCGGACCCAGCTGAAGCACACCGCCCTGCTGGAGATGATCTACGGCGCAGAGGGCGAGACCCCTGTCAGCGACAGCCAGCTTACCGAACATCTGGTCAACGATATGTACGAGCTCGCCTATGTGAGCATCCCCCTGTACAACACCTCCACCTACGCCTTTGCCGATGAGGACCAGTCTGCTCAGATGCTAAAGCTGGCACAGTCTGCCGCCCAGAGCTGCAACGCCGCCGCCAAGGATGCTCAGGATGTTTCTGCACAGGTCAGTGCCCTCTATGACGCCGCTGCTGCCAGCCTGCCGGAGATCTACGCCGTGCTGGACAACGACTACACCTCCGACAGTGCCAACGTCCAGACCGAGCTGCTCACCGACAGCACTCTGGATTCCGCCTTTACGCAGGGAGATTCCGCCGACACCGTCCGCAGCCTTGCCTGCGGAGAGGCTGCCGCCACCCAGTACAACAGCGTTTCCATGATGCTGCTGATGCGCATCGATCCCCTCGCCGTGTCTCCGCTGGAGGACCTGCGGAGCCAGATCCTCAGCGACCTGAAGGGGGATGAGCTGGACGAGAGCCTGACCCAGTATGGCTCCCAGCTGGATTCCAGCCTCAGTGATTCCGCCATGAAGAAGCTCCCCGCCACCAGGATCGTAAACAGCTGATCTTTCCTGCATAAAAATGCGCCGCAGTTCATCACAACTGCGGCGCATTTTTTTGTTATCCGGTCACCCGGGCAAACTCGGCGGCAAGGGCAGCGTTCACCGACCGCACCCCGTTGGGGTCCGGCTTTACCACCGCACGGTCGTAGGTGAACAGTCCATTCACCTCGTCCTCCACATCGGTGAGCTGGGTGTATACCAGCGCCGAAAGCCCCTTTTGTAGCTGGGGCAGCACAGTGCCCAGCTGCAGCTTTTTGTACCGGGCAGTAAGCTCCTGCCGGGTCTTGGCGGTGCCGTAGCCGTAGCTTTTGCGGGGTGCCTCGTGCCCGGGGCAGACCCACGCAATGCCGCCGTACTCGGTAAGTGCCACGGTGCGGCGGCAGGGGTGCACCCGCAGAGGGTAGAAGTAGTTGTGCAAAGAGTGCACATCTCCGCCTCCCTGATCGTACCAGCCGCTTGCCTCGTCCACAAGGCGGGTGGGGTCCAGCTGCCGCACCGCCTCCACCGCCGCCGCCGCATCAAACTGCCCCCAGCCCTCATTAAAGGGCACCCAGCAGCCGATGGAGGGATGGCAGCGCAGCGCCTGCACCGTAGCTTCCAGCTCCCGGCGGTATTCCTGCCGGCTTTCTTCGCTCTGCCGGCTCAGCAGTCCGTAGCAGGGCTTCCCATCTGGGAACCTCCGCAGCAGCGGCTGCAAAACGTTGGTGAGATAGGTCACAAAGCCCAGCTTGTAGGGGGCACCTCCGTTGACCATGTCCTGCCAGACCACCAGCCCCAGCCGGTCGCAGTGGTAGTACCACCGCTGCGGTTCGATCTTGGCGTGCTTGCGCAGCAAGTTGAAGCCCAGCTCCTTTACCTGACTAAGCTCCCGGACCACCGCTCCATCGGAGGGCGGGGTGTAAAGTCCATCCTTCCAGTAGCCCTGATCCAGCAGCCCGTTGAGAAGGAGGGGCTTTCCGTTCAGGCAGAACCGCAGCACCCCCTGCGCATCCGGCTCGCAGCTCCATTTCCGCAGGGCAAAGTAGCTGTGGACCCGGTCCTGCTGCTCTGCCGTCCCCCCGGTGGTGCCCACCGTAAGGTCGTAGAGGAAGGGTGTGTCCGGGCTCCATGGAAAAAAGTGCTCCGCCGGGATCGGCAGGGTCAGCTCCCCGCTGCCCGTTCCCTGTGCGATGGTCACCCCTCCGGCACGGACCGCCGCCCACAGCCCTCCCACCGGACAGGCGGTGTCCGCCTTTACGGTGACGGTGCGGGCATCGTAGTCCGGGGTGACGGTCAGGGTCCGGATGTAGTGGTCCGGCACCCGCTCCAGCCATACGGTCTGCCAGATGCCGCTTTGCGCCGGATAGAACATGCCCCCGGGCTTCATGGTCTGCTTGCCCCTTGCCTGAGTGCCCTGCCCGGTGGGGTCCTGCACTGCCACCCACAGGCTGTTGCGGTCGGTGCCATTGAGCAGATCGGTGATATCCAGATCAAAGCCCCAGTAGCCGCCCCGGTGCTCTCCGGCAAGGTGTCCGTTTATCTGTACGGCACAGGCATAGTCCACCGCCCCGAAATGCAGCAGCACCCGTCCCCCTTCTCCCGGAGGCGGGGCAAAGGTGCGGTGGTAGTGGAGCCACTGCCCCGGGCGCAGGGTGCGCCCCACCCCCGACGCCGCCGTTTCCGGGGAGTAGGGCACCAGAATACTGCCATCCCACGCCGCCGGGTGCTCCGCCGACGAGGTAATGGCATACTTCCACAGACCATTCAGGTTCTCATAACTGTCACGGCGCATCGCCGGGCGGGGATATTCCGGAAGAGGATGCATAACGCTCACCGCCTGTCTTTTTTCTTCATTCTAGCACAGACCGCTGCGTTTGTATACTGCCCGGCAAAAAGGACCCCCGCACAAAGGTGCAGGGGGTCCAGAGTTTACGGTTCGGTCACCTGTGGTGACATTTTATTCCGGTCAGCAGGCAGCGGTTTCCGGCGGTTTGGTTCACAGTTCCGGATGGTATGTCACGCAGATCAGGTACATGCCATCGCCTTCAATGTTCACCACTGCCATACCAACGGCTGTGATGTCCTCACAATCAAGGTCCACTGCGCTGGCAAGCTTCGACTGCAGTGCATTGGCGTCTGTGGGGATCTTAAAGGTGAGACGGACAACATCCTCATCCTTCCCATCGAACCATCCTACGCCCAGATCATCGCAATATTCCCAGTCTTTAATTGTATCATCCATCTTGTTGTAGGCGTCTCTCATTTCTTTCAGCGCACTCTCGGGCAGTTCGCTCTTCTGTGCCTTGCGGTAGGGGGCAGCCCAGATCTCTTCCAGCGCCGAAAGCTGCTTTACCTCTTGCACCGGATCCAGTTTTTGGGATGCCCGGTAGCTGTTGATAGCGTTCAGTACATCCATCTTTGCCTTCTGCTCTGCGGTGGGACCTCCACAAGCGGTCATCAAAAACAGCAGAGCACCTGCTAAAAGAAGGGCGGTCAGTCTTGCAAACCTTTTCATGGAAGTTCTCCTTTCCGTAGTAAGATGTAGGGTCTTGCCTGCTGGTTTAAGCATATCATAACCACCCCGGCTCCCGCAAGGTGCATTTCCGTTTTTCTGTCTGGGACTGCCTTTTTTGCCGGAAAAGTTTTTTGCGTATTTTCGTGCATTCTGCACAAAGCAGCCTGTTTTCATGGTCCTGTGCCCAGCGTCTGCCCCGGAGCCGCCCAACAAAAAAGCCGCTGCACCAGACGGTGCAGCAGCTTTTACCGTTGATTCAGATAACCGACAGGAGGATCACTCGTCATCCTCGTCCTCTTCGTCCTCGTCGTCGTCCTCAGACTTGGGCTTGTAGAACACGCCGCTGAGGATAATGCTGACGAAGTACAGCAGCACCATGGGACCTGCCACCATGCACTGAGACACGATGTCCGGCGGGGTGACCACCGCAGCCACAAAGAAGATCAGCACGATTGCCACACCCTTTGCCTTTTTCAGCAGGGTGGGATTGATGATGCCCATCTTGGACAGAATAATGGTGACCAGCGGCATCTCAAACACACAGCCAAAGATCAGGAACATGGTCAGACAGAGGTTGACATAGCTCTCGATACTGGTGGTGGTCTGGATGTACTCTGCGCCGTTGATGCCGGTGCTGAGGAATCGCAGCATAAAGGGCATCATAAGCTTGTAGGCAAACAGCACGCCCACGCAGAACAGGACAAGACCCAGCAGCATGACCAGCTTGAAGAAGAAGCTCTCGCTCTTTTTCAGACCCGGCTTTGCAAAGGCATAGATGTGGTACAGTGCCACCGGTACGGTGACGACGACACCTGCCAGAATGGACACCCGGAAATACTGCATCAGTTTTTCCTGCGGGGCAATGGAAACGAACTGGTAGTAGTCTCTGCCCATGGCGGTAAGCAGGTCGATGAGCCGATCCGCATATGCCAGAGAGACCACCACGCCCACCACAAACACCACCGCGCAGATGATGAGCCGGTTCCGCAGTTCCTTCAGATGACCGGTCAGCGTCATGCTGCCGTCATCCTCCATGACTTCGGCTTTCTTTTTGCGCTTAATGTTCGTAGCCACAATTACTCCTCGTCTTCGTCGTCCTTCTTGGATGCCTTCTTCTCGACCTTCTCGGTCTTCTCCTCGGAACCATCGGCGGACTCCTCGTCCTCCATGCCCTTCTTGAAGCCGTTGATGGTCTTGCCAAACATCTTGCCCAGCTTCGGCAGGTTCTTGGGTCCAAAGATCAGCAGTGCCACGACCAGGATGATCAGCAGTTCGTTAGTACCAATACGCATAATAAAATTCTCCTTTTTACTTTGCCGCGCCTGTGGGCGGGCGTAATGCATCTATCAAGCAACCGCAGGCGCGGGTGCATACGGAATAATTTCTGCCGCTGTCTTTACAGCAGACCTCTGGGTCCAAACAGCAGCAGCAGGATCACCAGCAGGATCACCAGCTCTTGTACACCGATCCGCATTTTACTCTGCCTTTCCGGCTTCCTCAGCCTCAGCCGGTGCCTCTGCAGCAGGGGCAGCCTCCTCAGCGGGGGCAGCTTCTGCAGCAGCTTCCGGCTTTTCGGTCTCCGGCTGGGCGGCAGGCTCTGCAGTCTGCTCCTCGGCAGCTGCGCCAGCGGCTGCCTCCTCCGGCAGCTCCTCCACAGCCTCCTCGGCGGTCAGGTCGGTGACCTCTTCCTCTTCGATCTTCTTTGCAGCCTCTTCCTTGCTGGTCTTGCCAATGCCGGTAAAGCTCTTGGTCACATCCTTGACGCTGTTGTCCAGATCCTTCTTGATGTCGGTAAGCGGTGCCACCGCTTCCTTCAGGGGAGCCTGGATCTCATTCAGCGGCTCCACCACGTTCTTCTGGAGCTCCTCCGATGCAGCGCCGGTGTACTTCTTCAGCTCCCGGAGCATCTTGCCCAGCTTCTTTGCGTAGACGGGCAGCTGGTCGGGACCGATGAACACAAATGCCACGATCACAACGACCACAAGTTCCCAAAAACCAATTTTCATAACGATCCAATTCCTTTCCTGTGCCCGCCCCGGCTGTGGGGAATGCCCCTATCCTGCAAAGGCATTTTGCCCGGACCCGGCAGACGCCGCAGCCGCTGTTGTGCCGGAGCTTGCGTGGGTTGGCGCTCTGTGCGCCTCTGTTGCCCTACTTATACCGAAAAGTGGTGTACTGAATGTTAATATATTATTAACATTTCGTGAACAACCCCACCAACGTCCCGTTTTTGATAACGTTTGATATTTTCATATCATTTTATTACAATCAGGATAGGATACAACATCTTTTTCCGCCGGAGAGACTTTCCTGCAAAAAGAGGCTGCCGCACAAGACCTGTGCAGCAGCCTCCCAAAAATGCTTTTACCGGCTCAGTGACCGCAGCTCTCGCAGTGTTCGCAGTCCTCTTCCAGCTTGCCCACGATGGGCTCCGGGTCGATGCCCAGACGGCGGTAGTAGTCGGACAGAGCCGCCTTTACTGCCTGCTCGGCAAGGACGGAGCAGTGGACCTTGATGGGGGGCAGACCGTCCAGAGCCTCCACCACAGCCTTGTTGGTGAGCTTCAGTGCCTCGTCAATGCTCTTGCCCTTGATGAGGTCGGTCGCCATGCTGCTGGTGGCAATTGCCGCACCGCAGCCAAAGGTCAGGAACTTTACGTCCACGATCACATTGTTCTCGATCTTCAGGTACATGCGCATGATATCGCCGCACTTGGGGTTGCCCACTTCACCTACGCCGTTGGCATCGGGGAGCTCGCCCACGTTGTGGGGGTTTGCAAAATGCTCCATGACCTTTGCGCTATACATACTTGCCATAATTACTGCTCTCCCTTCAGGCTGAACTGGCGGGCCGTGTTCTGACCCTGCAGCCACATACAACTCATAGCACGGCGGCGGGGGATGACCTCCTCCAGCACGTCACACAGATATTTTGCTTCTTCCATGGTGTTCTGGGGACCAAAGGTGAACCGCATAGAACCATGACCGATCTCCTCCGGCACACCGATGGACAGCAGCACATGGCTGGGGTCCAGGCTGTCGGAGTTGCAGGCAGAGCCGGTGGAGGCGCAGATGCCGTGCATATCCAGATCCAGCAGGATGGTCTCGCCCTCCAGACCCGGGAAGCTGATGTTCACATTGTTGGGCAGACGGGGGCTGCGGCCGCCGTTGAGCCGTGCCTCCGGGATGTTCTTGAGGATGCGGTCGATGACGTAATCGCGCAGCTCGCTCTCGTGGGCCATGCGCTCATCCAGATGCGCCGTGGCGATCTCCAGTGCCTTGCCCATGGCAGCGATGCCTGCCACGTTCTCGGTGCCTGCACGGTGACGTGCCTCCTGGCTGCCGCCGTCAATGAGGTTCTGGGGCCAGATGCCCTTGCGGCAGTACAGAGCGCCCATGCCCTTGGGACCGTTGAACTTGTGGGCGCTCATGGACAGCATATCCACGCCCAGCTCCTTCACATCCACCGGGATGGCACCCACAGCCTGCACGGCGTCGGTGTGCATCCAGACACCGTGCTTGTGAGCGACCTCGGCGATCTCCTTGATGGGCTGGATGGTGCCGATCTCGTTGTTTGCCATCATGATGCTGACCAGCGCGGTATCGGGACGGATGGCAGCTTCCACGTCTTCGGGACGGATGTAGCCCTCGGCGGTAGGCTTGATATAGGTCACTTCAAAACCCATGCGCTCCAGTGCAGCCATGCTGTGCATGATGGCATGGTGCTCAAAGGCGCTGGTGATGAGGTGCTTTTTGTTCTGGCGTGCCTTGGTGAAGGCGGTGCCCTTTACTGCCCAGTTGTCTGCCTCGGAGCCGCAGCTGGTAAAGAAGAGCTCAGCCGGACTTGCATTGATCGCCTTTGCCACCTGTGCACGACCGGCATCCACAAACTCTTTTGCCTCATAGCCCACACTGTAATGGCTGCTGGGGTTGCCGCAGGCACCGCTCAGGGCTTTGACCATCATTTCCAGTGCCTCGGGAGCACAGGGAGTGGTGGCAGCATTATCCAGATAAACCACTTTTTCCATGTTTTCCATAGGAATGATCCTTTCTTATTGAACGCATCTGCAGGAGCCTTGAATGCCCTGTGCAGATGCGGAATCCTTTCAACGGATAAGTTATACCATATCATTCCCTAGTATGTCAATATGAATACTGGATTTTCGTGATTCAGTCACCTTTTTTGCCCTTTCCGGTCAGTTTTCCCAGTAACACCTTCCACTTGGGGTAGCCCCAGCGTTTATCTTCGGCAAAATCGTCTGCCAGCTTCCAGGGGAACACGCCCCCGTCAAAATAGAGGTTCCCCGCCTCGTCCACCCGGTCCAGCTTTTTGGGCAGATAGTCCTCGTCGTAGTAGCTCTTGCGGCGGTCCGGCAGCACCCAGTGGAGGGTGCCGTCCGGGTCCATATGGTCCGCCCATACCCCGAACACAAAGGTGGCAGCCTCACCGTAGCAGTGCTGCTCAAAGCGGATCGCCCCATCGTAGTAGAACTTGATCACTTCCAACGTGCCGGACTCCTTTTTGCCGTCCCTGCCCAGAGTGGGGCGGTAGTCCTGCTGATAGCGGCAGCCGCAGTGGGTGCCGGCAAAGTCTTTTGCATGGAATTCCATGGTCTTTTTCCTTTCTGCTCCATTCGGCGGCAAGGCGTTTTCAGAAGCTTCCCTCAAAATTCCCTTCGATCTCATAGGGCCAGCTCAGGATGCCTCCCAGATCGTAAAGGTTCGTATAGCCCAGCTTTTCCAGCTTCTGCACGGCGTCGGCGCTGCGGCGTCCGGTGCGGCAGTAGATGAGCCATGCAGCGTCCTTGTCCGGCATCACCTCTCCGGCACGGGACACCACCTCTCCCAGCGGCAGCAGCTTTGCCCCGGGGATATGCCCGATGGCATACTCATCCGGCTCCCGCACATCTACGGCACATGCCTTGCCGGCGTCCAGCAGCCGGATGGCGGCGGCGGCGTTGATCTTCTCACTCATGGTTTCTCAGCTCCTTGTGATCATCTTTCTATCCATCCTATGATAGCAGACCTTTTTTGTTTGCACAAGAGCTTTCTGCGTGCTATACTAGGGAACATAAGGAGAGAGAACCGCCATGAAATTTTCCACCAAAAGCCGCTACGCCCTGCGCCTTATGGCAGAGCTGGCACGCTACGCCCCCGGCACCACCGTTTCCCTCAAGGAGATCAGCGACCGGCAGAATCTGAGCCTGAAATATCTGGAGCAGATCGTCACCCCGCTGGCACGGGTGGGTCTGGTCAAGAGCGAGCGGGGCAGTCAGGGAGGCTACCGCCTGACCAAGACCCCGGCAGACTACACCGCCGGGGAGATCCTCCGTGCCATCGAAGGCAGCGTGGCACCCATCCCCTGCCTTGGCAGCGAGACCAACGAGTGCCCCATGTCCGAGCAGTGCTTCACCCTGCCTTTCTGGGCGGGACTGGATGAGGTGATCAACCAGTACATCGACAGCGTGACTCTGGAACAGCTTGCCAGCCAGCTGCCTTCTGTGGACGGCTCCGGCAAAAAAGAGGGCAGCTGCAGCTGCAGCGCAAAAAATGAAAAATAAGGCTTGACATCTGCCTGCACATCGGCTATAATAATCAAGCATTCAGCGAATGCCTATAGGGGTATAGCTCAGCTGGTAGAGCAGCGGTCTCCAAAACCGCGTGCCGTGAGTTCGAAACTTACTACCCCTGCCAGAAAGCACAGGTCCTTCGGGATCTGTGCTTTTTCGTTTTGTGTGCGTTCTTCACAAAATCGTCTGCATTTTTTTGTAGAGAACGCGGGCTGGACTTTTTTGCCGGGATGCGGTAACATAAACTTGGAATAAGAGCGTTACCCGCACGCAGTATGCGGGGCGTCACCCGATCCGTAAGAGCTCTGCGGCACAAAGCCGCAAAGCGCTTTTCACGGTTTGGGTGTTTTTTATTTTCCGGGCATTTTTCTGCCTGTTTCCGCAAGAAAAAATGATAAGCAGAGCAAAGGAGAAAAGACATGAGCGTTTTCCGTGATGACTTCCTGTGGGGCGGCGCCTGTGCCGCCAACCAGTTTGAGGGTGCCTGGGATGTGGACGGCAAGGGTCCCAGCGTTCCGGATATGTGCACCAATGGCTCCCACACCAGCCCCAAATGGGTGACCACCAGCATCCGCCCCGACCGGCTGTACCCCAGCCATGAGGCGATCGACTTCTACCACCACTACGAGGAGGACATCGCCCTCTTTGCCGAGATGGGCTTCAAGACCTTCCGCACCTCCATCAACTGGACCCGTATCTTCCCCACCGGCATGGAGACCCGGCCCAACGAGAAGGGTCTGGAGTTCTACGACCGGGTCTTTGACTGCTGCAAGAAGCACGGCATCGAGCCGCTGGTGACCATCAGCCACTACGAGCTGCCCTACGCTCTGGTGGAAAAGTACAACGGCTGGGCTTCCCGGGAGCTGATCGAGTTCTACATGAACTACTGCAAGGCGATCTTTGAGCGGTACAAGGACAAGGTGCAGTACTGGCTCACCTTCAACGAGATCAACTGCGGCACCATGCCCATGGGTGCGATCCTCGAGACCGGCACGATCAAGGGCTTTGAAGGCTCCACCGCCGATGTGCCGGACAACAAGCAGGAGCGTTTTCAGGCACTGCATCACCAGTTCGTGGCAAGTGCCAAGGCAGTCAAGTACGCTCACGACAACTATCCCCAGTTCAAGATGGGCAACATGATCTGCTTCATCACCAGCTATCCGCTGACCTGTGACCCTGCCGACGTGATCGCCAACCAGCAGAAGATGCAGATCACCAACTGGTTCTGCTCCGATGTGCAGGTGCGGGGCGAGTATCCCAGCTATATGAAGCGCTGGTTTGCCGAGAACGGCATCACCATTCTCCAGCAGCCGGAGGACGCTGCCATCCTGAAGGAGGGCACCGTAGACTTCTACACCTTCAGCTACTATATGTCCAACTGCATCACCACCCATAAGGATGCCGAGGATGTGGGCGGCAACATCGTTGCCGGAAAGAAGAATCCCTACCTGAAGGCTTCTGACTGGGGCTGGCAGATCGACCCCATTGGTCTGCGCTATACCCTCAACGAGATCTACGACCGCTACCACCTGCCTATGATGGTGGTGGAAAACGGTCTGGGTGCCTACGACCAGAAGGGCGAGGATGGCAAGATCCACGACAGCTACCGCATCGACTACCTGCGCCAGCACATCCAGCAGATGGCTGAGGCGGTCAAGGACGGCGTGGACCTGATGGGCTACACCCCTTGGGGCTGCATCGACCTGGTTTCCGCCTCCACCGGCGAGATGGCAAAGCGCTACGGCTTTATCTACGTCAACAAGTTTGACGATGGCACCGGCGACCTGAGCCGGGAGCGTAAAGACAGCTTCTACTGGTATAAAAAGGTCATCGCCTCCAACGGCGCCGATCTGGACTGAGCGCTGCCCCTATAAATATAGGTAAGATCCCAAAGCCCGCTGCACCCGCAGCGGGCTTTTTCGGTTTTTTCTGGTTTTTTGCAAATTCATGCTTGACAAGAGACCATTCTTTCGATATAATAAGACACGTTCCGGCGGTCAGCCGCCTTGCGAACGATGAACTTGAGCGATCATGGCCCGGTAGCTCAGTTGGTTAGAGCACCAGCCTGTCACGCTGGGGGTCGTCGGTTCGAGCCCGATCCGGGTCGCCATTTGCTGCTATAGCTCAGTTGGTAGAGCGCATCCTTGGTAAGGATGAGGTCTCCAGTTCGAATCTGGATAGCAGCTCCAAAGGCAGACACCTCGAAGTCTTAGGACTTCGGGGTGTTTTTTTGTTGTATTTTTTCAGGATTCCCCGGGTGTTGCATCCTTCTGTTTGTGTATTCCGCACAAAAACGAAAAACTTTTTCTTCCGGAACGTCAATGGATATCCCTTCCAATTTGTTATATAATTAACATAATGAAAAAAGCGGCGGTCCGCCGCATCAAGAGAGTATCTGAATATCTGGAGGTAATTGCATTATGGCTCGTTTTACTCTTCCCCGTGACCTGTACCACGGCAAGGGCGCTCTGGAAGCCCTGAAGTCCTTTACCGGCAAGAAGGCTATGATCTGTGTGGGCGGCGGCTCCATGAAGCGTTTTGGTTTCCTGGACCGTGCCGTGGAGTACCTGAAGGAAGCAGGCATGGAAGTGGAGCTGTTTGAGGGCATCGAACCCGATCCTTCTGTGGAGACCGTCATGCGGGGCGCAGAAGCCATGCTGAAGTTTGAGCCGGACTGGATCATCGCCATGGGCGGCGGCTCTCCCATTGACGCCGCAAAGGCAATGTGGATCAAGTACGAGTATCCCGAGATCACCTTTGAGGAGATGTGCAAGGTCTTTGGCATCCCGCCGCTGCGCCGCAAGGCACACTTCTGCGCCATTTCCTCCACCTCCGGCACCGCCACCGAGGTGACTGCCTTCTCCATCATCACCGATTACCAGAAGGGCATCAAGTACCCCATCGCTGACTTTGAGATCACCCCCGACGTTGCCATCGTGGACCCGGATCTTGCCGAGACCATGCCCAAGAAGCTGGTGGCACACACCGGTATGGACGCCATGACCCACGCTGTGGAGGCATACGTTTCCACCGCTCACTGCGACTACACCGATCCTCTTGCCATCTTTGCCATCCGCATGATCCAGGGCGATCTGGTGGACAGCTACAACGGCGATATGTCCAAGCGTGACTCCATGCACAACGCCCAGTGCCTTGCCGGTATGGCATTCTCCAACGCTCTGCTGGGCATCGTCCACTCCATGGCACACAAGACCGGCGCTGCCTTTGCAGACTACGGCGCACACATCATCCACGGTGCGGCAAACGCCATGTACCTGCCCAAGGTCATTGCCTTCAACGCCAAGGACCCCGAGGCAAAGAAGCGCTACGGTGTCATCGCTGACGAGATGAAGCTGGGCGGTGCCAACGATGACGAAAAGGTCAAGCTGCTCATTGAGTACCTGCGCGGCATGAACGACGCCCTGAACATCCCCCACTGCATCAAGAACTACGGTGCCGACTCCTATCCCACCCAGCAGGGCTTTGTGCCGGAGAATGTGTTCCTGGAGCGTCTGCCCGAGATCGCCAAGAACGCCATCGGCGACGCCTGCACCGGTTCCAACCCCCGTCAGCCCAGTCAGGAAGAGATGGAAAAGCTGCTGAAGTGCTGCTACTACGACACTGAGGTGGATTTCTGATCCAAACCTTTCCAAAACAACCACAAGCCCCCAGAGCTGTATGCCCGGGGGGCTTTTTGCTGCGCCGGAAACCTTTGCACCGCAAACAAAAAAACACCCCGAAGCGAAAATGCCTCGAGGTGTTTGCGCTGGAGCTGCTATCCAGATTCGAACTGGAGACCTCATCCTTACCAAGGATGCGCTCTACCAACTGAGCTATAGCAGCACGGTGACAGCTCAATTATATTACCACAGTTTCACCGTTTTGGCAAGGGGTTTTTACAAAAAAGTTCCGGGATCCCGCAAAAAGTTTTTGGGGGACGCAAAAGCGCCCCGCAGTTTTCCACTGCGGGGCGCTTGGATGGTTGAAAACTCTGTTACTCGATCAGACCGTTCAGCAGGGACAGGCACTTGCGGCTGTGGAGCTTCCGGATCGCTTTAGCCTCGATCTGACGGACACGCTCACGGGTGACGCCAAAGTCCCGACCCACCTCTTCCAGGGTCCGGGGACGACCATCGTCCAGACCAAACCGCAGGCGGATGACCTTTTCCTCCCGGGGAGTCAGGCTCTTCAGCGCCAGATTGATCTGCTGTGCCACCATGGCACGGTCTGCTGCCTTGCCGGGTGCCTCAGCGTTCTCGTCTGCCACGAAATCGCCCAGAGAGGAATCCTCTTCCTCACCCACCGGGCTTTCCAGACTTGCAGGCTCCTGCGCCATGCGCTGGATCTCCCGCACACGCTCCACGCTCATATCCATTGCCTTGGCAAGCTCTTCCGGGGTAGGCTCATGACCGTTCTGGTACACCAGCTGGTTGGTCGCCTGCCGCATCCGGTTGATGGTCTCCACCATGTGCACCGGGATACGGATGGTGCGCGCCTGATCTGCAATGGCACGGGTGATCGCCTGACGGATCCACCAGGTGGCGTAGGTGGAGAAGCGGAAGCCGCGGTCGCAGTCAAACTTTTCTGCCGCCTTGATCAGACCGATGTTGCCCTCCTGGATCAGGTCCAGGAAGGCAAGATTGTGACCCACGTGCTTCTTGGCAATGGACACCACCAGACGCAGGTTTGCCTCGCTGAGGCTCCGGCGGGCGTTGAGACCGTCCCGGCGGGTCTTCAGCAGCTCCTGCCGCCGCTCCTCGGTGAGGGGACCGTTCTCCACAGCCTCCATTGCCTCTTCTTCCGCTGCCTTTTCCTCGTCGTCCTCGCTGGACTTCTCGTTGCCGTCCTCGTCCAGATCCTCGTTGTAGCTGCGGCTGTTCTCGTCCTCCTCAAAGGAGAAACGGGCGCTGTTCTTCTTGATGTACTCCGGGGCACCGTACTTCTGACGGTCTGCCTGCAGGATGTGTGCCGCCTCTGCGCCTGCATGGATGCGGCGGCTCAGCTCCACCTCCTGCTCTGCGCTCAGCAGGGGGATCTGACCGATCTGCTTCAGGTAGTTCTTCACCGGGTCATCCAGCAGCTCATCCATTGCCGCCTTCAGGTCCGCCGGGTTCTCCTCGTTCTGATCCTCGTCCTCGTCACCGGAAATGCCCAGATCCTCGCTGCTGTTTTCGGCATTTTCCACTTCCGCCATGATGCCTTCCACATCCAGCCCGGACTCGGTCTCTTCCTCTACGATCTTGATGCCCCGTTCCTCCAGAAGTGTGTAGAGCGTGTCCACATCCATCCTGCACTGTGCAGCAAGCGCCTTTGCCTCCTGCGCAGACAGGGTGCCTTCGCCTTTCGTCAACAGTTCCTTCAAAGTCATGCCCATTTCGCTCTCTCCTTCTCGCTCCGGGAAAAATCCTGTAATAATGTGTTCCAGCGCATCAGATCACAAGACCCCCGTTTACGCCGAACACCTGTCCGGTGATGTAGCCCGCATCCTCGCCGGCAAGGAACACCAGCAGCTTTGCCACCTCGTCCGCATTTCCCAGACGCCCCACAGGGGTCTCCTCGGCAAGTGCCGCCTTGTCCTCGGCGGTAAACGCCGCCATCATATCCGTGTCAATGACCCCCGGCGCCACGCAGTTCACCGTGATGCCGCTGGGTCCTTCTTCTTTTGCCAGCGCCTTGGTCAGACCGATAAGACCTGCCTTGGCGGCGGAGTAGTGGACCTCGCAGCTGCCGCCGGTCTGTCCCCACATGCTGCTCACGGTCAGGATCCGTCCTGCCTTGCGGCGGATCATCCCCGGCAGTGCCAGCTGGCACAGGTGGAACGCACCGGAAAGGTTCACGTCCAGCATATGCTGCCACTCTTCCGGTGTGATCTCGGTAAACAGCTTCTGCTGGGCGATGCCGGCATTGCTCACCAGCACATCCACCCTGCCCAGCGCCTGCTCCACCGTGCGGAACGCCAGCTCGCAGCTGGCACGGCTTGCCACATCGCACTGCACTGCCAGTACCCCCGGCAGCTGCTTTTCCAGCCCGGCGGCGGCTTCCGCATTGCTGTGGTACAGCACCGCCACCCGGTATCCTGCCTCATAAAAGGCATGTGCCGCTGCAGCGCCAATGCCCCGGTCTCCGCCGGAGATCAGCACACAGCGCTCCTTTGCCGGCGCAGGGGCTGCCGGTTCCGGCTGCCGCACCTGCGGCTCCGGCTCCGGGGTCCGTTTTTCCAGAGTCACCACCCGGGTAGGCTCCTCCACCACCGGGGGCTTTTGCGGCATCACCACCCGGGTAGGTTCCTCTACCACCGGCGCTGCCTGCGGCTCCTTTGCGGGGGCGGCAGGGGCTTCCGGCTCCGGGAGCTGTTCCGGCTCATCCTCTGACATATTAAAAGTCAGTTCAAACTCGTCTTCGTACAAGAGTTTTGTCCTCCTGTCGTTGTTCTCTGCGGCGCTGTCTGGCAGCCCGCAGGAGGTATCTTTGTTTCCATGTCCCGGCAGAGCATCGCTCTGTCTTATTTCTCCGGTCAAGTCCGGTCCTGCGGCGTGCACGCCGGGAGCGTGATGGGTTTCGACAAGATACCATTGAATAATATAGCACAATTTGCCGAAAAAAGAAAGTGGAAGCGGCGGACTTTTTTACGCTGCTTCCACTTTTTTACGATTTCTTCATATTCCCTTCCGGAGACACCGGAGGTTTCCACCTGGGACGGGCGGCACGGCGGGTCCGGAGGGAGACAAAAAACTCCTGCAGCAGCTCCTGCGCCTGCTGCGCACACAGCCCCTTTTCCACCACCGGGTGGTGGTTGAAGGGCAGGGCAAAGAGGTCGGTGACGCTGCCGCAGCAGCCCGCCTTGGTATCCGCCGCCCCGTAGACCACCCGGCGCAGCCGACTGTTGATGATCGCCCCGGCGCACATGGGGCAGGGCTCCAGGGTCACAAACAGCTCGCACTCCCACAGCCGCCAGCCTCCCAGCGCCTTGCAGGCGGCGTCGATCGCCAGCAGCTCTGCGTGGTGCAGGGCGTTTTTGCCGGTCTCCCGGGTGTTGTGCGCCGCCGCCACGATCTCGCCCCGCCGTGCCACCACAGCACCCACCGGCACCTCTCCCAGCGCCGCCGCCTTCTGCGCCTCTTCCAGCGCCACCGCCATCAGTTCCAGATCCGTCATGCCTTTTCCCCTTTATCCTGCGGCAAATACCAGCAGGTTATTCAATGTATGCACCGCCATCCCCGGCAGAACACTGTCGGTCTTTTCCCGGAGCCAGCCCAGCACCGCTCCCATGCACAGGGCATACGCCATGGCTGCTGCGCCTCGGTGCTGCAGCGCAAACAGCGCCGCCTGGATCCACACCGCCCTGCTGCTGCCCAGCGGAGCAAGCGCCCGCTGCACCGCCCCCCGGAACACCAGCTCCTCTGCAAGGGGTGCCGCCACGCAGTGGTGCACAAAACCGGCGGCGGCAGACGTTGGCAGCCCCAGCAGCGCCGCCGCCTTGCCTGCCAGAAGGTAGCCCAGCGCCCAGCCAAATGCCCTCAGCAGCGCCCCTGTCTTTTCCCTCTGATCCATCCGCTTTCCTCCCGGTGCAATTTCTACCGTGCCATCTTATCACATCCGGGGGCGTTCTGGCAAGTATTTTGCGTTCTGACGAACCAATTTTGCTCAAACAATTGACATATGCCCTCCAGTTCTGGTATAATGTTCTCCGACATTTTGCAACGAAAAGTCGGTTATCCCGCTCTCAACTCTGTTTTTACCGGAAATCCGGAGGTACTTTTATGATCCGCATTCTCACCGATTCCGCATCCGATATCCTGCCTGCCGATGCGCAGCAGCTGGGCGTCACCGTCATCCCCCTGAACGTGACCTTGGAGGACGGCACCGTCCTCCGGGACGGCATGGACCTGACCCCCGGCGAATACTACGCCCATCTTTCCTCCTGCCGCAAGCTGCCCACCACCAGCCAGCCCAGCCCGGAGCTGTTCAAGCAGTTCTATCTGGAGGCAGACGCCGCCGGGGATGAGGTGCTGGGCATCTTTATTTCCCATGAGCTGTCCGGCACCTTCCAGTGCGCAAACCTCGCCGCCGATCTGGTAAACGTGGACAACGTCCGGTTCGTGGACTCCGACAACGTCTGTCTGGGCGAGGCGCTGCTGGTGCGCCTTGCGGTGCATCTGCGGGACGCCGGCAAGACCCTGCCGGAGATCGCCGCCGCACTGGAAAATGCCAAGGAGCACCTGCACCTCATCGCCGCCATTGACGACCTGAAGTACCTGCGCAAGGGCGGACGCCTGCCTGCCGCCGTGGCAGTTGCCGGCGGGATGCTGGGCATCAAGCCCCTGATCACCATCAAGGAGGGCAAGGTCGCCCTGATGGGCAAGGCACGGGGACTGCCCGGCGCCTATGTGGCACTGTTCAAAAAGATGGAGGAGCTGGGCGGCGTGAACCCCGCCTTTGCCTCCATCGCCGGTTACACCGTCTCTCCCCGGGAGGTGCAGCCTCTCCAGACCTTCCTGCGGGAGAACACCGATGCCCCGGCACCTCTGCTGCGGCAGATCGGCTGCGTCATCGGCACCCACGCCGGTCCCGGTGCCTTCGGCTTTGCCTTTTTTGACAAAGAGCTGGTGCTGGACTGATTTCCTGTAACCACAAAGGACCCGCTGTGCACAGATCCAGTGCGCAGCGGGTCCTTTTTAGCTTTTACAGCACCGCATCCGACAGCAGTTTGCCCATCAGCAGCACCAGCACCACCAGCATCATGGGGCGGATGAACTGCGCCCCCTTTTTCAAGGCAAAGTGGGAGCCCAGCAGGTTGCCGGCAATGTTGCTGGCGGCACAGGGGATCCCCACCGTCAGCACGATCATGCCGCCGAACAGATAGGTGATCAGGCTGGCATAGTTGCTGGCAAGGTTCAGCACCTTGGCGTTGCCCCCGGCAGTGCGCAGGTCAAACCCCATAAGGGTGGTAAAGGCGATGATGGCAAAGGTACCGGTGCCAGGTCCGAACAAGCCGTCGTAAAGCCCGATGCCCAGCCCGATGCCCAGCGACAGCGCCGCCTTCCGCAGCCCAAAGCTGCCGTCGTCCCGGTTCTCGTCCGGGAGCTGACGCCGCCACAGGATCAGCACCGTTGCCACCGGCAGGATAATGAACATCATGGTCCGCAGTGCCTCGTCGCTGATGTGCAGGACGATCTGGGAGCCAAGGGCACTGCCTGCAAAGCTGCCCAGCGCTGCCAGAAGCCCCACCCGCAGGTTCATTGCGCCGCTGCGGAAAAAGCTTGCCGTGGCAAAGGTGGTGCCGCAGGCGGCGCTGAATTTGTTGGTGCCGTATGCAAAATGCACCGGCAGCCCGCTGAACAGATAGGCGGGCAGGCTGATCAGTCCGCCGCCCCCTGCCGCCGAATCCACGAAGCCGGCAAAACCGGTCATCAGCATCAGAAACAGCAGCATGGGCAGACCTATGTGGATACTTTCCATTGTTTACTTCCTTTTGTATATTTTTAGTCCAGCCACAGCCTGCCTTCGCACGCCAGGATCTGGTCCAGGATCATCCGTGACACCCTTGCCCCGTACACCATGGCAGGGTGGTCGTTGTACTCGATGATGTCGTTAAAATTCTTGTTCATCAGCACGATGACGTACTCCCCGTAGGGGGTGTGGACGATGCCGCCGTCGTTGCGGCAGGCGTTCATGCTGCCGCTTTTGCTTGCCACCCAGATCAGTTCCGGGGCACCGGTCTCCTCGCAGTCCAGATAGTACTGAGGGAAATCCGCCGTCAGCATGGTGTTGTAGTGCTGCTGACGCAGGATGCCCAGCATCTGACGGCTTGCCTCCCGGCTCACCAGCTCCCCCTTTGCAAGGCGGGCAAACAGCCCGGCGTAGTCCCGGGGGGTGGTGGTGCCCAGCTGCCGATACCGGTCAAAGTGCAGGGGATTGTGCAGCACCGTCCGGGCAAAGCCCAGCTGCCGGATGCAGTCGTTGATGGTGTCCAGCCCCAGATAGTCGATGATCATGTTGGTGGCAATGTTGTCGGAGCAGATGATCATCATGGTGGCGGTGTCCCGCACCTTCAGCTGTGCCCCCACCCCCAGCGCCCGCAGCATCCCGCTGCCGTCCACAAACTGGCTCTGCCGGTAGGTGATGGTCTCCTCCAGGTCCGCTTTGCCCCGCTCCGCCTGCAGGTACAGCGCCGCAAGGATGAACGCCTTGATGGTGGAGGCGGTCTCAAATTCCTCCTCCGCCCCCATCTCCAGCGTGTGCCCCCGCAGGTCGTCCACAAAAACGCTCATCTGCCCCTGATAGCAGTACAGCTCTGCGGCGACCCGCTTTTCCAGTGTCATATTTTTATCCATAGCGGCATATTCTCCCTTGTTATTACAGGTTTGCCTCAAAGAAGCGCCGGGCGTTGCGCCAGAAGATGTCCTCCACCTGATCTTCGGTAAAGCCTTCCCGCCGCAGTGCCTCTGCCAGCAGGGGCATATCCGCCGCCGTTTCCAGCTGGTGATACCCGCCGATGCCGTCAAAGTCGCTGCCCAGCGCAATGACCTCCATGCCGCCTACCTGCCGGAAGTGCGCTGCATGCTTTGCAAGCCCTTCCACCGTGCTGCGGCAGTTTTTGGGGTGTGCCGAGTCTGCGTCCACAAAGGCGGCGCAGTAGTTCAGCCCTGCAATGCCGCCCCGGTCTGCAAGGGCACGGATCATCTCATCGGTGAGGTTGCGGTTGTGGGGAGAAAGGGCACGGCAGTTGGAGTGGCTGGCAGCAAAGGGGCGGGTGCCGTGTTCCACAATGTCCCAGAAGCCCTTGTCCGACAAATGGCTCACGTCCACGATCATGTGGAGACGCTCCATCTCCGCAAGGAATTCCAGTCCCCTTTGGGTAAGACCCTTCTCGGTCTGGGGCACCAGCGGTCCGCCAGGGTTGGCGTTGGGGAAGGCAAGCTGATTTTCGTAGTTCCAGGTCAGGGTCATCATCCGGACCCCCAGCCCGTACAGCTGCCGCAGCACCCCCAGACTGCCCTTGCAGCAGCCCCCTTCCTCGGCGGTGAGCATCCCGCTGATCTTTCCTGCCTCGGCGTTTTTGCGGATATCCGCCGCCGTGTACACCGGGGCGATCTGCTCCGGGTACGCCGCCATGATCCGCTTGAACCAGTCGATCTCTTCCAGCGCCGTCACCAGCGGGTCTGCTCCGGGGGCAGTGTCCCCCAGATCCATATAGGCGGCAAAGCACTGCAGCAGATAATCGCCTTTCTGTAATTTTTCCAGATCGATATGCAGATCGTTGTGGGCAAAGCTCTTGGGGGTGCCTGCCTTTTCTGCGTCCCGCAGGGCGCTGAGGGTATCGCAATGGAGATCACAAACTTTCATAGAGAGTACTTCCTTTCTGTTATTCTTCTGCATCCAGCAGCTGCAGCAGCTCTTCCGGCTTCATGGACAGGATCGCCCCGTCTGCGGAGCCGGTGACGGTCTCCGCCAGCGACTGCTTTGCTGCCTGCAATTCCACGATCTTTTCTTCAATGGTGTCCTGTGCAATGAGCTTGTACACCTGCACCGGGTTTTTCTGTCCGATGCGGTAGGCACGGTCGGTCGCCTGATTCTGCGCCGCCACGTTCCACCAGGGGTCGTAGTGGATGACGATGTCCGCCGCCGTCAGGTTCAGACCGGTGCCGCCGGCACGGAGAGAGATCAGGAACACCCCTGCCTCCCCGTTGTTGAACCGCCGCACCAGCTCTGCCCGCACCGGCTTGGGGGTGGAGCCCTGCAGGGTAAAGTGGCTCACCCCGGCTTCGTCCAGCCGCTTTGCCAGCAGCTCCAGCATGGAGGTGAACTGGCTGAACAGCAGGATCCGGTGTCCGCCCTCCACTGCCGCCGTCACCAGCTCCATGCAGGCGTCCAGCTTGGCGCTGCCGCCGGTCCAGTTGTCCCCCACCAGCCGGGGGTCGCAGCAGATCTGCCGCAGCCGCATGAGCACCGCAAACACCGCCATCTTGTCCTCCGGCTTTGCGGCACGGAGCTTTTCCCGGGCGTCCACCACGGCGGCAAGGTACAGCTTCCGCTGCTGGGGTTCCAGCTCGATGCGGTGGATGTTCTCGGTCTTTGGGGGCAGCTCCTGCAGCACCTCCGCCTTCATGCGGCGGAGGATGAAGGGTCCGGTAAGCTGGTTCAGCCGCCGCACCGCATTCTGGTCCTCCTCCTGCACGATGGGTTTTTCAAACCGGGCACAGAAGGTCTTGTAAGGGGGCAGGTACCCGGGCATCAGGAAGGAGAAGATGCTCCACAATTCTCCCAGACGGTTTTCCACCGGGGTGCCCGTAAGGGCAAACCGCACCTGACTTTTTACCTGACACACCGCCTTGTATTTCTGGGTACTGTGGTTTTTGATCGCCTGCGCCTCGTCCAGAATGCAGGCGTAGAAGGACTGCTGCCCATACAGCTCCTCGTCCCGCCGCAGCAGGTCGTAGCTGGTGACCACGATGTCCGCCTGCCCCCACTGCTTTGCCAGTTCGGCACGGTGGGCGGCGTCTCCGTCCACCGCCACGCAGGTAAGCTGGGGGGTGAACTTTCTGCACTCCTCTTCCCAGTTCAGCACCAAGGATGCGGGGCAGACGATGAGGCTGGGCAGGGTCTGCCCGCCCTCTTTCTTTGCCAGCAGGTAGCTCAGCACCTGCACCGTCTTGCCCAAGCCCATATCGTCTGCCAGAATGCCCCCCATACCGTAGCCGTCCAGGGTCCGCAGCCAGCGGTAGCCGTCCCGCTGGTACTTCCGCAGCACCTTCTGCAGGGACAGGGGCGGGGTATACTCGCTGTCCCGGACTGCGTGGAAGCTGCGGCTGATCCGCCGGAAGGCATCGTCCCGGTTGAACCGCAGCCCGCTCTGCCCGCTCAGCGCCCAGTCCAGCGTGGGGGCACGGTAAAGGGGCAGCTGGGCGTGCCCATCCTTCAGCTTTGCGCCGGAAAGCTCCAGCGTGTCGTTGAGCTCATCCAGCCCTTCCAGACTGTCATCCAGCCGCAGCAGCCGCCCGTCCCGCAGCCGGTGGTACCGCTTTTTCTGGTGCAGGGACTTCAGCAGCGCCTTCAGCTCCGCCACCGGGAACTCCCCGGTGTCCACTTCCAGATCCAGCACGCTGCCCTGCACCGACACCCCCACCGAGATCCTGGGGGGCTGCGCCTGCAGGTTCCGGAAGGCATCGGTAAGGTAGACCTCGCCCTCTGCCAGCAGGGCAGGCACCCCTTCTTCCAGCAGCCGGTAGATCTCCTCTTCCTCCTGCTGCCGGTACAACTCCGGGTTTTCCGGTTCCGACTGCAGGTAGCTGCCCAGCAGCCGCCGGGCACGGTTCTCGGCACGGGGGTCCCGCAGCAGCCCCGCCGGGGCAGGGGCAAGGGGGGTCACCTTGTCCTCCCCGTACAAAAACTCCGCATGTGCCTCTATGGTCATCCGGTCCGGGGCGTCCAGATAAAACTGCACCACCGGCTCCAGAGGGATCTGGTTCAGCAGCAGCCGCTCCGGGTCCACAATGTTCACCTTGCTGCCCAGCTCCGGCAGCACATAGCTGCAAAAGGCGGTGGCATCGGCGCTGGTAAAGAACAGGGTCTTGCCGCACAGCGCCTGCAATGCCGGCAGCAGCCGGGCACAGCTGCTGCGCTGCAGCCGCCACAGGGTGTCCTGCCCCACCAGATAGTCGTAGTCCAGCCCGTGGGTCACCGCCAGCTCCGGTTCCACCGCCATGGTCACGCCGCCCCGGTGCCGCTGTACCGTCAGGGTCATGGAGGGCATCCCCTCCCGCAGCTCGTAGCCCCCCAAAAAACCGGTGGGGGCATACAGCTCCGCCAGCTCGTCAAAGATCTCTCCCGTAAGGGGCAGCCCTCCGGCAGGACCCTTTTCCACTGCGTAGCTGTAGCTGCGCACCACGTTGGTCTCCATGCTCTGCTTGGCGTTCACCTGTCGGCGCAGCAGCCGCAGCAGCTGCTGTGCCTCCCCGTCAAAGGCGTCCCACCGATGCGCAAAGGCAAGCGCCTTGCCGTAGCTGACGGTCCTGCCGTTTTCCACTGCATCCAGCAGGGCAGGGATGCTTTTTACCACATACTGCCGCCCCTTTTCTCCATCCGAGATCCGCAGCCGCAGCCAGGGCTGCTGCCCGGGCAGCATGGTCAGTTCCGGTTCCAGCTGGGCAAAGCCGGTGCGCTGCAGCGGCTGCACCGGGGCAAGGTCCTCCAGTGCGCTCTGCTGGTAGGTCTCCAGCAGTTTCTGCGCCTCATAGTCCGAGGTGGGGGTCTCTCCCCGCCACTTTTTGCCAAACAGCATCTCCAGCCCGGAGGAATAGCTGTCCTTCCGGGCTGGCTCTGCTCCCAGCAGCGCCGTGCCCCGCACCACGCCGGGGATGTTTGCCGGCTCCGGGGCAGGGGCGTGTTCCTCTGCGTCTGCCAGCAGCAGGGCGCCGATGTGCTTGCAGTAGGTGCCGTCACCGTTCTGGTTGTAGGGGCAGTCGCATGAGGCGCTGACAAAGCTGCCGTTTTCCCGCAGCCACACCTGGGTGTAATAGCACTCCGCCCCGCTGCCCTGTACCAGTGCGGTGATGTGGCGCACCCCCTCCGGGTTGGTGGTCTGGTCCCGCTGCAGGATACGGCGGCGGTACTTTTTGGCACGCTCAAAGATGGTCCCACCCAGCAGCGTCCGGATTTCCTCTGCATCCATGATCTTTCCCTCCCTCTGCGGCATCTGCCGGAAACCTCATTTTATAAGAATACCGCGTTCCCCCGGCGGATGCAAGGGGTTTGCCCTCCTCCGGGCACAAAAATGCCGCCTCCGTTTCCGGAGACGGCACTGCTGTGCACAAGAAGGTTATTCGGGGTCGTTCTGCCCTGCATCTGTCTGCAGAGCGCTTTCGCGTATCTTTTCCAGGGTCTGCTCACTGAGGATGTGTTCTGCCTTGCAGGCATCCTCGGCAGCGGTCTTTTCGTCCACGCCCAGCTGCACAAAAAAGTGGGTCAGCAGACGGTGGCGGCTGTAGATGCGCTCGGCGATCTCCCGACCCGGTTCCAGCAGGGTCAGGTTGCCCTCGCCGTCCACCGCGATATAGCCGTTTTCCCGCAGCTTCTTCATGGCGATGCTCACGCTGGCTTTGGTAAAGCCCAGCTCATTGACCACGTCAATGGAGCGTACCTTCCCCATACGCTGGGTAAGCATCAGGATCGTTTCAAGATAGTCTTCTGCGGACTGGTGGATCTGCATGGTCTGGTTGCCTCCTGCCTTGTTCCCCGCCCTCGGGGAAGATTTCTGCCGGGGTGCACAAGCACCACGGTTTATATGGTATAGGATATCACATTCTGCAGGTCGATGCAAGCAGTCTGCGGGAAGTTTGTTAAAACAAACCAATTTTTTCCTGCACAATTTTGCCGTTCTGACGGTTTTTGCCCCGGTGTATTTTGTGCAAAGGGAATAAATCCGTCTTATTCTGCCCCTGCCAGATACGCCGCCGGACCGGACTGGTACAGGTCCCCTCCGACTGCATCCAGAACAACGGTCAGGGGCATATCCTGCACCGTAAGGCGGCGCACCGCTTCGCAGCCCAGATCTTCCCATGCGATGACTTCCAGAGTCTTTACGCTCTTTGCCATCAGGGCACCGGCACCGCCCAGCGCCGCAAGATACACGGCACCGTTGCGCACCACGGCAGCCTTTACCGCCTCGTCCCGCTTGCCCTTGCCGATCATGATCTTATTGCCCAGATCCAGCAGCCGGGGGCTCATGGCGTCCATGCGCCCGCTGGTGGTGGGTCCGGCAGAGCCGATGACCTCTCCCGGACGCTCCGGGGTGGGTCCCACATAGTAGATGGCGCTGCCTTCCAGCGGGAAGGGCAGCTTTTCGCCCTTGTCCAGCGCCTCCATCATCCGCCGGTGTGCCTGATCCCGCGCCGTGTACACCACACCGGACAAAAGCACCGTATCTCCCGCCCGGAGGGGAGCAAGGTCTGCAGCGGTGCAGGGGGTAGTCAGTCTGTATTCCATGGTCTCCCTCCTTACAGTTCCGCCGAGGCACGGCGGGTCACATGGCAGGAAACGTTCACTGCCACCGGCAGACCTGCCACATGGGTGGGCATCTGCTCAATGGAAAGTCCCAGACAGGTGGTCCTGCCGCCAAAGCCCTGGGGTCCGATGCCCAGCTGGTTGATGGCGTCAAGAAGCTCCTGCTCCAGCTGTGCGTAGTAGGGGTCCGGGTTGGGTACATCCAGCGGGCGCAGCAGCGCCTTTTTTGCCAGATACGCCACCTTGTCAAAGCTGCCGCCCACGCCGATGCCCAGCACGATGGGCGGGCAGGGGTTGGAGCCTGCCAGCTTTACGGTGTCCACCACAAATTTCTTAAAGCCTTCCACCCCGTCGGCAGGCTTCAGCATCTGGATGCGGCTCATATTCTCGCTGCCAAAACCCTTGGGTGCCACGGTGATGCGGCAGCCCTCGCCGTCCACCAGATGCACCGTGATGGCTGCCGGGGTGTTGTCCCCGGTGTTGCCCCGGCGCAGCGGGTCCGCCACGATGCTCTTGCGCAGGTAGCCGTCGGTATAGCCCCGGCGCACCCCCTCGTGGATGGCGGCTTCAAAGCTGCCCTCGATGTGGACATCAGTGCCCAGCTCCACGAACACGCACGCCATGCCGGTGTCCTGACAGATGGGCAGGTCCGCCTCCTTTGCGGCGGACAGGTTGGACCACAAAAGGTCCAGTGTATTCCTTGCCAGCTGCCACGGCTCTTCCTGCCGTGCCTTTGCAAGGGCGGCTTCCACATCCGCCGGCAGCCGGGTGTTTGCCTGGATGCACAGCCGTGCCACGGTATTGGTGATCTCCTGTGCGGAAATGGTCCTCATGGTGCCCTCCTCCGCTTACAGCCGTGCCACGCCGGTGTCCCGGGCTGCCTTTGCCACGGCGTTTGCCACCGCCTCTGCCACCCGGGGGTCAAAGGCACCGGGGATGATGTTCTCCTCGCTGCGGTCGGCGTCGGTGATGAGGTCTGCGATGGCGTAGGCAGCGGCAAGCTTCATCTCGTTGTTGATGTCCCGGGCACGGACGCTGAGTGCGCCCTTGAACAGACCGGGGAAGCACAGCACGTTGTTGACCTGATTGGGGAAGTCGCTGCGACCGGTCGCCATGATCCGGACGCCCCCTGCCTTGGCATCCTCCGGCATGATCTCCGGGGTGGGGTTTGCCATGGCAAAGACGATGGCGTCCTTGTTCATGGTCCTGCACAGCTCGGTGGTCAGGATGCCGGGGCGGGACACGCCGATGAACACGTCGGCACCCTCCAGTGCCTCTTTCAGCCCGCCCTTGATCTGGCGGGGGTTGGTGACCTCACCCAGCCAGTTCTTGTGTGCCTCGGCGCTGTTGCAGCCCTTGTACAGGGTGCCGAACTGGTCCACTGCCACGATGTCCTTTGCACCGGCGGTCATAAGCATCTTGATGATGGCGGTGCCGGCTGCGCCGGGTCCGTTCAGCACGATATGCACATCCTCCATCTTCTTGCCCACCACCCGCAGAGCGTTGATGAGGGCGGCAGTGACCACGATGGCGGTGCCGTGCTGGTCATCGTGGAACACCGGGATGTCCAGCTCCCGCTCCAGAGTCTCCTCGATCTCAAAGCACTCGGGGCTCTTGATGTCCTCCAGATTGATGCCGCCAAAGGTGGGGGCGATCGCCTTGCAGGCGGCGATGACGCTGGCAGCGTCGTGGGCGTCGATGCAGATGGGGAAGGCGTCCACCCCGCCAAACTCCTTGAACAGCACTGCCTTGCCTTCCATGACGGGCAGACCTGCCTCGGGACCGATATCCCCCAAGCCCAGCACGGCGGTGCCGTTGGACACCACCGCCACCATGTTGCCCTTAAAGGTGTACTTGTACACGTCCTCCGGGTTTTCCTTGATCTTGCGGCAGGGCTCTGCCACGCCGGGGGTATAGGCGGTGGACAGATCCTCCCGGGTCTTGACCTCCACCTTGCTGACGATGCCCACCTTTCCCTTGTGGGTCTCGTGCATTTCCAGAGCTGCTTTATTGTAATCCATTTTTATCCTCCATTACGGTGCCCTACGTCTGCCGGGGCAGAACGTGCATACTTTCAACTTTTTTATTGTAACAGAACCGCCGGGGCATTTCCACCGGTTTTCTGCCTTTTTCCCCGGCAAGGAGGCAAAAGTGTGACCCAAACCGCCGGTCAACTGTGGAAATTCTGCAAAAAACTTTTCTTTTATCGTCAGAGCGTATATAATAAGAGGGTATCTGCTCAGAATTTCCCGACCCCTTTCCGGGGTCCTTTACAGGAGGTATTTTCTTGAAACGTAACACTCGCACCCTGCTGTGCATCCTGTGCGCCATCCTTGCTGTAGTCTGCGTGATCTTTGCCGGATTCACGCTGATCAAGGGCAAGAACAGTGCTTCTTCCGCATCTTCCGCTTCTTCCGGCAGCACCACTTCCATCTACGGCAGCGCCGCAGACTACGACTACCAGAACTTTGACTACAGCGATGGGCTGGATGCCAAGGGCTACCGCACCGGCATCCGTGCGCTGGACTACGTCACCCTTCCGGCAGATGTTGCCGCCCTGCCCATTGCCAAGGCGGACATCATCCCCACCGAGGCAGACATCCAGTCCCAGATCGACAGCCTGCTGACCCAGTACACCACCAGCCAGACCGTCACCGGACGCGCCGCCCAGAAGGGCGACACCGTAAACATCGACTACGCCGGCACCGTGGATGGGGTCGCCTTTACCGGCGGCACCTACGCAGGCTACGACCTGACCCTTGGCAGCGGCAGCTTCATCGACGGCTTTGAGGACCAGATCGTGGGGCACAACATCGGAGACACCTTTGACGTCAATGTCACCTTCCCCACCGGCTACCAGGACTCCACCGACGCCGAAGGCAACGCCATCACCCTCAGCGGCAAGGCGGCGGTGTTCAGCGTCACCCTCAACTCCATCTCCCAGTCGGTGACCCCGGAACTTACCGACGCATGGGTGGACGCCACCTTTGGCACCAGCGACGGTCTGCACACGGTGGAGGCGCTGCGCAGCTACTACGCCGCCGCCCTGCAGGACAGCAATCTGGAAAACACCCTTATGGACGCCCTGCTGGACGGTGCCCAGTTCAAGGAGCTGCCCAAAGAGGTGACCAGCTATTACATCCGGCTGTATCTGAACTACTACTACAGCCTTGCTTCCAACTACTACCAGATGGATCTGGAAACCTTTGCCAAGGCAAACGGCTATGCCGATGCGGATGCCATGATGGCGGATTCCGACAGCATGTTCACCCATCTGGCAAAGCAGGATCTGCTGTATCAGGCAATTGCCGAGACCCAGAACATCCAGCCCACTCAGGAGCAGCTGGACACCGCCGCTGCCTCCTACCCCGCCAACGTCTACGGCGAAAACTTTATCTACCAGACCGCCCTGCAGAATGCAGTGATGGACTGGCTGAAATCCACCGCCGTCATCTCCTGACGAACCCTGAAAAGCAGAATGCCGTGTCCCGGAGCCGGGGCACGGCATTTTTGCGTCTGGATCTTTACACGACAAAAGGGGACCGCCGCAGGATGCAGCAGCCCCCAAAAGGAAGAAAAAAGGATCTTTAAACGGTTCAGTCTGCGAACAGCGGGGTGGACAGGTAGCGGTCGCCGGTATCCGGCAGCAGCACCACAATGTTCTTGCCGGCGTTCTCCGGGCGCTTTGCCAGCTGCAGTGCCGCCCACACCGCTGCACCGGAGGAGATGCCCACCAGCACGCCCTCCTTGTGTCCGATGAGACGACCGGTGGCAAAGGCGTCGTCGTTCTCCACGGCGATGACCTCATCGTAGACCTTGGTATCCAGCACCTCCGGCACAAAGCCTGCGCCGATGCCCTGGATCTTGTGCGCTCCGGCGGTGCCCTTGCTCAGCACCGGAGAGGAGGCAGGCTCCACGGCAACCACCTTCACGCCGGGGTTCTTGCTCTTCAGATACTTGCCCACGCCGGTGACGGTGCCGCCGGTGCCTACGCCTGCCACAAAGATGTCCACCTTGCCGTCGGTATCCTCCCAGATCTCGGGACCGGTGGTCTCAATGTGTGCCTGCGGGTTGGCAGGGTTCACAAACTGTCCGGGAATAAAGGCACCGGGGATCTCCTTTGCCAGCTCTTCTGCCTTGGCAATGGCACCCTTCATGCCCTTGGCACCCTCGCTGAGCACCAGCTCGGCGCCGTATGCCTTCATCAGCTGCCGGCGCTCCACGCTCATGGTCTCGGGCATGACGATGATGATGCGGTAGCCCTTGGCTGCTGCCACGGCAGCAAGACCGATGCCGGTGTTGCCGGAGGTAGGCTCAATGATCACCGAGCCCTCCTTCAGCAGACCCTTTTCCTCTGCATCATCGATCATCTTTTTGGCAATGCGGTCCTTTACCGAACCGGCGGGGTTAAAGTACTCCAGCTTGGCAAGGATATGGGCAGGCAGCTGCTGCTCCTTTTCGATATGGGTCAGCTCCAGCAGCGGGGTGTGACCGATCAACTGATCTGCGGCAGTAAAGATCTTGCTCATGGTAATTCCCTCCTGATACGGATACACGATTCTTTCCGGCGGCTGTCTCTATGCCGCCTGTGCCGGGAGACCCGGTATACTTTCCAAAATCACCCACAGCCCGGTGTTCAACACCATAAACCGATGTAGTTTGTGGGTTTGATGGTATTATAGTCCTCCTTCCGGCAGTTGTCAATGGTTTTTTGCAAAAAAGCGGGATTGAAATATTATTTACCCTGTTGTATAATAGGTTAAAATTCCCGTGATAGTATTACGCTGAGAAGGAAGTGCTTCTATGATCGTTTCCACCAAAGGACGCTACGCACTGCGCGTGATGATCGACCTTGCCGAGCATCAGTCCGAAAAATATGTTCCGCTGAAGGAGGTCGCCGCACGGCAGGAGATCTCGGAAAAATATCTGGAAAATATCCTCAAAGTTCTGGTGCAGAACGGCTTTCTGGAAGGCTTACGGGGCAAGGGCGGCGGCTATCGTCTCACCCGCAGCCCGGAACAGTATACCGTCGGTGAGATCCTGATGCTCACCGAGGGCAGTCTTGCACCGGTGAGCTGCCTCATCCCCGGTGCCTCTCCCTGCGCCCGGATGGCGGAGTGCCGCACCTTTGAGATGTGGAAGGGGCTCAACGAACTGATCTCCGACTACTTTGGCAAGATCACCCTTGCAGACCTCGCCCGTCCGGGGCAGGCAGGCAACGACTACGTGATCTGAGCCGGAACCGTACTAAAAATCAGGCGCTGTTGCAAAATTGCTCCAAATAAAAAATGAGATAGGTTTCCCCAAAAGGGGCTGCCTATCTCATTTTTTTGTTGTAAGCTGTACCGTTTTTGCGGAATTTATGACAGAGTTTTCAACTTTTGGGCTGTTTCAGGCACTCTTTGGTGATGTCCCCAGCGCCTTTCGCTCTCGCTGTTTGGCAGCAGCCCCATATTCTTTGTTTCGTATTCAGGAGCCCTTCACTCCAGATGGTGACGCCTGCAGAACCTTTTGCTTGCCCAGTACATACCGCCCCAGATAAGGACGGCAAGCAGCAGGTACACCGGGTTTTTCAGGGAGCTTACCAGCGACTGCCCGAACAGTGCCATCATGCCCACCATGACCCCCTTGCCCAGCAGCACCGTTGCCAGATACCGCTTCTCGTCAAAGTCCGAGATGCCAAAGGCAAAGTGCATAAAGGAGGTGGGGGTAAAGGGCAGCAGCGCCAGCATGAACAGGGAGGCGGTGTCAAACCGGCTCACCCACTGCTGCGCCTTTTCCAGCCTGGCAGAGCGGCTGGCAAGCTTCCAGAAATACCGCTTGACGATGCGCCGCCAGAACAGGAACATGACGCTGCCGCCCAGCGCCACCCCCAGCCAGCTGTACACAAAGCCCAGCAGCCCTCCGTGGGCGGCAACGTTCAGCGCCACGATCGCCACCAGCGGCAGCGGCGGAAAAAAGGACTCCACCATTGCCAGCAAAATGGGCGCAAGGGGTCCCAGGTTTTCAAAACGATCCAAAAGCGCCAGCCAGAATTCCAGTGTTCCCAGCTGCCGCAGCCATTCCATCTGCATGATCGGTCTTTCCGTCCCTTCTATCCCAGCAGCATCCTGCAAAACATCTCTCCATACTGCCAGTATACCCTGTTTCTATGACAGAGCCGTGAACAGTTCCTGAGCTTTTTTGCCCTGTCTGTTCATAAAACGAACCAAAAGGCGGTTTTCCTGCAAATTTTTAGTTCTTTTCCCCTTCCGCTGCCTTTTCGGCACGGGCACGGGTCCGCTCCAGCTGGGCAGCGCGCAGCTTCTCCCACCGTGCAAGGGTGGCGGCGTCCGGCATCTGCAGACACCGGGCGTAGCTCCAGTGGAGACCGTCCCGCCGTGCCAGCTTGTACCGCTGGAAGGCACCCTTTCCCATGGCGTTGTCGCCGCCGTGGCAGCTGGGGCAGCGGCTCAGAGTATACCAGCTGTTGCTGCCCTTTTTCAGCCACACCTCGTCGGGCTGCAGCAGCTCCCCGCACTCCGGGCAGGACATCTGATAAATTTTGGGGTCGGTGCGCCATGTATACTGCTCCACATAGCCCTTGAACACCGCAAAATCCCGGTAGTCCCCGGGCACGGGGCAAAGGCTCTGCCGCAGCGCCTCTTCCTCAGAGGGGTAGGCAGCAAGCCCGGCACGGAGGTCCAGACAGCGGCACACGTCTGCCGTGTACAGGGCATCGGACAAAGCGTCATGGAACTGCCGCTCCGTAGGCAGACCCAGCCGGGTCACCACGCTTTCCAGCGTCATGCCCTCCCCTTCCTTCCGGGGATGCTCCCGCAGGAATACCTGCTGCAGGTCGTACCACACCGTGGGGCGGGACTCGTCCAGATTGCACAAAAAGAGATTCTGCTTCAGCACCGGCACGTCGTCCATGCCCCACTCTGCAAACTCTGCATCGGCACCGCACCACTGCATAAACCGCCGCAGCCCCTGCACGATGGGTTCGCCCTTGTCCAGGTCCGCCTGGGTCAGCCCGGTGACCTTGGCGATGTGGTGCTGCAGCTTCCGGAAGATCCGGGGACGCAGATGGATGGAAAAGGTGTCCAGCACGTTGGCGTCCTCGTCGATCTTTACAGCGCCGATCTCCACGATCTCTCCCCGGAGGGTCTGCTGGACCCCGTGGTAATTAAAGGTATACGGCTGATAGCCGATGTTCCATTCCAGATCAAATAAAACCAGTTCACGCGGCATTGTCTTTGTTAGTCCTCTCGTAAAATAAACTTTTCCACTGCCTCTGCCACACCATCGTGGTTGTTGTCGGCGGCGGTCACATAGTCGGCGCAGTCCTTTACCGGCTGCTCGGCGTTCTGCATCGCCACGCCCACCCCGGCGTACTGGATCATGGACCGGTCGTTGAGTCCGTCTCCGCACGCCATCAGGTTCTCCCGGGTCAGCCCCATGGTCTCCAGCAGGGCGGCAAGGCTGGCATCCTTTGCCACCCCCAAGGGCACCGCTTCGATAAAGAAGGGGCTGGAGGGGTACAGGTCTGCCTGTCCCTCAAACTCTGCCTTGCCGGCGGCGCACACCTCGTCCCGGCGGGCAGGGTCCACCGTAATGAGCATCTTGCACACCGGGTAGTCCACATAGGAGGCAAGGTCCTCCACCCCGATCATGGGCAGCTTGGTGGTAAAGCACTCCTTCCGTGCCCAGGGGTCCTCCGGGCGCTGGCAGACGATGCCCTCGTTGTTGTAGGTAAGCACTGCCACATCCTGCGCCTGAGCAAAGGCGCACAGCCGGGGCACCAGCGCCGGGTCCAGCGTCTTTTCGTACAGCGCTTTGCCGGTGAGACAGTCCACGATCTTGCCCCCGTTGTAGGACAGGATGCAGCCGCCCTTTTTGTCCAGCCCCAGCTCCTTTGCCAGGGGGGTGATGCCGGCGGTGGGACGACCGGAGGCAAGCACCACCGTCACGCCCTGCGCCATGGCACGGTCCAGCGCCTGCCGGGTCCGGGGGGTAATGATCTTCTGGTCATTGGTCAAGGTGCCGTCCAAATCCAGCGCCAGTACTTTGATATCCGACATAAAACAGATCCTCTCTTTGATCCTGTGTATACAAGAATGTTCTCCCTCTATTGTACAATGAACCGCCCCCGGTTTTCAACCCTTGGGACCGTGTTTGGTGGAAAAATCCCCTGCTGCGGCGCAAGATCCGGCAACTTTTACATGCTTTGCCTGCTTTTTACAAAGGGCAGCTCCGGCGCACCGGGGTTTTACCAAAGCTTTTCCCGGGGATGGTTTCGCCCCAAAGCGCAAAGAGCTAGAATAAAAGCGTTCCCGGAAAAAGATCAAACTGCTAAAACGCCTGTGGTCAGGCGGATCAAAGAGAGGATATTGCACTATGAAAAACCTGAAAATTTCCCGCCGCAGCTTCCTGAAGGCAGGTGCCGTTGCTTCCGCTGTGGGTATGCTTTCCGCTGCCCCCGTCAGTGCCAGCGCTGCCGATGCCGCTGCCGCTGAGGAAGAAGAAAACGGTCTGCTGGACATTTTTAAAAAGCCCAAGTACATCTTCCTGTTCATCGGCGACGGCATGGGCACCGCCCAGATCCAGTCCGCCCGCTTCTACAAGGGCACCGTGGACAACAACGGCGCCGTCACCGAGGCAGACCTGAGCTTCACTTCCTTCCCTCAGGTAGGCAGCGTCACCACCTACGACAGCACCTCCTTCTGCCCGGACTCCGCTTCCACCGCCACCTCCATCGCCTCCGGCAACAAGACCGAGAGCGGCGTCATCAATATGTGCCCCTGGACCCGGGATGTGCCCTACGAGACCATTGCTGAAAAGCTCCACAAGCAGAAGGGCTACAAGGTAGGTGTGGTCTCCACCGTCAACATTGACCACGCCACCCCCGCCGCCTTCTACGCACACCAGAAGACCCGCAAAAACTACTACCAGATCGGCGTGGAGCTGGCAAATTCCGGCTTTGAGTACTTTGCCGGCGGCGAGTTCCAGAAGGTGAACGGCGACGGCACCGTACCCGACAACCACACCGTTGCCGCCAACGCAGGCTACAACGTGGTCACCACTCAGGAGGGCGCAGCCGCCCTGCAGTCCGGCGCAGGCAAGACCCTGATCATCGCCCAGAATCTGGGTGACGGCAAGGCGATGAACTACGCCATGGACGCCGCCGCCGGGGAGTGGCAGCTCACCGACTACGTCAAAAAGGGCATTGAGCTGCTGGACAACCCCAAGGGCTTCTTCATGATGGTGGAGAGCGGCAAGATTGACTGGGCATGCCACGCCAACGACGCCGCTGCCTCCATCCACGATGTGCTGGAGATGAGCAACGCCGTGCAGGCTGCGGTGGACTTCCAGCAGAAGCACCCCAACGAGACTTTGATCCTTGTCACCGCCGACCACGAGACCGGCGGCATGGCGATCGGCTACAAGACCACCAACTACGACACCTTCCTGACCAACCTGACTCACCAGAAGATGTCCTACGCCAAGTTTGATTCCACCTATGTGCAGGGCTACATCGCCAACAAGACCCCCTTTGAGACCGCCATGGCAGATGTAAAGAAGGTCTTTGGTCTGACCCTGCCCACCGACCCCGCTGCCGCCAGCGCCGGCAAGCTGCTGCTCACCGACTACGAGGTGGAAAATCTGCGCAAGGCTTATGACCGCACCCTGCAGGTAGGCTCCTCCAGCCAGAACAAGATGAGCCAGCAGGATTACGAGCTCTACGGCACCTACATCCCCTTCAGCATGGCTGTGTGCCACACCATCAACCACAAGTCCGGCATGGACCACACCACCTACGCCCACACCGGCGCCATGGTGAACATCTACGCTCAGGGCGTGGGTGCAGACAAGTTCGGCGGCGTCTTTGACAACACCGAGATCTTCCACAAGCTCGCCGACCTCACCAAGGTCCAGTAAACAAGCCACTTCCCTTTTCCACACCATTGATCATATAAGGCACAAAACCTCCCTGCTCCACGCCGCGAGACACGGCAGAGCAGGGAGGTTTTGTATCTTTATACTGGATACTGGTTTTAAAGGCAGGCGCTCAGTCCTTTGCCTCCGGGAAGCCCTCCAGCTTGGAGGTGCAGTGGGGGCACCGCACTGCCTTGATGGAGATCTCACTCTGGCAGTAGGGGCACACCTTGGTGGTAGGCTCTGCCGGTGCTGCAGGCTCTTCCGGCTTTTTGTGGAGGGAGTTGGCAAACTTTACCACCGTAAACAGCACAAATGCCACGATGACAAAGTTGATGACGGCGTTGATAAAGGAGCCCACACCGATCATCACATCCCCGATGTGGATGCCCACCTCCGAGAAGTCTGCATTGAAGAACAGACCGATGGCGGGGTTGATGATGTCGCCCACCAGCGAGTTGACGATGGCGGTAAAGGCACCGCCGACCACAACGCCCACTGCCATGTCCATGACGTTGCCCCGCATGGCAAACGCCTTGAACTCTTCAAAGAATTTCTTGATTCCCTTGATCTTTTTTTCTGCCATAGTGTACCTTCTCCTTTGCCTCTATGAGGGAATTTTTACCTGTTCCTATGATACTGGATTTTTCCTGCTTTTTCAAGTATCCTGCCCGGATTTCCATGGAAATCAATTTTCCGAATGATGGCTTCCCCCGGTCGGGGGAAGCTGTCACCGAAGGTGACTGATGAGGGCGCTGGACAGCAGCATCTCGCCATAAATACCCCTCATTCGTCTGCTCACTGCGTTCACCGCCACCTGTTCCTCTTCTGGCACTTCGTGCCACCTCCCCCGGAGCGGGGGAGTCTTTCCCCCAAGGGGTGAAGGCTTTTGCCTCAGGTCAGGTTGCAAAAGTTGATTTCCGTGCCGGATTTCCCGCACCAATGCTGCAAAAAACAAAAGCCGCCTGCACCCGCAAAGGGCACAGGCGGCACACCGGAGATCTTACAGGGATCAGACCGCAGCAGAGGAAACAGCCTCGGAGGAAGCAGCCTCAGAAGCGACTTCAGAAGAAGCAGCCTCGGAAGCAGCCTCAGAAGAGACAGCCTCGCTCTCCACCTCAGAAGCAGCCTCAGAGGAGGCAACCTCGCTGACAGCCTCGGAAGAAGCAGCAGAGGAAGCGGTGGAAGCAGCGGTAGAGGAAGAACCGCCGCAGGCAGTCATGGCAACAGTCAGAGCAACAGCAGCAGCAACAACAGCAACAGTCTTCATTTTCATAATATAAGTACTCCTTTGGAATCGTTTTAAATAGAATGGTTTGGCAGGCGGTTCTCACAGGTCCCGCTTGCAGAAACCCATTATAATCATCTCGCCCAAAAATGCAAGAGTAAATTTGCACAAAACGCCCTACAAATCGCAAACTGTTACCATTTCGTTATAAAACCTACACAATTTTTCACGATATTCTTTGTACAAGGACACAGTGCCGCAAAACTGTTCTGCCCTCAAAAACAGCCCAAAGCAAAACCGCCTGCACCCCACGGGGCACAGGCGGCAAAGGGACTGTTTTTGGTCCGGAACCTTAGTTCTGGGGAGCCTCAAAGGCAACGGCGGTAGCACCGGCAGCAGCGTCCACGCTCTTCAGAGAGAGAGGAGCCACCTCGTAGTGCAGGGTGTCAAAGCTCTGGGCAGCACCGTCCTCGGTGACAAACTCCAGCACGTACACCACGTCTGCCTGCTTGTCGGCATCCACATCCCGGGTGATCACCAGGCTGTCGCCGTCAGCAAGACCCTCACCGGCAAGGTTCTCGCCCTTGTCCTCGCTGCCTGCATCGTACAGGTACAGCTCGGTGACGATGGTGCCGGTGGTGTTGTACACGGTGTACTCGGCGCTCTGTGCCTCCACCTCGGAAGCAGCCTCGCTGGATGCAGCCTCAGAAGAAGCAGCAGCGGAGGAAGCAACAGAAGAAGCGGTAGAAGAAGAACCACCGCAGGCGGTCATGCCCACCACCAGTGCAACAGCAACGGCAGCAACAGCGATCTTGTTCAGTCTCATATTCATGTACTCCTTACAAAAAGTCTTTCTTCGCCCGGACCACCCTGCCGGATGGTCCAAGGAAGCTTATTATATACAACTCTGCACAAAAAAGCAAGGACGTTTTTGCGCTTTTTGACGGAAATACAGGAATCGTTACCGTTTTGAAATAAAAGTACTACTTTTTACCATTTCTTCTGCCAAAAGCAGGAACAAACGCAAAAGCGGAGCCTCCCCTGCCGCAACTGCCGGGGAAGCTCCGCCCTTTCTCGTTATGCCGGGTCTTACTTGGGCTGACGACCGATGTAGGCAAGGATGCCGCCGTCGGCGTACAGGATCTGACCGTTTACAAAATCCGATGCGTGGGAGGCAAGGAAGACGCAGGGACCCACCATGTCCTCCGGATCGCCCCAGCGCCCTGCAGGGGTCTTGGCGACGATGAACTGGTCAAAGGGATGACGGCTGCCATCGGGCTGGATCTCCCGCAGGGGAGCGGTCTGGGCGGTGGCGATGTATCCGGGTCCCATGCCGTTGCACTGGATGTTGTACTCGCCGTACTCGGAGGCAATGTTCTTGGTCAGCATCTTCAGTGCGCCCTTGGCGGCGGCGTAGGCGGAGACGGTCTCTCTGCCCAGCTCGCTCATCATGGAGCAGATGTTGATGATCTTGCCCTCCCGCTTTTCCATCATGTCCGGCAGCACTGCCTTGGAGCAGTTGAAGGCACCGCCCACATGGACGTCGATGACCCGCATAAAGTCGGCGTGGCTCATCTCGATCATGGGCACCCGCTTCATGAGACCGGCGTTGTTTACCAGAATATCCACGCTGCCCACTTCCGCCTTGATCTTGGCGATCATGGCGTTGACGGCATCCTCATCAGACACGTCTGCCACATAGCCGTGTGCTGCAATGCCTGCTGCCTCGTAGGCGGCAATGCCCTTGGCAAGGCTTGCCTCGGAGGAGCAGTTGAAGCAGATGGTGGCACCGCACTTTGCCATACCTTCGGCAATGGAAAAACCGATGCCGTGGGCACCGCCGGTGATCAGGGCAACCTTGCCCTTCAGGTCGAATGCAGAAAGATCCATGATGTTCTCCTTTTCATTTTTTACCAAGATCCATGGTTTCAAGTTAAATTTTTAGCAAAAAGCCCCGTACCGGTCCTCCCGGTACGGGGCTTTGTATGGTGCTTTTTAGCGCAGGTCAGTGGTAGCGATGTTGTCCATGTCGTCAAACTCCATGTTCTCGCCGCCCATTGCCCAGATAAACGTATAGTTCGAGGTGCCTACGCCGCTGTGGATGCTCCAGGAGGGGCTGATGACAGCATCCTCGTTGTGCATCACGATGTGGCGGGTCTGGGTAGGCTCGCCGCACATGTGGAACACCACCTGCCCCTCGGGCAGTTCAAAGTAAGTATAGATCTCCATGCGCCGCTCATGGGTGTGGCTGGGCATGGTGTTCCAGTTGGAACCCGGGTCCAGTTCGGTCATGCCCATGCTCAGCTGGCAGGTCTTCAGCACATCCGGATGGATGAACTGGTTGATGGTGCGCTTGTTGCAGGTCTCCACGCTGCCCAGAGGACGGTGGTTTGCATCCGCCATCTTGATCAGACGAGTCTCGTAGGAGCAGTGTGCCGGAGCGGACACCATGTAGAACTTGGCGGGATGCTCCGGGTCTGCGGAAGCAAAGGTCACTTCCTTGGTGCCCTTGGTGATGTACAGGCAGTCCTTATAGCCCAGCTTGTACTCCACGCCGTCCGCCACCACGATACCGGTGGAATCCTTGCCGATGTTGAACATACCGATCTCACGGCGCTCCAAGAAGTAGTGGGTGCCAAAGTTTGCCCACACATCAATGCCCTTGTCGATGGAAACGGTCTCATGCACCGGCATGCAGCCCAGGGTCACCATACGGTCCACATGGCTGTACACCGCCACCACCTGATCTGCTTTGTACAGACCGGTGATCAGCATCTCGTCCCGCATTTCCTCGGTGGTGTAGCGCTTGAAATCCTTCTGGTTGCAGGAATAACGGATATCCATCGTGGATCTCCTTCCTGCTTAGCGCTGGATACGACCGGAGCCGTCGCCGCCTGCCAGCTTCTCCACCTCGGAGACGGTCATCATGTTGTAGTCGCCCTCGATGGAGTGCTTCAGAGCAGAAGCAGCAACAGCGAACTCAACAGCTTCCTGAGTGGTCTTGCCGGTCAGCAGGCTGTAGATCAGACCGCCGCCGAAGGAGTCACCGCCGCCCACGCGGTCGATGATGTGCAGGTCGTACTTCTTGGAGAAGCAGTACTCATTGGAAGCAACGTCGTACAGCATAGCGCTCCAGCCGTTGTCGAAGGCGCTGTGGCTCTCACGCAGGGTGATGGCGACCTTCTCGAAGTGGAACTTGTCAGCCAGCTGCTTTGCAACGCTCTTGTAGCCCTCAGCGTTCAGCTTGCCGCCGTAGATGTCGGTAGCCTCAGCCTCGATGCCGAACACGTCCTTGGCATCCTCCTCGTTGGAGATGCAGACGTCCACATACTGGCACAGGTCGGTCATAGCGGCACGAGCCTGCTCACGGGTCCACAGCTTGCCGCGGTAGTTCAGGTCGCAGCTGATCTTCACGCCGTGTGCCTTAGCAGCCTTGCAAGCCTGGCGGCAGATCTCAACGACATTCTCGCCCAGAGCCGGAGTGATGCCGGTGAAGTGGAACCAGTCCACGCCCTCAAAGATCTTATCCCAATCAAAGTCGGAGGGCTGAGCCAGCTGGATGGCGCTGTTGGCACGGTCGTAGATGCAGACGGAACCACGCTGAGAAGCGCCCTTCTCGTTGTAGTAGATGCCCACACGGTCACCGCCGCGGGTGATCATGCTGGTGTCCACACCGTAGCGGCGCAGGCTGTTGATAGCTGCCTGACCGATGGCGTGTGCGGGGAGCTTGGTGACGAAAGCTGCGTCCAGACCGTAGTTGGCGAGAGAGACAGCAACGTTTGCCTCGCCGCCGCCAAAGGTGAACTCCAGGCTGTTAGCCTGAACGAAACGCTCATAGTTGAACGGCTGCAGACGGACCATCAGTTCGCCAAAAGTAACGACTTTCATTGGTTATTCTCCTTTTTTAGCAAGTGTATATTCTTCTGATTGATCCCGCCCCGGGGTGCACCCGGCGGGGCGGGGCTTTTACGGTATCCCGGGGCTTATGCCTGCACCAGGTGGAAGGCGAAGCCTGCGATCTCATCAGCAAAGTAGCATGCCACGGTCTTGCCGTTCTTCACGTTCTTGCTGTCCAAATCGAACTTTGCGCCCCGCTGGGTCAGGTGGTAGATAGCACGGTCCACGTTGTTGCAGCCGATGGCGATGTGACCATTGGTGCCGCGGCCCGGCTTCTTCATGATCTCAAACTCCTTGTTGCCCACAAAGATGCTGGAGTTGCCCGGAGTCACCTTCATGTTCAGCAGGGTAGCGATGAGCTGAGCCACCTTTGCAGCCTCTTCCTCATTGCCGGTGTTGATGCCCACATGCACCAGCTTCAGACCCAGCATGGTGTCGACGGCTTCCTTGCTCTGAGCGGTGATCTTTGCCCAGTCGCCAGCCTTGATGACGTCGCTCTTGCACATCCAGGTACCGCCCACAGCAAAGATCTGGTCGTAGCCCAGATAATCGTTGACGTTCTTGGCGTTGACACCGCCGGTGCACATCCAGCGTGCGCCCTTCAGGGCAGCGCCGATGTTCTTCAGCATACCCACGCCGCCGTTTGCCTCAGCGGGGAAGAACTTCAGAGCCTCGCAGCCCATGTTCATAGCCTGCTGCATCTCGCCTGCAGAGCAGGTACCGGGCATCATGATGCCGCCCTTGTCGATGACGTGCTTGCAGACCTCGGGGTCAAAGCCGGGAGCCACGATGAAGGAAGCACCGGCTGCCATAGCACGGTCAGCCTGCTCGCAGGTCAGGACAGTGCCTGCGCCCAGCAGCATCTCGGGCATCTCCTCGTGGATCTTGCGGATGCACTCCTCAGCACATGCGGTGCGGAAGGTGACCTCTGCAGCGGGCAGACCGCCGGCAGCCAGAGCCTTGCACAGGGGCAGTGCTTCGTCAACGCTGTTGAAGGCGATAACAGGGATAATGCCGATCTGATAGACCTTTTCTACGATGGGATTCATAACGCATTTCTCCTTTTATATTGAACTCTCTTGTGCGTGCGGGCTGCCGTTGGGGCATGATACACCCACCATGCGCTTGTAATACTAGTATAAACGAATGGCGAAAGTTTGGTAATGCTCAACAAGCACAACGTTTTGAATAAAAGCTTGTATACATTGCACAAAAACGCCGAAAGAGCACAAAAACCCCGGATAATCGGCTCACAAATGCAGCCGTTCAAACAATTCTGCCACACCATCGTGGTTGCAGTCCGCCTCGCTCACAAGGTCTGCCCACTCCTTCAGCGGTGCCATGCCGTTTGCCATGACGGCAGAGATGCCCGCCTTATGCAGCATGGCGCAGTCGTTCTCGCTGTCCCCCACCGCAAGGGTCTGGGCGGCAGGGATGTCCAGCATACGGACAAGGGCAAGCACTGCCTCGCCCTTGTCCACACCGGCGGCGGTGACCTCCACGTTTTCCGGGGAGCCCTGCACCACCTCCACATCCCGGATGGCACGGAACCGGGGCAGGGCGGCGTTGGTCAGCTCCACGCTGCCAAAAAAGACGCACATCTTTTCCACCTCAAAGGCGTGGCGGCTCATCCACTCCGGAAAGTCCCGCACCACGGTAAACCGCCCGTCGTCGGGCTGCCGTGCCTCGGTGTTGCCCTTGCGGGCAAAGCGCATGGCGGAGTACTCCATGCTGGCACGGTCGGTGCAGGCATAGCCGTCCGCAAAGATCCGCAGGTCTGCGCGGCAGTCCATGCACACCTCAAAGACCTCCCGTGCCTTTTCCGCCGGCAGCAGCCGGTGCAGCAGGCACTCCGGCTGGCTGGTGACGTGCTGGGCAGCGTTGGCGTAACGGCTGTACACCGCCCCCAAGGGGTCCTTGCCCAGATCCCAGACGGCGGCGCCGTTGGAGGTGATGGCATACCGCACCCCGGGCAGCTGCGCCACCACCGGCGGCAGGCTGGCAAGGGGGCGACCGGTGGCAGGCACGATGACCACCCCGTTGGCAGCGGCACGTTCCAGTGCGGCGCGGGTGGCGGGGGTCACCTCGCCGTGGCGGTTCAGAAGGGTCCCGTCCAGATCCAATGCAGCAAGGCGGACGGGGGGAAATTGTTCAGACATAGATTCTCCTTTTATGGTCAGTGCCCCCGCAGCGGGGGCGTATTTCCGGTACAGTTCTATTTTATAACAGCCCCGGGGTTTGCGCAAGATGGCGGAATGTGGTACAATGAAACGTCAAATCACTAAAAATATAGGAGACTCGCTATGGATCTTACACAACTGCGCAGCCGGTGCAAACCCCATCTGTGGTACCAGCTGTACTGGGTGATCTACCTTGTCTGGTTTTTCTGGCTGGACACCACCATCACCCAGCCCAAGTACATCATCCACGCCCCGCTGGACGACCTTATCCCCTTCAACGAGTGGTTCGTGATCCCCTACTGCAGCTGGTTTTTGCTGCTGGTGGCGGTCACTGCCCTGCTGTGGTGGAAGGATACCGCCAGCTACGACAAGCTCTGCCTCATGATGTTCTCCGGCATGACCTTCTGCCTTATCATCTACATGCTGCTGCCCAACGGTCTGGACCTGCGCCCCACGGTGGAGGAGATCGGTCGTTCCAACCCCGCCATGTGGGTCATGCAGCTGCTGTGGAAGGCAGACGCCTCAGTAAACGTCTGCCCCTCCATCCACTGCCAGAGCACCGCCTGCATGGCGATCGCCATCAGCGAGAGCAAGCTGGCAGAAGAGCGCCCGGTGCTGCGCCCTATCGCCCTGGTGTGGGCGGCGCTGATCTGCCTTTCCACCGTGTTCACAAAACAGCATTCGGTGCTGGATGTGGTGTGCGGTCTTACCGTGGCGGTGGTGTGGCTGCCGGTACTGTATCGGGACCGCAACAGATAATTGGCAAAACTGGTAAAAACAGAGAAAAACCCAGGAGATTTTCGGTGCCTGCAGTACTTGACAGCAGCCCCCGGGTCGGGTAATATGATACTGATACATTGATATATCAGTATCGCCAACATCTGACCTGAGGGGGAAGAGACCATGTCTTCAATGAGTGCGCGGGAGCTGGCATACCAGACCATCCGCAGCCGGATCATTACTATGGAACTGAAGCCCGGAGACCCGCTGAACGACCGGGAACTTGCCGAGGAACTGAACATCAGCCGCACCCCCATGCGGGAAGCACTGATTATGCTGAACATTGCCCACATGGTGGTCATCAAACCCCAGAGCGGCACCTATGTGGCACCCATCGACCTGAAGCTCATGGAGCTGGAGCAGTTTGCCCGCTACACCCTGGAAAAAGAGATCCTGAACCGGGTCTGCGGCAGGCTCACCCCCCAGCAGGAGGAGGAGTACCGGTGGATCATCGAGGACTACCGGGTGCTGGAGGCGCGACCGGAGGAGTCCCAGCGGGAAAAGCGGCTGCTGGAGCTGGACAACGCCTTCCACCGCAAGGCGTTTGAGATCACCGGCATGGAGGCGCACTTTGACCACATGCTGGGAGAGCTGCAGCATGTGGAGCGGATCCGCAAGTTCAGCCTCCAGACCAACGAGAACAAAACGGTGTGTGCATCCCACACCCACATTCTGGAGGCACTGCTCCACGGAGACCTGCAGGAGGTAAGCGATGCGCTGGAATCCCACCTGAGCCGCTACAAGCTGTCGGTGGAAGAGGCAAAACGGGTCCACCCGGATTATTTTACCGAAGGATAGGCAAAAGGGGCTGCAGCACAAATTTGTGCCGCAGCCCCTTTTTCAGTTTGTTTTCCGGGCGTTGCCCCCCAGCCGCCACAGCAGCCATACATACAGGTAGTTGGTGCCCAGCATGAGGATGCACCACAGGATGGTCATCGGCACGCTCTGGTTGTACACCTGCAAAAAGGGGTAGGGTCCCTCCACTTTCCGCTGCAGGTTCAGCACCAGGATGATGCTGCCGTACACCACCGTAGGCAGCAGCGCCCAGACCGTGGCGCTGCGGGGCAGCCGGGGCTGCCGTTCCAGCAGCACAAAGGAGACCATCGCCGCCAGCGGGTTCAGCAGGTGATGGTACAGCATGGAGCTGGTGCACAGCATGACATACCAGCCGTTGCCGTCCTGATAGAGGGGGGCAAGCACCAGCACCACCGTCATCAGGGTCAGGGTCAAACCTCCAGCCGCCATGAGCTTGAGCTGCTTGAGCCACCGGGGCAGCTCCCCGCCGGTAAAGATGCACACCAGCTGCCCCAGCGCCACCATGCCGCACACCAGCGCCGCAAAGATGTTGCAGTCCTCGGTGTAGAAGGTAAAGATCTTCTCCTGCCCCCAGCTCCAACTCATGGGCAACGCCACCGGCTCTGCACAGACGACAAAGAGATTCAGGGCGATGGACAGCAGCCGGCGGCAAATATCCGCAATTTTTTTCATAAATATTCCTCACTGTTAAAGAAAACCCTCTCTGTCCCGCCGGGCAGAGAGGGTTTTCCACACATTTACTTTGCGGTGTTGATAAAGCTGCGGTTATCCCACAGGTACTTGATGCCGGAAATGGCGGTGACTGCCGCCACCATCCAGCACAGTGCCACCGACACCAGCACCACCACGGCAACGCTGTTTGCGGTGCCCCGGTAGGTCAGGGCGATGCCAAAGAAGTAGAAAATGATGCTCAGCATCTGCAGCACGGTCTTGACCTTGCCCCACATATTGGCAGCAATGACCTTGCCGTCCTTGGCACCTGCCGCCACCATGCGCAGACCGGACACGGCAAACTCCCGTGCCAGAATGATGCACAGCACCACAGGGCTGCACACGCCGTCCCGCATCATGTAGATGAAGGCAACGGTGGTCAGCAGCTTATCTGCCAGCGGGTCCGCAAATTTGCCGAAGTCGGTGACCATCTTCCACTTCCGTGCCAGATGACCGTCCAGATAGTCGGTAAAGCTTGCCGCAGCAAAAACGATGCCTGCAATGAGGTAGAACATGGGCTTGAAGTTGCCGTCCACGATGCCGTCCAGACAGGTAAGGGACACAAAGACCATGAACACCGGCACCAGAATGATCCGGGTCAGGGTAAGTTTATTGGGCAGATTCATAATAGTTTCCTCCGATATGTTATTTTACGACAGTACCATACAGATCGTAAAGGTCGCTGTCGTCCACCAGCACCTGATAGAACTCCCCGGGGTACAGGGGTTCCTCGCTTGCCACGCAAACGTTGCCGTCCACCTCCGGGGCATCGGCGGCGGTGCGGCACAGATACAGTCCGCTCTCCTCGTCGATGCCGTCGCAGATGACCTGCACCGTCTGTCCCACCTTGTCCGCCTGCTTCTGTGCCATGATGCCGGTCTGGATCTGCATCACGATCTCAGCGCGCTTTTCCTTGATCTCTTCCGGGATCTGCCCCTCCATTTTTGCTGCCACGGTGTTCTCCTCCGCGGAGTAGGCAAAGCATCCCAGACGGTCAAACTGCACCTCCTTGACAAAGTTGCACAGATCCTCAAACTGCTCCTCGGTCTCCCCGGGGAAGCCGGCAATCAGGGTGGTGCGCAGGGTGACGCCGGGGATCTCCCGGCGCAGCTTGCCGATGACTTCCAGCAGCTCTGTCCGGGTGGAACGGCGGTTCATGTTCTTCAGGATCACATCGTTGCAGTGCTGGATGGGCAGGTCCAGATAGGGCACTACCTTTTCGTTGCGCTTCATGGCGGCGATAAAGGCATCGGTGATGCGCTCCGGGTAAGCGTACATGATGCGGATCCACTCAATGCCCTTGATGCCGTTGAGCTTATCCAGCAGCTCGCAGATGCTGCCGGGCTTGCCCCAGTCCTCGCCGTAGGCGGTGGGATCCTGCGCCACGATGATCAGCTCCCGGACTCCCTCGCCGGCAAGCCACCGTGCTTCTGCCACGCAGTCCTCCATGTCCCGGCTGCGGAGGGGTCCACGGATGCCGGGAATGGCGCAGTAGTGGCAGCGGTTGTTGCAGCCTTCGGCGATCTTTAAGTACGCATAGTGTGCCGGGGTGCCGATGACCCGCTTGCCCCCCAGCGGGAAGTCCCGCTTGGGACCGTAGGTCTCCAGATGCTCCTCGCCGTCAAACAGCCGGGCGATGATGGAGTCGATCGCCTTGTTGGAGGCGCAGCCCACCACGGCGTCCACCTCCGGGATCTCCTGCTGGATCTGGCTGCGGTAACGCTCGGCAAGACAGCCGGTGACCACCACCTTCAGGTTCGGGTTCTGCTCCTTGCAGGCGCACGCCTCCAGAATGTTCTCGATTGCCTCCGACTTGGCACTCTCGATGAAGCCACAGGTATTCACAAGGATCACGTCTGCTTCGTTCAAGTCTGCCACCGTCTCATGACCAGCGGACAGCAGGGTGTGCACCATCACATCCAGGTCCACCTGATTTTTGGGGCAGCCAAGGGAAATACATGCAATTTTCATAAGGGATGATACTCTCTTTCTTTTTTGGGGTCGGGAGGTCTGTTTACAGCTCTTCTTCCGCCTGCCGTACCGCTTCCCGGATCACCGGATAGGCAAAGCCCCGGCGCTGGAGGGCGGCGACCACCAGATCCCGCCTGCCTGCCCGGAGTTTGCCCAGATAACGGCTTTCCACCAGCGCACAGGCGGCGGCAAGTTCCGGGTCCCTGCCCTCTTCGTCCGGCGCATAGACCTGCTCCAGCGCCTGCTGGATCTGCTGCTGGTCCAGCCCTTTCTGCCGCAGGTTCTGGGCGGCAGCCCGACGGCTCTTGCGTGCCATCAGCAGCCCGTGGGCACGGACCTCGGCGTAGCGCTGGTCGTTGACATAGTCCAGTTCCACCATCTCCGCCACGGCGGCAGCCGCCGCCTGCCGGGTAAAGCTGCTGCACAGCCGCTCATAAAGCTGGGCACTGCCGATCTCCCGGGCGCAGAGGATATCCAGCGCCCGGCTCCGTGCCTTGGCGGGGTCGGAACATTTTTCTTCTTCCGCCTTGGGGCGGCTCCTGTAAAAGGACATTTAGTCCTCCACCATGATATCCAGCTCACTTTCGCTGCTGCGTGCCGGAGCTTTTACCACCGGCTCCTTGGCGTCCTTTGCCGCATCCTTGCTGCTCTCTGCCTCCGGGGCAGCGGCATTCTTGCCGGCAGGACGGCGGGTGGCGTAGAGCTTATCCGCATTGGCACGGATCTGTCCTTCGATATCGTTGGCGATCTCCGGGTTATCCTTCAGGAACTGCTTGGAGTTGTCCCGTCCCTGTCCCAGACGGATATCCCCGTAGTTGAACCACGCACCGCTCTTCTGGACGATGCCCAGCTTGGCGCCCAAATCCAGCAGCTCGCCCACCTTGGAGATGCCTTCGCCGAACATGATGTCAAACTCCGCCTCACGGAAAGGAGGTGCCACCTTGTTCTTGACGATCTTGGCACGGGTGTGGTTGCCGATGAACTGACCGGAAGAGTCCTTGAGACCCTCCACCCGGCGGATGTCGATGCGGACAGAAGAGTAGTACTTCAGGGCACGACCGCCGGTGGTGACCTCCGGGCTACCGTAGACCACGCCCACCTTTTCACGGAGCTGGTTGATGAAGATGCAGACGGTGTTGGTCTTGCCGATGACGCTGGTGAGCTTGCGCATTGCCTGGCTCATAAGACGCGCCTGCAGACCCACGTGGTTGTCGCCCATCTCGCCCTCGATCTCGGCACGGGGCACCATTGCCGCCACCGAGTCCACTACGATGGCATCGATGGCACCGGAGCGCACCAGCGCTTCGCAGATCTCCATTGCCTGCTCGCCGGTGTCCGGCTGGCTCACCAGCAGGTTGTTGATGTCCACGCCCAGCGCCTCGGCATACACCGGGTCCAGAGCGTGCTCTACGTCGATAAAGGCGACCTCGCCGCCCTTTTTCTGCGCCTCTGCCAGCACGTGCAGCGCCAGAGTGGTCTTACCGCTGGATTCCGGACCGTACACCTCGATGATGCGTCCCCGGGGCACGCCTCCCACACCCAGCGCCATATCCAGACCCAGACTGCCGGTGGACACAGCGTCCACCTGCATGGCGGCGTTATCGCCCAGCTTCATGACAGCGCCTTTGCCAAACTGCTTTTCGATCTGCGCCAGTGCGGTGGCAAGGGCGTCCTTTTTTGCCTCCGCCCCGGTCTTTTTGGTGGCAGGTGCCACGGGGTTGTTCTGATTTTTTGCCATAACCTGCTGCTCCTTTATCCATTGTTCCCGCACAGAGCGGGAACATAAACTTCTTTCCTGTATAGTATAACACAAAATCAGAATATTACAACAAGAAGTTGTTTCTTTTTTCTGTTTTGTGGGGTTTATTTTTCCGGACGCCGTGCCAGAATGCAGCGGTCGTTGCCGCCAAAGTCCCGGCGGCATTCCACATCACTCCAGCCGTTCTCTGCCAGCAGAGCAGTCACTGCCTCCCGCTGCTGCCAGCCGATCTCCAGCACCAGTGCCCCGCCGGGGCGCAGTGCCTTCTGGTAGTGCTGCGCCAGCTCCCGGTAGAACAAAAGCCCGTCCTCCCCTGCCTCCAGCGCCATGGCTGGCTCCTGCGCCACCTCCGGCTGCAGCTGCTGCATCTCGGCGGCGGTAAGGTAAGGGGGGTTAGAAAGGATCAGGTCCAGCTGCCCCTCCGGCAGCTGCTGCCAGTAAGTGAACAGGTCTCCCTGCACCGGCTCTGCATCGTAGGCAGGCTTTGCTTCCCGGCGCAGGGCGCTGAGCGCCGGACCCCAGTCAAAGACCGGGGCATCTGCCTGCTCAAAGGCGGTGGGCTCCAGCAGGTCCTCGGTGCGCCTGTCCTGCCCCTTCAGGGCACAGCGGCAGTTCTTTTCCAGATAGACAAATGCCTCCGGGCTTTTTTCCACACAGGTCACCTGCGCCGCCGGGCAAAACCGCTTGATGCCCAGCCCCAGACAGCCGGTGCCGGCGCAGAGGTCCAGCACCCGGGGGGCTTCCACCCCTGTCAGGGTGCCGGCGGCGGCTTCCGCCACCACCTCGGTATCCGCCCGGGGGCACAGCACCCCGGGACCTACCGCCAGATCAAAGTCCAGAAAGCTCCAGATGCCGCACAGGTACTGCAGCGGCTCCCGCTGTTCCCGACGGAGACACAGCGCTTCCAGCGCCTGCGCCTGACTTGCCGTCAGCGCCCGGTCGGACAGCCGCATATCCCGCCCGGCGGCAAGCCGGAACAGCTCCCGGGCATCGTAATCTGCATCCGGACAGCCGGCGGCGGCAAGGCGGGTCTCCACCTCTTTCACCGCCGCCCGGGGCAGCATCCCTTCCTTTACCATCTGCCTTCCTCCGGGTTCTCCGGCAGCACCGGGGTCACGGCGGCGATCGCCACTTCGATCATGCTGTCCTCCGGCTCAAACACCGTCAGGTGCTGCACCCAGATGCCGGGCTGGCGGATGATGCGGGTGGCAAGGTTGTCGGACCGTCCGCACCACTTCAGCAGCTCGTAGCTGATGCCCATGACCAGCGGCAGCAGCAGCAGCTTGCAGACCACCCGCAGCCCGATGCTGCCCCAGGGCAGCACACTGTACAAAAAGACGCTGACAATGACCACAAGGATCAGAAAACTGGTGCCGCACCGGGGGTGGAACCGGGTGTACTTGCGCACATTCTCCACGGTCAGCTCTTCCCCTGCCTCGTAGCAGGCAATGGTCTTGTGCTCTGCCCCGTGGTACTCAAATACCCGGTGGATCTCCTTCATCCGGGAGATCGCTACCATGTAGCCAAGGAAGATGGTCACCTTCAGCACCGCTTCCAGCACCACCTTGCTCCAGCGTCCCAGCTCCACCAGATGATTCACTCCGCCTACGATGAGGGTAGGCAGCACGGTAAACAGCAGGATCGCCAGCAGACCGCCCAGCACCGCAGCGCACGCCAGCAGGGCGTCCTCTGCCTTTTTGCCCAGATGGTCACCCACCCACTTTTCAAAGGCGGTCTCTTCTTCGGCAGGGTCGTAGTCCTCTCCCATGCTTACCTGTGCGGAATACATCATGTAGCGGTAGCCCACGATGAGGCTTTCGATCATGGAGATAGCGCCCCGGACCAGCGGGATCTTTTTCCAGACCCCGTAGCTCTTTACCGGGTCGATGCGGATATCAATGGTGCCGTCGGGCTTGCGCACCGCACAGCAGATGCGCTGGGGTCCCCGCATCATGATGCCTTCCATCAGTGCCTGACCCCCTACGCTGGTTTTAAAGCGTTCCTTGTTGGGTTGATTCATTGGCTTCTCCTAGTTTTAAAATTCAGCTTTCCCGTCCCTCCGGGCGGATGTTTCTATGGTATCACAGGAATGTGAAAATTTCTCCACTGCCGGTTCAGCTTTTCCGGTACAGGGGCAGTCCCAGAGTCACCACCGTGCCCCGTCCCAACGTGCTTTTGATATCCATGGTGCCGTCCAGCGCCGTCATAATAGAATCCACCAGTGCCAGACCGATGCCGCTGCCCCGCACCGAGTTGCTGCCCTTGTAGAACTTGGTGCGGACATTTTCCAGATCCTCCGGGGGGATGCCCCGTCCCTGATCCAGTATCTCCACAAACGCCTTGTACTCCCCTGCCCAGAGCTTTACCGTGATCCGTCCTCCGGGGGCGGAATACTTGATGGCGTTGTCCAGCACGTTGATGAACACCTGCCGCAGACGGTTGGAGTCTGCATACACCGGGATCATCTCCTCCGGCTCGTTATAGCTCAGCACCAGCCCTTCCTGCCGGATCCGTGCCTCGCAGAACAGCACTGCATCCGTCAGCTCTGCCACCAGATCCAGGGGGCTGCACTCCATCCGGATCCGCCCGTTCTGCAGACGGCTGAAGTCCAGCAGCTCCTCCACCATGTTGTAGAGCCGCCCGGTCTCGTTGTTGATGATCTCCAATCCCTTGCGGTAGTTCTCGTCCGTCGGATCGTCCAGGGTCCGCAGGGTCTCCACCCAGCCCCGGATGGAGGTAAGGGGAGTGCGCAGCTCATGGGACACCGAGCTGATGAACTCGTTTTTCATCTTTTCGGTCTCTTCCAGCCCCTCTGCCATCTGGTTGATGGTGCCCCGCAGCCGGTCCACCTCATCCAGGGGGTCTCCCTTTACCGGCAGCCGCACATCCAGCTCGCCCCGGGCGATGCTGGCGGCGGTGCGCTCCACCTGCCCAAGGGGTACCACGATGCCCCGCACAAAGAACAATCCGGACATGACGCTGAAGCAGAGGATCATTGCCACCACCACAAGGCTGATGACCAGTACATTCTTGATCTGTTTTGCCACCAGCGTCAGACTGGTAACAAGGCGCAGTGCCGCCACATCCTCGGCGGCGTAGGGCACCAGCGTACAGGCAGACATCACCAGCTCCCCGGACCCGGTGTGGTAGATCGCCATCCCCAGCCCATCCGGAGACTGCTGTGCCTGATTAAAGTCGGCATCGCTGACGATGCCTCCGGCGTCGGTGCCGCTGGATGTGGCAATGACCCCGCCGTAGCTGTCCAGCAGCATGAACTCGTATTTTTCCTTATCCGCAAACTGCTCCACCATCCGGCGCAGCGCAAGGCTGCGGGACGCCGCCGCATTCTGCACCGTGTCGCCGGTGTACATCTTCAGCTGACCGGACACGGAGGAGAAACGCCGGTACATGGTCTGCTGCACGCTGTTGTAATAGCTGCGGCTGTAATTGTACAGAAACATCGCCTCTGCCGCCAATACGATGAGCACCGTGATCAGCAGACTGCCCCGCAGCCACCGTCGGGTGATGCCGCTTTTCATTCCCGTTACTCCTCCCACCGGTAGCCGTAGCCCCAGACCGTCAGGATGTGGGCAGGGTGGCTGGGCTCATCCTCCACCTTCATGCGCAGGCGGCGGATGTTCACGTCCACGATCTTCACATCCCCAAAGTAGTTCTCGCCCCATACCCCTTTCAGGATCTTTTCCCGCACCAGAGCGGTGCCGGGGTTCCGGAAAAACAGCTCCATGATCTGGAACTCCACCTGAGTCAGTTCAATGGGCTGCCCCGCCTTCAGCAGCACCCGGCGGTTTTCGTCCAGCACAAAATCCCCGCTGGTCAGCATTCCCAGCGGGCTGCCCTGCTCCTTTTCCCCGGGGGCGGTGCGGCTTACCCGGCGGCACAGCGCCTCCACCCGCGCCAGCAGCTCGCTGACGCTGAAGGGTTTGGTCATATAATCGTCTGCGCCGATGGAAAGTCCCCGGATCTTGTCCTGTTCCTGTCCCTTGGCGCTGAGGATGATGATGCCGATCTTCTGATCGGTGCGGCGGATGGTCTCGCAGAGGGAGAATCCGTTCATGCCCGGCAGCATCACGTCCAGGATCGCCGCATCGCAGGCGGGACCCTGTTCCAACAGAGACAGTGCCGCCTCGGCGCTTTCCGCCTCCACCGCATCCATACCCGCCAGCCGCAGGTTCAGTGCGATCATCTCCCGGATATTCGCCTCGTCTTCTACCACAAGCACTCGTACCATGAATGTTTACCTCCGTCCTGTTGTCAGTTCAGCAGATGCAGCGCCTTGGAAAGGCGGTAGTTGGGGTCCTGGATCTCCACGTCCGGGGCGAGTTTTGCCTGCATCTGGCGGGATGCCACGATGCCCAGTCTGGTCCACCCGGCGGCACTTGCCGAGGACTTTGCATAGCGCACCGTCATCACCAGCTGGTCCTGATCCAGGGTGCGCAGTTCCACAGCGCCCTCGTAGTCGGCGCTGTCGGTAAGTTTCAGGTTGCCCTCCCATTCCATGGGCAGCTCGATATAGCAGTTGGTCTCCTCGTCCAGCAGTCCAAAGCTCTTTTTGGGCTGGCGGCTGGTGTAGTCCATCCAGACGATAAAGTCCATGCGGCGTCCCTGACTCATGTTCAGCAGTCCCGCTTCCTCCGGCTGGGTGGGGATCTCCACCACCCCGTCTCCGTCCAGATCCCGGCTCACCAGTCCCGGCACGTTCCGCAGGGAGGCGTTGTACAGCTCCTCGGTGCCGATCTGGCTTGCGGGCACCATCTGCTGGCTGTCCTCGTCAAACCGCAGCAGCACCGAGGCAAGATTGTTGCCGGAAATGCCGGTCCAGCCGTCCAGCACCAGATAATTCTTACCGTCGGAGCCGATGCCTGCCGCCACGGCGGCGCAGCCGGAGAACTTGTTGGCAGAAAGCCCCATCACTGCCAGCTGCTGGAACATCCCGTCCCGGTTCACGGTGAGCAGTTCGATCTGCACCCCGCCGTCCTCCAGAGTGGACATAAGGATCAAGTCCTGATGCCCGCCGCCGGTGATATCCTCCACCAGATACTGCTGGTAGGGCTGCTCCAGAATGGTGGACAGGACCCCTTCTGTGTAGGCGTACACCGCCAGATAGTGGTCACCCTGAGCTGCCATGTAGCCCACCACCAGCTGACACGCCTCCCCGGAGCGGAGCTGGGCAAGGCTCACGGTCTCCACCGTGTCTGCCAGCCCCTCCACGCTCTGCTGCACCTTCCATGTACCATCCTCCCGGCGCTGCAGGATGGCGATGCAGACGTTGGAACTTTGGGGGGTGGTGTACAGCACCGCCGCATCCTGCTGCCCGTCTCCGTCCAGATCCTGCAAAAGGAAGGGGGAAAGCAGGTCTCCCTGCATGGGATATTTCAGCTGGGCGCTTTCTCCCAGCCACTCGTTGAGGGCGGTCTGTATTGCGCCGTAGTCTCCGGACAGCTGAGGCGCACGCAGCAGCTCCTCCACCTGCACCCGTTCCCCGGGAAGGAGGTCGCAGCCTGCCAGCAGCACGCAGAGTGCCACACATCCAAGGATCCTGCGGATCCTCTGCCAGATCTTCAACAGCAGCTCCCCCTTTCGTGGAAAATGTTCCGGCAGCGGCATAATATGCTGTTGTCAGTATACCACGCAAGCCGCCCAATTCCAAGTGGTTCCGCATCCGCCCCCTGCCGACAGACGCAAAAAAGCCCCTCCCCATTGCTGGGAAAGGGCTTTGATAAACTGCAGTTAACAGTCAGAGCAGATTAGACCAGCTCCAGAACTGCCATCTCAGCTGCATCGCCGCGGCGAGCGCCGATCTTGATGATGCGGGTGTAGCCGCCGTTGCGGTCAGCATACTTGGGGCTGATCTCATCAAACAGCTTCTTTGCAACATCTTCCTTGGTGATGTAGGCATAAACCTGACGCTTGGTGTGCAGGTCGCTTGCCTTGCCAAGGGTGATCATCTTCTCGGCCATGGAACGAACGTCCTTAGCGCGAGTGACAGTGGTCTCAATCTTGCCATTCTCTAACAGGTAGGTAACCATAGCGCGCATCATAGCGTTGCGGCTGTCGCTGGTTCTACCGAGCTTTCTGGTACCGGGCATCCCGTTTCACTCCTTAATTATTTTTAGTTATCGTCATCCGTGTTCAGCTTAAATCCCAGAGAGTCCAGCTTAGCCATGACTTCCTCCAGGCTCTTGCGACCGAGGTTGCGGACCTTCATCATCTCGTCCTCGCTCTTGCTGACCAGATCTTCCACCGTGTTGATGCCTGCACGCTTCAGGCAGTTGAAGGAACGGACGCTCAGATCCAGCTCTTCGATGGTCATCTCCAGAGCCTTTTCCTTGTCGTCGTTGGTCTTCTCCACCATGATCTCGGTGCCGGCTGCCTCGTCGGACAGGTTGACGAAGAGGTTCAGGTGCTCGGTCAGCACGCGGGCAGCCAGAGAAACGGCTTCCTGCGCATTGATCGTGCCATCGGTCCAAACCTCGATGGTCAGCTTGTCGTAATCGATCGCCTGACCAACACGGGTGCTCTCGACGTTGTAATTCACCTTGAGCACAGGGGTGTAAATGCTGTCAACGGGAAGAGTGTTGATGTCATTCTTCTCGATGATAGCCTGTTTGTTGCGCTCTGCGGGCACATAGCCGCGACCCTTATCGAAGGTCAGCTCCATGACGAGCTTGCCGCCCTCGCCCAAGGTTGCGATGTGCCACTCAGGGTTCAGAATTTCGATGTCATCGCCCTGCTTGATGTTGTCAGCAGTGACTTCACAGGGACCCACTGCCTCAACACGCACTGTCTTCGGACCATCGGAGTACAGCTTTGCAGCAATGCCCTTCAGGTTCAGGACAATCTCGGTAACGTCTTCCTTGACGCCCTCAATGGTGGAGAACTCGTGAACAACGCCGTCGATCTTGACGCTGGTCACGGCGACACCGGGCAGAGAGGAAAGAAGCACACGACGCAGGCTATTGCCCAGTGTGATGCCAAAGCCACGCTCCAGCGGCTCTGCCACGAACTTGCCGTAGCGACCATCCGGGGACAGGCTTGCCGTTTCGATTTTGGGACGTTCAATCTCCATCATATCTATGCCCTCCTTGTCAAACCGGTGTTCCCACCGGCCCATTATTGAATTCTTTCAAAGAAAAGAATGTGAAAAACAGCCATCCAGAAAGGAGGGTTGTCCTTCTTAATGGATTACTTGGAGTACAGCTCGACGATGAGGTGCTCTGCGACTTCGTAGTCGATATCGCTGCGCTCGGGCAGGCGGGTCACGACGCCCTTCAGGGAGCCGGTCTCACGGTTCAGCCAAGCGGGCAGAGCCACAACGGGAGCCTCAGCGCCGGTGAGCTTCGCAAACTTTGCGGAGGAACGGCTGGACTCACGAACTTCGATCACGTCGCCAGCCTTCACCTGGTAGGAAGGAATGTTGACCTTCTTGCCGTTGACGGTGAAGTGAGCGTGGGACACCAGCTGACGGGCATCGCGGCGGGTCTGAGCAAAGCCCAGGCGGAACACGACGCTGTCCAGACGGCACTCCATGATCTGCAGCAGGTTCTCGCCGGTCTTGCCGGGGCGGGACTCTGCCTTCAGGTAAGCGTTGTGGAACTGCTTCTCCAGAACGCCGTAGATAAACTTGACCTTCTGCTTCTCCTTCAGCTGAGATGCGTACTCAGACTGCTTCTTGCGCATGTTGCCATTGGAGTTGCGGGTGGTATTCTTCTTTGCATAGCCCATGACCGCAGGAGAAATGCCCAGGGCCTTGCAACGCTTTGCGATAGGCTGCGTATTCTTTGCCATAATTCAATTTCCTCCTTCGATCAGACACGACGGCGCTTCGGGGGACGGCAGCCGTTGTGGGGGATGGGAGTCACGTCCTTGATCAGGGTGACTTCCAGACCGGTAGCCTGCAGCGCACGGATAGCGGACTCACGACCAGCGCCGGGGCCCTTAACGTAAACTTCGACAGTCTTCATGCCATGCTCGATGGCGGTCTTAGCTGCGGTCTCAGCAGCGGACTGTGCTGCGAAGGGAGTGCTCTTGCGGCTGCCACGGAAGTTCAGGGAGCCAGAGGAGCACCAGGACACTGCATTGCCCTGCAGGTCGGTGATGGTGACAACAGTATTGTTGAAGGTAGACTGGATGTGAGCCTGACCAGCAGCAATGTTCTTGCGCTCTTTCCGCTTCATGCGGACATTTGCGCCCTTCTTGGCGTTATTTGCACTTGCCATTTCTCAAATCCTCCTTACTTCTTCTTGTTGGCGACAGTGCGCTTGGGACCCTTGCAGGTACGTGCATTGGTCTTGGTGCGCTGGCCGCGGCAGGGCAGATTCTTGCGATGGCGGGTGCCACGGAAGGACTGGATCTCAACCAGGCGCTTGATGTCCAGAGCAACGTTGCGGCGCAGGTCGCCCTCAACGATGATGTTAGCCTGATCGATGTAGTCACGGATCTTAGCCTCTTCTTCCAGAGTCAGGTCCTTGACGCGGGTATCGGGGTTGATGCCAGTTGCTTCCAGAATCTTGTTAGCAGTGGTCTGACCGATACCGTAAACGTAGGTGAGACCCACCTGAACGCGCTTCTCGCGGGGCAGGTCAACGCCGGCAATACGTGCCATAGTAGTTTCCTCCAAAATCATCCCATGTCAGTGTCGGGGTCTGCGCCGGGACTCTACGCACTTGACCCCCAGGCGCCCGAATTAGCCCTGGCGCTGCTTATGCTTGGGGTTCTGGCAGATGACCATCACGCGGCCTTTGCGGCGGATGACCTTGCACTTTTCGCAGATGGGTTTCACGGAAGGCTTGACCTTCATGATGTTGAACCTCCTTTTGGTTGATACCCTGACGCTTACTTGGAGCGCCAGGTGATGCGGCCCTTAGAAAGATCATAGGGCGACATTTCCACGGTTACCTTGTCCCCGGGCAGGATACGGATGAAATTGGTCCGCAGCTTGCCGGAGATGTGCGCTAAGAGAATGTGACCACTGGGAGTGAGCTTCCCGGTGTTCTTATCCTCGCTCAACATTTCCACCTTAAAGATGGCGTTGGGCATGGCTTCACGCACAATGCCTTCGATCTCGATAACGTCTTCCTTAGACAAGCTATTTGCCTCCTCATTGGATCTGCTCAGTTTGTCGTTGAACGGGACCCGGCTTCCCTCCCCTTCCGACCTCGAAAGCACTGCATCTCTCGTGCCTGCGCCCGATTTTTGCAGTTTGCCGCTTCAGGATCTTCCGGTTCCGACTGCCGGTCCACAGACGGACAGGCGGCGATGAGCGCCACATACTTCATCTCCTGCGGCACGAAATCCGCAAAACGGGCAGGAGATCCCTGACCGTCGAGGAAGTATCTGGCTTCCACAGCCATTTATAGATTATACACCTTTTGTTGTCAATTTGCAAGAGGTTTTTTCCGTATTTCCGATAAAAAATTCTTTGCAGAAAAGAACTGCCGCTGCCTGCTCCGGCTTTCGGATTTCTCCACCGCCAAGGTGAAACTTTTTCACGAAAAGTTGTCGGAATTGCACAAATTGCAGGGGCGAGGAGAGAAAGAAGCCGTCTGCCGTCCCTCAGCAGACGGTCTTTTCTTGCCAACAGAACGATTTAAAATGCCCTCCGCTGTGCTCTGGGCATGATCAGCGGAAGAATTATTTTTATTTTGCGTTTGTCGCACTCTGCGGAGTGCTCCAAACGCATTTTTCACGAGAGAGGCGCAAAGGGAAAATGGCTGCATAATGGGGCAGCCGCCTCCTTTTTGACAGGACAAACCTTCTCAGTCATCGCTGTGCGATGCCAGCGGGAGCGGACTGAGAGGGTTGCCTCTCCCTTTGGGAGAGGTGGATTTGCGAAGCAAAGCCGGAGAGGGCGAGCCAGTTAAAAGGAATCCAAAGCCTCCTCCGCAGTGCCGCACTTTCGCAGAAAGCGGCGCTGCAACTGCTGTTTTCCTCCACGACCTCACCTGTGAAAATGGGATAACGGAACGCCCGCAGGCGTTCCGTTATCCCGAAATTTAAAATAATTCTTCCGCTAAACATGGCTAGAGCGCAGCGGAAGCCATTCAAAATCGTCCTTCTTGCAAAAAGAGCCGCTGCACATTATCTGTGCAGCGGCTCTTTTTAAAGGTTGCTTACTTCAGGCTGAAGCTGTTGGGATCAAAATCCGGGTCGTCCCAGCCACGGGTCATGATCTCGGTGCGGTCCTTCAGGATCGCCAGAGAGTGCTCAAAGTGAGCTGCCAGTCCGCCGTCCTTGGTCTTGACGGTCCAGCCGTCGGAGAGCTGCTTGATCTTGCAGTCATACTGGCAGATCATGGGCTCCACCGCAATGGTCATGCCCGGCACAAGACGGGGACCCCGACCCTGATGCCCGTAGTTAGGCACTTCCGGGTCCTCGTGAAGCTCACGACCGGTGCCGTGCCCCACGAACTCCCGCACCACCGAGAAACCTGCATCCTCGCAGTAGCTCTGGACTGCGTAGCCGATATCTCCGATGCGGTTGCCTGCCACTGCCTGCTCAATGCCCTTGTACAGGGAAGCCTTGGTGACCTCCAGCAGACGCTGTGCCTCCAGGTCGATCTTGCCCACCCCAAAGGTGCAGGCGTTGTCGCCGTTGAAGCCGTCCACCTTGGCACCGGTGTCGATGCTCACGATGTCACCGGGACGGATCACGATATCGTGGGACGGGATGCCGTGGATGACCGTGTCATTCAGGCTGATGCACGCCGTGCCCGGGAAACCGTACAGACCCTTGAAGTTGGGGATGCCGCCATGCTTCACGATAAAATCGTAGATCAGCTTATCCAGCTCCCAGGTGGTCATGCCAGCCTCGATGTGCTCGCCGCCGTACTTCAGTGCCGCTGCGCTGAGGGCGTTTGCCCGGCGCATTCCGTCCAGTTCTTTCGCGTTCTTGATCTGAATCACTTTTATGCCTCCAGAGCCTTCATGACTTCTGCTGTGGTCTCCTCGATGGAGGGGCAGAACTTGATCTCCGCAAGCTTGCCCCGGGTGCGGTAGAACTCCACCAGAGGCTCGGTCTGCTCGTGATATGCCTTCAGCCGGTCCAGCACGGTGGCAGGCTGGTCGTCCTTGCGGATGACGGTGTTGCCGCCGCACAGGTCGCAGATGCCCTCCACCTTGCTCTTCTTGTTCAGGATGTGGTAGCTGGCGCCGCACTTCTCACAGACACGGCGACCGCTCATGCGCTCCACAATGACGTTGTCCTCCACCTGCAGCTCCAGCACCTTGTCGATGCGGATGCCCATGGTCTCGATCGCCTCTGCCTGAGCGATGGTGCGGGGCACGCCGTCCAGAATAAAGCCCTTGGAGCAGTCGGGCTGTGCCAGACGCTCCTTGAGGATGCCGATGATCACCTCATCGGGCACCAGTGCACCTGCGTCCATGAAACCCTTTGCTTTCAGACCCATCTCGGTGCCTTCCTTGACAGCAGCACGCAGGATGTTGCCGGTGCTGATGGAAGGAATGTTCAGCTTTGCGCAGATGATCTCTGCCTGAGTGCCTTTACCGGCGCCGGGTGCGCCCAACAGGATCAGATTCATAGGATCGCTTCCTTTCTTTATGTTGAGGTTTAAACACGTACCGTACAAAAAAAGCAAAAAGCACTGAAAAGTGCGAGCGTGCTCTCCTTTCCAGTGCTTTCTTGCATCTTATTATTGGATCAGCCAAGGAAACCCTTGTGGTTGCGCATGGTCATAAAGCTGTCGAGGCTGCGGGTGGTATCCAGTGCCACACCTACCACGATCAGCAGACTGGTACCGCCCAGCTGAATGCTCATACCGGTGAGGTTGCCCAGAATGATCGGCAGCACAGCCACCGCAGCCAGGAAGATGGCACCGATGAGGGTGATCTTGTTCAGGGTGCGGGTGATGAAATCGCTGGTGGGCTTGCCGGGACGGAAGCCGGGGATCGAGCCGTTGTTGCGGCGCAGATTGTTGGCGATCTCAACGGGGTTGTACTGGATGGCGACATAGAAGTAGTTGAATGCAAGGATCAGCAGCAGGTAGATCACAATGTACAGCCAAGAGGTGTAATTGAAGGTGTGGAAGAATGCGTACCACACCGGGTGTGCCTGCTGGTCGATCTGCAGAAAGCTTCCGATGGTGCCGGGGATGGAGACCAGTGCCGAAGCGAAGATGATGGGCATGACGCCGCTCATGTTCAGCTTCAGGGGCAGATAGCTGTTCTGCCCGCCCATCTGCTTGCGACCTACCACACGCTTGGCGTACTGAATGGTGATGCGGCGCTCTGCGTTGGTCATAATGACCACAAAGACCACAGCCACCAGTGCCAGCACGATGAGCAGGGGCAGGAAGAAGTAGTACTGGGGCTTGCCGGACGCCGCCTGGGTCAGCAGACCCGTAATGGAGGTGTACAGCGAAGACCAGTTGGACACGATGGAAGCAAAGATCAGAAGGGAAACACCGTTGCCGATGCCCTTGTCATCGATCTGCTCGCCGCACCAGGTGATCAGCTGAGCACCTGCCACAAAACTTGCGATGATGACCACGGCGGCGAAAATGCCAGCCTTACCGGTGGGATACTTCAGAGCGCCCATGTTGCGGATCACAAAGTAGTAGCCAATGCCCATGATCAGAGCGACCACAGCACCGGCGTACCGGCTGATCTGCTGCAGCTTCTGCTGACCGTCGGCTTCCTTTGCCATGTTTTCCAGGGCAGGGATCGCCACGGTAAGCAGCTGCACAATAATAGTTGCGTTGATATAGGGTGTCACACCTAACGCGAAGAGCGTGCAACGTGCCAGTGCGCCACCGCTCATCATATTCAGATACGAGAGCATGTCGCCGTTTGCAAACATCTGCGTCAGCGCAGAGCCGGAAACGAACGGCACCGGGATGGCACAACCCAGACGGTACACCACGAGGATCGCCAGCGTGAACAGGAGACGATTTTTAAGCTCGGGGATCTTCCATGCGTTACGGAATGTCTGGAACACCTTACATCACCTCAGCCTTTCCGCCTGCCTTCTCGATTTTCTCTTTGGCAGAAGCGGAATAGGCTGCGGCCTTCACGGTCAGAGCCTTGGTCAGCTCGCCGTTGCCCAGGACCTTAACGCCGTCCAGGGTCTTCTTGACCAGACCCTTTGCCTTCAGAGCATCGGTATCGACCACGTCGCCGGCGTTGAAAGCAGCTTCCAGATCTGCCACGTTAACGATGGCATACTGGGTAGCGAAGATGTTGTTAAAGCCAACCTTGGGCAGGCGGCGTGCCAGAGGCATCTGACCGCCCTCAAAACCAGCGTGCTTCACGCCGGAACGGGCCTTCTGGCCCTTGCTGCCGAAGCCGGCAGTCTTGCCGTTGCCGGAGCCAATGCCACGACCCTTGCGGGTTGCAGGCTTGTTGGCACCCTTGCTGGCGTGCAATTCATGAAGCTTCATTGTGCGTATACCCCCTGCTATTAGGCTTCGGTGACGCTGAGCAGGAAGCCGATCTTAGCGATCTTGCCCTGCGTAGCGGCGTTGTCAGGCTGAACGGTAACGTCGCCCGGCTTCTTCAGGCCCAGAGCCTCAGCGGTAGCGATCTGCTTTGCGCCGCGGCCAATCAGGCTCTTCTTCAGCTCGATCTTGAGCATCTTATCTGCCATGGTTAGTTACCTCCTTAACCCAGAATTTCTTTCACGGTCTTGCCGCGCTTCTCAGCAACAGACTCTGCGCTGACCAGACCGCCCAGACCTGCAAAGGTAGCAGCAACAACGTTGATGGGGTTGTTGGAACGCATAGACTTCGCACGGATATCCTTGATGCCTGCAGCCTCAATGACGGCACGCACAGGACCGCCGGCGATCATACCGGTACCGGGTGCAGCCGGCTTGAGCAGAACGGCGCCTGCGCCGTACTTGCCGACGATCTCGTGGGGGATGGTGGTGCCCTTCAGGGCAACCTTGTGCATGTTCTTCTTAGCAGCAGCTTCGCCCTTGCGGATTGCCTCAGGCACTTCGCCGGACTTGCCGATGCCGTAACCGATGGTGCCCTTGCCGTCGCCCACGACAACCAGAGCAGCGAACTTCATGATGCGACCGCCCTTGACAGTCTTGGAAACGCGGTTGATGGAGACAACCTTGGTGATCATGCCGTCGTCTTCACGGTTTCTCATAGCCATAATGTGTTTCCTCCTCTCATTACAGCTTCAGGCCGCCCTCACGGGCGCCATCAGCCAGGGCCTTAACACGGCCATGATAAACGTAACCGCCACGGTCGAACACGACCTCGGTGATGCCCTTCTCCAGAGCCTTTGCTGCGATCTTCTTGCCGATCTCAGCAGCGGCCTCGACGTTGCCGCCGTTGCCGTTGAAGTCCTTGTCCATAGTGGAAGCCGACACCAGGGTCACGCCCTGCTCATCATCGATGATCTGAGCGTAAATGTGCTTGGCGGAGCGGAAAACATCCAGGCGAGGACGTGCTGCGGTGCCGCTGATCTTGTTGCGAACGCGGCGATGACGACGAAGACGAGCTTCGTTCTTGTCGATCTGCTTAACCATTGTCTTTCACTCCTTACCTTATTTCTTGCCCTTGCCGGCCTTGCCTTCTTTGTGCTTGACAACCTCGCCCTCGTAGCGGATGCCCTTGCCCTTGTACGGCTCAGGCGGCTTCTTGGAGCGGATCTCGGCGGCATACTGACCGACCTTCTGCTTGTCGATACCGGTAACGGTGAAGTGGTTGGGATCCTGCCAAACGATGGTGCAATCCTCGGTATCGGGGATGGTCACCTGATGAGAGAAGCCCAGGTTCATGACCAGGTTGGAGCCCTGCTTCTGGCAGCGCAGACCAACACCAACGATCTCCAGCTTCTTCTCGTAGCCGTTCACAACACCGTTCACCATGTTGGCGATGTTGGTACGGGTCAGGCCGTGCAGGCTGCGGGCCTCGGCTTCGTCATTGGGGCGGGTAACCAAAACCTCATTGCCCTCGACCTTAACGGTCATGAGGGGATGATAGTTGGAATTCAGGCTGCCCTTGGGGCCCTTGACAGCGACGGTGTGTGCTGCCTCATCGACAGTGACAGTGACGCCGGCAGGAATGACGATGGGTTTTCTTCCAATTCTCGACATTGTCTTTTACCCCTTTCTTACCACACGTAGGCCAGGACTTCGCCGCCGACGTGCTCAGCACGTGCAGCCTTGTCAGTCATGATGCCCTTAGAGGTGGAAATGATTGCGGTGCCCAGGCCCTTCATGACCTTGGGCATATCCTCGCAGTTGGTGTAGATGCGCAGACCGGGCTTGGACACACGGCGCAGACCAGCGATAACGGGCTCACCGTTAGCCTGGTACTTCAGGGTGACAACGATGGTGCCCTGAACGGTGTCATTCTTGACCTGCATGCCCTTGATGTAGCCCTCGTCAACCAGAATCTGGCAAATAGCCTTCTTCATGTTGGAAGCGGGGATCTCCACAGAAGGGTGTTTGGCAGTGCTAGCGTTGCGGATGCGAGTCAGCAGGTCCGCGATAGGATCAGTAATCTGCATGCCACTAACCTCCTTAGATTAGCTCTCAGTGTTTTTATAATGATACCGCCCCGAAACGGTCTGCCCCGGGGCGGATATCCGACAAATTATCCGGCGCTCCGGTAAAATTACCAGGAAGCCTTCTTCACGCCCGGGATCTCGCCCTTGTAGGCAAGCTCACGGAAGCACACACGGCACACGCCGTACTTGCGCAGCACGGAGTGGGGGCGACCGCAGATGCGGCAGCGGGTGTATGCACGGGTAGAGAACTTAGCAGGACGAGACTGCTTCAGCTTCATAGACAGTTTAGCCATTGTACAAATCTCCTCCCTTAGTTGTTCTCTGCGAAGGGAGCGCCCAGAGCCTTCAGCAGCTCCTTGCCCTCCTCGTCAGTCTTGGCAGTGGTGACAAAGCAGACATCCATGCCACGGACTGCATCGACCTTCTCGAATTCGATCTCGGGGAAGATGATCTGCTCCTTGATGCCGCAGGCAAAGTTGCCGCGACCGTCGAAGCCGTTGCCGTTGATGCCGCGGAAGTCACGGACACGGGGCAGAGCCACGTTGAAGAAGCGATCGACGAACTCGTACATACGCTCGCCGCGCAGGGTGACCTTGCAGCCGATGGGAGTGCCCTGGCGCAGCTTAAAGTTAGCAACGCTCTTCTTGGCACGGCAGATCACAGCCTTCTGACCGGTGATCTGACCCAGATCCTTCATGACAGCTTCCAGGATCTTCTCGTTTTCCTTGGCTTCGCCGCAGGCAACGTTGATGACGACCTTGTCCAGCTTGGGGATCTGCATAACGCTCTTGTAACCGAACTTGGAGTTCAGAGCAGGAGCAATTTCATTGACATACTGTTCTTTCAAACGAGCCATTGTTCCTTACTCCTTTCTTACAGCTCAGCGCCGCACTTCTTGCAGACGCGAACCATCTTGCCGTCCTTCTCGACGTGACCCACGCGCACAGCCTTGCCGCACTTGGGGCAGACGGGCATGACCTTGGATGCGTACATAGCACCCTCAGCCTTGACGATACCGCCCTGCTCGCCCTGACGGCGGGGCTTGACGTGCTTGGTAACCATGTTCTGGCCTTCAACGATGACCTTGCCTTCAGCGGGGCTGACCTGCAGGACCTTACCAGTGTGGCCCTTGTCCTTGCCGCTGATGATCATCACGTTGTCGCCGGTTTTAACATGAAGATTATTCATTTTTAAAACCTCCTTACAGCGATTCCGGAGCCAGGCTCAGGATCTTGGTGTAGCCGGCATCACGCAGCTCGCGAGCAACGGGTCCAAAGATACGGGTACCCTTGGGGTTCTTGTCGGCCATAACGATAACGGCGGCATTCTCATCGAAACGGATGTAGGAGCCGTCATCACGACGGACGCCATGCTTGCTGCGCACGATGACAGCCTTGACGACGTCGCCCTTCTTAACGGAGCCGCCGGGGGCTGCCTTCTTGACAGAGCAGACCACGACGTCACCAATGTTTGCGTATCTCTTGCGGGTGCCGCCCAGCACGCGGAAGCACATCAGCTCCTTGGCACCGGTGTTGTCGGCAACTTTGAGATAAGTTTGCATCTGAACCATATCAGATATCTCCTTTCAAACTGTTCAAAGCAGCGGGCAAAGATTACTTTGCCTTCTCAACGATACGGACCAGGCGCCAGCGCACATCCTTGGACAGGGGGCGGCACTCCATGATCTCAACACGGTCGCCGATACCGCACTCGTTCTGCTCGTCACGAGCCTTGAACTTCACGGTACGCTTCAGGATCTTCTTGTACAGGGGGTGCTGCACGCTATCCTTAACGGCAACCACGATGGTCTTATCCATCTTGTCGGACACGACGACGCCGACGCGGGTCTTTCTCAGATTACGTTCTTCCATCGTTTAACCTCCTTACTGCTTCTCAGCCAGAACGGTCATCACGCGGGCGATGTCCTTCTTGACTGCTTCGATGCGGCCGGGGTTCTCCAGCTGGTTGATGGCATGCTGGAAGCGCAGGTTAAACAGCTCAGCCTTCAGATCTGCCAGCTTGCTGGTCAGCTCTGCGGTCTGCATTTCGCGGAGTTCATTAGCCTTCATTGGTGCCATCCTCCTTCACGGAGTCCTCACGGACAACAAATTTGCACTTGATGGGCAGCTTGTGCATAGCCAGGCGCAGAGCCTCACGGGCAGTTGCCTCATCGACATCTGCCAGCTCGAACAGAACGCGGCCGGGCTTGACCACTGCAACCCAGTATTCGGGAGAGCCCTTACCGGAACCCATGCGGGTCTCAGCGGGCTTTTCGGTAACGGGCTTATCGGGGAAGATCTTGATCCAGACCTTGCCGCCACGCTTGATGTAACGAGTCATGGCGACACGAGCAGCCTCGATCTGCTTGGAGGAGATCCATGCCGGCTCCAGAGCAACAAGACCATACTGACCCTGGCACACCACGTTGCCGCGGGTAGCCTTACCGGTCATGCGGCCGCGCTGAACGCGGCGGTACTTAACACGCTTAGGCAGTAACATTACTTGTTGCCTCCTTCCTTCTTCTGAGCGGTCTTAGCGCTCTTCAGGACCTCGCCCTTGTAGACCCACACCTTAACGCCGATGCGGCCGTAGGTGGTAGCAGCCTCTGCAAAGCCGTAGTCAATGTCAGCACGCAGGGTCTGCAGGGGGATGGTGCCCTCGTGATAGCTCTCGGTACGAGCGATATCAGCGCCGCCCAGACGGCCGGAGCACATTGCCTTGATGCCCTTTGCGGGGACGGTTGCGCGGTCCCGGGGGCTCATGGCATTGCGCATGCACTGCTTCATGGCACGACGGAAGGTCACGCGGTTCTCCAGCTGACGAGCGATATCCTCTGCAACCAGCTGAGCGTTGGTAGCGGGGCTCTTGACCTCGATGACATTGACGATAACAGTCTTGCCATACTCCTTGGTCAGCTTGTTCTGCAGGGCGATGCGCTCTTCGCCGCCCTTGCCGATGACCATACCGGGCTTAGCGCAGTAGATGTTGACATTCACACGAGGAGCGGAAGTGGAAGGATCCACAGTGCGCTCGATCTCGATCTTGGGGACGCCAGCGTCCTTCAGCTGAGCCTTCAGCTCAGTGCGGATCTTGTGATCCTCGACGAGGTTATCGCTGAAATCCTTCTTGGAGGCAAACCAGCGGCTGTCCCAGTCTTTAATAACGCCGACACGAATGCCGTGCGGATTTACTTTCTGGCCCATTGTTTTCCCTCCTTACTCTTTCTCTTTCAGAACAACGGTCATGTGGCTGGTGCGCTTCAGGATGCGGTAGCCGCGACCCTGTGCACGAGGCATCATGCGCTTCAGCGTCGGACCGGGGCAAACGTAGCACTCGGCGACGTAGAGGTTGTTCTTGTCCATATTGAAGTTGTTTTCCGCATTTGCGGCTGCAGACTTCACCAGCTTCAGAAGGGGCTCACAAGCTGCCTTCGGGGTGTACTGCAGGATTGCCAGCGCTTCGTCCAGGGGCTTGTTACGGATCAGGTCCATAACGATAGACACCTTACGGGGACTAATGCGGGCATAACGAAGAATTGCCCGAGCTTCCATGTTGTGTTCCTCCCTCTCTTACTTAGAATTACCGGTGTGGCCCTTAAAGGTACGGGTGGGAACGAACTCACCCAGCTTATGACCAACCATGTCCTCAGTCACATACACAGGCACATGCTTGCGGCCGTCGTGGACGGCAAAGGTGTGACCAACGAATTCGGGGAAGATCGTGGAGGCACGGCTCCAGGTCTTGATGACCTGCTTCTTGCCGGAAGCGTTCATCGCTTCAACGTGCTTCATAAGAGCAGCCTGGACGAAAGGTCCTTTTTTAATGCTTCTACCCATTGTCTTAAACTCCTCTCTTACTTACCTGCACGCTTCACGATCAGCTTATCGGAGCGCTTATGATGCTTGCGAGTCTTGAGACCCAGAGCGGGCTTGCCCCAGGGAGTCATAGGACCGGAGTGACCAACAGGTGCGCGGCCCTCGCCACCACCGTGGGGATGGTCGCAGGGGTTCATGACGGTACCACGGCTGCCGGGACGGACGCCCATGTGGCGCTTACGACCAGCCTTGCCCAGGTTCACGTTCTCGTGGTCGATGTTGGAAACCTGACCCACGACTGCAGTGCAGTTGAGGGGCACGTTGCGCATCTCACCGGAGGGCAGACGAACCAGTGCGTAGCCATTCTCCTTAGCCATCAGCTGAGCCATGTTGCCAGCGGAACGAACCAGCTGAGCGCCACGACCGGGATACAGCTCGATGTTGTGGATGATGGTACCGACGGGGATGTTCTCGAAGGGCAGGCAGTTGCCGGGCTTGATGTCGGCGCCCTTGCCGCTGATGATCACATCGCCCACCTTCAGTCCGTCGGGAGCAATGATGTAGCTCTTGACGCCGTCGGTGTACTCAACCAGAGCGATGAATGCGCTGCGGTTAGGATCGTACTCGAGAGTCTTGACGGTAGCGGCGATATCGGTCTTCTGACGCTTGAAGTCGATGACACGATACTTGGTGCGGTTGCCGCCGCCCTGATGACGGACGGTGATACGACCGGTGTTGTTGCGGCCGCTGTGCTTCTTCATGGGCTCCAGCAGGCTGCGCTCGGGAGCGACATTGCTCAGGACGCTGTAATCCGTGACGGTCATGCCGCGGCGGCCCGGAGTAGTGGGGCCATACTTCTTGATAGCCATAGTGCTATTCTCCTTTGTTTATCTTATGAATTATTATCGGGGTCATATCCCCATAGAGGAACCCTCGGCGGGTTCGTTATCAGACCATGCTGTTGAAGAACTCGATCTCCTTGGAGTCCTTGGTCAGGGTCACGATAGCCTTCTTGGATGCAGCGGTGTAACCGGCGTGCATGCCCTGACGGCGGAAGCGACCACGGACAGACATGGTGTTCACCTTAGCGACCTTAGCGCCAGGGAACAGGGTCTCGACTGCCTGAGCGATCTCGACCTTGGTAGCATCGGTAGCGACCTTGAAGGTGTACTTCTTGTCAGCGATGCCAGCCATGGAGTTCTCGGTAATGACCGGCTTCAGGATGATATCATGTGCGGTTTTCATTAGCCAAGCACCTCCTCGAGCTTCTTAGCTGCGTCGACGCTGATGATCAACTTGTCGGCGTTCAGCACATCGTAGGTGTTCACGCTGCCTGCGAAGGTGGTCTTGACGCCGGCGATGTTGCCAGCGCTCTTGACGAACTTTGCATCGACAGTCTCGTTGACCAGCAGGTTCTTCTTGCCGGCGCCCACAGCGTTCAGCATTGCAACCACGGTCTTGGTCTTGTACTCATCGCAAGCGAACTTATCAACAACCACCATGTTGCCGTTGGCAGCCTTGTCGGACAGGACGCTCAGCAGAGCCAGGCGCTTGACCTTGTTGTTGATGTGGTAGTTGTAGCTGCGGGGCTTGGGGCCCAGAGCAACGCCGCCGTGGGTCCACTGCGGAGCACGGATGGAGCCCTGACGAGCGTGACCAGTGCCCTTCTGACGCCAGGGCTTCTTGCCGCCGCCGGAAACTTCCATACGGATCTTGGTGTTCTGGGTGCCCTGACGCTGATTTGCCAGGAAGTTCACCACTGCAATGTGGACAGCCTTCTCGTTCGGGGTGATACCGAACACGGCGTCGGAAAGCTCGATCTCGCTAACATGCTGACCGTTCATATCGACTACGTTAAACTTTGCCATTGTAGCTTTCCTCCTTACGCCTTCACGCTGTTAGCCAGGGTGATGATGGTGCCCTTGGAACCGGGGACAGCACCCTTGACAGCGATCAGATTGTTCTCGGTGTCAACCTTGACAACGGTCAGGTTCTGCACGGTGACGCGCACACAGCCCATGTGACCGGGCAGGCGCTTGCCGGGGAACACGCGAGAGGGGTTGGAAATAGCGCCCATAGAACCTGCATGACGTGCCACCGGGCCAGTGCCGTGGCTCTCACGCAGACGGTGCTGACCAAAGCGCTTGATAACGCCCTGATAGCCCTTGCCCTTGGAAACGCCTGCAACGTCAACCTTGTCGCCTGCTGCGAAGACATCAGCCTTCAGCACATCGCCAACGTTCATTGCGGAAACGTCTTCCAGACGGAACTCACGCAGGGTCTTCTTGGGGGCAACGTTTGCCTTCTTGAAGTGACCTGCAGCTGCCTTGTTGACCTTCTTGGCGGAAACCTCGCCGAAGCCCAGCTGAACAGCCTGATAGCCATCGCTCTCGACGGTCTTCTTCTGCACCACGGTGCAGGGACCAGCCTCGATGACGGTGACGGGGACAACCTTGCCGCTCTCGTCGAACAGCTGGGTCATACCGACTTTCTTGCCGATAATGCCTTTAACCATTTTCTTTTCCTCCTGTAAAGGTTATTGGTTGGCAGCGCACGTCACTGCCAACATGACCCCTCGGGAAACGAGGGCATCGATGTAGATCCAGTGTGGTTTACAGCTTGATCTCGATGTCCACGCCAGCGGGGAGCTGGAGGCTCATCAGAGCCTCGACCGTCTTGTTGGACGGCTTCAGAATGTCGATCAGACGCTTATGAGTGCGGCTCTCGAACTGCTCGCGGCTATCCTTGTACTTGTGGGTAGCACGCAGAACGGTAACGATCTCACGATCGGTGGGCAGGGGGATGGGGCCGGACACGCGAGCGCCAGTGCGCTTTGCGGTCTCCACGATCTTCTCTGCTGCGGCATCGATCAGCTGAGCATCATAGCTCTGCAGACGGATTCTGATTTTCTCTTTGACTGCCATTGCTTACGCCTCCTGAAAAAATTGATTTTGCCCTAGGCGAGCCGATAAATTGCTCTACACAGTTCCGGGTGTTCCTCGATTTGGCACTATAAAAACCGGTGAACCGCATGGCAGTTCTCCCGGAAACATATTAGCAAATCAAATCCGAACATTGGTTCCGTCCGTTTCGCAGAGGAGTAACTTCTCTGCCGGAGGAACGTATTCCATCGCTGTCAGTAATTCTTTCGCCCGGTTCTAAGATCGGACATACTCCGCGGAAATAACCCATCGCAGCTATCGCCGGATGACAACCTCCCGCATCTACGCATATCGCTGGCCTGCACGACTTGTATCGCACAAGCCTTTTGCAGCCGAGAGATATTCTATCACATCTTCGTGGATTTGGCAAGGGTTTTTGCAAAAAAAGAACGGATTTTCTTTTTTATTTTCTCTGTTTTGTCAACCGGCGCATTTTCTGTGCAAGATGCACAATCCGCCGCCTTTTTCGGGGTGGAAAACTCCCCCGCCCCGCTGTATGTGGGGTAGTATGGACCGGAAAACGGTGTTTTATACCTATATATAAGGAGAACCCCCTCCGTCAAAGCCCACCGGCTTTGTCAGCTCCCGTTGGTTGCTCGGCATCCTCGCCCTCTCAGTCCAATCCTTTCGGCTTTGACAGCTCTCCCAAAGGGAGAGCCCTTGGCAAAACCAGAAGCTTTGCCGTACTGCCAAAGCCTCTCCCTTTGACAGACTTCCCCCGGTCGGGGGAAGATGGCGAAGCCAAAAAGGGGAACAA
>Ga0129313_1000066_pt1 | contig 106800 bp, 102 predicted proteins | sample O1105metagenome_FD_94436 | JGI IMG/M metagenome (GOLD analysis project Ga0129313, IMG submission 94436) | Orangutan group fecal microbial communities from fecal samples from Wisconsin, USA - O1105 metagenome | ecosystem: Host-associated > Mammals > Digestive system > Large intestine > Fecal...
ACAGCGGACATATTTTGGAGAATATCATCTACTTTGAACTGTTGCGCCGTGGTTATGATGTTGCCATTGGAAAAATCGACAATCAGGAAGTCGATTTTATTGCTACGAAAGCAGACGAGAAAAAATATGTCCAGGTTACCGAATCAATGAATGCTCCGGAAACGAGAGAGCGAGAGCTTGCACCGCTGCGTAAGATTCGTGATAGCTATGAAAAGATAGTGATTGCCTTGGAATGCGATCTTGCTCAAACACAAGACGGAATCAAAATCATTAGAGCACTAGACTTTCTTTTGGAATAACAGGTGGCTCTATCACGCATAATCTTCTTTTGGCATACAAATTATATCTGTATAAGGAGCACAAAAGATGAACAGATTTAAGAATCCCCGGCTAATGATGATTTTTTCCATGACGATATTTGGTACGTTGGGGGTGTTTGTACGAAATATACCGGTATCTTCCGGGGAACTGGCCCTTTACCGGGCGGTGCTGGCAGCGGTGCTGATCGCACTTTATTTAGGAGCGACCGGGCAGAAGATACCCTTTAAGAATATAAAAAGAGAAGTGCCGCTTTTGCTTTCTTCCGGCGTAGCAATGGGCATAAACTGGATTTTTTTGTTCCAGGCCTATAAATATACCACGGTATCCCTGGCAACGTTAAGCTATTATTTTGCTCCGGTTATTGTGACGGTTGTCTGTCCCTTTCTTTTTAAGGAAAAATTGAGTGGAAAACAGATTCTGTGCTTCCTCATGTCTACCGTGGGGCTGTTTCATACGGGCATTACCTATTGTCTGTATTTTTCAGCATTGAAAGAACTGCCGGGACAGAAGGCAGCAATTTTAAGCTATATTGATCCTTTGGTGGCAGTGGTGATTTCCGTAACGGTGTTGAGAGAAAAAATGACAGTTTGGCAGGCCGTGGGAGGTTTGATGATATTGGGATTTACTCTTTGGAACGAGATGAAACAAAAATAAAGGATATTCTTACACATCTGTCAGATTTGTTGGCATGGGAAAAAGAGTATGCTATTATGATAGAAATGATCGAGAGATAGAAACATACAAAAACAGAAACAAAACGGAAACAGACAAAAACAGGAACGGAAACAAGCAGAAACTGACCGGAGAAGGAGAAGCAGGACGGAGGAAAACACAAATGGAACGGATTTTTTTGCTGGAGGATGATGCGGCCATGTGCCGGGGAATTGCCATGGCACTGGAGGAACCGGAGAGACAGGTAGTTACGGCTGCAAGCCTCAAAGAGGCAAGAAAAATCTTACTTACACAGGAATTTCATCTGGCTATACTGGATGTCAATCTGCCGGATGGAAGCGGGATAGATCTTTTACGGGAAAGCAAGGAAAAAAATCCGCATGTTCCGGTGATCCTTCTGACGGCAAACGACATGGAAATAGATCAGGTAACAGGACTGGAAGCCGGAGCGGACGACTATATAACCAAGCCGTTTTCTCTGGCTGTTTTTCGTGCAAGAGTGGGTGCCAGACTGCGAAGGGACGGCCGGAGAAAGCCGCAGAAATGGGAAATGGGGCCGTATTCCTTTAACTTTGAAAAAATGAGTTATTATAAAGACGGCAGACCGGTGGATTTAAGCAAAACAGAGCAGAAGCTGTTACGTATACTGGTGGAGAACAAGGGACGTGTGGTGACAAGAGAAGTGCTGCTGTCACAGGTTTGGACGGATGGAACAGAATATGTGGATGAAAATGCATTGTCCGTGACAGTAAAAAGACTGCGTACCAAGTTAGAGCAGAAGCCCTCCGAACCGGAGTGGCTGCGGACTGTTTACGGAATAGGATATGTGTGGGGTGAAAAATGAAAAACGGAATCATAGTATTTTGTGCGGTATGCATGGCAGCAGGACTGGCGGCTGTATGGTATGCCGTTTTTTTAATAAGACGTTCCAACAGGCGGATGGAAAAAATGATAGAGGAAGCGATGGAAGGAAATTTCCGGGAAACACATTTTGATGAAGACATCCATTCTGCCACGGAAGCACGGCTGGCACAATTTCTTGCAGCCAATCGGACAGTTCTGGCCAAAACAGAGAAACAGCAGAAACAGCTTAGCGAGCTTTTGTCAGACATTTCCCACCAAATACGTACACCACTGACCAACATCCGTCTGTATACACAACTTTTAACAGAAGAAGAGCTGCCGGGACAGGCTGGAAAGCTGACGGAAGAGTTAGACAGACAGACGGCAAAACTGCAGGAGCTTATGGAAACTTTGATACAGACTTCCCGTCTGGAAACCGGATTGCTCGCCATGCATACGAAAATAGGAGACCTTTCTGAGGTGGCAGAGCGTGCAGCAGCCCAATACCGGGAAAAAGCTTTGGAAAAGCAGATTTCCATAGTCTTAAAATTGCAGCCTTCCAAGGTGGTTATGGATGCAAAATGGACAGAGGAAGCGCTATGCAATCTGGTGGATAATGCCATAAAATATACGCAAACAGGTGGATGCATTGTTTTGGAAAGCCGAGATTATGAATTTTTCGGTTCTGTTTGTGTATCCGATAACGGACCGGGTATCGCCGAGGAAGAACAGACCAAAATCTGGGGAAGATTTTATCGGTCTCCGGAAGCCGTAACACAGGAAGGAGTAGGAATCGGTCTGTATCTGACAAGACAGATTCTGTCGGAACAGTCCGGTTATATCCGGGTGAAGAGTAAAAAAGGAGAGGGCAGCTCATTTCAAGTGTATCTGCCCAAAGTCGAAATCTGATGAAAGATGTTGGCTGAAAAAAACATCCACCCATGCTACGTATTTTCCGAAGATCGTATTTTGACAGTAGAATCTGTTCATTCTGTCAGATTCGCGAAAGGGTGTGGAAAGATTCTTCTGCTATAGTAGAAATGAAAAAAAATAACGGAGGTACGAACATGACCGTATTGGAAACAAAGGAATTAAAGAAATACTATGGCACGGGAGAAAACCGGGTGTGTGCCTTAAACGGCATCAACCTGAAGGTGGAACAGGGCGAATTTTTAACGATTGTGGGAAGCTCAGGTTCCGGAAAATCCACACTGCTGCATATGCTGGGAGGACTGGACAGACCTTCCGCAGGAAGTGTAGTAGTGGACGGGAAAGATCTGTTTTCCATGAAGGAAGAAGCACTTACGATTTTCAGGAGAAGGAAAATCGGTTTTGTATTCCAGGCTTATAACCTTGTGCCGGTTCTGAATGTGTGGGAAAACATTATTTTGCCGGTACAGCTGGATGGGGCAAAGGTGGATGAAAAGTACATAAAGCAGGTTATTGAGGTGCTGGGACTGGAGGAAAAACTAAAAAATCTGCCGTCCCAGCTTTCCGGGGGCCAGCAGCAGCGTGTGGCAATTGCCAGGGCACTGGCGGCAAAACCGTCTATTTTACTGGCAGATGAACCTACGGGAAATCTGGATTCCCGAACCAGCCAGGATGTTCTGGGGCTTATGAAAACGACCGGTCACCGTTTTTCCCAGACGATGGTAATGATTACGCACAATGAAGAAATCGCCCAGATGGCCGACCGCAGCATCCGTATAGAGGATGGACGGATTGTGGGAAGGGGTGAGTGAAATGATTTCTGTAAAGAACCGGAAACCCATAAAACGGATAGCCTTGAAAACCCTGCAGACATATGGAAAACGTAACGGGATCACCATTCTTGCCATTGCACTTACGACCATGCTCTTTACCGCCCTTCTGACGGTGGGGAGTACCATGTATAAAACCATACAGGAAAGTAGTTTCCGGCAGGCCGGAGGAAGCTTTCACGGAGGCTTTAAGCAGCTTACATGGGAACAGGTAAAGGAACTTCGGACCGATAAACAAATTAAAAAGAGCGGAGTCAGGATGGGAGTAGGCATACTGACAGAAGCTCCTTTCGACAAGCAATATACAGAGGTCAGTTATATGGACGATACTTACGTCAGGTATTCTTTCTGCAGTATAGAAGAGGGAATGGAACCGGAAGGAGAATGGGAAATCGCCTGTGATAACAGGGTGCTGGATCTTCTTGGAATTACGCCGGAAGTGGGAGCCAGAGTACCGCTTACCATTACACTGGGATATGGAACCGGCAGTGAAAAAGAAGTAACGGGAGAATTTATTCTTTCCGGCTGGTGGACCTTTGATCCGGCCTCCGTATCCGCCAATGTCCGAGTATCGGAAAAATGTGCCGGTAACATACTGGCAGGCTACAGCCCGGAAAACAGCAGCGACTTTTCCGGAAACTGGTATTTAAGCGTTTTTCTGTCCTCAGTGGCAAACTGCCGGGAAAAATTGGTGCAGATACTGGCAGATCATGGTTTTCAGAATGATGTCAGGGAAGAAGACAACTATGTGGGAATCGGAGTGAATGAAGGATATCTGACAGGACATATTGGGAAAGAAGACTGGTCGGGAGTGGCTGCCATTGTGTCGCTGCTTTTGCTTATTTTACTGGCAGGGTATCTGATCATATACAATATTTTTCAGATATCGGTATCCAATGACATACGGTTTTACGGACTTTTAAAGACCATCGGGACTACACCCCGTCAGATAAAGGTCATTATTCACAGGCAGGCTTGCTTTTGGGCTGGTTTGTGGGCGCTCTTCTGGCACCTTTTCTGCAAAAGCTGGGGTATACCGTACAGATTAACAGAATCAGCACGGACTGGCGTATTTTTTTCTTTGCGGCGGCCTTTTCCCTGCTTACGGTATTTCTTTCCATACGAAAACCCGGGCGGCAGGCAGCAAAAGCTTCACCGGTGGAGGCACTGCGTTACACGGATGTACAGCCGGTGCGGCAGAAATGCGGGGGAAGAGGCAGCGGAACACCGGTTGGCATGGCATGGGCAAACCTTGGCAGGAACCGGAAAAAAACGACTCTGATCGTGCTTTCTCTGTCCCTTGCTGCGGTTCTCTTTCAGATGGTATGTATCATTGGAAATGGATTTGACATGGATAAATTTTTACAGAATTTTGTAATCAGTGACTTTGTGGTGGGCGACAGCTATTACATCAACCGAAGCTGGTCGCAGGGTAATCTGACGGAGGAAAACATAGCAGACATACAGAACTGTGGGTATGTGGAGAAGGCAGGGGTTACCCGGAATGAAAAATGGGCTTCCGTATCTGTTCCGGAGGAATTCTACCGGTATTTCTGGAAAGGCATTTACGGTGAAGAAAGCCTGCAACAGCAGATGGAAAATGCACGGCAGGCTGACGGCGGTTATGACCAGAGCATAGGACTTTATGGTGTGGATACTTTTGGCACTGGAAAATTAAAGGTACTGGAGGGGAGCACAGACGGACTTTCGGATCAGACCCGAAATGCCATTGCGGCAGTGTACCAGACGAAAGATGACGGAGAGGTGATACCGGAAAGCAATTATGCGAAGCTTGGAGATAAAATTACGGTTCGCTATATAGACAGTTATGGCTTTTATGCGGCTTCCGACGGCAGAAAACTGTCGGAGGAAGAACTGGAAAACGTAGATTCCGGGGAATTGAAGATGGTACCGGAGGGCTTTCACGATGTTACCTATACGGTGGAGGCACTGGTGGTTATGCCGAGAGCCATGAGCGGACGGAGTGTATCCGGAGCTGAATTTGTACTGGGAACCGATACTTTGTTGCGGGACGGTATCCATACGGAATATCTGAATTTTATGTGTGATGTGAAAGCCGGCAAGGAGGAATCCATGCAGGAGTTTCTTGCAGACTACACACAAAATAAGGCTCCGCTGCTTGATTTTGAGAGCAGGGAGAGCTGCCGCAAATCTTTTGAAGGCGGGAAAAATGCGCTGCTTCTGATGGGCAGTGTTATGTCGGGATTACTTGCCGGTGTAGGAGCTCTAAACTTCTTAAACGGGGAAATCACCTCTGTTCTGACAAGAAAAAGAGAACTGGCCACCTTGCGTGCCGTAGGAATGACCGGACGACAGATGAAACAGATGATTGGCGCAGAAGGAATCTTCCATGCCCTGCTTGCGGGCTTATGCTCATTTCTGCTGGGAATGCTGGCGAACGGAGCACTCTGTCTGGGAGCCGGGAAACTGTTGTGGTTTTTCACCTTCCGGCTGAATCTGTGGCCTCTTGCCATGGCAGAAGCCGTGTATCTGATTTTGGGTGTACTGGTTCCGGTACTGGTTGTAAAGTATGCCGAAAAGGAAACCATTGTGGATAGACTCCGGGAAGAATAAAAAAGTATTGACAAAACTGTATACTAAGTGTATATATGTATATATACAGAACATATACGGAAAAGGAATGACATACGGATAACATGCTGCCAGATATAACGATATGCAGACAGCATGCAACGACGCGGCGGTATGCATGGAGGAAGCACATGATTATTATGAAAGATGTGGAAAGACGTCAGGGTTCTTTTCAGATGAAAAATATTTCGTTTTCCCTCCCGGACGGTTATATCTGCGGTCTGGTGGGAAGAAACGGGGCCGGAAAGACTACACTGATACATCTTTTGCTGGGACTGTATCGTCCGGGGCAGGGAGAGATCAGCATCGACGGGATGCATTATCCCGAACAGGAAAAGATAATTCATGACAGGCTGGGGACTGTTCTGGTGGAGGAACTTTTGGACGGAGAATATACTCTTTGGGAAAACGGTATGCTGTACGGTGCTTATTACAGCAGATTCGATGCCGGGGAGTACGAATCCCTGCTGCAGGAGTTCCGGTTGGAGAAACAGACCAGATTCAGGAAACTATCCAAAGGACAGAAATTAAAATGCCAGTTTGCTTTTGCACTGGCATGCCGTCCGAAGTATCTGCTTCTGGATGAGCCCACTGCCAATTTTGACCCGCAGTTTAGGGAGATATTTTTGAAAAAGATACAGGAGTTTGTCATGGACGGCGAGCATACGGTGCTTCTGTCTACCCATATGACGGAGGACCTGGACCGGCTGGCGGATTATCTTATTTATCTGCAAAAGGGAGAACTCCTGTATGCCGGTGACATGGAAAGCTTCCGGGAAAAATACCGGATTGTGGCAGGCGAACATTATAAGATCAAGCTTCTGGGAGACAAGGTGCTTGGCTATGAAAAAAGGCCGCTGGGAACACGGGCTCTGGTGCGGCATCATAAGTTTCAGGAGTATGACAGGGAACTTACGGTAACCTATCCTTCCATTGAAGAATTCATGTATCTGTACGAAAGGAACGAATCATTATGAAAAGAAGCATGTGGCGGGAATATCTGGCAGAATGGAGCTGGAAAAAGATAAAAGACGGAGCAACGGAAAACAAAACCATCTGGGGATGCATGTATGCGGCATTTATTTCCACATTTTCCTTGTCTGTATCCATGATGGAACATGATTTCCGAATAACGGATATACTGATGGCGGCCGGTATGTTTCTTCCCCTGATGTTCGTTATGATGTCGATCATGACACATCCGGTCAGACTGCGGAAGATGCGATATCTGTGTCCGCAGACCGCAGAAGAAAGGATTAAGTCTATCCGGAAGAATTTTTACTTCCGGGCAGGAATTCACATGATGGTTTTTCTGGCAGGTCTGGTGCTTATTTTTACAGCAGGATTTTTTAACTGGGAAAGTCTTCTGTTTCTGCTTCTCAATGACGGTATCATGAGCATGATGGTGCCGGTGTACGGGACAGACGGGAAAGCATCGGTTCAGCAGATATTTCTGTTAGTTGCCGCTTTCCTGACGGATATGGCCCAGCTACCCGTTATTTCGGGACCGGAGCCTCACAAAACGGTGCAGATTATCCTGTATGCCATATTTTTTCTGGTAGAGCTGCCGTTGTTTATCGCTTTTGAAAAATACAGAAAGAAGGAGATGCAGGCGGCAGGTTTCTTTATGGAGGCCATGTGATATGAACCTGAAAATCATTATTTCTCCACAGGGGACGCTGGCTATTTATGAGCAGATTGTTTCCCAACTGAAAAATGCCATAGTAACGGGCACACTTTCCGCAGGGGAGGCATTGCCGTCCATCCGTGCGCTGGCAGCGGATTTGCAGGTCAGTGTGATTACCACGAAGCGTGCCTATGAGGAACTGGAAAAAGAAGGGCTTATCCGCTCGGTGGCAGGCAAGGGCTTTTATGTGTGTGAATACAATACGGATTACCTTTTGGAAAAGCAGCTTATGACACTGGAAAAAAGACTTTCGGAAATTATTTTTGATGCCAAGGCAGCAGGCCTTGACAGCGAGGAATTCATCAGCATGGTAAAGACCTTATACGATGGGGAATAAAGGGTGTTTCCCTAAATGATACCATGCCCGATAAGGAAGATAGGCGGATTACGGAAAGGAAGAGCCACTATGACGGATTTTGCATGTAAACTTGCAAATGTAAGCAGAAAGCGGAAGAAATTTCGGCTGTCTGACATCAATATGGAACTGGAAAATGGCTATATTTATGCTATCGTTGGTGAAAACGGCGCCGGCAAGACCATGCTGTTTCAAACGATTTTGCAGGAGAACGCCCGTTACAGCGGGGAAATTTTCGTGTACGGACAGCCGGCGCGTGGAAACCATGACAAAATGATGCAGATTATCGGTTATGTGTCCGAGGACAACATTTTTTTGGAAGACAGGACCGGCATGCAGAATGCGGAGATTTTAGGCATTCTGTATGAGGACTTTGACAAGGAGTTGTTTCGAAATATTATGGATAGGATGCAGGCACCTGCAAACCGGACCTACCGGCTTATGTCCCGGGGAGAAAGGATAAAATTCCAGTTGGGCTTTGCCATTGCCCATCACAGTAAGCTGTTTTTGCTGGACGAGGCAACTGCGGGCATGGATCCGGTTTTTAGGCTGGAGTTTTTTGACATACTCAGGGAACTTCTGAAAACAGAAGACTGCTGCGTGCTTATGACCAGCCATAATATGACAGAAATTCATATGCAGACGGATTACGTGGCAGTGATGGAGAACGGACGCCTGGGCGCTTTTCAGGAGAGCCTGGATACAATCGGGGGATATGAAGATGCGGCAAAGCGGCAGGAGGGGGAAGGTACATGACAGCAGAAGCGGTGTCACAGGAAGATGGGGACAGGCATAAGGGAGTGCATGAGGAGCGGCAGATAGAAGCCACCGGAAGGAAGTGCAGAAAGGAGCATGTACATGAGAGTGAATGAAAAGCAGCAGGAAAGACTGGAATGTTTTTTTGAAGAGGAAACCACCTGGTTTGCCAATCATATTTATTTTAAGTACTGCGGATATATTATAATAGGATGTTCCCTGATCATGGCGGTTTTTCCGACGAAGGCTTTGGACAGAGATTCTTTTTGGCCCTGTTTAGCCGCATATATGCTGTATATTTATGGCGTCAGTATGCTGCATTACCGTTATACACTCTTTCAGGAGCAGAAAAACAACGCAAAATCCATTATGGTACTTTTGCGGTATCTGCCGGTGTCAGAACGCCAGTACCGGATCTTCAAGTTCCGGAAACTTAAGAAAACATTTTTTTTCCTTGCCCTGTTTATCTTAGCGGCAAAAGTAGGAATATCCCTGATTGCCTACCATAGTTTTACTGTCTGGGATGTGGTGATTCCGGTTGGCTGTTATTTTCTGGTTCCCCTGCTTTTATTATGGGTAACAGGGAATAAAGCTGCTTAAGAAAAAGTTCTTCCGGCTTTGTAAGAATCTGGTATTTTTTCCAGGCAAAAACCGTGTGCATGGAGATTGTGGGGGAGAGCGGGATAAAAATATAGGGACTTTTCGGTGTAATCTGTACCAGATGTTCGATGGCAAGAGCGGCGCCCAGCCTTTGCTCTACCATAAGGGAAGCATTGTAAATTAAATTATAGGTGGCCGCAATGGTCAGCTTTTCCACAATCCGGGGGGACAGGATGCCAAGCAGGGTATCCGGACTGATCCGGGAAGATACGATCAACGGCACCGAAATAAGATCCTCTTGCGTAATGAATTTTTTGTCGGCAAGAGGGTCTTTTTTGTGCACAAGAAGTCCCACGGTATCGACGCAGGGCATGGCAAGATACTGGTAATGCTCTTTGTTTACCGGTTCGAATAAAAGACCGAAGTCAAGGGTACCGTGCTCCAGACGTTCCGTGACATCCACTGCATTGGCACTGTATACGGAAAAATGAATGTGGGGAAACTGTTCCTGTGTCTGTTTCATGGCTTTGGCAATCAGGGAAAAAGTTTTGGTTTCTCCCGCACCGATGGAAATCTGTCCGGAAATGGTTTCGTCGGAAGCCTTGAATTCCATTTCGGTTTTTTCCACCAGGGAAATGATTTCTTCCGCACGTTGTCTGAGCCGCATGCCATCCTCCGTCAGCATGGTTTTCCGGTTGGTGCGGATAAAAAGCTTCCGGCCGAGTTCTGCCTCCAAATCCGCCATCTGCCGGGAAAGGGCGGACTGGGAAACGTGCAGAATGTTGGCGGCGTTTGTCATATTTTCCTCACGGGCGATGGTGAGAAAATACCGAAGGGTGCGATGTTCCATAACGATACCTGTGCCTTTCTGTGTCTGTAAAATCTAAAAATTTCGGTTATGATTTTCTTTACGATAGTGTTTCCGAAATTTTATTTTAAAATAAAAGCAAACTCTTTGCAATGAGAAAAATACATACCAGAGTATGAATTATAGATATTTCACATTTTTGACAGGAAGAGATACAATCATGTGGAAGGGCAGAGAAAGACTTTTTGATGCCGGGAAAGGGGACTGTCATGAAACTGACGGAGGATATGATTGAAAACTTAAAATGTACGGGCTGTCCGGATACGGAAATTCGCAGAATAGGTGAAATGGAAAACGAGGATGTGCAGCTCCAGGCATTGAACTGCTACCGGAAATGTCTGCTGGAATGTGTGCATGCGGAGCAGAAAAAATTGGAATATTTAGATTATCTGATTTATGAAATCAAAAAGAAGAAGGATAAATAAAGAAAGGTAAGGATGGGAATGGAAAATGCAAAAGAGGTGAGCAGGGCGTTCCTGACGGGAGAGAGAGCCTTGTTCCACGCAGAAAATCTGCATATTACAGATACTATTTTTGACGACGGGGAGTCGCCCTTAAAGGAGAGCAGCCACATCGAGCTGGAGGGCAGTATGTTTAAGTGGAAATATCCGCTCTGGTACTGCAATCACATTACCGTAAAGGATTGCCAGTGGTTTGAGATGGCAAGGGCGGGAGTCTGGTACACCAACGATATTTCCGTGGAAAATGCGTTAATTCAGGCGCCCAAGAATTTCAGACGGTGCAGGGGACTTGAGCTTAACAATGTTTATTTTGCCAATGCGGCGGAAACCCTGTGGAGCTGCGAGCAGGTGGAACTGAAGGATGTAACCGCAAAAGGGGACTATTTTGCCATGAACTGTTCGGACATGAAGATTGAAAACTTGCGTCTGGACGGCAATTATTCCTTTGACGGGGTAAAAAATATGGAAATCCGCAATTCTACTCTTCTTTCCAAGGATGCGTTCTGGAACAGTGAAAACGTAACGGTTTACGACTCCTTTATTTCCGGGGAATACCTGGGCTGGAATGCGAAGAACCTGACACTTGTGAACTGTACCATTGAAAGCCTGCAGGGACTTTGCTACATTGACAATCTGGTGATGAAAAACTGCAAGCTTATCAATACCACGCTGGCGTTCGAGTATTCCAGTGTGGATGCCGACATTACTGGAGAGGTTGACAGTGTGATGAACCCTTCCTCCGGCAGGATTTCCGCAGGGGCAATCAAAGAGCTGATTATGGAGAAGGACAAAATAGACCCGGAGAAAACACAGATTATCGTAAGAGGAAAATAAACGCAAAAAAGAAAAGCCCAGAAGAAATGCAAAATAACGCAAAAAGAAAAAGCCCAAAAGAAATGCAAAATAATGCAAAAAGGAAAAGCCCGCAACGAAAATGCATGCGGGCTTTTTTGTGATTACCAATCCTGTTCCCGGGTGTACTGTGTCCGGTAACCGTGGTTTTCGGCGGGACGCATATCATTGGGGTACATGGTATCGGAATAAATATCTTCCTGAAGCTGTTTTACCAGGCGGAATACGTGCTCATAATCCGTGATGTTGCAGATGTCGCCGCCGGCTCCGTGACCGTGGCCGCAGGTGCTGATGATGTCGCCGGTACCGCACATACGGTCAAATACTCCCTGACGGATGGAAACGTGGGATAAATCGGTAAAAGGTTTCATATCCACACGTCTGGTAAAAATGCCGGACTGCACATAAATGCCTTTATCGGTAATCAGATATTCGGTATTTTTAGCTTTTAGGGCTGAAGTAATCACGCCTCCTAAATAAATCCAAACCGGCATCAGGTGTATCAGGAAAAAGACGCCCAGAAAAGCGCCCATGAAACCGGGACCGGAGGAACCGGTGGCGCTCATGGCTAAAATCATGCCTCCGTCAAACAAAAGCCAGATTAACGCAAACGGCAGCATGGGATTGAAAACAGACTCCAGCACCGACACCTTCACTGCCTTTTTGCCACTCCACATAATATTTTCTCCGTATCCAATCTGCTCCTTTAAGCTCATAATAATCCCACTCCTTTCGCCGTCCTCCAGGCTGATCCTGTTATTATTTTTATAGTAATATAACAGGTAGCGGAAAGCAAGTAAATTCTTGACTTGTGAGATATGCCGTATTATCATTTGGTTAGATGTTGCTAACTTGATAAGGAAAGCAGTCTGAACATGTGTAATATTGGGGTGGTGGATACCCGTCACGGGAAAAGAAAGAGGTAAATTATGGGATATATTCAGAAATCAAAAAGAAAAGCATATCTGTTAATCGGATTTTTTTCTATGCTGCTTTGCGGCGTCAGTGACTGCCTGCTGTCTTACATGGGAGACGGGGAACCCCATGTGCTGGCGGGTATTATCAGTGCTGACATTGTAAATGTACCGCTGTGGTATTATCAGGCATCGCTTGTCATCGGCATTATTGCCTGTGTGGGTTATCTATTGGCTTCCCGCGCAGCATGCTTTTATATACTCGACAGGCAGAACGGCGACAGAACAGGACTGTATAAGTCATTTTCTTTTGGCACAACCATGATGTCGGTGGGTATTTTCGGCATTCATTCCATTTGCTGCATGGCGCTGATGAACGTGAGGGCAGCCCTGTTAGCAGGCGCTTCGGCAGACAGTATTGCCGCTTATTTTATACAGTCGGCACTGGTGCCGTTTACGGTGGGAACCATATGGCAGACAACCGCCGATATTATTTCCGGTGTGGTATTCATTGTTATGGTGGCAAAGGGAAAAATCCCCGTTCCGAAGTTTTTTATTGGCATCGGTCCTCTGGTACTGTATGTAATCTGTAAGGTGGCAGCGGCAGTATTAACGGGTGTGACCGGCAATTCCGTTTTCTCCCATGTACTGGGCGGCGGAGAGTCTTGGGGCATTGCCATGATGTTCCTTGCCTTTTATTTTGCGGTCAGGAAGGAAAAGTAAAATCGGGAAGCGGCTTGAAGCGGAGCTGGGAATGTGTTACAATTTTCTTTAAGCATGGTCCTTCGTGCAATAGTCGGAAAGGATAGGGTGAGAGATGAAAAATGATTTTCTGGAAATGATGAAAACCCGCCGCAGTATCCGGGCTTATAAACCGGACGCCGTGCCGGAAGAGCTTTTAAGCGCCGTACTGGAAGCCGGTACTTACGCGCCTACGGGACGTGGCAAACAGTCTCCGGTTATAATTGCCATTACGGATAAGGAAGTCAGGGAGCATATTTCCAAACTGAATGCAGCAGTTATGGGAACGGACAGCGACCCTTATTACGGAGCGCCGGTTATTGTACTGGTGCTTGGCGACGGTACTGCCAATACCTATGTGGAAGATTGCAGTTGTGTATTGGAAAATCTGATGCTGGCGGCTCATGCAGTGGGACTCGGCACCGTCTGGGTTCACAGGGAACGTGAAATTTTTGAGTCCGAAGAGGGAAAAGCACTTTTGAAGGAATGGGGGCTTCCCGACACATTACGGGGAGTCGGCTCCGTGGCATTGGGATATGTCAAGGCGGAAGCACCGGCAGCAGCACCCAGAAAAGATAATTACATAGTACGCATTTGAGAGGGAGAAAAACATGAGCGAAGAATTTGAAACCTACGACAACACAAGACCGCAGGAGCCACAGAACGGACAGCCGGCAGGCAACGCCTATAACATGTCCCAGGGATATGGTTACGGCTATGGAAATCAGAATGCCGGAGCAAACACCGGAGCCTACGGCAACGGCTACAATGCCGGAGCGAACGGTTATCAGGATGCAAATGCCGCAAACAGCGGAGCTTACAGCAACGGCTATAATGCCGGAGCATACGGCAGTGGCAATGCTTACAACGCACCTTATAACAATCAGGCACCTTACAATTACCCCAACAACAATTATCCTTACAACAATCAGCCGCCCAAGCAGAACAACGGTTTATCCATTGCTTCTCTGGTCCTCGGCATTGTGGGAATTGTTGCCTGCTGCATTCCCATTATCGGTATTCCGGTGAATGTAACAGGTCTGATTCTGGGTATTGTCGGAATGAAAAAGGGCGGCAAGGGAATGGCTATTGCCGGTATTATCCTTTGCTCCATCTTCCTGGTACTGACGATTGCCAATTCCGCACTGGAAGTTTATATCAACATGAACTACAGGGATGTCTATGATTTCCTGGACAGCTTAGGAATTGATTACAATTACTAAGACATTAAAAGACAGACGCTGGTCTGGTTCCTAATTGACTTACAAAAGAAGTGCCGGTATGCGAAGATGCGTACCGGCATTCTCTGTATACGGATAGTAGGCACGAAAGTGTTATCAGAAGCGAAAAGTGCCTACAATCCGAAAACGAGTAGGCACGCAAAGGAGGAATAGAAGAAAGAGTGCCTATGGAAAAGGGGAGGAGTAGGCACGAAAGTGTTATCAGAAGCGAAAAGTGCCTACAATCCGAAAACGAGTAGGCACGCAAAGGAGGAATAGAAGAAAGAGTGCCTATGGAAAAAGAGACGGGTAGGCACAAAAGCGCTATCAGAAGAGGAAAGTGCCTGCCAAGGCGAAAAGTTCTTTTTTGAGGAAATGAGTTATCAATTCCAAGGCAAGAAGTTAATAAAGATTTAATTCTGCCGGGAAGGTATGGGATATGCCGGATATTCCGTGTATAGTAGGGGAAAGAAGTAACCGGGCATTTTTTGTATAAGGGGAAAGAGCATGAAAAAGAGACATATTTTATGGGCAATGGGTATTGCTGTTTTACTGGCAGCAGGTTGTGGAAAGGCGAAAAATACCGAATGGAAAGTGACGCAGTATGCCGATGAGTCGGGACTGCAGGCAAATTTTTATACCTTAAGCAGTAACAGGGGAGAACTGATTATCATTGACGGCGGTACCGAACAGAACGCCGGACAGGTGAAAGAGGTCATCCGGGAGAACGGTGGTGAGGTGGATGCCTGGATTTTGACGCATCCTCATCCGGATCACATCGGAGCCTTCGTAAAACTGTACGAGGATAAAGATATTAAAATAGATGCCGTATATGATAATGGCGTGGATTATGAAGAATATGACAGTGTGGACCAGGAATGGGATGACATTGCGGTTTTGCAGGAATATGAGGAATTGACGGAAAGCGCCTCCAATGTGGAAAGTGTGGAGGAAGGGGATGTTCTGCAGTTTTCGGATTTGTCCCTGCATTTCCTGAACAGTTACCGGAAGGGAATGTCGCAAACCACCAAGGATATGCCCAATAACAGCTCCCTGGTGTTTACTGTGGAGTCGGAAGACAAGAGCATGCTCTTTATGGGAGACTGCTATGATGAAACACTGGGAAAGCAGATGATGCAAAACTATGACACGGAAATGGAAGTGGACTATGTGCAAGTGTCCCACCATGGAAACCATACCATGTGCCGGGAATTCTACGAGAAAACGAAGGCAAAGGCTGCCTTTTTTGATGCACCGGAGTGGCTTATCCAGGGTGAACAGTTCGACACCCAGAAAAACATGGCAGAGATGGAAGAACTGGGGATGCAGATTTACGACTATACATCCTGCCCCAATGAGGTGGATTTGTAAGAGCAGCAAATTCCAAGGAACATGATATATGCTTTAAAGATGATAGAAAAGAAAGAGGCAAATACTGAAAAATAGAACAAATGCTTTAAACAAAGATAAGGTGTAAGAAGCAAAAAAAGCAAATGGGGACTATTTGCTTTAAATAAAAAGAGATAATGAGAAGCAGAAAGAAAAATATGAGAAATTTGCTTTAAAAAAGGTGAAAAAGTAAGCAGCAAATTGTAAGAAATAAGCGAAATGCTTTAAAGAAGATGAAAAAGGGAACAGCAAATTCAAGAAAATAAGCAAAATGCTTTAAGGAAGATGAAAAAGAAAACAGCCGGTATCCAACTTCAGTTGGGTACCGACTGTGTGTATTCAGAGGGTTAAGAGACCTTACATATAGGGTGGTTCCTCTTCTTATTTTCCAATTACTTCTTTAATAGCGGCAAGCAGCTCATCATAGGTTTCATAGGCCGGAATGTCAGGATATTCTGCCTTGATGGCTTCGGTGGACTTGAATAAGAAGCCGGCCTTGCTGGCCTGAATCATGCCGAGGTCGTTGTGGCTGTCACCGCTGGCAATGGTACCGTAGCCGATGGACTGCAGAGCCTTTACCGTGGTGTATTTGGATTTCTCACAACGCATCTTGAAGTCGGTGATTTCGCCGTTGTCTGCGACCACAAGGGAGTTGCAGAAGATGGTAGGATAGCCGAGCTTCTTCATAAGAGGGCCCGCAAACTGGGAGAAGGTATCGCTGATAATGATAACCTGTGTCATTTCCCGCAGACTGTCTAAAAATTCCTTGGCACCTTCCAAGGGTTCAATTTTGGCAATGGTGTTCTGAATTTCCTTTAAGCCGAGTCCGTGTTCTTTTAAGATGCCGATGCGGTATTTCATCAGCTTGTCATAATCCGGCTCGTCGCGGGTGGTTCTTTTCAGTTCGGGAATGCCTGTTTCTTCCGCAAAAGCAATCCAAATTTCGGGTACCAGTACACCTTCTAAGTCTAAACATACGATTTCCATAGTATTCTCCAATCCTTTTCCTAATTTTTGTTAACATTCATCAAATGACAAATTCCCTCAAATGATAATCTTTCATCAAATGACAAATTCCCTCAAATGACAACTTTCAGCAAATGACAATCTCCATCAAGTGACAACTTTCATCAAGTGACAACCTTCATCAAGTGACAACCTTCATCAAGTGACAATCTTCATCAAGTGACAATCTCCATCAATTGACAACGCATAACCAGATGATTGATTTTCAACCGTCATTTTCATTATAGTGGAAAAGCATGGAAAACGCCATAAAAAAATCATCAAAATTGAATTTTTGCGAGACTGCAGCCGAGCCGCCTCTCAGCCGACGAATGGTTTGCCTCCCGGCCGCTGAACGGTCTGTCTCCTGGCGATGCCCTGTCCGTCTGCGCTGCCTGCGGCATCGGTTTCCCCGTCCGGCGCCTATCGGTTTTCCCTGGGTCCTCTTACGATGTCATAATAAGCATTGGAGGTCATGCGGTAAATAACGGTGTAGAAAACCGCAAACGCCGCAAAGCTTATTAAAGTGGTCAGAATAAACAGCCTGTTGTTTAAGAAGCCGAACAACAACAGGATATTTTTAATCAGCGGGAAGGCAAAGCACAGGTGCAGACCGGCAAATAATAGCGGCAGGAAAAAGACCGTTAAAAGCTGGGAATTGATGCTGCGCCGGATTTCCCTGTCGGTAAGTCCCACTTTCTGCATGATGGCGAAGCGGGATTTGTCCTCGTAGCCTTCGGAAATCTGCTTGAAATAAATAATTAAAACGGCAGCTAAAATAAATGCCACACTAAGCAGAATGCCTAAGAAGAACAGACCGCCGTAGGCTGCTAAAAAGTCCGTTCTGTCATCTTCCACGGACTCCACACGGAGCATGGCATTCAGGGAATTCTCCGTAAATATTCCGGATAAATCCATCTCCATATCGTGTATCATGGTATTCTGTTCCTCTGCGGAAAGGGGCGTCCGGAAGCCGTAATACCAAAGAAAAGTAGAGTAATCTTCGGGCAGCAGGCTGCGTACGGCTTCAAGATCGGGGACAACGATAAAATAGGTGCTGCCGATATAGGAATTGGTGCCTTCCACATCAAAAAAGTTCTTCAGGGTAGCCTTCAGGTGATAGGTTGTCTGTCCGGGCAGAGTCAGTTCCTGATAAGCGTAATTTCTGCCGCCCTTTTTGTATAAAAGCATCTCATAGGTGTTCAGCGTGTAGTCCGTATCCATCATCTTGTTGTAGTCGGCAAGGGAAAAGAAATACAACTGGCAGACACCGGAAAAGTTGTTCTGCGTCTGCAGATGGCTTTCTCCAAAATCGGAAGGCAAAGCACTGCCATCCAGGACACAGGATACATTCAGGTAGGAATAGGTGAGTAAATCCGAAGCCTGCGCATTGTGAAGCAGCATAACATCCTCCGCTTTTTCTGCAAGGGATGCTGTGATTTCAGGAGCCACAGTGCCATAGGACAGACGCTCTTGCACCGTAATGCTGAAGTCCCTGGAATGAGTTTCCTTTAAGCTGTCCTCTTCGCCGAAAAACAGGCAGGAGGAAGAAGCAATCATAACCAGAACCATGGTTGCCAGGATGCAGATGGAAGCCAGTCCGGCGCCGTTTCGTTTCATACGGAAAGCCATGGAGGAAACGGAAATAAAATGGTTGGGTTTATAGTAGTAGCTTTTGTTTTTCTGCAGCAGCTTCAAAAAGACCACGGAACCGGAGATGAACAGAAGATAGGTTCCGATAATGACCATGCAGACGGCTACGAAAAACCAGACCGTAGCGGAAATCGGGTCTTCAATGCTGACGGCAAGGTAGTAGGCGCCGCCTAAAATAAGGACGCCCAAAAGTCCCATCAGGAAATTGGCGCGGGGCGGTTTTTCCCCGAAGGACTCGCTGTGAAGCAGTTCCACCGGTCTGGACACGGTAATACGGAATAGATTGCGCAGCAGGTTCAGTAAAAAAATAAGGAGAAACAGAATAACGGTATAGCGGATGCTGGACCAGGATACGATCAGCGTATACGTGACGTCAGCATGCAGCATATTCACAAGAAGCAGCTCCGCAAGCTTTAAGAGGAGAATACCCGCAAGCAGACCGAAAAACAGGGACAGAAAAGCCATTATCATGGTTTCAAAAAATAAAATAAGACCGATGTTCCGTTTATCCATGCCGAGGATGTTGTAAAGTCCGAATTCCCGGGTTCGTTTTTTCCGAAGGAAGCTGTTGGTGTAGCTTAACAGCAGTACGGAAAAGATAATGATAACCCATACGCCTAATTTCAGCAGGGTTATCAGCATATCGCCGCCGCGCATGGCCGCCAGTGTCGGGGACATGGACAGCGCCGATACGATGTAGCACATGGCGATGGTGCAGATACAGGTTAAAAGATAGGGAATGTAAAATTTCCCGTTCTTTTTCATGCCGTTGGCGGCAAGTTTCATATAAAATCCTATTCTCATGCCCGCTCACCGCCTGTCTGCTGAAGGAGAGTCAGCGTATCGGAAATTTTCTGGTACTGGGCGGAGAAGCTGTCCTGACCGCGGTAAATCTGGTGGAACACTTCGCCGTCCTTGATAAACAAAACCCTGCCCGCATGACTGGCAGCCTTTACGGAGTGGGTAACCATCAGAATGGTCTGACCGGTGGCGTTGACCTCGTTAAACAAAGACAGCAGTTCGTCGGTTGCCTTGGAGTCCAGTGCACCGGTGGGTTCGTCGGCTAAAATAAGCTTGGGACCGGTAATCAGGGCGCGGGCAACAGCAACGCGCTGCTTCTGTCCGCCGGATATTTCATAGGGATATTTTTTTAAGAGGGACGTAATTCCTAACTTTTCGGCGATGGGTGCCAGACGCACCTTCATTTCATTGTAGCTTTTGCCGGCAAGCACCAGAGGAAGATAAATGTTGTCCTCTACGGGGAATGTGTCAAGAAGGTTGAAATCCTGAAAAACGAAGCCCAGTTCATCTCTGCGGAAAGCAGCCATGTCGGACTCCTTGATATCGGAAAGATTGCGGCCGTCCAGTAAAACGGAACCGCCGGTGGGACGGTCGAGGGCAGCCAGAATATTCAAAAGGGTGGTTTTACCGGAACCGGATTCGCCCATAATGGCGACGTACTCGCCCTTTTCTACCTGAAAATTGACATTCTTTAAGGCTTCGACTTTGTTGTTGCCAAAGCGGGTTGTGTATACTTTTTTAACACCTTTCACTTCTAAGATACTCATGTGAGAGCTCCTCCTTTTGTTTACTTATTTAACCTGGTTTCAGTATAAGAAAAAAGAGAAACCCATGCCATGGAATCGGCTTACAATCCGGCGGGCAAATCTTACATTTCTGTAAGTTTTACCGGAAAAGTAAGGGAAACCTCGGTGCCCATGTCGGGCGTAGAGGTGATGGAAAGGGTATGATTTAACTTATCACAGATGGTTTTGCAAAGGTAAAGACCGAGACCGCTTGCCTTCTTGTCACGTCTGCCGTTGTAGCCGGTATAACCGTTCTCAAAAATGCGGGGAAGGTCTTCCGGAGCAATGCCGATGCCGGTGTCCTCTATATGCAGGGTATGTTTTTCCACATCATAACGGATGGTAATGCCGCCTTTGCGGGTGTATTTTAAGGCATTGGACAAGAGCTGTTCAATGACGAAGGAAAGCCATTTTTCGTCGGTCAGCACCGTTGCCTCCACGGGCTCGTAATGGATGGTGAGCTTGCGAAGGATAAATTCGCCGGCAAATTTTTTGATGGTCTGGTTTAATATGGGAGTAAGCTCATATTCCCGGATGACATAATCGGTGGAAGAGGAGCCGAGACGCAGAAACATCATGACCATTTCCACGTACTGTTCAATGCGGAACAGGTCGCCGGAAATCTGGCGGGCAAGGTGGGAGTCCTCATATTGTAACGTCAGCTTCATGGCGGCAATGGGCGTTTTAATCTGGTGTGCCCACAGGGTGTAGTAGGCAATCATGTCCTGATAGCGGGTCTCCGATGCGGTTTCCGCATCCTGAAATTCCCTTTGCAGTATGCGTAGGAGAGCCTGGTAATCTTCTTCCAAAATGCCGTCCGCCTGCGGGAGCGCCTGTATTAAGGAAGCGGTATGCTGTTCGAGATACGAAAGAAGGTCGTGCTTTTTCTTAAAGCCGGTAAAGTCGATGACAAGCAGCACAAGCCCCACTGTGAGACACAAAAGAAAAGGATAAAGCGCCGCCATGACGGGCAGATGATACAGGGCAAAGGATAACGAAAACAAAATGCCGGTCAGGAGGAAAAACGCGATGGATTTTTTATGGGAAGAAAGATAATGCAGAAATAATTTCATAAGCTTCATCCTTTCTGTGGTTACACGGAAATCAGATATCCTTCTCCGAAACGGGTGGTGATAAAATCGGTCAGACCCGCTTCGTTTAATTTCCTGCGGAGGCGGTTCACATTGACGGTCAGGGTGTTTTCGTCCACGAAGCTGTCCGTTTCCCAGAGCCGTTCCATCAGCTTTTCTCGGCTGACGGTCTTACCCTTGTTTTCCAAAAGAGCGGAAAGGATGCGGGCTTCGTTTTTTGTAAGGGAAATTTTTTGCCCCTCGTAGGTAAGGGAGCCGTCTTCCTTGTTAAAAAGAGCGCCCCGGTGCTCTAAAAGTGGAACGGCGGCGGTGAAGTCGTAGGTGCGCCGCAGCAGCGCCTGGATTTTTGCCATGAGCACGTTGCCGTCAAAGGGCTTGGCAATAAAATCGTCCGCACCCATGTTCATTGCCATGACAATATTCATGTTGTCGGAGGCGGAGGATAAAATGATGACGGGCACCTTGGAAACCTTGCGGATTTCGCTGCACCAGTGATAGCCGTTATAGAAAGGAAGCGCTAAATCAAGCAGCACCAGATGGGGTGCAAAGCCGGCAAATTCCTTCATGACGTCGTGGAAATTTTCCACGCATTTTACGGAAAAATCCCAGCTTAAAGCCTGCTTTTCCACCGCAGAGGCTATTCCTAAATCATCTTCGATAATAAGCAGTCTGTACATGTTGTCCTCCATTGATATTTACCGCAGCTGCATGCACGGAAAGCCCGCATACAGCTGCTTTACTGTCAGTCATAACTATTCAGAACTCCATTCACATCATAGCACAACAACAAAAAAATTGCTACCTTGCAGAGAACGTGCGGGTGTGCTATATTTTAGATGACCGGCAGGGTCAATTTTACTTATCCGGAACGAAATATTTATCCGGGATGAAATGTTTACACAGAATGGAATATTTACACAGAATGGAATTTTACTTATGAACGAAAAATTTTTTGATTTAAAAAAAGAAAAACAGGACAGAATGATAAATGCCTCGCTGAAGGTATTTGCGGAGGGCGGCTATGCGCATGCCAGCACGGACGATATCGTAAGGGAGGCCTCCATCAGCAAGGGGCTTTTATTCCATTATTTCGGAAGTAAGTTAGGCACCTATGCGTTTATGTATCAGTACAGTGTGCGCTTTTTCCTGTTAGAGCTGTCTGCGGCGAAGGTCGGCGGCAGCAAGAATGTCTTTGATATGGCAAAGCAGGTGGAACAGGCAAGATGGCAGGTGCTTAAGGGATATCCATACCTTCTGGCTTTTTTACAGAAAAGCCGCACCGAAAATGTTAAGGAAGCGCTTCTGGAAACGGAAGACATGAAGGAAAAGTTAGATGAGGCATATGAAAAAATACTGGCGGATGTGAACGCAGAAGGACTTCCGGCGGGCACGGATGCGAAAAAACTGCTGCAGATGCTTCTTTTCACCATGGACGGCATTATGAACGAGCAGTTTGGCAAAGGCGCATTTCAGGCGGACATGCTGCACGAAGAAGTGATTTCCTATATAAACAATTTCCGCAATGCCCTTATGCCGCCGGAAGAATAAATTTATTTGTTCATTTTATAAACGGGGTCGGCGGGGTAGCCGCCCTTTAATTTCTGCATGCCGCGCTGCACGGCATCCCTGGAATTTTTCCAGTCCGCATCCTGGTTGCGGTAGTCAAATTTTTCGATAAGCCAGGACACATCCTCGTAAAGACGGTCTAAATTCTTCTTTTCCAAATCACAGAGCATACGGTAAAAGCTTTCCTTCTCCTTGTCGGGAAGCTTGGTGTTCATGGCTTCGCACAAATCGCCGAAGTGGGGGATACAGAACCCCTTTCCGTTTTCAATGCGCCTGCGGAAATCCTCATCCTTCTGGTACATGATAAAAAAGGTGTCCAGATACCGGTCGTAATGCTCCTTAAAATAATTGCATATGTAACAGGAGGCTTCCTTTTCCTTTGTCCAGGCGGAAACCGGATTTTCGGTGCTTTCCTTTTTGAACATGGATTTGAAAGAGGATTTTTCCGGGCTGTAGGCCTGTATCTGTCTGCTGAATTCCTCAATCATGCGGCGGTAGTGGGTTTTTAAAATCCAGCCGTTGCCGAGCGTATTGCCGTACTGGAACATTTTCCGGAAATGGGTGCGGCAGAAGCCGGCGCGGTCCGTCATGTCACGCACATCGCTTTCCATGTAGGAAGAGCCGGGGCCTAAGACGAAATCCATCAGATCCTGTTCAATCTGGCGTTCAATGTGGCAGAATGGACACTCATCATCGGCGTTTACCGCATCGTTCAGGGGAATCATATAGAGCTTTTCTTTCATATTTTTAAATCCTGCCTTTCTTATTTTCATTGTAGGGGATAACAGTAAATAAGGCAATGAAAAATATAGGAAATATTTTTGTACGGATTGGTGTAATTATTAACATATTCTGTGCAAAAAAGTTACAAATTTCTAAGAATTTTGCTATTGTGAAAAGTATGGGGAAACTATACAATCTAAGAAGAGGAATAATTAACGAAAAATTCTTTATAATAAACTTCAAAGCTTCAAGCCGGAGCAGATGGTTCTGCATCGGTTTGCTATTTAGAATAACAGATTGTGGTGTGATTGGTTTTGGCATTTAACAGTATACATTTTTTACTATATTTTTTACCTTTTTTCATGCTGGGGTATTATCTTACACCGGCAAAAGCAAAGAACTTTGTACTGCTTGCGGGCAGCCTTGTTTTCTATACATGCGGAGAGCCCTGGTATGTCCTGCTTCTGGTAATGTCCGTCCTGTTGAATTTTTATTCGGCAAAGATGATTGACCGTATAAAAGAGCAGGGGGACCGGCGGGCCGTCTTTTTGGTGACGCTTTTTGTCGATGTGGGGTTACTTGCTTTCTTTAAGCTGTCGCCGTTTATGCAGAAATGGCTGGGAGGGGAGATTGCGCTTCCTCTCGGTATCAGCTTTTACACCTTCCAGATTTTATCCTATCTGATTGATGTGTACAGGAGGGAAATTCCGGCGGAAAAATCCCTGATTTCATTTGCCACGTATGCAGCCATGTTTCCCCAGATTTCTTCGGGACCGATAGTGTATTACAGTGAAATTTCCGGCGCGCTGCATGGCAGAAGGGTCACCTTAAAGGATTTGGACAGCGGACTGAAGACCTTTGTGTACGGTCTTGGCATGAAAATTTTAGTAGCGGACAGACTGGCAATTCTGTGGCATGAGCTGCAGACAACGGGGTTTGTGAGCATCAGTACGCCGCTTGCGTGGCTGGGTGCTTTTTCTTATTCCATGCAGCTGTATTTTGACTTTTACGGCTATTCCTTAATGGCAGTCGGACTGGGACGCATGCTTGGCTTTAAGCTGCCGCAGAATTTCAACATGCCTTATATGGCTAAAAGCATACGGGAGTTTTACCGACGCTGGCATATGACACTGGGAAGATGGTTCCGGAAATACATTTACATTCCGCTTGGTGGCAGCAGGAGAGGACTTGCCGTGACACTGCGGAACCTGCTGATTGTCTGGCTGCTCACCTCTTTCTGGCACGGAGCGGGCGCCCATTTCTTTTTCTGGGGACTGGGACTCTGCCTGTTTATCATGCTGGAGCGTATCATGGATATGGGTGGCGTTCTGGATAGAAGCAAGGTCTTCGGACATCTGTATGTGCTTTTTGTGGTGCCTCTGACATGGGTCTGCTTTGCAATCCCCGATCTGGGAGATTTACGGACCTATTTCGGCAGACTGTTTGGATTTGTCGCCGGCGTTAACGTAAAAGCAGGGGATTTTTTGCAGGCTCTTCAGAACTATGGTCTGTATCTTTTGGTGGGAGTACTGCTTTGTACCCCGCTTCCGAAAAAGCTTTTTGAACGATTCAAAAACAATTTTTTCGGTATGGTAATCCTGGCAATTTTGTTCTGGATGTGTGTGGACCGGATTTATTCCGCAGGCAACAATCCCTTTATGTATCTGAGATTTTAGTAAGGACGTAAAAAAAGTGAAGGCTTTTAAGAACTTAAAATATACCGTTTTTATTTTCATATTGGTGCTGACCGGAATTGTGTATTATGAACGGCAGGACATCAGGGACGTCATTGGAGGCTTCCTGCATCCGGAGACGGAAAATCCCGGAGGTAATCCCGGCATGATTTCAGGTGGCGACGGCTCCGGCAATGCCTCGGAAGGGAATGCTGCGGTTTCCGGCGGGGATGCGCCCGGTGGCAATGCTTCAATTTCGGGCGGGGACAGTGTATCCGGAGGAGACAGCATTTCCGGCGGCGACGGTGTCCTTACGGGAAGTGTTTCCGGCGGCGACGGCACGGTACACTGGCGCTATCAGACGGTGGATGAGTCCTATTTTGACGATGCGGTATTTATCGGCGACTCCCGTACCGTGGGGCTGTACGATTATGCGGGGCTTTCCAACACCACCTTTTATGCCTCTACGGGACTTACGGTTTACAAGGTCTTTTCGGCTCCCATTGTTTCCGTGCCCGGACAGAAGAATAAAATTACGGTGGAAGAGGCGCTAAGCGAGCACCAGTTCAAGAAAATTTATTTCATGATCGGTATTAACGAAATGGGTACCGGCACGGTGGACACCTTTATGGAAAAATATAAGGAAGTGGTGGCGCATCTGCAGGAGCTGCAGCCGGATGCCATTATCTATCTGCAGGCTATCATGCGGGTGAGCACAGAGCGCTCCAATAAGGGCGACTATATCAACAATCCCGGCATAGATGCGAGAAATGCGGAAATTGCCAAGTTAGCGGACAACAAAAAGATATTCTATCTGGATGTAAATCCCCTTGTCTGCGATGATACGGGCGGACTGATAAAGGAAGATACCTTTGACGGCGTACACTTAAAAGCAGCCTATATTGATATCTGGAAGCAATTTTTAATGGACCACGCCATAGAATTCTATTAAAGGACACCAGGGTAATAAGCCGGGTACCCACGCTATGCTTGCATAAGCGGGGGCATCCGGCTTCATTGCCCGCCCAGGAATGAGCATAAAAGGGGAGCGTAAGCGCCCCGATATGCGAATTTCGGGCAGGATTGCGGGAGGGCAAAGCCCGGAGCAATCCGTATGGTGTCTGTTGCCTAAAATATCATAACAAGGAGCGTACAGAATGCGGATAGCGGATATGCATTGCGATACCATATCGGAGTTACTCAGGCAGAGAAGAGAACAGGCATCTGCCGCAGAAGACACCACAGAAGCACCGGCAGGCGGACAGTCCGAGGGGGCAGCTACGGCAGATACGCAGCCAAATCTCAGACAGAACACCTGTCATGTGGACCTTAGGAAGATGCAGAAGAGCGGCTATGTGCTGCAGAATTTTGCCCTGTTTGTGAACCTGGGAAAAGTGAAGGATGCCTGGCAGGAAGTACAAAAGCTACGGGCGCTCTACGAAGAAGAACTTCAGAAAAATCAGGATATTATCGCGCCGGTGTATTCCTATGCGGATATAGAGAAAAATCTGGCGGACGGAAAAATGTCCGCTATGCTTACCGTGGAGGAAGGCGGCGTATGCGGCGGACGGACGGAGCGCCTGCGGGAGCTTTATAAGCAGGGTGTCCGCATGATGACGCTTTCGTGGAATTACAAAAATGAACTGGGGCACCCCAATCTGTATGCCGAACTGCGAAACAGCATCCGGGCGGAGGAACCGCACTTAACCCCGGAAGAACAGGATTATGCCTTGCAGAAATACTTAAATACGCCCGACACGGAGCATGGTCTGACGAAAAAGGGCAGGGAATTTGTGGAGTGCATGGAGGAAATGGGAATGATTGTGGATGTTTCCCATATGTCGGATGCGGGATTTTTCGATGTACTGCAGATGACAAAGAAGCCCTTTGTGGCAAGCCACAGCAATGCGAGAGCACTCTGTCCATGCACCAGAAATCTGACGGACGATATGATACGGGCGCTGGCGGTAAAAGGCGGTGTGGCGGGCTTAAATTTCTGCGCCGACTTTCTTTCGCCCTGCAGAGCCGGTGTGAAAAATCCGGGAACCATTGCCGATATTGTGCGGCATGCTTCCCATATGGTTAAAATCGGCGGAGAAGATTTCGTGGGACTGGGCAGTGATTTTGACGGCATCGATACCCATGCAGAACTGCCGGGAGCAGACTGCATGGACAGATTGTTTGCCGCCTTAAAAAAGAACGGATTTACCGAAAGACAGATTGATAAAATATTCTGCAAAAATGTGATGCGCCTGTACCGGGAGGTACTGTAAAAGAAGGCGATAACCGGCAGGCATTTTGTAAAGGCTGCTGTTAACCGGCAAGCGCTTCGTAGAAGGCTCTGATGTTTTCAAAGGCATAGGTCGGTTTATAAGAGGATGAGGCCACTTCTTCGGGAGTGGCTTCTCCCGTATATACCACGCAGGTGTCCACACCGGCGTTGATGCCGCATAAAATATCCGTGTAAAGACGGTCGCCCACCACAATGGTTTCTTCCCTGGAAAAGCCGTAGGTTTTCTGACAAAGCTCCACCATTTCGGGAGAGGGCTTTCCTAAATAGACCGGTTTCTTTCCGGTGGAAGAGGTGAGCATGTTGCAGATGGAGCCGCAGTCGGGAATAAAGCCAAAGTCAATGGGGCAGCATAAGTCAGGGTTTGTGGCATAAAACGGCGCGTTCTGGGTGGTCAGTACCTCACAGGTTTTGATGAGCTTTTCATAGGTGAGCTCGCTGTCGTAGGCGACCAGTATGCAGGCAATGTCCGGCTCCGTCTGTTCCGTAACAAGAAGTCCTTTGCTTCGGAGCTCCTTAATATAGGAAGCGGTTCCCAGCACATAGATTTTTTTGCCGCTAAAATGCTCCTGCATAAAAAGGGTGGTGACATAGCCTGCCGTGGCAAACTGTTTTTCCTCCGTGACAAGCCCAAAGCATTCTGCAAATTTTTTTACATAATCGTCATTGCTTTTGGTGGAGTTGTTGGTAATAAAACAGGCGGCGCCGCCGATGGAGTTGATGTAGGAAATCAGTTCGGCACTGCCGTCAAACAAGGTGTTTCCCACCGCAATGGTGCCGTCTATATCAAATAAAAACAATTTCTTTTTTTTCAGATTGTTCATGTCGCACATAAGGATTCTCCTTGCCCGTTGTTTTTCTTAGTATGTCAGGAATGCCCTTATTATATAGCACGGAGAAAGGAAATGTAAATAGCTTGCCCCCGTTTTCCACGCATGGTAAAATAAAGAGAAAAGTGAAAATAAAAAAATAAGGAAAGAAACAGTAGAAAAGAGGAAGCAATATGAAACTGATTTCATGGAATGTAAACGGACTTCGTGCCTGTGTGGATAAAGGATTTATGGACTTTTTTAAGGAAGCGGATGCGGATGTTTTCTGTATTCAGGAGTCCAAGCTTCAGGCGGGACAGATTGACCTGCCGCTTGAGGGGTATCACCAGTACTGGAATTATGCGGAAAAGAAGGGCTATTCCGGTACGGCGCTTTTTACCAAACAGGAGCCTCTGAGCGTTACCTATGGCATAGGCATCCCGGAGCATGACAAAGAGGGACGTGTGATTACAGCGGAATTTGCGGATTTTTATGTGGTGACGGTTTACACGCCCAACTCCCAGAGGGAGCTTACGAGGCTATCCTACCGTATGGAATGGGAAGCGGCATTTTTAGCCTATATCAACGGGCTGAATGAAAAGAAGCCGGTTATTTTCTGCGGCGACTTAAATGTTGCCCACAAGGAAATCGATTTGAAAAATCCTAAGACAAACCGTCACAATGCCGGTTTTACGGACGAAGAGAGGGGCTGCTTTGATAAGGTGCTTGAGAGCGGCTACATCGACACCTTCCGTTATTTTTATCCGGATGCGGAGGGCATCTATTCCTGGTGGTCCTACATGTTCAAGTCCAGAGAGAAGAACGCAGGCTGGCGTATTGACTATTTTGTAGTGTCCAAAGCTCTGGAGGACAGGCTGGAAGGAGCATCCATCCATACGACGGTCATGGGCTCCGACCATTGCCCCGTGGAATTAGATATCCGATAAAGGAGCGGATGGGAAGATGCCGGAAAAGAAAAGATTGCCGAGAGAATTTTTTATGACGGATGCCCTTATTTTGTCACAGGCGCTGCTTGGAAAAATCATGGTGCACCGGACTCCTTACGGAACCGTAAGGGGCATTATTACCGAAACGGAAGCCTATATGGGTGTGGAGGACAAAGGCTCCCACACCTACATGGGACGCCGGACGGAACGCATGGAGCCCATGTTTCACATAGGCGGAACTTCCTATGTGTATTTCATATACGGCATGTATAACTGTATGAATATTACGGCGGGGGAAGCGGAAATTCCGCAGGCGGCTCTCATCCGTGCGGTGGAACCGGCGGACGAAGAATCCCGGGAAATCATGGAAAAACTCCGGGCAGAGAAGCTGTCACACAGGAAAAAAGTGCCGGAGCATGCAGACGCGCAGAGCGCATGCATTCCGGACAAGAGCGCAAAAGACCAGCCTGGGCGGGATAAGGGCGCGCAGCTTCCCTCTTCCGTGCGGAAGCATCTGGCGGACGGACCGGGAAAGCTTTGCATCGCCATGGACATTACGAAGAAGGACAATGATGTGGACATGGCGGAAAGCGAGGATTTTTTTCTGACTGAGGGCATAGAAGTAGAGGAAGCACAGATTGAAAAGGGCAAGCGGATTGGCATTGATTATGCGGAAGAAGCCGCCGATTACCTGTGGCGGTTTACCCTGAAAAAATAGGATTTGGGAAGGATGACGGCATGAGCTTACGTTTTGTACTTGGTAGTTCCGGCTCGGGAAAGAGCATGCGGATTTACAGTGAAATCTTAAAAAGAGCAAAAAAAGAACCGGAACGGAATTTCTTGATTGTGGTGCCGGACCAGTTTACCATGCAGACCCAGAAGGAACTGATTGTGCACCCCGACAACGAAAGCCGGGGTATTTTAAATATCGATGTATTAAGCTTTGGCAGACTCTCCCACAGGGTGTTTGAGGAGGTGGGCAGAAAAAATCTGCCGGTGCTGGACGACACGGGAAAGAGCCTGATTTTGCGGAAGGTGGCGGGACAGTGCCAGGGCGAGCTTTCCTATCTCGGCACCTATTTACAGAAGCAAGGCTACATCCACGAAATCAAAAGCGCCATATCCGAATTCATGCAGTACGGCGTATCGGTAAAGGATGTTTCCCGGCTGATGGAGTATGCGAAGAAAAAGGGCGCCCTGTACTATAAGCTGAAAGATCTGCAGGTGCTGTACGATGGTTTTATGCAGTTTATCCGGGATAAATTCATCACCACGGAGGAAACACTGGATGTGCTGTGCGAAGCCATTCACAAGTCCAGAATCGTGAAGGACAGTGTGGTGGTGTTCGACGGTTTTACCGGCTTTACTCCCATCCAGTATAAGGTTATCCGGGAGCTGTTACTTTGTACGGAAGAAGTCTGGCTCACCATGACACTGGATGTGCGGGAAGACCCTTTTACCCCGGACGGGGAGCAGAAGCTGTTTCATCTGAGCAAAAAGACCATTGCGGATGTCTGCCGTATTGCCAGGGACGCGGGCATTCCCAGGGGGGAAGACCTGTATATGGGAAAGGACGGCAGCTATCCCCGGTTTCAGGAAAATGCGCCCCTTGCGCATCTGGAAAAATCTCTGTTCCGGTATCCCACCGAAAAATACGAGGGGAACCTTGCGGGGGAGGAAATCGTATTGTCTGCCGCCTCCACCATCCGGGAAGAAGTGCGGCAGATGTCCATTCTCATTGAAAAACTCATCCGGGAAAAAGGGTATGCGTACCGGGATATTGCGGTGGTAGCGGGCGATCTGGCAGGCTATGCGGAGCAGATAAAAACACAGTTTACGCTGCTTAACATTCCCTGTTTTATCGACCGGACCAGGGGCATTGTCCTAAACCCTCTGACCGAATACATAAAGAGTGCGCTGGAAATTCTCATCTATGATTTTTCCTATGAAAGTGTATTCCGGTATCTTCGGAGCGGACTGGCGGATTTTACCCGGGAAGAAGTGGACAAATTAGAGAATTACTGTATTCAGACGGGCATCCGGGGGAAACGTGCGTGGACGAGGCAGTTTACCCATAAAACCGCCAAAATGAAGGAAAACGTGGACCTCTTATGGGAAATGGACGCGCTCCGGGAAAGACTGGCGGAAGAGCTTTCGCCCCTTCTTATGCTGCATTCCGACAAAACGGAAGACTATGTGAAGGCATTGTATGACTTCCTTGTAAAGAACAAAGCGGCGGAAAAAACGGCGGCTTACGAAGAAAAATTTGCCCGGCAGAAGGATGCGGTCCGGGAGCGGGAATATGCGCAGGTTTACCGGCTTACCATGCAGCTTTTGGAACAGATGATGGAGCTTTTGGAAGGCGAGAGCATGACCCTGCCCGAATTCAGGGAAATTTTAGAGGCAGGCTTTGGAGAAATTGAAGTGGGCAGCATTCCCCAGAATGTGGACAGGGTGCTGGTCGGCGACATGGAACGAACCCGCTTAAAAGAGGTAAAGGTGCTGTTTTTCGTGGGCATCAATGACGGAAATATTCCGGGCAACAATGGCAGCGGCGGCATTATTTCCGATATTGATAGGGAATTTTTACGGGAGTCGGAAATCGAGCTGGCGCCCACACCCAGGCAGCAGATGTATATCCAGCGGCTTTATCTGTACTTAAATATGACAAAGCCGTCCGAAAGACTGTATCTTTCCTACTGTAAATTAAACGGGGAAGGAAAGACCCTGCGCCCGTCCTATCTGGTGGATGTGGTGAAGGATTTGTTCCCCGCACTGAAGGTGAAGCTGCCGGAGCTGGCGCCTGTGTATGAGCAGATTTATTCTCCGAGAGAAGGGCTTCCTTATCTGGCGCAGTCCCTGCGGGACTATGCGGAGAGGGGCGACCTTACGGTGGAGGACGGTATTTTTGCCAAAGGAGAAGGCGGGGGACAAAAGAGTCTGGCAGAACAGACGGATACCCTTTACGAGGCTTACCGGCAGAATGCGGACTATGCGTCGGTGGTGAAAAAGCTTATGGACGCTGCCTTTTACCATTACCGGGAGGACGGGCTTTCCCGTGCGGTGGCAAAGGCTTTGTACGGCAGTATCCTGATGAACAGTGTCAGCCGGGTGGAAACCTATGCGGCATGTGCATACCGGCATTTTCTGCAATATGGATTGAAGCTGCAGGAGCGGCAGGAATTCGGCTTTGAAGCGGTGGATATGGGAAATGTGTTCCACAGTGTGCTGGAAGGGTTTTCCCATGCGCTGGAGGGCAGCGATTATACCTGGTTTGACTTCCCGAAGGAATTTGCGGAAAAAACCGTAAAAGAGGTCATGAGCCTGTGCGCGGCGGAGTACGGCGACACCATTCTGTATGCTACGGCGCGCAATGCCTATGCCGTGGAGCGTATGGAACGTATTCTTCTGCGGACGGTGGACACGCTGCAGTATCAGCTGCGGAAAGGCTCTTTTAAGCCGGAGAGCTATGAAATGTCCTTCTCGGCGGTATCGGATCTGGACAGCGTGAACATTTCCCTTTCCGAAGAGGAAAAAATGAAGCTGCTCGGCAGGATTGACCGTGTGGACACCGTGGAATCGGAAGGAAAAATCTTTGTTAAAATCGTGGATTACAAATCCGGCAACAAAAAGTTTGACATTGCGGCGCTTTACTACGGTCTTCAGCTACAGCTTGTGCTGTACATGAATGCCGCCGTGGAGCAGGAAAAAAAGAAGCACCCCGGAAAAGAAGTGGTGCCCGCCGCCATGCTTTACTACCATGTGGCGGACGACTGTCTGGAAACGGAGACGGAGCTCACGGAAGAAGAAATCAATCAGAAAATCCGGGAAAATCTCAGGGCAAACGGCGTCATCAACAAGGACGAGGCGGTCATTGACAGGCTCATTGACGAAAAAAGCGGAAAGTCCGATGTCATTCCGGTGGAATTTAAGAAGGACGGAACGCTGTCTTCCCGCTCGGATGTGATGGATGAGGCGGAAATGGAAGAGATTTCCCGGTTTGTAACCGGCAAGGTCAAAAAGCTGGGCAGGGAAATCTTAGAAGGAAAGGTGTCCTGCAACCCTTACAAAAAGGACAAGGAAAGCGCCTGTACCTACTGCCCCTACAAGGGCGTGTGCGGCTTTGATACCGGCATGGACGGCTATTCCTACCGGGTGCTGCCGGACATGGACAAGGATACCGCTATGGAGCATATCCGGAAGGAACTGGACGAAGAACAGGAGTAAGCCGCGCAACGGCAAGTGTATAGGCAGCACATATGCAGAATAGCAGCACAACTGCATATGATGCAGGAAAAAGGCAAAAAAGGCAGGGAGAAAGAATGGCAGTAAAATTTACCCCGGAACAGCAGCAGGCAATAGATTTGCATGACTGCAACATATTGGTGTCGGCGGCAGCCGGAAGCGGCAAGACGGCGGTGCTTTCGGAGCGTATTGTGAAAATGGTATGCCGGGAAGAAAATCCGGTGGATATCGACAGACTGCTGGTGGTGACCTTTACCAAGGCGGCGGCGGCCGAGATGCGGGAGCGTATCAGCCAGGCAATATTAAAGAGGCTCAATGAGGACGGCGGAAACGAGCATCTGCAGAGGCAGGCGGCGATTATCCACAACGCCCAGATTACCACGATTGACAGCTTCTGTCTGTTTGTGCTGCGCAACAATTTTGAGGACATCGGTCTGGATCCTGCCTTCCGGATTGCGGATGAAGGGGAAGTGGAGCTGCTGTCCCAGGACGTGATGAAGGAAATGCTGGAAGAGCATTTTGCCTCTGGGGAAGAACGGTTTTTCCATACCATCGAATATTTTTGCCCAAGCGGCAGGGAAAGTGTGCTGGAGTCGCACATTCTGCAGCTCTACAGGTATGCGTTAAGCTATCCGTTCCCCGAAAAATGGCTTCGGGAACGGAAAAAAGATTATGTATACGAAACGGTGGAGGATATTGCCGCATCGGATGCCGGGGCGTTTCTGTTCGGACATTTACAGAAGCTGCTTGCCGGTGTCGCAGAGGAACTGAAACGGGCGGAGAGCATCTGTGAGGAACCGGACGGCCCCTACATGTACGGCGAAGTGCTGGAGCAGGAGAGGGAGGCAATCGAAAAGATAGCCCGTGCCGAAAACTTAGTGCGCCTTTCCGAACTGCTTCCGGCTTTCATGCCGGGAAAATTTCCGGGCAAAAAAGACGACTCCGTTTCTGCGGAAAAAAGAGAGCAGGTAAAAAACTTACATGACAAGATAAAAAACATGGTCAAAAAAATGCAGACCTCCTATTTTAACCTGCCCTTCGAAACCGTATTCCGTCAGGCAAAAACGGCGGCGGAGGCAGTAGAGTCGCTGGTGGACTTAAGCCTGGAATTCATGGAGCGGCTGAAAGCCAAAAAGACGGACAAAAAGCTGCTGGATTTCTCGGATATGGAGCATTATGCCCTGCAGATACTGGTGGAAGAGGACGAAGAGGGCAATATGGTGCCCACCAAAACGGCGCTGGAATACCGGGACTATTTTGAAGAGGTGCTGCTTGACGAATACCAGGACTCCAATTTAGTGCAGGAATATCTCCTAAAGGCGGTGGCAAGGGAAGAAGACGGCAAAAAGAACCGCTTTATGGTAGGCGACGTGAAGCAGAGCATTTACAAATTCCGGCTGGCAAGACCGGAGCTTTTCTTAGAGAAATACGACACCTATTCCCTGACGGACGGGGAAAACCGGAAAATCGATTTGCACAAAAATTTCCGCAGCCGGAACGAAGTCATTGATACGGTAAACGATGTTTTTTCCAAAATCATGCAAAAAGAGCTGGGAGGCATTGTATACGATGAGGAAGCGGCGCTTTATGCCGGAGCCGTATACCCGGAAAATCCCGGCTGTGAGAGCGAGCTGCTCCTGATAGAAAAGCCGGAAAAAGAAGCGGAGCTGGATGCCAGACAGACGGAGGCGCTTCTCATTGCAGCTAAAATCAAAGAGCTGCTTGCCGGTTTTCAGGTAACGGATAAAGAAACCGGAGCGCTGCGGCCTGTCCGTTACAAGGATATTGTCGTTCTGCTCCGTACCAACAGCGGCTGGGACGAACCCTTCAAGGACACGCTGGCATCCCAGGGCATTCCTGCCTATATTGAAGGAAAAACGGGCTATTTTGCATCCAAAGAAATTCAGGAGGTGCTGTTATTCTTAAAGGTATTGGACAACCCGCTGCAGGATATTCCCCTGTACGGCGTAATGAAATCTGTGTTTGGAGGCTTTACGGAGGAAGAGGTGGCGGTTCTTCGCAGCGTGGAGGAAAAGGATGAGCCGTTGTATGAAAATTTACGGCGTCATGCGGAAGAAAAATATGCAGGATTTCTTGCAAAAATCGACAGATACCGGGAATATGCGACCTATATGACCATTTTAGAGCTTTTGCAGACCCTTTTTGAGGAGCACGATTACCTCTCCTATGTATCGGCGCTGCCCGCCGGGGAGAAGCGGCTTGCCAATGCGGAAATGCTGCTTACCAAAGCAGCCGCTTATGAAAAGAACAGCTATTACGGCCTGTTCCACTTTATTCGTTATGTGGAACAGCTGGAGAAATACGACGTGGACTACGGAGAAGCGGTTACTCTGGATGAAAATGCGGACGTGGTGCGGATTATGAGTATTCATAAGAGCAAGGGTCTGGAATTCCCGGTGGCGATAGTGGCAGGTCTGTCCCAAAAATTCAACATGCAGGATGCGGCAAGCCCCATCATTATGGACATGGATTTGGGACTGGGCGTGGATTATGTGAACACGGAGAGCCGTGTCAAAAATAAGACCCTGCGGAAAAATATTCTGGCAACCAAAATGAAATTAGATAATCTGGCGGAGGAGCTGCGTGTATTGTACGTTGCCATGACCCGTGCCAGGGAGAAGCTGATTTTGACCGCCTGTACGGAAAAGACGGAAGAAAAGGTGCAACTTGGGGAAGACAGCCGGGCAGAAACAGCCGGCAAAGGCGACGGCAGACCGCCTTTATCCTATGCGGAGCTGACATCGGCAACCAGCTTTTTGCAGTTCTTGCTACCGGTATTTTCCAACATAAAGGTAGTGACCATGGAGGATTTAGGTCTTTGTGCCATCAAAGAGGAAGTGGACAGGGAGAGCCGGAAACGCAGACTGCTTATGGACAGGACAGCGGATGCGGAGGCTCTCAAAAAACTGACGGAGCGGTTTTCGTTTGTTTATCCTTACGAGAATCTGCAAAATCTGTATACCAAGACAACGGTTTCCGAACTGAAAATGGCAGCCTTGGAGGAAAAGGAAGAAACTGCGGAGCTTTTCCCGGAAAAGGAAGTGGTTCCCTACGTGCCGGACTTTATGCGGGAAAAAGAAAAAATCTCCGGAACCACAAGGGGAAGCGCCATGCACCGGCTTATGGAGCTGGTGGATTTTACAAAAAATTATGCGAACTGGCAGGATGTGAAAGCGGTTATGCAGGATTTCCTGCAGGAAGGAAGATTGTCCGCCGAATACGAAGAAGCCATAAGAGTGGACAAAATCCTGCACTTTTTACAGTCGCCGTTAGCGGGCAGAATGCGGAAAGCCCAGGAAAGGGGAATGCTTTTCAGAGAGCAGCCATTTGTGTACGGTGTGGAAACGAAGGAAGGCGAAACGGTTCTTATTCAGGGTATTGTGGATGCGTATTTTGAGGAAGAGGACGGTATTGTGCTTTTAGACTATAAAACGGATGTGGTGGCAAATGGCGAAGAATTGGTTAAACGGTATCAGACACAGATAGATTACTATGAAAAAGCACTCCACAACCTAACGGGAAAGAGAATGAAGGAGTGTATCCTCTATTCCTTTTATTTAGGCTGTGAAGTGCAACTATAGGGAATGACTTTTGCCTGTTTTAAGTTGTCCTGCACCTTAAAAAGGGGCAGGGCACATAGCACCGGATTAGTCTTCGGTGGTAATCAGATAACGCTTGGTCTGCGGTACCTTTAAGAGGGCGATAGCGCCGATCAGGGTGAAGATTAATTCGGGGAGCATGTAGCTTCCGTTATACAAAAAGCTGTAAAGGAAGGTATTGTCCGTGGAGAAACCATTCCACAGTTCACCGAAGCTCTTCCATATGATTACGCCGGACAAGAAGTGGCATGCAAAACGGAGAACAATAGCAAGTGTAATACCGCCTATCCAGCCTGCAAGACCTTTTTTGCGGAAAATTCCTGCAAGACCGAGCACCGTGAATGCCACGATATAGTCAAGCAGAATGCAGGCAATGAGCATGCCGGGCGTAAGCCCCCAGCCGAAGAGACCGTCAACGATACCCTGGGTAAACTGCACTAAAGAGAATACGAAGGATACGGTAAGACCTGCTCCCAATCCTCTTCTGATGGAGAAAAGCACGATAGGAAGCATGGACAGCAGGGTAATGGAGCCGCCCCAGGGAAGACGGTAAACACGAACGTAGCTTAATACGGTAGCCAGTGCCACCATAACAGCGCCTTCCACAAGAATTTTTGTTTTGTTTTTAGACATAAAAAAACCTCCTTGGTTGACAAAGAGGGACACAAAGTAATGAGCATCGGAAAAGATGTCTCGTTGCTTCCTTACGCCGGTATTATCCGGTTCAAGTAGTGAGGGTTAGTATCTGAAGATACAATCTCAGCGAAATGCGCCCCTAGCAATGTTTCTGTTTTACGAAGAAAACTATAAGGGTTTTACAGAAATTTGTCAATGATTATTTACAAAAGTAAGGCGATTGTACTATTTATAAAAGTAAACCGACTGCAAGAAGAAAGGAACGGAATATGAAAAAATATGTATTGTTTGATCTGGACGGAACCTTGACGGACCCCATGGTGGGCATCACTACCTGCGTACAGTATGCGCTTGCGGCAGCAGGCATAGAGGAGCCGGATCTGCAGAAGCTGACGCCGTTTATCGGACCGCCCTTAAAGCAGAGTTTCATGGAGTTTTACGGCTTTTCGGATGAAAAGGCAGAGCAGGCGGTGGAAAAATACCGGGAGCGTTTTAAGGATGTGGGTATTTTTGAAAACGAGGTTTACGAGGGTATTCCCAAGCTGCTTTCTTCCTTAAAAAAAGAGGGAATGCTTCTCTCCGTTGCGTCCAGCAAGCCGAAGGTTTTTGTGAAAAGAATTCTTACCCATTTTTCCATCGACAGCTATTTTGATGCCGTAGTGGGCAGCGAACTGGACGGCAGACGCACGGATAAAAAAGAAGTGGTGGCGGAGGCGCTTAAGAGGCTGTACGAAAAGGATGCGGAGATGGCAGAAATAGAAGAAACTGCCCTATTTGATGCGGCAAAAAGAAAATGCACCTACATGGTGGGCGACAGGAAGTTTGATATCATAGGGGCGAAGGCGGAAGACGTGATCAGTGTGGGCGTCACATACGGGTACGGTTCCGAAGAAGAGCTACTTGCCGAAAAACCGGACTTTCTGGCACACAGTGTGGACGAATTAAAGGAGATTTTGATGGGGAATATAAAAGATTGACACCCTACAAAATAGGGTATATTATAAAAATATACACAGGAGAAAGGTAATAGGGGAATGACAAGAACCTTTATAGAAGTACCATTATTTTCCAGAAGATGGAGAGAAATCGGTTTAGGGGAAGAAGAATTGCGGATGTTGCAGGTAATGCTGCTGAAGGACCCTGAGTCCGGACCGGTGATGGAAGGTACCGGGGGAATTCGTAAGGTACGTTTTCCGTTAAAAGACAGAGGAAAGAGCGGAAGTATTCGCGTGTGCTATACAGATTTTGCCGAATACGAGGTGATATACCTGATTACTGCCTTTGAGAAAAAGGAACAGGAAAATCTTTCCGATGAGGAAAAGAATGTGCTGAAAAAATTGGTTAAAGCTTTAAAGGAAGAAGCCGCAAAGAATAGGAGATGATTTCTATGAGTTCACTATTTGATGATTTAAGAGAAGGACTTGAGGAAGCAATTTCATATGAAAAGGGAACCGGCAAAGCAAAGACAAAAACATATATGATTTTACCGGTCAATGAATACAGCAATAAGGAAATCAGAGAAATACGAATGAAAGCCGGAATGACACAGAGTGTATTTGCTTCCTATATGGGAGTATCCAAAAAGACCGTAGAAGCATGGGAATGTGGCAGGACACACCCTACCGGACCGGTATTCAGGCTGTTGGATATTCTGGCATCCGGTGAAGGCATAGAGTACATTGTTGCAAAAGACCATTGAAGAAGTGCCTGAATACAAAACAACAGAAAAAGGACATGCGGGAAATTGTGCCGCATGTCCTTTGTTTTTTATTTTCCGTTTTTTAAGAACCCTGCACTATGCAGGCTTAAGGTTCACAAAATTACAGTAACTGCAGATTTGCCTTTTCCGCTTCTGCCATCATGTCATCCGGCCACAAAGAGCACTGTACTTCGCCGATGTGGGCTTTTCTTAAGAAGAACATACAGATACGGGACTGACCGATACCGCCGCCGATGGTGTAAGGCAGTTCTTCATTAATAATGGCTCTCTGGAAAGGAAGCTCAGCCCGGTCTAAGCAGTTCGCTTTTTCAAGCTGGGAGAGAAGCGCATCCTTGTCAACGCGGATACCCATGGAGGAAAGCTCTAAAGCAATATCAAGCACCGGATAATAAACCACGATGTCTGCATTTAAGGACCAGTCATCATAGTCCGGCGCACGTCCGTCGTGACGCTCACCTGATTCCAAAAGGTCACCGATCTGCATGATGCAGACAGCGCCCTTTGCTTTGGTGATGTAGTATTCTCTTTCCTTCGGTGTGTTGTCCGGGAACATTTCTTCCAGTTCTCTTGTAGTGATAAAGAAAATATCATGAGGAAGAATTTCTTCTATGTAGTCATAATGAATGGACATGTATTTCTCGGTCTTACGGAGAACCTTGTAAACACTGCGGACGGTATCCTTCAGGGTATCCAGGGTACGGTCTTCCTTTTCGATAATTTTTTCCCAGTCCCACTGGTCTACATAAATGGAATGGATATTGTCCACTTCTTCGTCGCGGCGGATGGCGCTCATATCGGTATAAAGACCTTCTCCTACATGGAAACCGTATTTTTTCAGTGCGTAACGTTTCCATTTTGCAAGAGAGTGTACAATTTCGGCTTCACGGCCGTCCTGACCGGATATATCAAATGTAACAGGTCGCTCTACACCGTTTAAGTTGTCGTTCAGACCGGAAGAGGGGTCAACAAATAAAGGTGCGGATACACGTAAAAGATGAAGTCTTTCGGCAAGCAGCGTCTGGAAAAAATCTTTTACGGTCTTGATAGCAATCTGGGTATCATACAGATTCAGCTCTGATTTATACCCCTTCGGTAAAATCATCTTGCTCATACGGATTTTCTGTTCCTTTCTATGTTAAACATAAAATAATACTCTAACTATTCTATTTAACTGCTTTTTCATTCACTTTGCAAGAAGAACATTTGTTCTATTTTTCTGTTGATTTTTTGCAGAGGATGTGATATTCTGATTATAGAACATTTGTTCTGATTTTGCAAGCAGAAAGGCATGGACACAGAAATGGAATATCTGGCAGACCGCAATATGAGCCTGATGGACAAGCTGGCAGTTTTAAGCGATGCCGCGAAGTATGATGTAGCCTGCACATCCAGCGGCGTGGAGAGAAAGGGCGACGGAAAGCATATGGGAAACTGTGCGGCGGGAGGCATCTGTCACAGCTTCAGCTCGGACGGCAGATGTATTTCCCTTTTGAAGATTCTGCTTTCCAATGAATGTGTATATGATTGTAAATACTGCCTGAACCGCCGCTCCAACGACATCAGAAGGGCAAGCTTTACTCCGGAGGAGGTCTGTGAGCTGACTATCCAGTTTTATCGCAGAAATTATATAGAAGGCTTATTTTTAAGCTCCGGTATCCTGCATAACCCGGACTATACCATGGAGCAGCTTTACCAGACTCTTTATCTGCTGCGCAGAAAGTATCATTTTGGCGGCTATATTCATGTGAAGGCGATTCCGGGAGCGGACCCGCGGCTCATCCGGATGACGGGCTTTTTAGCAGACCGTATGAGTGTAAATTTGGAGCTTCCCACCGCGGATGGACTTAAAAACCTGGCTCCGTCCAAAAACCGGAAGAAAATCCTGACACCCATGCGGCTTATCCAGAACGGCATTGAAAGCAATAAAAATGAACTTACCTTATATAAGAAAGCGCCCGTTTTTGTCAGCGGCGGGCAGTCCACACAGATGATTATCGGTGCCACGCCGGAAAGCGATTACCAGATTATGCGGGTGGCGGAGAGCCTCTACGATGGTTTCGGATTAAAGAGAGTTTTTTATTCTGCTTTTGTAAAGGTAAATGAGGACAAAGCATTGCCGAGCCTTCCGGGCGGACCGCCGCTTTTAAGGGAACACAGGCTTTATCAGGCAGACTGGCTTCTACGGTTCTACGGGTTTAGGGCGGAGGAGCTGCTCAGCGAATCACGGCCGTTTTTCAACGTGATGTTAGACCCGAAGGAGGACTGGGCAATCCGGCATCTGGAGCTGTTTCCCATGGAAATCAACAAGGTTTCTTACGAGGAGCTTTTGCGTATTCCGGGAATAGGTGTGAAAAGCGCCCAGAGAATTGTGAAAGCCAGACGCACGGCGGTACTGGATTTTGATTCCCTGAAAAAAATGGGAGTGGTGCTCAAAAGAGCCCTGTATTTTATTACCTGTAAGGGGCGTATGATGTACCCGGTAAAGGTGGAGGAAGATGCAATCGTGCGAAACCTTACACGGGACAGCAGGGACAAACTGCAGTTTTCACAGGACGGTATGACTTACCGGCAGTTATCCCTGTTTGATGACAACCGGTATACGGTAAATCCTACCGTGGCAGACAGTGGAAAGGTATTGCTGGGACAGATATAGAGGAGGAAAGATGACAGCAGAGGAAACTTTTTTTATATGTGAAGACAGCATGGAAGGGATTTTTACGGGTATTTATGAGGCATACGAAAAAAGACAGTCCCTTGACAACATACACCTTACCATAGGGGAGGTGGCACAGCCATCCCTGTTTTCGACTTATGAATATGTGAAGCCTAAAGAAGAGAAAGCAGAGAAGGTCATGCGTACCTTAAAAAAGAAATTTTCCGAAGAGGATTACCGGACAATCTGCTATGCACTTTCTTCTCCGGATAAAAGAAAGGCGGATGCGGTTTTCCACACTATAGCGTGGGAACTGAAAGGACAGTACAGGCACAGTATTTTAGAACATTTGTCCAACGATAATGTGCGTATCACCATGGAGCTTGCCAGAAACGCCGATAATGAATATCTGCACTTGAGAGGCTTTACACGTTTTACGGAACTGCAGGGAGGCGTTCTGTACGGGGTGATTTCGCCTAAGAATGCTATTCTGCCGGAGCTTACGGAGCATTTTGCGGACAGACTGCCCGGAGAAAATTTTGTTTTACGGGATGAGGGAAGAAATCTGTATGCTCTCCATCCGGCATTCAAACCCTGGTTTCTGATGACTCCAACGGGGAGCGCGGAAGTGACGGAAGCCGGATGGTCGGAAACGGAAGCCTGTTATCAGGAACTGTTTCTGACTTTTTGTCATAATATAAGTATTGAAGAGAGAAGAAATCTGAAATTACAAAGGAATATGCTTCCATTGCATTTCCGACTTTATATGACGGAGTTTCAAGACAGAAATTAGGCTGAACGATGTACGAAAAAAAAGACATACTTTGTGGAAAAAAGGTCTTTACTTTTTAAAAATACTGTGTATAATACAGGAGAAATCAAGGAACACGAGGTTTTTTGGAAAGGAAGGCTGTTGTTATATGGAACGTAGAATCAAATTGACACCGGATGAAGTGAAGCATTTTGTAGCAGTTACGTCTAAATGTGATTTTGACATTGACATTTCTTATAATAGATATGTAGTAGATGCCAAATCATTTCTTGGCGTATACGGACTGGACTTTACAAAAGTTCTGACCGTTCACTATGATGGTTATGATGAAGAATTAGAAAAGCTCTTGACGAATCTGGCGATTGCCTGCTAATGGAGCATAGGACCGCAAAATAGAAACAACAAAATTGACTCCCTGTTTTAGATGGTATACTATCTAAGCAGGGAGTTTTTAATTCCGGGGAAAGGACTGCTCTTATGGAGATACAGATATCCGTCAGAAATCTTGTGGAATTTCTGTTACGAAGCGGAGATATAGACAACAGAAAATCGGGTGGAGCGGATAATGCCATGCTGGAAGGTGCAAGACTGCACCGGCTTCTGCAAAGCAGAATGGGGGCAGGTTATCTGCCGGAGGTTTCCCTGCGCTATCTTTATGATACGGAGAAATACCGGATTGTGGTTGAAGGCAGGGCGGACGGTATTTTTACGGATGAAAGCGGTGTTACCGTTATTGATGAAATCAAAACCACTTATAAGGATATAGCCAAATTAAAAGGTCCCAACGGGGTGCATCTGGCGCAGGCAAAGGTGTATGCCGCCATTTACGGCATGAAAGAAAAGCAGGAAGAAATGCGTGTGCGCATGACATACTGCAATGTGGAAACCGAAGAAATCCGTTATTTTTTTGAAGATTATACCATACAGGAGCTGCAAGACTGGTTTCTGGAGCTTTTATACGAGTACCGGATTTGGACGGACTATGAATATGAATGGAAACAGATACGTCAGGACTCTCTGGAAAAGTTAGAATTCCCCTACACCTACCGGGAAGGACAGAAAGAACTGGCAGCCCAGGTGTACCGGACAATTTATCATAAAAAGAAGTTATTTATCGAGGCACCTACCGGTGTCGGCAAAACGCTGTCCACGGTTTTCCCAGCCCTAAAGGCTATGGGAAAGGGAATGGGGGACAAAATTTTTTATCTGACGGCAAAGACCATTACCCGGACTGTGGCAGAAAATACCTACAGTCTTCTACGGGACAGGGGGCTGGCATTTAAGAGTGTCATACTGACCGCCAAAGAAAAAATATGCTTTCAGGAAGAAACGGAATGCAATCCGGATGCCTGTCCCTATGCAAAAGGACATTATGACAGGATAAATGCAGCGGTTTATGATTTACTGACACATGAAACAAGCTTTACCAGAGAAGTGATAGAGCAGTATGCAAGAAAGCATAAGGTATGTCCGTTTGAATTTTGCCTGGATATGAGTCTGTTCGCGGACGGGATTATCTGTGATTACAATTATGCGTTTGACCCGCACGTATATCTGCGGAGATTTTTTGCGGAAAATAACAATGGCAATTATATCTTTCTGGTGGACGAGGCGCATAACCTGTTGGACAGAGGCAGGGAGATGTACAGCGCTGAACTTATCAAGGAAGACTTCCTGACACTGAAGAAAAAAATTGTTGCGGCAGAAGCGGGACTTCTGGTTCCGGTTTCTTCCATGCCGTCCGGAACCTTTGGCAGAATAAGGGATTTTGCAAGAAAGTTAGAGAGAGATCTGGAGAGATGCAATAAAGAGCTTCTCATTTTGAAGAAGGATTGTGAAAAATGCGAGGTGCTTTCCGGCATAGACCCCTTTATACAGGTACTGACACGCTTGTTTGACACTATGAATAAGTACCTGGAAGAGACGGATGACAACCCGGTCAGGGCAGATATTCTGGATTTTTACTTTCAGATATCCCATTTTCTCGGCATTTACGAGCTGTTGGACGACAATTATGTCATATACTCCGAAATGATGGAAACACCGCCTTATGACGGGATGTTCAGATTGAAACTGTTCTGCGTCAACCCAGCTAAGGCATTGGGAGAATGTATGGAAAGGGCAAGAAGCACCATATTGTTCTCGGCTACCTTCCTGCCTATCCAGTATTATAAAAATCTGCTGGGCGGCACCAAAGAGGATTACGAGGTGTATGCCAGCTCCATATTCGACCCGGAGAAGAGAGCTATTTATATCGGAAGAGATGTAACCAGTAAATACAGCCGCAGAAATGAAACGGAATACATGAATATCGCCCGTTATTTATATGAGATAATTAAAAACAGGCATGGAAATTATATGGTATTCTTTCCGTCCAGGGCTTTTATGATGGAAGTGTATGACTGCTTCGTAAAATATTTCCTCGAAGAAGAGGACAGCGAGATAGAATGCATTCTTCAGGAAGAATTTATGAACGAAGAAGAGCGGGAACAGTTTTTACAGCGGTTTTCCGCAAAAACAGGGGATTCTCAGCCCGTTGACTTCTCCGGTATCATGATGGATGTGGAAGTGGAGGAAGAGGAAAATCCGGGAAATGCGGCATTTCCGGCGGAACTGTCCGCCGAAACGGACAAAATTCTGCTGGGCTTTTGTGTCATGGGCGGTATCTTTTCCGAAGGAATAGACTTAAAGCACGACAGCCTGATTGGCGTCATTGTGGTAGGCACCGGCATTCCGCAGGTCTGTAATGAAAGAGAGCTGTTGAAGGCATATTTTGATGAACGGGAAGAAAACGGGTTTGATTATGCCTATCGCTTTCCGGGCATGAATAAGGTATTGCAGGCAGCGGGCAGAGTTATCCGCACGGAAGAGGATGTGGGTATTATTGTCCTTTTGGATGAACGGTTCCGGCAGATTTCCTACCGGAGATTGTTCCCCAGAGAATGGACATCCTATGAAGAGGTAACGAAGGAATCCATATCGGAGCGCATTGAAAGATTTTGGGATGAATGGCTCTGAAAATGTAATCTGACGGACCTATCAAACAAAAACTGACACACGTGTATATGTGGATAACTATGTGGAAATGGGGGATTTCTTTAAGAAATTCACTAAAAATACGACAGTATTTCCAGTTTTCCCATTGAGCACGGTGGATAACTGACAAAAACGGTACTGAATCGGTCAATATCGTGAAAACAGAGGAGGGGAACACCTTTTATGAAATCAAAACAAGAAAACAGACTTATTTTTTTCTATTTTGCCCTATATCTGGCAGCGGCGCTTACCATTGCCCTGCACCAGCCGCACTTTGATACACCGCCTCTGTTCGGCAATCCGCCCGACGAGCATTCCCGTTATAAGGTGCCTTTTTACATAGAGGAGCACGGCAGTCTGCCTACCGGATTTGAAGAAGAGCTTTTCAGCGGGGACTGCAGATGGACATACGGTTTTTATACCCTTCTCCCCTATATGATACAGGGAGCGGTCATGAAGGGAGTCAGCCTGTTTACTCATTCTCCGCTGGCACTTTTGTATGCGGCGAGAATGGTAAATGTAGTCAGCGGACTGTTCATGGCATATCTGGTGTTATTAATCGGGCGGAAGGTGTTTGCGGATGATAAAATCCGGTGGCTGTTCTGCTTTCTGGTGACTTTTTTACCGCAGAGCCTGTTTATGCATACCTATGTGAACCCCGATTCCATCTGCATGTTATCCACCGCCCTGATGATTTACGGACTCCTGTGTGGATATGAAGATGCCTTTTCGGTAAAAAGCTGTGTGCTGTTAACGGCAGGCATGGTTCTGTGTATCCTGTCGTATTACAATGCGTATGGATTTTTAGTCAGCAGTTTCCTGCTGTTTACGGCTTATTTTGTTAAAAGAAAAGAAAAATGGACCTTTGACTGGAAAAATTTTCTGAAAAAGGGATGCCCGGTTGCTCTTGCTGTTATTCTTCTTTCCGGTTGGTCCTTTGTGAGAAATTACATGCTGTATGACGGGGATTTTATCGGACTTCGGACAAAGGAGGCATTTATCCAGTCCTACGGAATTGCCCGGGATACCTTCCAAAGCAGCGGTTATTCCCTTGGTTACATGCTGACTCACACCAGCTTTGTCCCCAAGGTAATTATCAGCTTTCTGGGAAATTATGGCTCCGGGACCATTTACATGTATAAAATTATGTATGCAGGCTATCTTCTTCTTTTCGGTGCAGCTTTTGTGGGGCTCTTTATCCCCGTGGAAAAGTCGGAAAAAACACCTGCTTCTCCCAAAACAGTTTTTCTGAAAAAAACATCCAATGTGGAAAGAAAGGCAGGTACGGATAGATTTCACACGTCTTTCTTCCATATAAACATGGTTTTCTGTATTCTGATGCCTTTGATTTTGCTGTTGAAATATGCATACACTGTGGATTATCAGGCACAGGGACGGTATCTGATGCCGGCAGTCATTCCTATTATGTATTATCTCTGTTACGGATTTCAGAAGCTGCCGTTTTACCGGAAAGCAGGAGAACGCAGAAAGAATATCCTTTTTATGGGAATTATGATGTTTGTGGTGCTGGCACTATTACTGATGATTTTCTGCAATGCCATGCCGGTGTACCGGATGACAGGAGTACTGGGATAAGGATTTAGATTTTAGACAATAAAAAAGTGGAGCCCACGCATGGATCTCCACCGGCTACGGGCATCTCAAGTTTCCGTAGCGCAACCACTACATTTAATCTAACATCATATCACTATTTTGTCAATCTTTATTTTAAAAATTAAATACAAATTTATATATCAAATATTTCCTTTCCCTATTGACTTTATATATTATACGACGTATAGTATTGCAAAAGATATATTATTACAAAATGCATAATATCATAAAACTGACAGAAAGGACGGAGGCTGTATGGTTTTTAATACAGGAGCGGCGCTGCTTGATGCTATCGTCCTGGCGGTCGTATCCAGAGAGCCGGAGGGAACCTACGGATATAGAATAACGCAGGATGTAAGGCAGGTTTTGGAAGTGTCCGAGTCCACGCTTTACCCAGTGCTCAGGCGGTTGCAAAAGGATGAAATGCTGTTTGTGTACGACAGGGAATGCGCCGGCAGAAACAGAAGGTATTACCAGATTACGCCCACCGGGCAGGAAAAGCTTAGGGAATACGTGAGAGAGTGGAAAATCTATTCTGAAAAGATATCCGGTATTTTCGAAGGAGGAAGCAGGCAATGAACAAAGAGAGCTTTATGCAGGAGTTAGCGAGGCTGCTGGGGGACATTTCCCCACAGGAAAGGCAGGAAGCGCTGAACTTTTACGAAGAATATTTTCATGATGCAGGACCGGAAAAAGAACAGGAAGTGCTGAAAGAATTAGGAAGTTCCATGCAGGTGGCTGCCAAAATAAAAGAAGGGCTGGATGCCACGGTAGGAGTGGAAAACGGACCGCAAACGGCTGAAAACAGTGCGGCACAGGGAATGCAAAACAACAGCGGCTATACGGCATACACCGAACAGGAGCCGCCGAAAAAACATTCTGTGTGGAAGACCATCGGACTTGTACTTCTTATTATATGTGCATCACCGCTTCTGCTTGCATTTGCCAGTGTGGTTTTATCCCTGCTGATTGCCTGGTTTTCCGTGCTGATTTCTTTGATAGCGGCATTCGGTGCGGCTGCCCTGACCTGTGTGCTTTGCGGCATCGCCTTTGTGGTGATGGGATTTACCTGTATGTTTTCGTTCCCGTATGTGTGCCTGATTATGGCGGGCAGCGGACTTATCTGTACGGGGATAGGCATACTGTTTATGATGCTTACGGTATGGATGTGTGCATACGCCCTGCCGGGATGCTGCAGGGGCATTGCCTGGGTATGGAGAAAAATCTTCGGAAAGAAGCAGGCATGAAAAACTGGCTTAAAGGGGAAAGAAGCAAGCATGAAAAAACAGACATGAAAGAAAGCCATGAAAAGCAGAAAGCATACTAAAAAATGAAAAAGAAGTGTTATAAATATTAGATAGTTATAAATATAAGAAAAGAGGGAAATTATGAGAAAATTTATGAAAGTAAGCGCCATTACGGCGGGCATTATGATATTTTTAGGAATCGGTCTTTTTACTGTGGGCGGCTGCGGAGGCGGCGTCAGTGAGACCGTACAGAAGATTGTGAACGGTGATTTTAATTTTACGGATGAAGATTTGAAGAATATCATCGGAAACTATGTATCTTCCAACGACAGCCTGGAAATCACGGTAAATGAGGAAAATAAATATCTGCCGGACTTCCCGGTTGTTACGGATACGGAAAGCTACGAAAAAGACTTTGATACGGCAGAATTTAGCAGCATGGTGCTGCAGCTTGGCGGCTGTGAGGTAAAAATACTTTCTTCCGATGATGAAAATGTGCATATCAGGGCAGAAAAAGTCAAGAAAATCCAGACGGGCGTAATGGACAATACTCTTTACATTACAAGCACCGACCGAAATGGTTTTACTTCGGGAAAAGGGACCAAGATTACCATACAGATACCGGAGGCATTCAGCTGCGATACGGTGGATATTGACTTAGGAGCCGGAGATTTTTCCATAGAGAGCCTGACGGTAAAAAATGTAACGATTGATATCGGAGCGGGAAGATTGCAGATAGAAAAGCTTGTCTGCAGCGAAGATGCAAAATGTGAAATCGGCGCCGGACAGATGCTGTTAAACGATGCGCAGATTGGAGGCAGCTTTGCCGGGGAAGTCGGAGCAGGGGAAATGCGGCTGACCGGAAACATACAGGGAAATGCAGAGGTTTCCTGCGCAATGGGAAATACGGAAATGACATTTGTCGGAAGCACGATGGAAGAGCACAACTATGAAGTGAGCTGCTCTGCGGGAAATATTGATATAGGGGACCGCTCCTTTGCCGGACTTGCTACGGAAAGTGACATTGACAACGGAGCGGCGAATACCTACAAGTTAGAATGTGCCATGGGCAACATTACCGTGAAATTCCAATAAACGGAAAATAAGAAATTTGTTAGCTTATTCTAAAACCAATAAAAGAGCCATCTTGAAACGGCCGTTTGCAGTGACACTGTGAAGGCCGTTTTTTTCAAAACGGAAGCATTCGCCGGCATGGAGTTCATAGTCCCTGCCTTCGTAACCGATGATAGCATTCCCTTCCAGGGCAAAAACAATGGCATTGCCGGGAGCTCGGTGCGGGGTGAGACCGGTGCCCTCATCAAAAGCCATCAGCACATACTTCATGGTAGGGTTGCTCACTACATCCATGTTGGCAATGCTGCCTTCCTCATAGGAAATCAAATCCTTTAATGCAAATACTTCGTTTGTTTTTACAATATCGTTCATAACGTTCTCCTTTTCCAAAATAATTTCAGTATAAACAAGACCTTCCTCCGTTTCCATACCGCAAAGAGTGCCGGCGGAAACCACAAGAGCCCGGTCAGGGGACAGGGTTACTTTTTCGAATGTGCTTCCCAAAAGAAAAGTACCGCTGCCGGAAGCTCCCACATACATGGTCACTCTGTCATAGCTTTCCTGACTGATGGAAGTATGTTCCCCCAGCGAAAAATAAGTGACCTTTGTTTTTTCTCCCAGACCGGAGTCACGGGAAACGGTCATGCCCTTTCGGATGGGGCGGAGACCTTCAATGGTAAACGGCTGCTGTAACATAACATACCTACCTTTCTTTTTCCTACTATAAAAGAGTATAGTCAAAAAAGCAAGCTTGCATTCCGGAAGGAAACATGCTACGATGAAAGACCGCGGATGTAAGGAGAAAAACAATGGAACAGACCTTTATGAAAGAGAAAAAAATATTGCCTCTGGTATTATCCATGTCCATGCCCATGGTGCTTTCCATGCTGGTAAACGCCCTGTATAATATCGTGGACAGTTATTTTGTGGCAAAAATCAGTGATGAAGCCATGACGGCATTGTCCTTAGTCTATCCGCTGCAGCTACTGGAAACAGCGGTGGCCGTTGGATTTGGTGTGGGCATCAATGCCATTGCCGCCTTTTATCTGGGGGCAAAGAACGACAGAAAAGCCAACGATTCCGTATCGGTGGGCCTGGTCTTAAGCTTTGTGCACGGCATTCTGCTGATGGCATTCAACCTTCTGTTTGCACCCACGTTCTTACGCATGTTCAGTAAGGATAACATGGTAATTGAATACGGACTCACCTATTCCTATGTGGTATTTGCCTTTACGGTTCCGTATACCATAGCCATTACTTATGAGAAAATTTTCCAGGCAGAAGGTCAGATGAAGGTTTCCATGTTCAGTATGATTTGCGGCTGCGTTGCCAATGTGATTTTGGACCCGCTTATGATTTTCGGCATCGGACCCTTCCCAAAAATGGGAATAGCCGGAGCGGCGCTGGCGACGGGTATCGGTCAGATTATTCCGCTTGTTGTATATCTGCTTCTGTATTTCAAATTAAAACTGCCGCTGAAGGTGCAGTTTCGTAAAGAAATGTTTGACAAAGAGCTTTGTCTGCGCATTTACGGTGTCGGAGTACCGGCAACCTTGAATATGGCGCTGCCTTCCTTTATGATTACCGCCTTAAATGGTATTCTGTCTACATACGGCGACGTTTATGTGCTGGTGCTTGGCATTTACTACAAACTGCAGACATTTATTTACCTTACCGCAAACGGTATGGTGCAGGGCATCCGTCCCATTATCGGTTACAATTACGGAGCGGGCGAGTACGGCAGAGTGAAAAAAACATTCTTCACCTCTCTGAGGCTGATAGCCGGTATTATGCTGGCAGGCATGATTATCTGTCTGGTATTCTGCGGACAGCTTATGGGCATTTTTACCACCAGTGCGGAAACGATTGCCGCCGGAAAAAACGCCATCCGCATTATCAGTATGGGCTTTGTGGTTTCTTCGGTGTCCGTGACCGTAAGCGGTACGCTGGAAGGACTGGGAAAGGGCAGTATGTCCCTTGTCATTTCCCTGCTGCGGTATCTCGTTGCCATTATTCCGGCAGCTTACGTGTTCGGAAAGCTGCTTGGGGCGGACGGTATCTGGAACTGCTTCTGGTTTGCGGAAACAGCCGCCGCTATTGTGGCTTGGATTTTATATAAAAAAGAAGAAAAAAAGATGAAATAAATATCTAAAGAGTACTTCCGGAAGGAAAAGACGGGTCCTGCAGCAGGGAAAGATACTGCTCCAGACACACACCTTCCACGATAGGAATATTTAAGGCGGCTGAGCCCTCCGTACAGATGCGGACAAACTCGGCTGCCTTTTTTACGGAGTCGGTAAAAGGAACGCCTTTCACAGCATCGGCGGAAAGGATGGCGGCAAAAATGTCGCCGGTGCCGGGACGGGACGGACCGCCGGCAGGAGAAAAAAGAAGCTCGCCGCTGCCGGAAGCAGACACATAATTGCCAAAGAAGTTTCCTATTTTGATGCCGGTGATGACAACCTTGCCGATGCCCATGGCGTGCAGCTTTGCTGCCATGCCGGACAGCAGCAATAAAAGCGGCTGCAGCCTGTCGGAAGCATCGGACAGACCAGAGAGCAGCCTGCCGGAAGCATCGGACTGACCGGAGGGCAGCGCGTCGGAAACAGCAGACAATCCGGAAAGCGCGGTAAGCAGCTCCTCCGGGTATGCGGTGCCGGTCAGAAAGCAGGCTTCCGTCAGATTGGGTGTGAGGATGTCTGCAAGGGAGCAAAGACCGGTAAGAGCCTTCTGATAGGAAGGAGTAACGGAAGAATAAGCCCTGCCGTGGTCCCCCATAACCGGGTCAAGCAGGATACAGGTTCCGTATGTTTCCTTCTGTTGTCTGAAAAAGCCGGAGAGTGTGGGAATAAGCGCCTCATTTCCCAAAAATCCGCAGGAAATGCCGTCAAAAGAAAGGGAAAGCCGTTCCCAGACCGAAAGGTAGGAGGACATTTCATGAGTAAAATCCGTATAATGCCATTCCGGAAAAGCCATGTGATTGGAAAAAATACCGGTGGGCACGGGACATGCCTGTACGCCCATAACACTTATAATAGGAATAGCCACTGCAAGAGAGCAGTGGCCAAATCCGGTTAAATCATTAATCATTGCCATTTTAAAAGGTTTCATAAAAGGACTCCTGAAAATCTAAGCTTTATGATGACAGTTTTCGTATTTCCTACTTTACATCCGCCAGAAGGCCGGCTTTTTTCAGTGCGGGACGCAGAGCCAGATAGAAAATGGAAGAGCAGATAACGGCAACTACCGCATTGACGGAAGTGGTAATCTGGGCAATTTTCAGTAAATTTTTGGTCAGGTCCTGAGGAACCCCTAAGAGGTAAGTCTTATACAGGTAACCAACCAGCGGATCGGCAACTACATTAAAAGCCATGCCGCATACGGAAGCAAATACCGTGACCCCGATAATTTTTCCCTTATCGGTGCACTTAACAAGATGGAAAATCTTGTGGGCAACCAGACCGACAATGAGACCGATGCAGAACTTTAAGATAAAAGTCTTGGGGGCGCTGGTTACATAAATGGTAGTCAGGTCGCCGATGGTCATACCGACCGCACCGGCAAGCCCACCCCAGAAGCCTCCTAATAAAAGAGCAGCCAGAACGCAGAATACATTTCCCAAATGGAATGCGGTGCTGGAAGTACCTACGGGAATATCAAGCTTAAAGAAAGCGAAACCGATGTAGCAGAGAGCGGCAAGCAGACCTGCCTGTGTTACACGGAGCAGCTTTTCCCTGCGGGAAAGTTCTTCCTTTTTGCCAAAGAGCAGGTACAGTCCGGCAACGGTTAAAATCACGCCGATAAAGGCAAGCAGCAGGGAATATGCGTAATATCTGCCGGTGGTTGTATTTAAGAAGTCCTCCAGTTCAGGCTGGAAAAAGTGAACGGAGAGAATGATGCCCGCAATCAGGAGCAGGACACCCACAATCAGTAAAACGGGATTTTTCTTTTTCATAATAATACATTCCTTTCTCTGTGGAAAAAATTCACACATCTTCATAAGTGTTTGTTTCTACCCATTATAGCGGTTCTTGGCATTTGAAAAAGTACCACTTTACTTTTTTTTTATATAACCAGATTGGAAACGGAAGGTTGAAATCCGTTCTTGCGAAAAACCGCAATATTTTATAATTGACGAAACCGTGATAAAAGGGATATAATGTTTTTTGTATCAAATGGATACTACTATGTACATAACTAAGGAGGGTTTTTAAACTATGGAAAAAGGAAAGTTAGGCATCAGATTATCCGTTTACGCAGTACTGGCATTTATTTTAGCTGCATTCGGTCTGTACCTTGGAATTATCGGTCTTCTTGCAGTAGTCCTGATTGCAGAAAAGGATGAATGGGCAGGCAGACAGGTTCTTCAGGCACTTATGCTCTGCTTACTGCCTTCTATGGTAAGCGCGGTATTTGGTGTTTTAGGTTTCATGAACTGGTTCGGATGGGGAAGCTACGGCTCCGCTGTTTACACCATTTCTTCTATCTGGAGCAGATTTAATTCCGTAATCAACTGGCTGGTAAACATCGCCGTATATGTATTTGCACTGATTGGTATTCTCAATGTTTCCAAGGGCAAAGAAGCAGGTATTCCCGTATTCTCAAGCTTCGCTAACTGGGCATACGGCAAGATCGTGGTAAAGGCGCAGCCCGTATATCAGCAGCCTGTATACCAGCAGCCCGTAGCTCCTCAGGCACCTGTTCAGGCAGCAGCTCCTGCTCCCCAGGCACCCGCACAGGCAGCTAACGCAGATGTATGTGCAAACTGCGGCGCACCTCTTAACGGCGGTGCATTCTGCACAAAGTGTGGCACACCTGCAGCAAAATAAACCTGAATTATAGTGATATTTATAAAAAGAAAAAGGTATTGACAAAAAGGAGTACGCATTACCCCTTGGCAGAGAGGATGACCCGGGAAACCGGCTGCAAGGTCATCTGAAGGAAGGAATGTGGAAGGTAGTTTTGGAACCGGAAGACAGAACCGGCCGCCGCATCGGAAGGTGTGGAAGCCACAGTAAGTTTTCACGATTTGTCCCCGTTACCGGACAAGACTTTACAAGAAGTCACAGAGGTCTTATCCGCAAGGATACGGCAGACAAAGGTGGTACCGCGATATTCGCCCTTTGCTTACAGAAGTAGGCAGAGGGCGTTTTTATTTGCAAAAAATAAAAATATAAAATAGAAAGAAAGGCATGAAACAGTATGAGCAAAGAATTGGCAAAGACCTATGACCCGAAGGGCATAGAAGACAGACTGTACCAGAAGTGGCTGGATAAAAAATATTTCCATGCAGAAGTAGACCACAGCAAAACCCCGTTTACCATTGTAATTCCGCCCCCAAATATTACGGGACAGCTTCACATGGGACATGCACTGGACAACACCATGCAGGATATTCTCATCCGTTTTAAGAGAATGCAGGGATACAATGCCCTCTGGCAGCCCGGCACGGACCATGCGTCCATCGCAACGGAAGTAAAGATTATCGAAAAGTTAAAAGAACAGGGCATTGACAAGCATGACCTGGGCAGAGAAAAGTTCTTGGAGAGAGCCTGGGACTGGAAAAAAGAATACGGCGGCAGAATTATTTCCCAGCTTAAGAAATTAGGTTCTTCCTGCGACTGGGACAGAGAACGTTTCACCATGGACGAAGGCTGCAACAAAGCCGTTACGGAAGTTTTCTGTAAGATGCATGAAAAAGGCTGGATTTACAAAGGCTCCCGTATCATCAACTGGTGTCCCGTATGTAACACCTCCATTTCCGATGCGGAAGTAGAATACGAAGAACAGGACGGCCATTTCTGGCATATCAAATATCCTCTCATTGAGGAAGACGGCAGCGTAAGTACAAAGGAATTTCTGGAATTTGCAACCACCCGTCCCGAGACCATGTTAGGCGATACGGCGGTAGCGGTTAATCCCGATGACGACAGATACAAGTCCATCATCGGCAGAAAGGTGCTTCTTCCTATTGTAAACCGTGAAATTCCCATCGTGGCTGACAGCTACGTTGACATGGAATTCGGAACCGGCGTAGTAAAGATTACCCCGGCGCACGACCCTAACGACTTTGAAGTAGGAAAGCGTCACAACCTGCCGGTGATCAACATTATGAATGACGATGCCACCATCAACAAAAACGGCGGCAAGTTCGAAGGCATGGACCGTTATGAGGCAAGAAAAGCCATCGTGGAAGAACTGGACAAGATGGGACTTCTGGTCCGTATCGAGGATTACTCCCACAACGTAGGTACCCACGACAGATGTAAGACCACCATTGAGCCTCTGGTAAAAGAGCAGTGGTTTGTCAAGATGGATGAGCTTATTAAGCCCGCAGTAGAAGCGGTAAAGAACGGCGACATCAAGCTTATCCCGAAGCGTATGGAAAAGACCTACTTTAACTGGACGGACAATATCCGCGACTGGTGTATCAGCCGTCAGCTCTGGTGGGGACACAGAATTCCCGCTTATTACTGCGACGAATGCGGTGAGGTAGTGGTAGCAAAGAAGATGCCCGAGGTCTGCCCGAAGTGCGGCTGCACCCATTTCACCCAGGACCCGGATACCCTGGATACCTGGTTCTCCTCCGCGTTGTGGCCCTTCTCTACCTTAGGCTGGCCGGAACAGACAGAAGATTTGAAGTATTTCTATCCCACGGACGTACTGGTAACCGGATATGATATCATTTTCTTCTGGGTTATCCGTATGATTTTCTCCGGCTACGAGCAGATGGGTGAAAGACCGTTCAAGACCGTATTGTTCCACGGACTTGTCAGGGACAGTCAGGGCAGAAAGATGTCCAAGTCCTTAGGAAACGGTATCGACCCGCTGGAAATCATCGACCAGTACGGCGCAGATGCGCTCCGTCTGACCCTGATTACCGGCAATGCGCCCGGCAACGATATGCGTTTCTACTATGAAAAGGTAGAAGCAAACCGCAACTTTGCCAACAAAGTATGGAATGCTTCCCGATTTATTATGATGAATATGGAAGGCAAGGAAATTACCGTACCGGCAGCTTCCGAATTAGAGCCCGTTGACAAGTGGATTTTGTCCAAGTGCAACACACTGGTAAAAGACGTAACCGAAAACATGGAAAATTATGACCTGGGTATTGCCGTTCAGAAGGTTTATGATTTCATCTGGGATGAATTCTGCGACTGGTACATTGAAATGGTAAAACCGAGACTGTATAATTCCGACGATGCCAAGAGCCAGAACGCAGCCCTTTACACCTTAAAGAGCGTGCTCATTGACGCACTGAAGCTTCTGCATCCGTATATGCCGTTCATCACCGAGGAAATCTTCTGCACCCTGCAGTCCGAAGAAGAGTCCATTATGATTTCCAGATGGCCGGAATACAGCGAAGACAAGAATTATCCGAAGGAAGAAAAGGATATCGAAATCATCAAGGAAGCAGTCAGAGGCATCCGTAACATCCGTACCGAAATGAATGTGGCTCCTTCCAAGAAAGCAACGGTATATGTTGTCAGCGAAGACGAAGGCATCCGCCGCACATTTGAAGAAGGAAAGCTGTTCTTTGCCACCCTGTCCTATGCATCCGAGGTACTGGTACAGAAGGACAAGACCGGCATTGCGGACGATGCGGTTTCCGTTATGATTGCGGGCGCGGCTCTTTACATTCCGTTTGCGGAACTGGTGGATATTCAGGCGGAAATCGAGCGTCTGGAAAAAGAAGAGAAGCGACTTGCCGGCGAAATTGCCCGTTGCGAAGGCATGTTAAAGAATGAAAAATTCATTTCCAAGGCGCCGGAAGCAAAGGTAGCCGAGGAAAAAGAAAAGCTTGCCAAGTACACGAACCTGGCAGAACAGGTAAAGGCAAGACTGGCACAGCTTAAGGCAATGTAAGAAAAAGGGCAGAGGCAATGCCGGAAACGGCAGCGCGTCTGACCGGAGGAGTATCCATGGAAAAGAGAAGCATAGAAACCTATGACGAAGCAGTGGAATATCTCTTGAATATACCGAAATTCAGCAAAAAGAACACCCTGGCGGATACCGGGGTGTTCTTGCGGTGTCTGGGAAATCCGGAAAAGGGCAGGAACGTCATCCATGTGGCGGGTACCAACGGTAAGGGCAGTGTCTGCACCTATATGGATGCGGTGCTCACCGGAATGGGACACCGGGTCTGCCGTTTTATTTCCCCCCATCTGGTGGATATCCGGGAACGGTTTCTCATAGAAGGGAAAATGGTGGAAAAAGAAGATTTTCTGTGTGCATTTCTTAAAGTTTACGAAAAACTGCCCGGCGACATGTATGCGGAAGCAGGGTATCATCCCTCCTTTTTTGAATATCTGTTTTTTATGGCAATGGTCCTGTTTTCACAGACGGACTGTGACTACTGGATTTTGGAAACGGGGCTGGGAGGCAGGCTGGATGCCACCAATGCCGTGACGAAGAAAAGCCTTACGGTCATTACCCACATGGGGCTGGACCACACGGAATATCTGGGGGATACCATAGAAAAAATTGCCGGGGAAAAGGCGGGCATTTTTAAGAAAGACGTACCCGCAGTGTGCTGGGAAACTTCCCCGTCTGTAAGGGAAGTTCTGACAAAGTGTGCGGAAAATGTGCAAAATCCGGCATTTTTTGTGTCGAAATACGACTATGAGTTCTTGAAGAAAGACAATAAAAGCATTGATTTTTCTTTTCATTCCCTTTATTATAATAGTGTTAGGCTTTGTGTCCATACAGAAGCTGCGTACCAGATGGAAAATGTCACATTAGCGCTGCGGGCGCTGGAGGTTCTGCTCGGAAAAGAGCTAACACCGGAAGCCATGCAAAAAGGAGTGGCGAAAGCTGTCTGGGAAGGCCGCATGGAGGAAGTGCTTCCCGGTATTTTCGCAGACGGCGCACACAATCAGGACGGCATCCGGGCTTTTCTGGAGTCGGTTGCAGGGGACGGAGCGGTACAGAGATATTTGTTTTTCGGGGTAGTGAAGGACAAGGACTACACGGAAATGGTGAAAGAGCTTACGGAAAGCCGCCTGTTTACGGAGATATCCGTGGTACAGATACAGAGTGGCAGAGCCCTTTCCGCACAGAGCATAGCAGAAACCTTTAGAACGTATACAGAGAGAAACATTGGGGAATACCATTCCGTAGAGAAAGCGTTAGAGGCGGCAAAAAAACTTACGGGAGAACACACCCGGGTTTATTTTGCAGGTTCCCTTTACCTTGTGGGAGAGATAAAAGCGTTGTTGTAAGAAAGGCATGGTTTACTATGATTAACTTTGAAGAGGAACTGAAAAAGTTTCATCCCAGCCTTGAAGTAGAAGATGCAGAAGAGGCGATTTACAATCAGGACATCACCGACATGGCGGATATTCTGGTGAAAATGTTGCAGGAAACCAAGACAGAAGAAAAGTAAAAGAGGAAGGTAGCATGAGGTGTTATAACTGTGGCTGCCGTTTGTCCGAACAGGATTTCTGCACGAATTGCGGTGCGGATGTCACGCTGTACAAAAAGATTATGCGCGTTTCCAATATGTATTATAACGAAGGATTGGAAAAGGCCGGAGTCAGGGATCTGACCGGTGCGGTGACAAGCTTACGGCAGAGTTTAAAATTCAATAAAAATAACGTAGAAGCCCGGAATCTTCTGGGACTGGTCTATTTTGAAATGGGCGAAGTGGTGGCGGCGTTAAGCGAATGGGTCATCAGCAAAAACTTACGTCCCCAGAAAAATATAGCAGATACTTACATTGAGATGGTGCAGAGCAATGCATCCCGCCTGGAAACCATCAATCAGACCATAAAAAAATACAACCAGGCGCTTGCCTATTGTATGCAGGACAGCAAGGATTTAGCACGTATCCAGTTAAAAAAGGTGCTTTCCCTAAATCCTAAATTCGTAAGAGCGCATCAGCTTTTAGCGCTGCTTTACATTGATATGGAGCAGTGGGACAAGGCGAAGAGGGAGCTGGAAAAATGCCTGAAAATCGATGCCGGCAGCACACAGACACTTCGTTATTTAAAAGAAGTGGAAGGCATGCTGCAGCCGGATGAAAACAGCAAATCGCCCATAAAGCGCAAGAATGATGAGGCAGTGCGTTACCAGAGCGACAACGAAATCATCATCCAGCCCTTGAATGTAAGAGAGCAGAAAAGCGCCGGCTGGCACACCTTTTTATATGTAGCCATCGGTCTGGTGCTGGGCGTGGCGACCATGTATTTCCTTATCCTGCCGTCTTCCGTGGCAGCGGAACGGGAAAAGGCACAGGAACAGGTGCGGAGCATCGGGGAGCAGCTGGATACCAAGACCTCCACGATTACTACCATGCAGCAGCAGATTGACAGCCTGACCGAGGAAAACACCAAGCTCCGTACGGACTTGGAGGAGTATGTGGGCACGGACGGTACCTTAAAGACCGTGGATGAGCTGCTCCTTGGTGCGGTGGAATACCTGACAACACAGGATGCCATGGCAACCGCTTCCCATATTGAAAATGTACAGGAGGGCGTCAACTTAGAGGATACCTCCGATGCGTTTAAGGCATTGTATCAGGCGCTGATAGATAAAATCGGCCCGGAAGTAGCACTGAATTACTACAATACGGGCAGTGATTTCTATGATGACAAGGATTACAAGCAGGCGATTGACAATCTGACCAAAGCGGTAGAATATGACCCCACCAATGGTGATGCCATGAATGTACTCGGCAATGCCTACAGACAGGACGGTCAGAAAGAGAATGCCATTGCATGCTATCAGAAGGTAATTGAGCTTCTGCCCGGTACAGGCAGAGCCACAAGAGCCCAGAAATATATCGACGAACTGAGCGCGGAATAAGCGGAAATTTCGTTACGCGTGCAGCACAAAACACAGAAGAATATGACTTACGAAAGAGAACTTATAGGATACGCTATAGGTTCTCTTTTTATATTTAAAATAAGGAAAGGAGCAAAGTATTTATGGAGGATTTTAAGGTCATTGATGATTATCTGTGTGTGAAGCTGCCGGAAGAAATTGACCATCACAAATCGGCTTACATCAGCGAAAATGCGGACAGGCTGATTCTGACGGAACAGGTGAGCAACGTGGTATTTGATTTTGAGGATACCCGTTTCATGGATTCGTCGGGAATCGGCATTATTATGGGAAGATACCGGAAAATTTCCTGCTTCGGCGGGAAGGTTTTTGCCATCCATGCCGACAGACAGATTAAAAGAATACTTACCATGTCGGGACTGACACGCATCATAGAGATTATGGAGTAAAAGGAGAAAAAAGATGATTGAAATCAAACCGCAGGAAGTTTGCGAAAAGGCAGGAAAAGGATTTATGAAAAATGAAATGTCCATGGAATTTGATGCCATATCCAACAATGAAAGCTTTGCCAGAGTGGCGGTGGCAGCCTTTGTCACGCACTTAAATCCTACCCTGGAGGAACTGTCCGATATCAAGACCGCAGTATCCGAGGCGGTAACCAATGCCATTATCCACGGCTATGAAAATGTATACGGCTACGGCAGACACGGCGAAGTACGGCCGGTGTGCTGCAAAATCCGGGACGGCAAGGTGTATCTGCGCTGCCGGATTGAAAACGGCGTTTTGTACATAGAAGTGGAGGACAAGGGCGTCGGCATGGAAAATGTGGACAAGGCCATGGAATCCATGTACACCTCCAAGCCGGAATTAGAGCGTTCCGGCATGGGCTTTTCTTTCATGGAAGCCTTCATGGACGAGCTGGAGGTGGAAAGTACCCCGCTTGTGGGCACCATCGTGCGCATGAAGAAAAAACTAAAATGTGGGGACTGGGTCAAAATGCCCGAGGGAGAATGAGAGAAAGGAAACTGTGCAGAATGGGATGCAGAGCAAAATGGATTGTGGGGGAGCGGGAATGAAATCATGGAGGAACTGTCCGTATTAATAGAAAAATCACAGGCAGGGGATAAAGAGACAAGAAGTATACTGATAGAAAATAACCTGGGGCTGGTGCATCACATCGTCAAACGGTTTGCCGGAAGAGGGTATGAAACGGAGGATTTGTTCCAGATAGGCGTCATCGGACTCATGAAAGCCATTGACAAATTTGATCTGACCTACGATGTGAAATTTTCCACCTATGCCGTCCCCATGATATTAGGGGAAATAAAACGCTTTCTTCGGGATGACGGTATGATAAAGGTGAGCCGCACCATTAAGGAAAACGGACTGAAGGTGCGTGTCGTTTCGGAAAATCTGATAAAGAAATTAGGCAGGGAGCCGCGCATTTCGGAGATTGCGGAAGAATCGGGGCTTTCGGAGGAAGAAATTACCGTTGCGCTGGAGGCGGGAGCCGAGGTGGAGTCCATTTACAAATCCGTCTACCAGAACGACGGAAGCGAAGTCTATTTAGTGGATAAGGTAGCAGGCAAAAACGGACAGAGCGCCACGGCATTTGTTGGCGGCGCCGGAAACGTAGCAGACACCGAAAAAGAAGCGCTGCTCAACCATCTGATGCTGAAACAGGTGCTGGAAGCACTGGATGAAAAAGAAAAAAAACTCATTGAAATGCGTTACTTTCAGGACAAAACCCAGTCGGAGGTGGCGGCGTGCATGGGCATCAGCCAGGTGCAGGTGAGCCGCCTGGAGAAGAAAATCCTGTTTAAGATGCGGGGCTTTCTTAATTTTCTGTGAATCCGCATTCTTTTCACTTCACAGGAAAACGGAAGTGAGATATACTATAGAAAAACGAACCGTGGGAGGCTACATGAAACGAAAGAAAAAAGAATTGCTTTTTTATGTGATAACCATAGCGAGCTGCCTGATTGCCATGACAATCGTGGTCATTGCGGCGCTGCTTATTTACGATAAAATTATAGAGGACAAAGCGGTGGAAAAAGAACAGGAGCTGGCACAGCAGGTAGCGGCGGACCCGGAAGTGATAAGCTACAGCCAGGAGGAAGTGGATATGATGCTGGCGGATGCCATTGCCACCACGGAAAGCTCCACGAGGCAGCAGGTTTCTTCCGAAATCCTTGACAGTCTGCAGGCATCGCTGGAGAGCGGCACTACCATGGTGGAGTCCCTGCGTCCGATTTATAAGGAAAAAATCGTAGTGGTCAGCAATAAAGAATACCACTTTGTACCCATTGACAGGAGCTTAAAGCAGAGTACGCTTGTGCAGGAAAACCTGCAGGTACTGGAAAACGGCGAGCTGCAGTATGTGGAAAACGGAGAAGTGGTTTCCCACAAAGGCATTGACGTTTCCCGCTATCAGGGCACCATTGACTGGAAGAAGGTGGCGGACTCCGGCGTGGAATTTGCCTTTGTAAGAGTCGGCGTCAGAGGTTACGGCACAGAAGGAAAGCTTACCCTCGATGAAAAGTACAAGGCGAATATCGAAGGCGCTTCCAAAGCGGGCATCAAGGTGGGCGTTTACTTTTTCTCCCAGGCCATAACGGAAGAGGAAGCCAAAGAGGAAGCGGATCTTGTGATAGATGCCATTGACGGTCTGAATGTGACTTATCCCATCGTTTATGATGTGGAAAAAACCGGGGCAAAAGAAGGACGTATGAACCAGCTTACGGTGGAAGAACGCACCAAAATGGCGCATGTCTTTATCGACCGCATCAAGGAAGCCGGCTATACGCCCATGATATATGCCAACATGGAAATGTGGAGCCTCCTCATTAACATGTCGGAGTTTGAAGATGTGGATAAATGGTATGCTTACTATTCGCCCGTTGTCTATTTCCCTTACGAATATGCCATCTGGCAGTATTCCGATACAGGTACCGTTCCCGGTATCACCGGCGAGGTAGATCTGAATATCAGTTTTAAGGAATGGTAAGGAGTTAAAACCCTTCCCTACGGCGCAGGAGACGCAGTTCCCTGCGCTTTTTTGCGCTTTCCCATTCCATCTGCTCGGCAGGGTCATCCGGGTCTAAAATAAGAGGCGGTACTTCGGTGGGATGGCCGTCCTCCCCCATGGAAACCATGACAAAATAAGCCCGGTTGATGGGATGCCGGCTGCCGTCCGGCTCTTCTTTATAAGTATCTACACGCACCTCCATGGAAGTGCGGCCCACATAGGTAACCCGTCCGATCAGTACCAGCACATCATTCAAAAATGCACCTGCTTTGAACTGCAGATTGTCAATGGCGGCAGTGGTCGCATTGTGTCCGCAGTGTCTGCGGGCAGTGGCGCCCGCCACTTCATCCACCCATTTCAAAAGCTGGCCGCCGAACAGGCGGCCGAATCCGTTAATATCAGGATATATTACAACACGAATCTGTTCGGTGACAGAATCCGCTACTTTCTTTCCTTCCATTTCATTCACCATACCTTTCTTTCAAAATCTGCCCATACTCCGAACACGAAATACACGCAAATACATAAAAATATTTTAGTACAGCGGAAGGAAATTTGCAAGGCAGGGAGGAAAATAACAAAGAACTACCGGGATTCGGAATCGAGCAGACCCAGCGCATAGGAAAGCAGTTTGGCGCGGTTTTTGTCACCTAATTTACGATAATAAAGAAGTAAAAGATTTTTCTGCTCTTCATCGGCAAGGGAAGAACCGGCGGATATGGCAATTTGCGGAACATCGGAAATCCCCATAATGTAATCCATGCTGACACCGAAAAGCTGCGACATTTTCATAAGAGCGGTGACACTGGGGAGATGCTTGCTGTGCTCATAGGCGCTGATGGTTTCCTGTGTGACCTCCAGTTCAATAGAGAGCTGGAGCTGAGAAAGGTTTTTTTTCTGACGAAGCTCACGAATTCTGTTCTGGGGCATGAAAAACCTCCTTCCCGGATAAATGCAGAAAACAAAATACAAGTTATACCAATATTATACCGAACATTTTAGATAAAAATACAAGATAAAGCCCTGTTACATACAAGTTAAAACTGTAAATAATTAAGAAAATATAAAAATAAACGTAAAAACAAGTTGCACGAAAAAAGAATACAAGTTATACTGAAAAGGTGCTGAAAACATATAAATATAAACATGGTTTTCAATGATGATATGATTTAAAAAGCCAAGGGATGTTGATAATTCTTCGGTATTGCATTTTAATGCAAAATAGGTTATATTTATGATGTTGTTTTCTAATGCAACAACATATGATTTCTCTGTGCTAAAAGGGTGATTCGTGCCGGGAAGGGATGACGGCAGGCTGGGGAGCGCCATAAGGCGTTTAAGTAAAAAGGGCTACACAGGAGGAAATATCATGCAGGTTGCGATTTGTGATGACGAAAGGATTTTTATAGAGCAGCTACATGAAATGGTAGAAAAAACAGGGCGCACTGAGAAATGCGATTTATATGACAATCCGGACAGTATCCGGGCAGCACTCAGAAAGGGTGTCTTTTACGATATCGTTTTTATGGATATCGACTGGAAAAGAGAAGAAGAAAACGGAATACAGTACGCGGCGGAAATTAACAGACTGTATCCCGAAACAAATATTATTTTTACAACTTCCTACAACGAACGTTTTTCGCAGGAAATATTCTGGGAAACGGTAAATTTATGCGGTTATCTGGTGAAGCCTGTACAGGAAAGAAATCTTGTGATGCTTTTTGACAAATTAGACAGAATGAAGCGGAGACAGCAGGAAGAAAAAGAGAAGAGCATTATCATACCGTATAAAGCAGGCTCGGAGGTATATACCTACCGGGAGATTCTGTACCTGGAAAGCAAGGCACATCAGGTAATTATCCATACGAAGGATAAGGATATTGTTGTATATGAAAAATTAAATGCATACGAGGAGCAGCTCAAAGACGGCTTTGTGAGAGTGCATCAGAGCTATCTGGTAAATATGCAGTACATAAAGAGAATTGACCGGAAAGAACTTCTTTTGCAGAACGATGTGTGCCTTCCGGTGAGTAAGTCCAAGTTCCTCTCTGCAAGAGACCGGTATTTTGCATTTATCCGGTCACAGATTTAAGCAGGCACAGGGGAGGGTGCCACATAGGGGGAGCAGAGTTATGAGGGAGTGGAAGAATGTTTTATCTGATTATGAATTATATTGTATGGATAATTTGTATTTTTGAGGACTGTGCCGCCTGCGGACTGGCATTTGAACCCAAAAAAGAAGGCAGAAGCCCCTGGTGGTATATTTTTCCTATGATGGCGGCAGACCTGCCGGTTGCACTCATTAAAATTACAAACAACAACAATGCGGTGATTCGCAACAGCTGTATTATCGGCATGGCGGCAATCACCCTTCTTTTTATGCATATCTTTTTTCAAGGCTATTTCTGGCAGAAGGTACTTTTCCGCTTTGGCAACATCATCATGATGACATTGGGAGAAGTGGTTGCGGCAGTGCTGCTGGTCAACAAAGTGGGTGTGGATATCAATACGATTACCTTTTATGATGCAAAAATGCTGTATCTGAATATGGCGGAGACACTTATGTGCACCCTCTGCTACGCTTTGAGCCTTATGCTCTGGCGGATTTTTATGTCCAAAAGGAACAAAAACGTATCCCGGTTTCTGGTATTCTGTATTTTTCCTATCAGCCAGACCGTACTGCTGATGTCCATGGATTCCAATGTGTATTACGAAAAGGGCGGCAATCTCATTCAGGTGGCAATCGGCGTAATCTTAAGCATCGCAGCGGATATCCTGCTTCTGTATACTCTGGTGCACCAGCAGAAAATGCAGGGAATGTCCGAACAGATTGATGAACTGACCAAGGCATGGGAAACGGAGCGGAACCATTACCGGGAGATCGAAGACAGACGGGAAAACCTCGCCAAGATCCGTCATGACATGAATGAACACCTGAACATTATCAAAGAACTCATGAAACGGGGAGAATACACCAAGGTAACGGATAGGACATAATATAGATCAGGTGACAGATAGAACATTGCTTCCGAGAGATGTTGCAAAATTGTCGGTTCAAATGCCTTTAGTCCATGATTATGAAAGCGAATGGGCAGATGTTGTTGCTGCGAACAAGGCAATTCTGGAACTAAATCATCATGGTAAAGGACCAGTGCATATAAATCTTGAAACAAATTATAGCAAAATTTATTCTACGCAGCCCTTACCTGAAATTCGATCCATTAAACGATATTGTAGTAGTGATAAATTGCCATCTCTTGGCAATTATTCAAAAATTGCAATTATGGTGGGCGCACACACAAAGTGGTCAAAAGAATTAACTCGAGCAGTTGATGCTTTTTGCGAAACACATAATGCAATTGCGTTATGTGATCATTGCAGCAACTACAATGGAAAGTATAGAGTTCTTGCTAATATTTTGACGCAACAATATTATTCCAATTCGGTGATAAAAACGGCAGATTTTGTGATTCATATTGGGGAGATATCCGCTTCAAATTATAATATTAATATGAATTCTGTATCTCAGATCGCAGAGAAGCAGGAATCTATCGTTTCCCTGACTGCTGAGATCGCATCCATCACTGCAAACATTGACACTTTGAAAGCTGACCTGAAAGAGAAGAAGTCTGCTTTAAGGAAGGTCGAAAAAGAAGTGACAACGCTGGAAGCGAAGAAGGCAAAGGTGGATGATAGAGCCGCTGAAGAAGCAAAGAAGGCTGAAGCCGAGAGTGTGGTTAAGAGATTGTTAGCCAGCAGGATGAGTGCGGATGAGATCCTCGAAAAATTGAAATAACCAAGAACCCAAGAAAAAATGCCGTGTGTGGAACACAGGCTCCCCGGAGCTGAGGCGCACACGGTATTTTTTGAGGGTCATTATATAGTTTATAACGGAAATAAAATAAGGACAAAAAATAAATGGAGCGTGACACAAAATGGACTCATCTAAAATACACCACATCGCAATTATCGTATCTGACTACGAAGCAGCTAAGGATTTTTATGTGAACAAGTTGGGATTCCCTGTCATTAGGGAAAACTACCGACCGGAGCGTAGGGACTGGAAGTTGGATCTGCGTGTCAATGAATACACAGAGTTGGAAATGTTCGCTGAAGAAAATCCACCGAAGCGTGTGAAACGCCCGGAAACCTGTGGGTTACGTCATCTTGCGTTCTGAGTGGAGAGCGTGGAACATACGGTGAAAGAGCTGGCGGAGATAGGAATTGAATGTGAGCCGATCCGTGTGGATGATTATACCGGCAAGAAAATGACTTTCTTCCATGATCCGGATGGATTGCCGTTGGAGCTGCATGAGTAAAATGAAGAAAACAAGAAAACCCGGCGGTGGCCGGAAGAAGCTGAAGCTGGAGTACGATGCCGGGAAAAATCTGAAAGAGCAGATGGATGCGGCTGTGGCGCTTTATGATTCTGAGATGTCCATGCAGGCCATCGGCGATGCTCTGAACCTAAACCCTATCAAAGTAAGGAAGCTCCTCATCACGGCTGGTGTGTATGAATCAGATGTGGCGGAAAAAGTAAAAAATACTTTTGAAGAATACCGAGAAACACAAGACTATAAAACCGTATTGCTATCAACCGCAGCAGCTCTTGCTCTATCCCAAGCCTCCGTTACTTCGTACCTACCATATCAGAAAGGCGTGTACTTCCCCAGTACAGAGAAAGATAAGATTAGTGTCGGAGCAGAGCGGCAGCGGAGATACAGAGCAATGAAGCGGTGGAGGGCTGATCCGACAGAAGAAAACTTCTGGGATGTGGTTCTGGTCTATGCTGGAGTGAAATTCAAAACCTACTCTGGGTTGCCATTCTCTTACGAAATTAAAAAAGGCAGGAATGGCGAGTGCACGAAGGAACTGTGGATTGACAGACGGGAGAAGAGCAAAAGTCTGGCGTGGAGTTCTATAGTTTTGGCACTGGGAAATATAAAAGAAGAAGTAGTTGACCGTCCAAAAGCTTTGGGCGATATCCGGGGCATGACTTACATTTATGGGATGTTCTATCGCTTTGGCCTGATCGATGTGCCGGATGATGCGAAGGAGAAGATGGGTCATCCCCAAAACCGCAAAAAATAGGTTGCTATGTGCAAAAGTCTACGGTAATATGTGCCGTAACTGAGGATGTGAATCTCAGTTGGGAGTGATGGTAACATTATAGAAAAATTGAAGGAAATACTGGAGGAGTATTTGAAGAAAACAGAGCCGGAGTATTATCCGCCTGTAGAAAATCTGCTGGATTTGATCTACGAGCATTACACGGAGAAGAACCCAGTAGAGAAAAACACAGTTGCCGGAAAAGTAGCAAAGGCCAAGGAAAAGGAACTGGAAGAGTGGCTGCGTGGGATAGATGGTATGGATAGGTTGGTAGATGACTATGTCGGAGATAAGATTCCGCTCTGGGAGATGATCATGGACCGGCAGGGAACGGTGTGCTGTGCATGGGAGAAGACTGCTTTTGAGGAAGGCCTGAAAGTCGGGATACGGCTGATGATGGAAGTTTATGGTGACTGATATATAGTTTGTGACGAAAATAAAGCGAACTCCTGAAGTTCAAAAAAGTCCTCGCTGTGTGTGCTACGCAGTGGGCGCTGGTCAGTTATTATCTTCAGCTCGTATTCTGAGAAATTCCTCTATTTCATTGTTACTCGCCAAGCGTACTGCTGACTTCTCTTTATATATTTGTGCTCCGCAGTCGGGGCAGCGGTTAGGCAGCTTCTCAGCAGAGAAGCAGTAGCGGCAGGTGTCGCAAAAATAGTAATTCAAGTCATATTCACCCCAATCTCTGATATATCCTCAAATGCAATAATGGTCGGCAGTTCTTTGCCGGTATCATTTATAAATCCTGTGTAAATTCGCAGTTCTTTGTTTATCGCATCCACAGCATCCAGTACCCCGGCTATATCTTCATAGTAGCCGTCCGTGAAATATTTTATTGTGATCTCTTGTCCCTTCCGAAGCTGGCTGATCTTTTGGTTCAGAGCTTCCTTACCTTCTTCAGACAGTTCGATTCTATTTCCTTTGAGGAGATTCCTGCCCACAGAAGCAATGAGATGAATGTTCTGAATGCACCCAAAAAGGTCGTGGATCCTGTCTGCTTCCAGCTCGAAGCGGTGGCTGAACTGTACGCCATCGGCAAGGCTGGAGCAGAACTTTCCAAATGAATCCTCGGTGTATGCCGAGGAGGGCACTGCCGCCCACGCTCATGGTGAGTATAAGCTCCGCAAGTACCTGCATGAGCGGGTGCAGCATCCGACTTCAGAGTACGAGAACGAAGAGATGGAAGCAAACATCGATATCTATGCAGAGTTCATCATTTCCACGATGGAGCGTATCAAAGAAACTTGCCCGCATTGTTTCTGAATTTGGAAAACATTGTACTGAATAAAATAAAAGTTTCCGAAACGGGAAAATAATTTGATATTTGCGTATAATATGCTATACTGAGAAAAAGGAGGAATGCAGATATGGTTGAACGAAAAGAATATCTTGACCAGCTTTGGGCATGGAAAGACGAGCAGCAGATCAAAGTCGTGACCGGAATCCGTCGCTGTGGAAAATCTGTACTTCTGGAACAGTATCAGCAGAGACTCTTAGCGAATGGAGTCACACCGGAACAGATTGTCTCTATCAATTTTGAAAATCTGGATTACGAACCTTTAAAAGATTATATGAAGCTGTACAACTACCTCAAAGAACGTCTGTGTGCTGATAAGATGACGTACATCTTTTTGGATGAGGTTCAGGAAGTTCCATCATTCGAGAAAGTGGTTGACAGTCTTTATATCAGAGACCATGTGGATGTTTATATCACAGGCTCCAATGCATATATGCTGTCAAGTGAGCTTGCAACGCTTTTGTCAGGGAGGTACACAGAGATCAAGATGCTGCCGCTTTCTTTCCGTGAGTATATGGCGGTGACAGGTATGGCAAAAGAGGAAGCCTTTGCGGAGTTTATGAAAATTGGTGGAATTCCGTATGTGTCAGTAATGAACCGCACGGATGAAAAAATAGATCAGTATTTAGAGGGAATCTACAATACCGTTATTGTAAAAGATATTGAGCAGCGTCAGGCAAGAAGGGAAAAAGAGGGCGGAAAACGAAAAATTACAGACATTGCGTTACTAAAGACAATTGCCAGGTATCTGGCAAGCGTTATTGGCAGCCCGGTGTCAATGAAAAGTATAACCGACTATCTGACCTCAGCGGGCAGAAAAGTATCCCAAAACACAGTCAGCGATTATGTTGAAGCCCTGACAGAGTCCTTCATTTTTTATTCTGTGGAGCGGTTTGACATTGTGGGAAAGCAGCTCTTAAAGGTCAACAATAAGTTTTACATGGTAGATATGGGAATCAGAAACCACATTCTTCCGAGAAAGCGATATGATCTTGGATTTACCATTGAGAACATTGTGTATCTTGAACTTTCACGAAGGGGCGGCAAAGTAAATATCGGTAAATATGGTTCTACTGAGGTTGACTTTGTGACACAGAAGGAAGGCGTGCTTACCTATTATCAGGTAACTGCTGATATGACGGCGGAAGAAACCTTTGAGAGAGAGATGAGACCGTTGCGGAGCATTCAGGATAATTATGAAAAGATTGTCCTGACATTGGATCGATTTTCACTCGGAAATTACGATGGTATAAAAGTTGTGAATGTCATCGACTGGCTTTTGGGATGAGGAATCTGCATATGAGTGATGTGGAAATTAGCCCAAAAATCTTGCAAAAGGTGTGACCGTGGAGTAACGCAAAATAAAATATTTGATTTGTCTATTGTAAATTGACTGCTTGTATGGTATTCTAAATACAAGCAGTCGTTTCTTTGTATATAAATCTATTAAATTCTATTTATTCTTTAATTTCAAACTTCGCTGCTTAAATCACAAAACAATTGAATAGCAGGGAGGTTGAGATAGAGAAAACATGTTGAACAGATGCGGATTTTTATTATGAATAAATGCGCATACATGTTTGACAGTTTCTTCATACGGTCTCCCTGAAAGGAGGAACGTATGACAAGAAAGACACAAAGCATGCAGAGGCGGAAGCTGTTTACGGAAGAAGAGCAGAGGCAGGATGATATGTCTATAGCATCTCCGAACATTGATTTTGCCCACATCGGGATCACCGATGACCGGATGTTTGGCACGGTATTCCAAAACGAAGAAGAATGCAGGGAACTGCTGCAGCGGATACTGGGTATCCACATCAAAGAGATTCATGTGATAGCACAGATGCCGATAGAGGGAAGCTTTTTTGGGAAAGGCTCCCGCTTAGATATTTATGCCAAAGACGAGGACGGCAATGTTTACGATATTGAAATGCAGACCATTATGCAGAAAGTACTGCCGTTACGGAGCCGCTATTATCACAGTGAGATGGACAGTTACCAGATAAAGAAGGGCCAGCCGTATGACAAACTGAAGAAATCCATTGTGATTTTCATCTGCACATTTGATTTTTTGGGGGATGATCGCAGTGTTTACACCTTTGAAAATATCTGCCTGGAAAATGCAGAAATAAAACTGGAGGATAAGTGCAGCACGATTTTTGTAAACATAGGAGGAAAGCGTGATGGGCTTTCGGAAGACTTAACAAAACTGCTCGATTATTTTAAGACGGGAACCCCGATGGATGCCTACACGCAGGGCTTACAGGAAGAGGTGGAGGAAGCCCGCTATGACGACGAATGGAGGACGAACTATATGACATTCGAAATGATGATGGAGGAAAGAGAGGCCATTGGACGCGAGGAAGGCCGGGTGGAGGGACGTGCGGAAGGTGAAGCCATCGGAGAACTCAAAAGTATAATTTCTCTTGTCATCAGAAAGATGCAGAGAGGCAAGTTCCTGGAAGAAACTGCAGATGAGCTGGAAGAAGATGTTGCGGTAATAGCTCCCATCTACGAAGCAGTAAAGGAAGCTGCCCCGGAGTATGATGTGGAGGAGATTTACCGGAAAGTCCGGAGCAAAGAGGGGCAGATGATACCGAAAGAGAGACAGCTATGAACAACACGTATTCTTTATTCTTACGTCAGTCCTATCTGGATGCGTGGGAAGACTATAAACGAACCATGAACCGTACGGACTTTCCCGTATGGGACTATGTGATTCTGACAGCATCCAATGAAGCACAGGCGGAAAGCTACCGCAGACAGATTGCACTTCGCGTGAGCAAAGGGCTTTTAACGGACAGGAGCCATTATGCGGTATTGCCGGACCCGGACGGTCTTCGTGTGGGCAGCGGCGGTGCGACCTTAAACGTCCTGCGGTATATCAGGCAGCAGAGCGATACGTTTGAAGGAAAACGGATTTTATGCATACATTCGGGAGGCGACAGCAAACGTGTGCCGCAGTACAGCGCGTTGGGAAAATTGTTTTCGCCTGTGCCACGGGAGCTTCCCAACGGTAAACGTTCTACACTCTTTGATGAATTTATGATTGGCATGAGCGGTGTGCCGGCAAGAATGAAGGACGGCATGCTGGTGCTGTCCGGGGATGTGCTGCTTTTGTTCAATCCGTTGCAGATTGATGCGCCGGCTTCCGGAGCGGCAGCGATTTCTTTTAAGGAGGATGTGGAAACCGGAAAAGACCATGGTGTATTTCACATGGACGCAGAAGGGAATGTAGGTGAATTTCTGCACAAGCAGACGGTAGAAACCCTACAAGATCACGGAGCGGTAAATGAGCGTGGGAAGGTGGATATTGATACCGGAGCGGTACTTTTCAGCGCGGATATGTTGCGGGATTTGTATGGGCTGGTGGATACGGATGAGAAGTTTTCCGTGTATGTGAATGAGAAAGCAAGACTTTCCTTTTACGGTGACTTTTTGTATCCTCTGGCAAGTCATGCTACTTTGGAGCAGTTTTACCGGGAAAAACCGGAGGGCAGTTTTACGCAGGAACTCCATGACTGCAGAACAGTACTCTGGCAGGTATTGCATAAATACGGTATGCGTCTGCTCCGCCTTTCTCCGGCGGCGTTCATACATTTCGGTACTACACAGGAGCTGCGGGAGCTTATGACAAAGGAAGTGGAGCAGTTTTCCTTTCTGGACTGGAAAAAATGTGTATCCGGCAGAGAGGTTTCCGGTTATGCCGTAAACAATGCGATAGTGGAAGAAACCTGCCGGATTGGAAGGAACTGCTATATAGAGGATAGTTATATCTGCGGAAAAACAGAAGTGGGCGAAGGAAGTGTGCTTTCCCATGTTACCGTTTCGGGACAGGTGATACCGGACAATGTGGTGCTGCATGGACTGAAACTGCAGGATGGCAGGTTTGTGGTGCGGATTTACGGTGTGCAGGACAATCCCAAGGAACCGATGTTTTTAGGAAAAGATATCCGCACTTTTGAAGAGGTCTTTACCAATGCAGAGCGTTCTCTCTGGACGGCGGACATATACCCCATCTGTGATACGATGGATGAAGCAGTGGCGGCAGCCCTGAATGTCTATGAAATAGCGCAGGGAAGAGGCAATAAGCAGACATGGAGGCAGGCAGAGAGGACAAGCCTTTGTACTTCTTTTAATCAGGCGGATACGGCAGCTGTTTTAGACTGGGAAAGACATCTGCGTCAGACTGTTAAAGTGGAAAAATTAGTAGAAATTATTCAAAAGGGCGGCACGGTGGAAGAAGCGGAAGCGGTTTTCAGGGATGCGGTTCTCAGTGATTATCAGCTTAATCTGTTAGAAGAAAAGGCAGCGGGTTCCACGGATGCCGTAAGAACCAGACTATATTTTTTCCTGGGAAAAATATGGCAGAAAAATAAGCAGGCACCGGTCTCCATGGCGGAAAATTATATACAGAGAGCTTTTGCGGAAATTCAGAAAACCGTACTTTCCGGTGTGGCAACCTGGCGGCAGGGAGTGCATGCGTCTGCACTTCCCGTTCCAGCAGAGAGGGAAGTAACGGTGTACCTTCCGCTTCGCGTGAATTTCGGAGGTGGCTGGAGTGATACACCGCCGTACTGTAACGAGCATGGAGGTACGGTCTTAAATGCGGCGGTTCTGTTAAATGACGAGTATCCGGTAGAGGTCTGCGTTCGGCAGCTTAAGGAGCCGAAGGTAATACTGGAAAGTGCGGATATGGGGACTTACGGAGAATTTACGGATATAGCCGCTCTGCAGGACTGCCATAATCCGTTTGATGCATTTGCCCTGCATAAAGCGGCGCTGATTGCCTGCGGTGTTATTCCGGCAGAAGGAGGCAGCTTAAACAGTATTACAGACAGGATAGGAGGATTGTATCTATCCACCCAGATGCATAATGTACCCAAGGGAAGCGGGCTTGGCACTAGCAGTATATTAGCAGGTGCCTGTGTAAAGGCTTTGTTTAAGTATTTTGGGATTCCCTGCACGGAACCGGATTTGTATAACCATGCCATGTGTATGGAGCAGATTATGTCCACCGGCGGTGGGTGGCAGGACCAGGTAGGCGGCATGACGGAAGGAATTAAATACATTACCTCAGCACCCGGAAACAGACAGATTTTGTCCGTACGCCACATTTCGGTTCCGGAGCCGGCGCTACGGGAATTGCAGGAAAGATTTGCACTTATCTATACGGGACAGCGACGGCTTGCCAGAAATCTTCTGCGTGATGTTGTGGGCAGATATCTTGGAAACAATCCCGATAGTCTGTATGCACTGGAAGAAATTCAGCGCATGGCGGCCATGATGGTATTTGAGCTGGAGAGGGGAAATATTGACGGCTTTGCGGAGCTCTTAAATAAGCATTGGGAGCTGTCCAAGATGATTGATGCAGGCAGTACCAATACCTGTATTGACCAGATTTTTGCAGCTATTGAAGATTTGCTGGACGGTAAAATGATATGCGGTGCCGGAGGCGGCGGTTTCCTGCAGGTCATTCTGAAAAAGAATGTGACAAAGGAAATGCTTAGAGAACGTCTGCATGAGACATTTGAGGATTGCGGTGTGGACGTATGGAACTGTACATTGGTTTAATTTTGCCGGAATGGGAAAAATATGGTATACTGAAACCAATAAAGTACAAGATAAACGACGTAAAGGATACCGGTATTCATGGATAATTTATTTTCCCCCTCTGCATCCGTAAAATCAGAACGAATTCTTTATACACCCACCTCATTTGCGAAGGCTTCTCTATTGCATCTGCAGGAGGTGGGTACTTTGTATGCGGTAAAGCCGCATACATCATCCAGAAGCAATCTTGCCTCTTTCCTGTGCTTTGCGGTGCGGGAAGGGGAAGGAGAGCTTGTCTATGAGGAAGAACATTTCCGACTGAAAGCCGGTGACTGTGTATTCTTAAACTGCGAAAAAGCTTACAGCCACAGCACAGGCGAACATCTCTGGGCGCTTTCCTGGTGCCATTTTTATTCCCAGCTTATGCCCGAAATATATGAAAAGTACAGGGAAAGGGGCGGCAGACCGGTATTCCGGCCGCAGAATCCCGAAAAATTTGTGAATGTGCTGCAGGAGCTTTACAATCTGGCGAAGTCAGCAGATTATATCCGGGACATGCGCATCAATGAAGAACTGAACAGGCTGCTTACCCTTTTGATGGAAGAGTCCTGGCACCCGGAAAACGGGGAAATATCCGGAAAAAAGAAAGAGATTATTGCCGTCAGGGAGTATCTGAATGAGCATTTTTCGGAAAAGATAAGCCTGGACGAGCTGGCAGCCCTTTTTTTTATCAATAAATTTTATCTGACAAAGATTTTCAAGGAAACGCAGGGAATTACCATCAGCGGTTATATTCTGGAAAAAAGGATTACCCGGGCCAAGCAGCTGTTGCGATTTTCGGACCGGACCATAGAGGAAATCGGTGGTATGGTGGGAATGCCGGAGCCGGACTATTTCAGTCGTACCTTTAAAAAGGTGGAAGGCATCAGTCCGAGAGAATATCGGAAACAATGGTAAAAACCAATATAATGCAAGTTTATAACAAAATAATGAATGTTACAGGCGATACTCCTGGTGTAAGCTATAAACATTGACAGGCAGAGTAGATTTACAAAACTTTGGAAAGGAATAGAGAGATGAAAAAAGCGCTTATTACGGGCATTACGGGACAGGACGGTTCCTATCTGGCAGAGTTTTTACTGGAAAAAGGGTATGAGGTTCACGGCATTGTCCGCCGTGCGTCCATTTCCAATACTGCACGGATTGACCATTTGCTGGAGCAGCATTCCATTACGTTGCATGACGGTGATTTATCCGACTCCTCCGGGCTTATCCGCATTATCGGGGAGCTGCAGCCGGATGAAATTTACAATCTGGCTGCACAGAGCCATGTGCAGGTTTCCTTTGACGCACCGGAGTATTCCGGGGATGTGGATGCACTGGGCGTGCTCCGCATTTTAGAGGCGGTCCGTGTCTGCGGTCTTGTGAAGAAAACCAGGGTATATCAGGCATCTACCTCCGAGCTTTACGGAAAAGTGGAAGAAGTTCCCCAGAGGGAAACCACACCGTTTCATCCGTACAGCCCCTATGCGGTTGCCAAGCAGTACGGTTTCTGGATGGTGAAGGAATACCGGGAGGCATACGGAATGTTTGCGGTTAACGGCATTTTATTTAATCACGAGTCCGAACGCCGCGGAGAAAATTTTGTTACCAGAAAAATCACACTGGCAGCAGGGCGGATTGCCGAAGGTCTGCAGGATCATCTGGAGCTGGGAAATATGGATTCTTTACGTGACTGGGGTTACGCAAAGGACTATGTGGAATGCATGTGGCTGATTATGCAGCAGGATAAGCCGGATGATTTTGTAATTGCGACTGGTGTGCAGCATACGGTCCGTGATTTTACGGAAAAAGCTTTTGCGGCAAACGGCATTACCATCCGTTGGGAGGGCACCGGGCTTGAAGAAAAGGGTTACGATGCCGCTACCGGTAAAATGCTGGTATGTGTAAATCCGGCATGGTTCCGGCCCACCGATGTGGATAACCTCTGGGGCGACCCGACCAAGGCAAAAACGGTTCTGGGATGGAATCCCCAGAAGACCGGCTACGAGGAACTGGTGAAGATTATGGCGGAGCATGACAGAAAACTTGCAAAAAGAGAAAAGGTTCTGCGTGACAGTGAAAGGTGCGATTAGTGAAATGATGGATAAAAATGCAAAAATATATGTGGCGGGCCACAGAGGAATGGTTGGCTCCGCTATTGTAAGAGAGCTGGAAAGACAGGGTTACACCAACATTGTGACCCGGACGCATAAGGAGTTAAATCTTTGCAGACAGGATGATGTAGAAAAGTTTTTTGCACAGGAAAAGCCGGAATATGTTTTCCTGGCAGCAGCCAAGGTGGGCGGTATCGTGGCAAACGAAGAGGCACTGGCGGACTTTATGTATGACAATATGACACTGGAAATGAACGTCATTCATTCTGCATGGCAGAACGGCTGCAAAAAACTGGAATTCTTAGGCTCCTCCTGCATTTATCCCCGCATGGCGCCGCAGCCCATGAAGGAAGACTGCCTGCTCACCGGCGAACTGGAAAAAACAAATGAGGCATATGCACTTGCGAAAATCAGCGGTCTGAAATACTGTGAATTTCTGAACAGACAGTACGGTACGGATTATATCAGTGTCATGCCGACCAACCTTTACGGTCCCAATGACAACTATCATCCGACGCACAGTCATGTACTGCCGGCGCTGATTCGCCGTTTCCACGAAGCAAAGGTAAACGGAGTAACGGAAGTGACCTGCTGGGGAGACGGTTCTCCGCTGCGCGAATTTTTGTATGTGGACGATCTGGCAAACCTGTGCGTATTTTTAATGAACCATTATTCCGGCAATGAAACCGTAAATGCGGGAACCGGCAAGGAGCTCACCATTAAGGAACTGACGGAAATGGTAGCGGAGGTCATCGGCTATACGGGCGAAATTAAGTGGGATACCACAAAACCGAATGGCACACCCCGCAAGCTTCTAAATGTTTCCAAGGCAGCCGATTTAGGCTGGACATACAAAACAGAGTTAAAGGACGGTATTCGCCTGGCATATGAGGATTTCTTAAACAATCCCATGCGTGCGGAAAGGTAAGGCAGTATGAATATTATTTTATTGTCGGGCGGTTCCGGTCAGCGTCTCTGGCCGTTGTCCAATGATATCCGTTCCAAACAGTTTATTAAAATTTTCCACAACCCTTCGGGGGAAGCGGAATCCATGGTGCAGCGGGTATACCGCCAGATAAAGGAGGTGGACAGGGAGGCAACGGTCACTATTGCAACTTCCAAGACGCAGGTTTCCTCCATTCACAACCAGCTGGGACCGGATGTGGGAATCAGTGTGGAGCCCTGCAGAAAGGACACCTTTCCGGCGATTGCCCTGGCGGCGGTTTATTTAAGGGATGAAAAGGGGGTGCCGGAAGAAGAAGCGGTGGTTATCTGCCCGGTTGACCCTTATGTGGAAAACGACTATTTTCTTGCTATAGAAAAACTGGCTTCGCTTGCGGCGGACAGCAGCGCCAACCTGCTTTTAATGGGCATGGAACCCACCTATCCCAGTGAAAAATACGGTTATATTATTCCGGAGTCCAAGGATGCGGTGAGCAGGGTTTCCATGTTTAAGGAAAAACCGGACAAGGAAACGGCAGCCGCATATATTGCAAAAGGGGCTCTCTGGAATGGGGGTGTATTTGCCCTGCGTCTGGGATATGTTTTAAAACGCGCACATGAACTGATTGATTTTACGGATTATCAGGATTTATATAATAAGTATGACTCTTTGCAGAAAATCAGCTTTGACTATGCGGTAGTGGAGCATGAACCTGCCATTGAAGTGATGCGTTTCGCAGGAACCTGGAAGGATCTGGGTACCTGGAATACCCTGACGGAAGCCATGGACACGCAGGCGGTTGGAGAGGCTCTGTTTAATGAGAAATGCAGAAATGTGCATGTAGTGAATGAACTGAATGTGCCCATTCTTTGTATGGGACTTGAAGATGTGGTGGTTTCGGCAAGCCCTGACGGCATTTTAGTTTCCGACAAGGAACAGTCGAGCTACATCAAACCATTTGTGGACAGCCTGGACCATAGGGTTATGTTTGCAGAAAAATCCTGGGGCAGCTTCCGGGTGCTGGATGTGGGTAAGGAAAGCCTGACCATTAAAGTAACCTTAAATCCGGGACATAGCATGAATTATCACAGCCATGACCATAGGGATGAGGTGTGGACAGTCATTCAGGGTACCGGTCGTGCGATTATCGGTATTAAGGAGCAGGTAGTCGGTGTAGGTGATGTGATTACCATGCCCGCCGGCAGCAGGCATACGATCATTGCGGAAACGGAGCTGCAGCTTATCGAGGTACAGATCGGTAAGGACATCAGCGTCCATGACAAGCACAAGTATGAGCTGGAGAGAGTCTGAGTTTCAATCATTTGCATCATAGAACGGTTAAAGACGATAGCTGTGATTTTGAGCTGTCAGATAAATTAAGGACAGCAGTGATTTTGAACTGTCAGATAAATTAAGGATAGCAGTATGACAAAAATGTTCCCTTTTATCGTCAAGGATATGAAAAATGTGTTAATCTATCTGCCGCAGGCACTTTGTGCGTGCGGCATTTATGCTGTCTGTTATGGACTGGTGACTCTGATCACAGGTATGCTTGCAAGAAGATTACAGAAAAATGGGCAGCAGCCGCCCGGGGATAACGGAAATCTGCCGGATAATGGGCAGCAGCCGTCCGGGGAAAACGGCAGTCTGTCGGATAATGGGCAGCAGCCGCCCGGGGAAAACGGCAGTCTGCCGGAGAGAGCGGCATTGTCAGAACGGCTGAATTTGTGGTTAAAAAATGCCGGACATTTTCTTGGAAGCAATCTGTTTGTTATTTATCTGTGGATGCTTGTCATGATTGTGTTTTTCTGCAGAGAACCGGGCTCCCGTATTGGGACCGATTTGCGGTTTATGGGAACATGGGGAACAACCATGCAGGATCACGCCTGGGTCATTGAAAACATCTTTTTATTCTTGCCCTTTGGTTTTTTATTCCCGGTCTGGCTTCCGGAAAAGAAAACCGCATGGACGATACCGGTCGGATTTTTATGCAGTGTGGCCATAGAGTATTGCCAGCTCCGTACGGGACGGGGGTTCTGTCAGCTGGATGATGTTATCATGAATACACTGGGAGCGGTGATTGGATTTCTGTGCTGGAAAATCGCACACTCGTTGTGCCGGCACCATAAAAGCACTTAGAAATTTATATTAGTGAATTCTTGTCGGTCCACATAAAAATGGTCCACAAAAAAGCTTTAGAAAATTTTAACAACATAATTGATGCAAAAAACAGCAAAAATGGTATAATGTGTTTAATAAGTGGTGATTTGTGCATAGGGAGAGAATTCATGACAGCTTTTAGTTGGACAGTAGGGATTAGCCTTTTTGTGCTGTTTATTTTTTTGCTATATTGTTGTGTCAGGGTCAGTGCTGTTTCCAATAAGGTTGTGGAGCAGCTCAAGGAAAATCAAAAGCAGATGGACACGGATGCAGAAAATCAGGATGAACAGACGAAAGAGGCCGGGTTTCAAAACCGGAATGATAATAAGTAATTGCTAAAAATGCATAATTTTTACAGGACAGGGCATAACAAGCAGGTGAAGAACTTTCTTGTTATGCCCTGTTTGTGTGTTTATTCTTTATCGTGAAGCAAAGGCAGGGATTTTGGAGGATGAGTTATGGCTGGAACAGTCTGCTATCTTAAATTAAACCGTAATGTGGAGGTTATGGAGGACTCGGTATTCCTAAAGGATGTGGGGAGTGTTTACTGTGCGGACAAACTGGTGACGGCGAAAGTAAAAAGCATGAAACTACATCATTTTGAAAAGGGACAGGGCAGCCGGTGTGTTATCAGTGTGCTGAAGATTACCGAAATGATTGAGGAGCTTTGTCCGCAGGTGACGGTGCAGAGTGTGGGAGAAGCCGATGTTGTGGCGGAATGGGTGCAGGTTTCCGGACACAAAAAGGCAAAGGAGTTCTGGAAAATTCTGCTGGTTTCCGTCATCAGTTTTTTCGGCACCGCATTCACCATCATGGCGTACCACAACGACATCGGCATTGTGAATGTGTTTTCCCAAATTCACCGTATTGTAATGGGAACGGAACCGACGGGCATTTCGGTACTGGAGGTTTCCTATTCGATAGGGCTGTCCTTAGGAATTATCGTATTCTTTAACCATGTGGGGAAAAGGCGTATTACCACGGACCCCACGCCCATTGAGGTGGAAATGCGCAAATACGAAGCCGATGTAAATACCACTTTAGTGGACACGGCGGACAGGGAGGGCAGAACCATCGATGTGGGGTAGCATATTTTTAGCAGTGTTCGGAACAAGCTTTGGGCTTTTGGCGGCAGCGGGTGTTTTTACTGTTCTTGTTGCCGTGGGAATTGTCCCGCGGTTTGCCGGAAAAACGCATACGGCAGGGCATGTGCTCCTCTATGAGGATATGGTAATCTGGGGAACCGTGGTGGGCTGTATTGTCAGTATTTTTGAACGGTATTTTCATATCGGTACCCGGCTGTTCCGAATGGGGGTGCCGTTTTCCGTAGTGCAGGTGGGCGGTAATTTCGTGACGGGTATAATTGGATTATTTTCCGGCATGTTTATCGGCTGTCTGGCACTTGCCATTGCGGAAATGCTGGACAGCATACCCATTTTTACCAGGCGGATTGGCTTCCGGCATGGTCTTGGCATTGCTATCTGTGCCATGGCAGCGGGAAAACTGGCAGGATCGTTGATGTATTTTTACTTGTGTTTACATGAAGTGGTGAAATAAGGAGGTATTTTTATGGACGAACAGGTTACCAGACAAACGATTGAAGAAAAAAAACAGAATTACGAGGAATACGTAAAGGGCATGACGCCGACACACAATCTTTTTACACAGATGGGAAAAGCATTTCTTACCGGCGGTATTATCTGTCTGATCGGACAGTGCATTCTGAATTATTGTACGAATGTAATGGGCATGGAAAAAGAGGCGGCTGCCACAATCTGTACATTGCTTCTGGTTTTGTGCAGTGTTATCCTGACCGGGTTTAACATTTATCCTTCCATTGTAAAGTGGGGCGGCGCCGGTGCTTTGGTGCCCATTACCGGTTTTGCCAATTCTGTGGCGGCGCCTGCCATTGAGTTCAAAAAGGAAGGCTGGGTCTTTGGCGTAGGCTGCAAGATTTTCTCCATTGCCGGACCGGTTATTCTATACGGCATCTTTACAAGCTGGTTGCTGGGTCTGGGCTACTGGATACTCAAAATAACCGGCGTGATTGGGTAAGCAGTGAGTATGACAGAAAAATGGCCGTAGCTTTTTTGTGACCTGAGATTTGTTGTATGGTTGTTGTATGGTTTGTGAAATGGAAAGAAGCAAATTTTGTATTTTCAAATATTTGCACTATAGTTTTACAAAATAAAAGAAGCAAATTTTGAAAAACTATGGAAATGCATCAAGTAGAATGGAGCATTTTTCAATGTAAAAGATGTGAATGTAATAAGATAAGACTTATTTATTATACTTGGAAATAGAGAAATCCGCAATCAAATTAAAAGAAAATTTATTGAAGATTGTATACATTTCCGGAGGGATTGCGGTTTTATTCCTGCTGTTGTATGATAAATGCGAGGAGTTTGGAAAATGAACGAAAGAATAAAAATTGATGACAGATTAGCTTCTTTTTATGATAAATTGTATGCGGACGATTCCACGGTGGAAGCATGTAAGGACAGGGTGGCAGAAGCCCTTGCGGAGCTGGCGGGCTGCCTGCGGCTCGGAAGAATGGAGCTGACGCTGGATTCACCGGTGTCTGCATTAAGACCTTCGGGCGCATATCAAACGAGCGTTCTTTATGACAGAAAAGACGGAGCCGTTTGCGAAGAATGCTTCTTACGGGTGTACCCGGTTTCAGACGGCGGACAGGTGCAGTGCAGGTGGTATCCGTACGGCGAGGAGCCTTTTTCGGAAGAGGAACAGAAAGTACTGCATATGATTTCCAAGGAAATATTCCAGCAGTTCAGCCGTGCTACCATGCAAAATTTACTGACGCATGTGATGCAGACGGACATGGCGACCGGCGTAGCCAATCAGGCGGCGTTTATGGGACATGCGGCAAAGCTGTTTGCACAGAGAAAATTGGATGGTTATGCCATTCTTTTCTTTAATATTCATAATTTTAAATATGTTAATAAGGTATTTCCCTATGACGAAGGCGATAAGGTTTTGAAAAAATATGCCTGTGAGGTAAACGGCTATTGTCAGGAAGAGGAAATGCTTGCCCGCCTTGGCGGCGATAACTTTGTGGCGCTGGTGAAGAAGGAACGCCTGCCGGAAATGCTTGAAAAGCTGCAGAATGTAAGGCTGTTCCATGAAACACCCCGCAAATCCAAGAATTTTGTGTTTGGGGCAACCATCGGTTACAGTGAATTAAACGGCATTGCCAGACCGCAGGATGTGATGGCAAGAGCCAGCATTGCTTATCAGGCAGCCAGGTTAAAGGGGACGGGTATTGCCGTGAAATTTTCCGACGACATCCAGAAGACCATGATGCAGAACCAGAGCATTATCGCAAACTTCATGGCGGCGCTGGAAGAAAGAGAATTTCAGGTGTATTATCAGCCTAAGGTCAACATTAAGGATCAGACAATCTGCGGCGCGGAGGCCCTGGTCAGATGGCAGAGGGACGGAAAACTGATATCCCCCATGCAGTTTATTCCCCAGCTGGAACGGGAAGGCAGTATTATCAAACTGGATTATTACATGCTGGAAGAGGTCTGCCATTTCTTAAGAAAATGGATGGACGAAGGACATGCGCCCATCTGTATTTCCGTCAACTTTTCCAGAAAGCATCTGGATGAGGACGATATGGTGGAGCATATTGTTTCGATTTTGGACGAGCATGGCATTGCCCATCAGTACATAGAAATTGAATTGACGGAGAGTGAGGATTTCCAGAATTACGAAATTATGACGAACATCGTTAACGAGCTTTCCGAAGCGGGAATCGGTACTTCCATGGACGACTTCGGAACCGGATTTTCTTCCCTAAATATGATAAAGAAGCTGGATTTGAAGGTGATTAAAATTGACAGATCCTTTATTCCGTTGGAAACGGATTATTCCGGCAAAGACAAGGACATGATTATGTTCTGCAACATTGTGACCCTTTTGCGTGAGTTGGGAAAAAAGACCATTGCGGAGGGTGTGGAAACACTGCAGCAGCTTCGGTATCTGGAAAATGTAGGCTGCGATATCGTACAGGGATATGTATTTGACAAGCCGCTCTGCGAAGCGGATTTCCGGAAGAGACTGGAAAACGGCTACGGGAGCTGCTGAGAACAGAAAGACTGGAAAACGGCTACGGGAGCTGCTGAAAACAGAAAGACAATAATATAAAAACAGGGACTGTCTTTAGCGGTCCCTGTTCTTAAAAGAGGAATGAAGAAAATTAAAACAAAATCTATATAAAACGCAATTTATAAAAGCTCAGAGGGCTTTGTGATTGCGTGTTCGGACCAGGAATCGGTTTCGGCTGCGCCGGAAGGACCTGCGGAAGCTTCGTAGGACTCGACGGTAATGGTGTAGCTGCCGGTTCCTTTTTTGTAAACGGTGCCGTCTGTGCCGACGATGGAAACGGTTTTGCCTTTTTCGTCTACGATGGTTCCCGCATTGTAAAGGGAAGTAATGGTGCTGTCTCCGGTTACCGTCCAGGTGGAACCCGCGCTTATGTATACGTTGCAGTAGCCCGTACCTCCGTCACCGGCATAGGTTTCGTCCTGTACAAAGGCGCCCTTCAGTGTGCTGCCGTTTGTCATGTAGAAATCTAATTCGCTGATGCTGTCCCAGACAACTTTTCCCTGCATATCCTGACTGTCGGCAGTGAAACGGCATTGAGCGCCGTTGGAACCGGAAGTTCCCCAGCCGCGTTCGTTGTTGTTGCCGGTGCACATCAGGAAAAATTCACTGTCGGAAGGATAGGTGATATCCACATTGGAAAGTAAAATATCGGATTCCGTGTTGGTGGTGTAAATGAGCCCGCCGTTTTTCGCGGTAAAGGAACCGCCGACTACCTGCAGGGAGCTGGAGCCGATTTCGGAGTCACCGGACATGCTCTGGTAAACAATCATGTTCCAGGTGGTATCGTTCTGGCTTAAATCCTTCATATTGCCGGTGATATTGCAGTCAAACAGGCTTAAGGAGTTAAGACCTTCAATACAGACGGCCTCGGAACCGTTGGCGGTAAGGGTGGCATTGTGAACGGCAATATCGGCAGTACAGTAAACGGCAGGAGAGCCTTCACCGTTGCTTACATAAGTGCCGCCGTCCACTACCATGGTGCCGCCGCCACGGTCGCTTCGGATGGCTGCGGAAGACTTACCGCTTGTTTCCACATCCAGATTCCAGGCATATAAGGTACCGCCGCCGGCTGCATGGATACCGCCGGAGGTATTCTGCAGGGTTTTAATGGCGGAGTCCGCTATGTAAACCACACTGTTTCCATAGGAGAAAACCCCGGCACCGCCGGAAGCGTCGGTGGAAATGTCCGCATTCTTAATGTATGCCGTGCCTTCGGTGGCAAGTACGGCAGCACCTACGCCGTAAAAGCTGGAATTGTCACCACCGGTACTGTCGGAGGAAGTACGGGAAACGGTGCTGCCTATAAGGACTGCCGTTGCCTGACCGGAAATGCGGACCGCATTTTCATCGGTTCCGGTGGAAGTATAGGTCTTGCCGGATTCGGAGGTATCTTTCGAAATATCTTTTACGGCATCATAATTGTCAATTCCATCAAAATTGCTGCCGCCGGGACCACCTGCACCGGGTCCCATATCACCGCCGGGACCACCTGCACCGGGGCCACCTTCTCCGGGACCTTTTCCGTCAGCGAGAGGCTCACCGTCCGGCTTTTCGGGAGCGTTCCCGGGTTCTCCGTCCGGCTTTTCGGGAGCATCCCCGGGTTCCCCGTCCGGTTTTTCGGGTGCAGTCTGCTCGGTTGTTGTGGTAGTATCTGTATCATCCGTACTGGTTTTGCCGCAGCCGCTTAAAGAAGAAGCAGCCAGTATAAGAGAAAGGGTCATAGCAAAAAGCTTGTAATTTTTGTTCTTCATAACGATTGCCTCCTTCAGGATAGATTTGTTGTGTTCTGTTATTTTCTATTTTACAAATCTTTGTGATGAAAAAATGGAGAAAATGTGTGCAAAATGTGAAATCAGTGGAAAAATTATTGCTTTCGTGGTAAGGTAAAAATCAGTAGAAAATATGGAAACTTTAAAAAAGTAAAAACAGAAAAGAACCTGAGCAGAAAAGTATCTGTTTTGAAACTATGAAATCATGGAAAGATTAAAATGAAGAATGAGAAAAAGAAATTACTTATTTATATAGCGGGCGGCTGCGGAGCGCTGGCGCTGGGACTGGGAATTGTGGCGTACCGGCATCCGCATGTGGCAGCAGCCAACGGCGCAGCGGTATCGGCAGCCGGAAAGGACATGGAGCCGGTAGCAGACAGCACGGCAACGGAGACAACAGTCTCCGGCAACGACACCGCCACAGTCTCCGGCAACGACACCGCCACAGTCTCCGGCGACGACACCGCCACAGTCTCCGGCAATGATGCAGCCACAGTCTCCAGCAATGACGCAGCCACGGCTTCCGGCAACATGGCAGCAGCGGCGGCATTTTCCACCCGGGCTCTGGATGAAGGCATGACGCTTAATGACCTCCCGGCGCTGACCATTGCGTCCGGCGTTTCCTTTGCCGAGGTGCAGGACCCGGAAGCCATCAGCTTTGCCGTAGCGCCCGATGAAGAAGAGTCGGAATACGCAAACCTGGCGATTGCCCAGGTTACCGATTATGTGAATGTGCGCAGCCTGCCAAGCACGGACGGCGAGATTGTGGGAAAGATTTATAACGGTTCTGTGGCGCAGGTGCTGGCAACGGCGGGGGACAATGACGACTGGTTCCAGATTATTTCCGGCGATGTGGAAGGCTTTATCAAAGCGGAATATTTCTTATACGGCGCGGAAGCGGAAGCGGTGATTGACCAGTATGTAACGCATTATGCAACGGTATTGGCGGACCGTCTGAATGTAAGAGAAGAGCAGTCCGCGGACAGCAGGCGGATTGGCTACATAGACAACGGCGAGAATGTCAAGGTGGTGGAAGATTGCGGAGACTGGCTGAAGGTGCAGTACACGGACAGCAAACAGGGTTATGTTTCGGCGGAATACGTTTCCGTGCATGAAGAATTTGTGTATGCCAAATCCATAGAGGAGGAACGCCGGGAAGAAGCGGAACGGCAGGCACTGGCGGCGAGAGCGAAGGAAGCGGAGCAGAGCACCCCGGAGGTGATTGGCACGATTACCTTCCCGACCAACCAGTACACCTCCAATGAGGAGCTTCGTACAGCCATTGTGGACTACGCGATGCAGTATCTGGGCAACAAATATGTGCACGGCGGCAGAAGCCTGGCAAGCGGAACGGACTGTTCCGGCTTTACCTGTTATATCTATAAAGACTTTGGCTATTCCTTAAGCCGTACTCCCAGCGGGCAGTATTCCACCAATGGAAGAAGTGTCAGCTACGACGAAATCCAGCCGGGCGATATTATCTGCTACGGCAAAAGCAAATGTACGCATGTGGGATTGTATATTGGCGACGGACAGATTATCCATTCCGCCAATTCCAGAAAGGGCGTCATTATCAGCGCGGCGGACTACGACAACATATTGGCAATTAAGAATGTAATCGATTAAAAAAGAGCCTTTGGAAATTTTCCAAGGGCTCTTTTATCATTAGCATCCGAAACAGTTACGGATAAGGTTAAGCAGATTGCAGTTATTGAAAAACTTGAAACACATACTATTTACCTCCTTTTCAGATTTTGTGCCCGGCGGTTCTGCGTTGCAGAAGATGGTATCTATGGATTATTTTGTCCGGCGTCTGACGTGTTGCCTGCCAGTTTGTAGTACGCCTTGCCGGAGCACAAATGAATTGTAACAATTTTGTAACAATTACGCAATGGGAGATGAATGGTAAAACTGGGAGCTGCTTCCAATCCTTTATTCCAAATCAAAAGCACCGGTATATAACTGGTAATAGGTGCCCTTTTCGGCAATCAGCTTTTCGTGGTTGCCGCGTTCGATGATGCGTCCGTGGTCAAGTACCATAATCACATCGGAGTTCTGGACGGTGGAAAGTCTGTGAGCAATGACAAATACCGTACGTCCCTGCATCAGCTTATCCATACCGCTCTGTACAAGAGCTTCCGTTCGGGTATCGATGGAAGAGGTTGCTTCGTCCAGAATCATGACCGGCGGATTGGAAACAGCCGCTCTGGCAATGGAAATAAGCTGGCGTTGTCCCTGGGAAAGACCGCTGCCGTCGCCCTTTAATACGGTGTTGTAGCCGTCCGGCAGCATGCGGATAAAGCTGTCGGCATTGGCAAGCTTTGCGGCGGCGATGCATTCTTCATCCGTGGCATTGGGATTGGAGTATCGTAAGTTTTCCATAATCGTGCCGGTAAATAAATTGACGTCCTGCAGTACCATGCCGAGGGAACGGCGCAGGTCCGCTTTTTTGATTTTATTGATGTTGATGCCGTCGTAACGGATTTTACCGTCGGCAATGTCATAAAAACGGTTAATCAGGTTGGTAATAGTGGTCTTGCCCGCACCGGTGGAGCCGACAAAGGCAACCTTTTCACCGGGGTTCGCATACAGGGTAATGTCATGCAGAATTTCCTTGTCGGGATTATAACCGAAGTCCACATGGTCCAGTACGATTTCACCCCGCAGGCGGGTATAGGTAACGGTGCCGTCGTGGTGGGGATGCTTCCATGCCCAGACACCGGTGTGACGGTCGGTTTCGGTAAGGGAACCGTCTTCGTTTTCCACGGTATTTACCAGGGTAACATAGCCTTCGTCGGTTTCGGGCGCTTCGTCCATGAAAGTGAAAATACGGGAAGCACCGGCAAGAGCCGTTACGATGGAGTTATACTGGTTGGAAATCTGGGAAATCGGCTGGGTAAAGTTTCTGGACAGCGTCAGGAAAGAAGCAATCATACCGACGGTCATGGTGTGGAAGCCGGTCAGCCCTAAATTGGGAACCTTGGCAATGGCAAGGTAAGCGCCAAAAACGGCAACGATAACATACTGGATGTAACCGAGGGCGTTCATAAGAGGCATCATGGCGCCGCCGTGACCGTTTGCCTTAGCGGAATTTTCTTCCCACAGTTTATTGCGGCGGACCATTTCCTCACGGGCTTTTCCTTCATGGCAGAAGACCTTGATTACCTTCTGGCCGTTAATCATTTCTTCAATGTAGCCGTCCAGATCAGCCAGCGTTTTCTGCTGCGCCATAAAGTAGCGGCCGCTTTTCTTCATGATAATGCCGGCAAACTGCATAACGAGGAAAAGTACCACAAGCACCACGATTGTCAGCCAGATGCTGATGTTCAGCATGCAGACGAACACGGCAGTAATGGTAAAGGCGGAAGAAATGAGCTGCGCCATGGACTGGGCAATCATCTGACGTAAGGCGTCCGTATCGTTGGTGTAAAGACTCATGATGTCACCGTGGGTGTGGGAGTCAAAATAACGGATGGGCAGCTTCTGCATTTTTTCAAACATCTCATCACGGATGGTTTTTAAGGTGCCCTGGGCTGCGGTTACCATCTGTCTGTTATAAAGATAAGTGGATAACGCACCCACCAGGTAAATCACAGCCATGACAGCCAGTGCTTTGATAAGTCCGGAATAATCGGGTGCTCCGGCGGAGGCTAACAGCGGCGTGATGTAATCGTCAATCAGGGACTGCAGAAACATGGAGGAGGCAGCGCCTGCCAATGCGGAAAGTAGAATGCAGACGGTAACTAAAATCAGGGTGCCCTTGTATGCCTTCAGGTAAGAAAGCAGTCTTTTTAAGGTTTTCATATCTAACTTCTGCCGGGGGCGTTTGCTGAAATCGGGTTCTTTGCCGGGCATGGCTTTTGTTTCATTTTTTTCGTTAGGCATTTTCACTCTCTCCTTTCTGCTGGGATGCAAATACTTCGCGGTAAATGCCGCAGGTTTTTAACAGATCGTCATGGGTGCCGACGGCGCCTACTTTTCCGTCATCCAGGACAATAATTTTATCCGCATTCTGTACGGAACTGATTCGCTGCGCAATAATAATCTTTGTGGTTTCCGGCAGATACTCCTTGAGCGCCTTCTGGATCAGGGCATCGGTGCGGGTATCCACTGCGCTGGTGGAGTCGTCCAAAATCAGCACCCTGGGTTTCTTAAGCAGCGCCCGGGCGATACAGAGACGCTGCTTCTGACCGCCGGAAACATTGGTGCCGCCCTGTTCAATATAGGTTTCGTAACCCTTCGGCATGGCATTGATAAATTCATCCGCACAGGCAAGACGGCAGGCTTCTTTTATTTCCTCGTCGGTGGCGTTTTCATCGCCCCAGCGCAGGTTTTCCGCAATGGTGCCGGAAAACAGTTCGTTTTTCTGAAGTACCATGGCAACGGCGTTGCGCAGGGTATCCAGGTCGTATTTCCGCACGTCCACACCGCCCAGCGTCAGGCTGCCGGAGGTAACGTCGTAGAGTCTCGGAATGAGCTGCACCAGGGAAGACTTGGAGGAACCGGTACCGCCGATGATACCCAGGGTTTCGCCGGAAGCAATGTGCAGGTTAATATTGCTTAACACTTTTTTATCGGCTTTGGAGGCGTAAACAAATTCTACATTGTTGTAGTTGATTTCGCCGTTAGCTACATGCATAACCGGATTTTCCGGGTTGGCGATATCTGTTTTTTCCTGCAGGATTTCCGCAATTCGTCCGGCGGAGGAGCTGGCAATGGTAATCATGGCAAATACCATGGAAAGCATCATCAGACTGGACAAAATCTGAATGGAATAGGTGATGAGTGCGGTCAGATCACCGGTGGTCAAGCCCAGAGCGGTGTTGTTTCCGCTGGCAACAATGGCCTTTGCCCCAATCCAGGAGGTTAGAATCATGCAGGTATACATACAGATCTGCATCAGGGGAGAGTTTAAGGCAAGCATCTGCTCCGCCTTGGCAAAGCCCTTGTAAATATCCTGGGAAATTTTCTTGAATTTACTGATTTCCAGGTCTTCCCGGTTGCAGGATTTTACCACGCGGATGCCGCGGAGGTCTTCCTGCACCACGTTGTTTAAGTCGTCATAGGTATGGAAAACCTTTTCAAAAACAGGATGCACCTTGCGTACAATCAGGGCAAGCAGAACGCCCAGTAGCGGTACAATTGCTAGGAAAATAAGGGAAATCTGACGGTTGATGCGGAAGGAAACAATCATGGAAACAATGAGCATAACGGGCCCGCGGACCGCTAATTTGATTAACATCTGGTAAGCATTCTGTACGTTGGTCACATCCGTGGTCAGACGGGTAACGATGGATGCCGTGGAAAAACGGTCGATGTTGGAAAAAGCAAAGGTCTGCATGTTGTCGTACATATCCTGGCGTAGGTTGGCGGAAAATCCGGTGGCCGCTTTTGCTGCGGTGTAAGCGGAAAGCATACCGGTGGCAAGCTGCAGCAGGGCAAAAACAAGCAGCAGAATACCGAATTTCCAGACCATGGACATATTGCTTTTTTCAATACCGCTGTCGATTAAATTAGACATACACAGAGGAATTACAATTTCAAAAATAACCTCTATGCCGGAAAAAAAGATGGCAGCAAAAGAGCTTTTTCTGTATTCTCTTAAGCTTCCTGCTAATGTTTTTAACATGGGGTATCCTCCTTTTCGATATTTAAGTTTTCATAAATGGTTTGTAATAAAAAAGTAAGCTCTTTCACCTGTTCTTCGGATAAGGAAGCAAACAGTTTTTCATCCTGCCTGCGGATGATTTCCTTCATTTCCTTGTCAACCTGAACGGCTTTTTCCGTAAGCACCACCACCTTGTTGCGCTTGTCCGCGGAGTCCGGGTGAAAGGTAATAAATCCGTTCTGCTCTAAGCGGGACACGATGCCCACAACCGTGGGATGGGCTACGGAAAGAAATTCTTCGATTTCCTTCTGGGTGGCTTCTCCGTCGTGGTCGGATAAAAAGCAGAGGACCCGGGACTGCGTCATGGTAAGGCCGTGCGCCTTTAAGTCGGCATCGGCTTTGGTGCGGAGCTTATCGGTAATCAGCTTAAAATAAACGCCGGTTTGCAGTTGCTGCATGGAAAACTCCTTTCTGTGCATTAATAATTAAAAAAATCTGTAGCACACTACACAAATATATGTAGCACGCTACAGATTATAATAAAAGGAATTTAAATTGTCAACGAGTTTACAAAATTTTTAGATTTGTTTATTTTGACAGCACGAAGTCACCGAAGATTTCCGTGCTCCATTCCTTCAGCTTGTCCGCTTTTAAGCTGACGCCGCCGTATCCGCGGATACCGTGTGCATCGGCAAGCTCCTGCGTATAGTCCTCTAAAAGGTAAATGTGGTCGAAACGCACGGGACCGCTCTTGTACTGGCATACCAGGGGGATGACGCCGGTCTTTTCCTCATCGATGGTAACACCGCCTGCGGTTGCTTCAAAGGTCACCCATGCCATACCTTCCAGCATACTGATGGCATCTCTTTGGGTGGAAACATAGTTGCCGAGGGAGTAGTAGCAGAGGGCTTTGTTGCCGTTATCCGCTTCCACCCATTCAATGGGCTCCACCACATGGGGATGGGTTCCGATGATGATATCGGCGCCTGCCTCCGTCATCTGCAGGGCAAATTCCTTCTGATAAGTGGAGGGTGTGGTGACATATTCCGTACCCCAGTGAGGGAACACCAGAACCACATCGGCAAGTGCGTCCGCTTTTTCAATATCGGCAATCACTTGCGGATTTAAGGTGGTAAAGTCAATCACATTGGTACGCTCATCGTAGGCGCAGAGCATATTCAGATGCCCCTCTATGGAAGAAGGCAAAATCTCCGCATTGGGTCCATAGGTATAATTGAGGATGGCAAAGGTGACGCCGTCAATGGTAAGAAGCGGAATTTCTTCGGCTTCGGACGGGTCATCAAAAATGCCCACCATCAGCACTTCCGGGTGCGTTTTCCAGAAAGCAATGCAGGAGAGCAGACCGGCAATGCCCTGGTCGGCGGAATGGTTGGAGGCATGCAGCACCACGTTAAAGCCCGCAGCGGCAATGGCATCGCCCACCTCTGTGGGAGAGTTGAACCGGGGATAGCCGGAAAAGCCCCGCTCATTGCCGCCTAAAATGGTTTCCTGATTGATGACTTTGATATCCGCAGTAGCCAGAAAATCCGCAATGTCCGCATAGAGCATGGAATAATCGTAGCTGCCGTCCGCCTGTTTGCCGGAGGCTACAATGCCCATGTGCATCAGGTTATCGCCCACCGCCATAAGCGTGATTTCCTTGGAAATGGGCTTGTCCATTTCCGGCATAACCTCCGGAAGAATATCCTTCGCCAGAGGAGAAAAATCATTCACAAGGAAAAGCCTGAGATTGCCGGGCATCTCCGCTACGGCAGCCGTGTCAGCTGAACCGACATCCGTATCGCCGGCAGCTTCAGTTCCGGCAGAAGTGTCTGCCGGTGCCGCCGCGGGCCGCGCATCGTCCGCCGTGATGCTTGCGGTCAGAAATAATGTAATTGGTAGAATAATGCAAATAAGTATGTTTTTTAAGGTTTTCATGGCACGATTATAACATAGATGGGAATGGATGTCTAAAGAAAACGGCTACGGAAAGCATCAGACGCAAAAACTGTTTGCCCGGGACTGCATCCTGTGCCATAATAAAAAAAGGGGGTAAGCATATGCAGATAGAATACCTGAAAATTTGTCGTTTCAAATCCATAATCTGTCTGGAAATTGAGGATATTTCCCAGGCACTTATTTTGGTGGGACAGAACAGCACCGGCAAAACCACGGTCCTGGATGCCATCCGGGCAGTGGGCGGCGATTACCGGATTGTACCGGAGGATTTTGATGAGTCCGGCGCCAACATAGAGATTACAGTAAGGCTGTCCCTTTGTGAGGAAGACTTAAAAAGGCTGCAGAAGAGGGGAAAAGTCAGCAGTTACCGGAGATGGGATTCTTTTCTTGCCGATGTAAAGAAAAAGCTGCCTTCCTTTGACGGAGAAATTCTTACCTTTACTTATATTGTGAACCGGGACGGCAGACAGCGTTTTGATGACGGTTTTAAGAAAAACAATCCGTATATCCGGGATGTTTTTCCTACCATTTATTATATTGATGCGGAGCGCAATCCGGAGCAGTTCCAGAATGACATGCTGTATCTGCAGGAGGACGCGGAGTTAAAAAGCATTCGGGAAAACAGGTGCCTGTTTAACGATGCCAAAGCCTGCACGCACTGTTTTTCCTGTATCGGTCTTATCAATCAGAAGAAACCGGAGGAACTGACGGCACTGGAAACCTTCCGGCTTCTTAATTACAAACTGTATCAGCGGAACTTAAACACCTTTGCCGGAAAGGTCAACGAAGCCTATGCGGCGAACGGCGGACAGGACACCATTTTCTTTTCCATGAGCCACAACACGGATGCCATGCTTACCGTGACAACGGAATTCAGTACCGGACAGGAGGGAATAAGACGCCCCATTGAACGGCTGGGAAAGGGCATGCGTAGTATTTATATGTTGTCCGTTTTAGAGGCATATGCGGAGGATGAAAATGCGGAGGACTGTATCCTCATGATGGAAGACCCGGAAATTTTCCTGCATCCGTCCATGCAGAAGACCACCGGGGATATTCTGTACCGGCTGTCGAAAAAGCATCAGGTGATTTTTTCCACCCATTCCCCCAATCTGCTGCCGAATTTCAGCATCCGACAGATACGTCAGATGGTTTTGGACAAAGACGGCACGCCTGCCGTGCGAAAAGACACTGACATCAGCGCCATTTTGAATGATCTCGGCTATACGGCGGGGGACCTGATGAACGTGGATTTTGTGTTTATCGTAGAGGGACGGCAGGATAAGACGAGACTTCCTATCCTGTTAAAGAAGTACTATTCGGAAATTTACGACAGGGACGGCAGACTTTCCCGGACAGCTATCATCACCACCAACAGCTGTACCAACATCAAGACCTACGCCAATTTAAAATACATGAACCAGGTTTACATAAAGGATCACTTCCTTATGATAAGGGACGGCGACGGCAAAAATGCGGAAGATCTCCGCAGAGGCTTATGTAAATATTATGAGGAGCAGAACGCGCGGGATGTGGACAGACTGCCCCGTGTGAAGCCCGAAAATGTACTGGTGTTAAAATATTATTCGTTTGAAAATTATTTTCTGAATCCGGAAATCATGTGCCGGATAGGCGTTTTGAAAAGTCCGGAGCAGTTTTATAAAATTTTTCTTTCCAAATGGAAGGAATATCTGTATAAATTAAAAAGCGGCAGGCATCTTACCGCTGTGTTAGGCAGGGATTTTGACACAACGGAGGATGTGAAGGCTCACATGGAAGAAATCAAAATCTATATGAGAGGACACAATCTGTTTGACATTTTTTACGGACGTTACCGTAAGGAGGAAAACGAACTTCTGACCTGCTATGTGGAGCTTGCCGACAGAGAAGAATTTGCGGATATCCTGCAGGCAATCGACCACTTTATGTATTTTGAGAGCAGGAAAAAGGAGTAAAGGGCACAGCTGTTTACAGAGGCCCGGGAGGAAAAGGAGAGCAGTATGTTACCGGAGAAATTTTTAGAGAGAATGCAGAATATGTTGGGGGAGGAATACCCGGCTTTTTTAGAGAGCCTTTCCGGCAAACGTTACCGGGCGCTGCGGCTTAATCCGCTGAAAACCAGGATACAGGAAGGAAAAGAAAAACTACCGTTTGCCCTAAGTCCGGTTCCCTGGACAAAAAACGGTTTTTATTACGAAGAGGAGGAGCAGCCGGGAAAGCACCCTTACCATGAGGCGGGCTTATACTACATTCAGGAGCCGTCCGCTATGGCGCCGGTACCGTGCCTGATGGAGGCAGCAACGCCGGAACGCGTGCTGGATTTGTGTGCGGCACCGGGCGGCAAATCCACCCAGATTGCCGAATATATGCGGGGACGCGGCATGCTCATTACCAATGAAATCCATCCCCAGAGGGCTAAAATTTTATCGGAAAATATAGAGCGCATGGGCATTTCCAATGCCATTGTCTTAAATGAAACCCCGGAAAGCCTGAGCAAAAGGTTTATCGCATTTTTTGACCGTATTTTAGTGGACGCGCCCTGCTCCGGGGAAGGAATGTTCCGCAAAAACGACAATGCCGGAGAAGAGTGGAGCGAGGAAAATGTAGCGCTCTGCGCCGAAAGACAGGACGGCATTTTGGATTGTGCGGCAACGATGTTAAAACCCGGCGGCAGGCTGGTTTATTCCACCTGCACCTTTGCACCCGCGGAGGATGAAGGCTCCGTCAGCCGCTTTTTGGAAGCACACCCGGATTTTTATCTGGAAAAAGAAGAAAGGCTGATGCCGCATAAGGTCAAAGGCGAAGGACACTTTTTAGCTGTCCTGCACCGCGAGGGCGGGCAGCTTAGCAGTGCGGCAACTGCCGGTACGGAGAAGTCTCTTGCCCTGAAGGACTGCAAGGAGTTTCTGGACTTTGCAAAGGAAGCCCTGATGATACCGGCAGAAGAACTGACGGCAGGAAAAATTCTGTTGCGCTTCGGAGAACAGTTGTACCTGGCACCGGCAGAAACACCTTCCTTACGGGGGCTTAAGGTACTGCGTCCGGGCCTGCATCTGGGAACGGTGAAAAAGAACCGGTTTGAGCCGTCCCACGCACTGGCATTGTTTTTGAAAAAAGAACAGGTTGTAAACGGCATTAATCTTGCCGGTGACGGAACTGCCGTCAGAAAATATTTAGAGGGACAGACACTGACAATCGGCGCAGGATGCGACGTGGAAATGGCGGACATCATGCACCGGGGAAGGACGGCGGCAGAGCAGGCAGACACCATAACCCGGGAAGGACGGAGCGCAGGACAGGCAGACGTATCCATGCCTAAGGGCTGGTGCCTTGTCTGTGTGGACGGTTATAGCTTAGGCTGGGGAAAAGCAGCCGGCGCTGTTTTGAAAAATCATTATCCGAAAGGTCTGAGAAAATAAAGAATAAATGCATAAATACGGAAAACGGGGTTCATACTGATTTAAAAACCGGAAAGAAAGGAATTGACAGTATGGATAGTTTTCAGACTCCTTTTTGGGAGCTTCCCATTGCTTTTGCCATGAACGAAAGCGCACGCAACAGAATAGGTGAAATGACGGACGAGGAAAGAGAAGTGCTGCGGCAGAAAAGCAGCTTAGCCGGCAGTGAAGAGGAACTGGAAGAACTGGTGCGCATGGTTGCCGAGGGCAAGTTTGAATAAAAGCGGCTCATGAAATGGATAGTGGAAACAGTTTGCAGAACACAGGCTGATAAAGCGGATTAAAGAGGAAAGCAGGAAAGGAAATCGTATGAGTGCACAACTTTGGCAGGGAAAACAAAGTATCCGGCTGGATGAGCCGGTTTATATTAACGGAAATGCCTCCGTGGTAGGCAAAAAAGAAGGCGAGGGTCCGCTCGGCCTTCTTTTTGATATGGTGGGAGAGGACGACATGTTCGGCTGCAACACCTGGGAAGAAGCGGAAAGCAGCCTTCAGAAGGATGCCGTGAGTCTGGCGCTGGGAAAGGCAGGAAAAAAGGCAGAGGAGATACGCTATGTCTTTGCGGGCGATTTGCTCGGACAATCCATTGCCACCTCCTTCGGCATTATGAATTACCGGATTCCGCTGTTTGGGGTATACGGAGCCTGCTCCACCTGTGGAGAGACTCTTTCCTTAGGCGCCATGGCGGTGGCGGGAGGCTTTGCCGAACAGGTGCTCTGTGTGACCTCCAGCCATTTTGCCAGTGCGGAAAAAGAGTTCCGTTTTCCGCTTGGATACGGAAACCAGCGTCCACTCTCCGCCACCTGGACAGTAACCGGAAGCGGCGCCTTTATATTGGGAAAAGAAAGAGAAGCCGCCTGCAAAGGGAAAATTACCGGCATGACAGTGGGAAAGATTGTGGATTTCGGACTGAAGGACTCCCTGAACATGGGGGCATGCATGGCGCCTGCGGCAGCGGACCTGATAGAAGCCCATTTGACGGATTTTCAGGCAAAACCCGAAGAGTACGATAAGATTATTACCGGGGATTTGGGAAGTGTGGGACAGCGCGTGCTTCTGGATTTGCTCCGGGATAAAGGGTATGATATTTCCGACAGGCATATGGACTGCGGACTGGAAATTTTCGATGCAGAAACCCAGGACACCCATGCGGGCGGCTCCGGCTGCGGGTGCAGCGCTGTCACCCTGTCGGCGTATATTTTAAAGCAGCTTGCGGAAAAGAACTGGAAAAAAGTGTTGTTTGTACCGACAGGTGCGCTTCTCAGCAAAGTGACATTCCACGAAGGTCAGAGTGTGCCCGGGATTGCCCACGGAATTGTGATTGAGAGCGTGTAACTCCTCCAAGAAAGACTTGCCATGCAGGGCTCCTTTATAGTAAAATAGACAGAAAAGAAATGGGGCGTTTTTATGAGAACCATGGAATTTAAGATGGAACGGCCGGGACTTCTTACTGTCGGACAGAAGATTACGGTGACAGAAGGAGTACTGCCCAGCAACTATTATTATACGATTGATCCGTCACTTGCCATGTCAGGCAATATACCCTTCCGCAACAGAATGCTTGCGAGAGAAGGCGTTGTGACAGACATCATAGAAAATGAAAGAGGCTTTTATGTGACGGCGGAGTTTGATGCGCCGGAGCCGAAGGCCTGAACAAGGAGGACAAAATTATGTTGGAAACCATTCACACAGACAAAGCACCGGCAGCAATCGGACCTTATTCCCAGGGCGTGATTGCAGGACATTTATTTTTTGCATCAGGCCAGATTCCCATCAATCCGGCAACCGGCGAGATTACCGGAGCGGATATTACAACCCAGGCAGAACAGGTAATGAAGAACATCGGCGAAATCTTAAAGGCAGCGGGCGCTTCCTATGAAAACGTGGCAAAAACCACCTGCTTCTTAGCGGATATGGGTGATTTTGCGGCATTCAATGAAGTATATGCAAGGTACTTTACCGGCAAGCCCGCAAGAAGCTGCGTAGCGGTAAAAACCCTGCCGAAAAACGTTCTCTGCGAGGTAGAAGTGATTGCAGACCTGACCCATGCGTCCTTTGACTTATAAGAAAAGCGCATGCACAGAAGAAAGCCGGCTGTCAGGCAGGCATAACAGACAGGATGAACGATAAGGAGCTATAGGAAATGGACAGAAGAAAGAATGTTGTTCTGATTGGAATGCCGGGCGCAGGAAAAAGCACCGTGGGCGTTGTGGCTGCCAAACGGCTGGGATTTCGTTTTTTGGACTCCGACCTTTTAATTCAGGATGAGTACGGAAAACTTTTGCATGAACTGATTACCGAGCACGGAGTGGAAGGCTTCTGGAAGATTGAAAATAAGGTAAATGCTTCCATTGATGTGAAGCAGACCGTTATCGCAACCGGAGGAAGCGTCTGCTACGAAGAAGAAGCCATGAAGCATCTGTCCGAAATCGGCGTGGTGGTCTATCTGAAGCTTTCTTATGAAGCATTGGAGGAACGTCTGGGCGATCTGAATGCAAGAGGCGTTACCTTAAAGGAAGGGCAGACTCTCCGGGATTTGTACGAAGAACGCATTCCCATGTATGAAAAATATGCTCTTGTGACGATAGACTGCGAAGGCAAGGAGCTGCGCGAGGTGGCGGAAGAGGTGTCTGCCCGGGCAGCAGAATTTCTGGAGTAGCCGGAGCAAAGAGTGCGAAATCAGTAACCGGCACGTATAAAACCGAAAACAAAATACATAATAATCCATGATGAGAAAACCGTAGGAGGGATACATCATGGATTATTTTTATGCCTTTTTAGTGGGCGGCGTTATCTGCGCCTTAGTACAGATTTTAATGGAAAAAACCAAAATGCTGCCGGGACGGATTATGGTGCTGCTGGTCTGCCTGGGTGCGGTCATCAGTGTATTCGGCTGGTATGAACCCTTTGCGGAATGGGCGGGAGCCGGAGCCAGCGTTCCCCTGCTCGGCTTTGGCAACGTGCTGATGAAGGGAGTCAAGGAAGCCGTGGATGCGGAAGGCTTTCTGGGGATTTTCAAAGGAGGCTTCAAGGCGGGCGCCGCAGGATGCAGCGGGGCGCTTATTTTCGGACTGCTGGCAGCCATCTGTTTCCGGCCTAAAATGAAAATCTAAATAAAAAAATAAGAAATATAATCTCCCTTTTTTCGACAAAATATGCTAATATGTGGAAAAGAAAGGGAGAGAGTTATGATCTGGCTTATTATACTGTTTTTTTGCACATTTTTATATATGGAGGCAGTCTACCATATTGCCTGCTTCGGATTTGCGGCGGTCAATCCGCTGATTGCGGTTTTTATATGGTTGTTTCTGGCGGGCTTCGCGTCCCTGCTTATGGGCTTTTTCCGAAGAAAGAAAAACCGGATTATCCTCTGGGTTCTGCTGGCAATAGATTACCTTTTGTTTGCGTCCCAGCTTGTATATATTAAGATATTCAAACAGCCGCTTCTGATGGCAGCCATTAAAAACGGCGGAAAAGATGCCATGACCAACTACTGGAAAGAAGCGCTGGTGGGCATTTTGAATGTGTCGGGCTGGCTGCTTCTGATGGCAGTGCCTTTTGTAGTGACGGGGCTGCTTCTGCATATGTATACCCTGAGCTTAAAGAGCCACACGAAAAAGGAAAGACTGCGGGAACTGACGGTAATGGCAGCCGGCGCGCTGGGCTTTATGGCAGTGTTGATGGTTGGTTCCCTTGCGGATGCGGAATATGAAGACGCATATGCCGGATTTTATGACCCGCAGGGTGTCATTGAGGAATTCGGCGTTATGCCCTCCATCACAAGAGATGTTTTTGCCGGTGCGTTTAAGAAGGGCGACGGGCTGGACACCTGGGTGGATTTAAACAACGACTATGCGGAAACACCGGAGGAAACGGGAGCCGGCGACGAAATGCCGGAAACCACACCGGAGGAAGCCGGAGATGTTTCCGGGGACGACAGCAGGCAGGAAGAGGCGAAAAAGCCGGATACTTCCCCCCATGTCCTGCCGGTGGATTTTACCGCTCTTTCCGACAATGCAGATTCCGATACGGTGAAAAAATTAGCGGATTACATGCAGAGCATGACGCCCACCAAACGAAACGAATATACCGGTATGTTTGAGGGCTACAACCTGATTTTCCTGACGGCGGAAGGATTTTCCCCCTATGCGGTGGACGAAAATCTGACACCGACCTTGTATAAGCTCATCCATTCGGGCTTTGTATTTGACGATTATTACGTGCCTCTGTGGCAGACCTCCACCAGTGACGGCGAATATGTAAACCTGACGGGACTTATCCCCGACCAGCAGTTTTCCATGAAGCGCAGTGCAGAGGATGACATGTGCTTTTCCCTGGCTTCCTATTTTGCTTCCGAAGGGGTAAAGAGCTATGCTTACCACAACAATTCCCTGTCCTATTATGACAGATATCTTTCCCACCCGAACCTGGGCTACAATTTCAAGGCATGTAAATTAGGAGATCTGGATGAAAAAAAATACGGCGGTCAGGTATTTACCATGGAACACTCCAATTACTGGCCGGCTTCGGATCTGGATATGATGAAAGCAACGATACCGGAGTACATAAAGGAGGACCGTTTTCATGTGTATTACATGACGGTTTCCGGTCACATGAATTATAATTTTACCGGCAACAAGATGTCTTCCCTGCACAAAGAGGATGTGGCAAATCTGCCCTATTCCGAGGAAGGAAGAGCCTACATTGCCTGCAACATGGAGCTGGATCTGGCGCTGCAGTATCTGATTGAACAACTGGATGCGGCAGGAAAGCTGGAAAATACGGTTATCTGCCTTTCCGCCGACCATTATCCTTACGGCATGGAAGTAAGCAATCTGGAGGAACTGGCAGGCAGACCGTTAGACGGTACACTGGATATTTACCACAACAATCTTATCCTCTGGAACAGCGAAATGGAAACTGTAGAAGTGACAAAGACGGCAAGCTCTCTGGACATTCTGCCCACTCTGCTTAATCTGTTCGGATTTGATTATGATGCAAGACTGTATGCCGGAAACGATATCCTGTCGGATGCTTCTCCGCTGGTTATCTTTGCGGACAGAAGCTTTATCACGGATAAGGTTTCTTACAATAAAAAATCCAAAGAAGTTGTATGGGCGGACGGCGTGGAACCGGATGACGAATATCTGGATGCCGTGAAGAGCCAGGTCAAGGGTCTGTATAATTATTCTGCGGGAATTTTGAACCAGAATTTCTATAAGTATGTGGAAGAGGCGCTGCCGGAGGAATACCATTCCAAGGTGGACCCGGAATGGATTGCGCCGCATCCCAAGACGGAAACACCGAAAGAGAATACGGCGGGCAGCACAGAGGCTGCCGGAACGGAAGAATAAAAAGATTGCCTGTGAACTATAGACGTTCGCAGGCAATTTCTTTTTTGAGCAGATATTTTTCACAGGCGGCATCCCAGAGCTTTTCAGGCTCTTTGTCCGCCACAAAGGTCGTGTAAGCCGTGCCGGTGTAGAGCGTTGCAATTTCCCCGTTGTAGCGCAGCGTCAGTACAAAAGCACGGATGAGCGACGGGTCAACGGCAGCATCGGCTGCCTTCAGAATGGACTCCACATGCTTTGGCATCAGGTGAAACACAAACTGAAAATGAAGGGGAACTTTGGTTCCTTTGATTAACTGGAAGCAGATGCCTTTGATATCTGTCCAGGGAATAAATTCATATTCACAGGGCGCAAAGTCCTTTTGGGCATGTCCGTCGATATGGTAAGTGACCGCTGTGGTGACAGAAGCCTCCTCTAACAGAAATGTATCAAAGACATTGCCGGTAAGCATGGCATTCATGAAATTTTTAAGTCCGGTAACCTGCAGTGCAATCATTTTTTGCCTTTCTGTAAACGAAGCGCGTAATCGGTTTGATAATCAGAATACATACACCGACGCGTCGTATTGCTAATAGTATAACTTTCTGCGCATAATAAAGGCAAGAGTTAATTTGGAAAATGTTGTGACTTGTTTTCTTGTTTTCCTGTCATTATAAGTGGGAAAAAGAATATAAGAAGGAAGGATTAGGTATGGATGATAATAAAATAATTGATTTATATTGGAAACGTTCAGAGTCTGCTATAGCAGAGACCGATAAAAAATATGGAAGATATTGCAGTACCATTGCATTTAATATTTTACATAACCGGGAAGATGCAGAAGAGTGCGTCAATGATACCTATTTTAAGGTTTGGGGGGTAATACCTACGTTACGTCCCCTGAAATTCTCTGCGTTTATTGGAAGAATCACACGGAACCTTTCACTGAATAAATATGAATATTATAATGCAAAAAAACGTGGTCAGGGTGAAACGCAAGTTGTATTTGAAGAATTGCAGGGATGTATTACCAGTACCGGAAACGTAGAAGATGCTATTGAAGATATGCTTCTGTCAGAAAAGTTAAATTGTTTTTTAGAGGGTCTGCCTACAGAAAAACGTAAGATTTTTATGCGTAGATATTGGTATCTTAGTGAAGTTAAGGATATTGCATCTGATTACCAAATGAGTGAAAGCAAGGTTAAGATGATATTGCTTCGGACACGGAATGCCTTAAAAGAATATTTGGAGCAGGAGGGTATTGTCTTATGAGGGAAGCAAAACGAATTATCAGGGCACTTGGCGATGTAGATGACAGATACATTGAGGAAGCCGCACCTGGAAAGAAAAATAGAACGCATTTATCCTATAGGAAACTGGCAGTTTTAGTTGCATGTCTTGTATTGATGTTATCTTTATCCATAGTAGCTTATGCTGCTAATTGGTTTGGACTTCGTGATTTGTTGCTGCCTTTTATAAACCGGTCTTCTTCCATAGAAGAGGAAAGTAGTACCATTGGTTTATCCGGGTATCAGGCAAGTAAAGAATGGCAGGCCTTGGCAGAATGGCGGGAGTTTGTGAGTCAGTATGACCCGGATGGAAGAATTTATCAAAATATAGATGGTCGATTGGATTCCAGCTTTGCTCGTTATAGTTGTTATCTTGTGTATTCACAGGAGATGGCTGAAGAAATAGACAGGATTACAGAAAAATATGGATTGGCACTCCATACAACATCCTATGACCTTCAGGAGCATCCGGAATTGATTGAAACACTGGGGGATTTCCTTGGAGATAACGGTGGATATTACACTTATATGTATGAGGACGGTACTTTCGAGGTGGAAGGAACGATTCAACTTGCAGATACCGGAGCATGGGATTTTGTGCTTCTGCGTTCTGTAAAAGGAACTTTTCATGATGCCATGTTGGATATTGGAGACATTGCTGAATATCAGGAAATGTTGTACGAAACAGAATGTGGCGTTCCGGTCACTTTGGCATTGGGAAAAAGCAGAGCTTTGGTGCTGGTAGATTTAGAGGATTGCTTTGTTACGATAACGATACCTTACGGAACGGAAAAGGGACTGGGGCAATCTCACATGAAAATATTGGCGGACAGCATTGATTTTGCTGCACTTACTCCGGTTGTGAAACCTCAATCAGATCTATCAAACAGCAGTGGGTCAGTAGAACATGATGAGGTGGTAAAAGATGGTAGTGAGGTCGCGGTAGAATATGATGCGGATGCAAGGCAGATATATGCAGCAACTTTGCGCAATCTTTTGTATAACAATATTCTGCCGGATGGAAGTACGGCAGAAACCTCGGTAGGAGAATATTCGAGTTTTGCAATCAGCGATGTGGATTCTGACGGAAAGGAAGAGTTGGTACTACTATATGACCCTGGGGTAATGGCAGATGAGAAGGGTTATATTATGGGCTATGATAGTGATACAGGAGAAACATATATCCAATTAGAAGAATTCCCGTATTTTGCTTTTTTGCGTAATGGAAATCTAAAAGCACTGTCTTCACATAATCAAACTTATGGAGACATGTGGCCATATTTGTTTTACCGGTATATTCCGGAGAGTGATACTTATGAATTGGTAGGATATGTGCATTCAGAAGATAAGCAGGTTTTGGAATTAAACGGAATGTCAGACCAATATCCGTATAAAGCAGACACTTCTGAAACAGGAACGGTATATTATGTAGGAACAGACGGCTGGGGAACGACTCCCATGGATGAAACGGACTATATGGAATGGTTGAATGCAAATGAAGGTAATGTTCAAGAACTGGAGATTCCATATTTACCATTTACTGAAGAAAATATTGGGAAAATGGAATGCCAAAAGAAAAATATGAGTGGGAATAGTATTGATACAAGAAGACTATTGGATGAATGTGAAAACATGAAAGTACATTGGGAAAGTGATTCTATAGATGTGGATGGAAACGGCATTACCGATTATGCCATTGTGGGAATTGTTGGCTTGTCCTTGAACGAAAGGGAGAGAATGCCATACAGGCACGCATGACGGACGAGACCGGAAAGATTATATCTTGGGACAATTATGAGGTGATGAATGTTGCCGTTAAGCAGATAGAGGCTATTCGGGTATCTGTCAGCGGACGCAGCGAGATACTATTTACCCCTGCAGAACTGAGGGTAATTGAACGCTATGGGGACTATGACCGTAATACTACGAGGGGCAAGCTTGATATCCTGCTTGAAAGGTTCAAGGACGATAGTACCAAGAAGAGCGCACAGTCGGTTATTGAAAAGCTTGGGAGAATATCGGATAAGTCTTATGCAGATCTTTATTCCGTCAGACAGCGGAAGATGGAAAATGAGAAAGAGTTTAGCATGGAAAACCGCTTTAAGGTGGCACGAGAAAAGGCGGAGAAACACAATGCAGAGGTTATGAACCTTGTTATTGAGAGAAGAAAGGGAAAGGGGATCGTACTTTGAAACTTACCCGATATGAGC
>Ga0129313_1000067_pt1 | contig 105520 bp, 84 predicted proteins | sample O1105metagenome_FD_94436 | JGI IMG/M metagenome (GOLD analysis project Ga0129313, IMG submission 94436) | Orangutan group fecal microbial communities from fecal samples from Wisconsin, USA - O1105 metagenome | ecosystem: Host-associated > Mammals > Digestive system > Large intestine > Fecal...
CTCCAAATCCGTCCCGGCGTGCTGGGGCGGGCGGCCGATGATAACGGCGGTAACGCCGCAGGCCTGGGCGGCGGAAATCTTATCCTGGAAGCCCCCGGCGGTGCCGGAGGCCTTGGTCACCAGATAGGCAGCCCCCAAGGCCTTGAGGGTGGCGGCGTTCAGCTCCTGGGAGAAGGGGCCCTGCATGGCCAGAATGTGGCTGGGCTGTAGTCCCGCCTCCCGGCACAGGCGCAGGGAATCCTCCATGGGCAGCACCCGGGCGTACACCCGCTGGGCGAAGTTCTCCATCCCGGCGAACTGGTGCAGCTCCTTGCTGCCGGTGGTGAGCAGGATGTTCCCTGCCGTCCGGTTCAGGTATTCCACCGCCTGGGGGATGGAGTCTGCAAACACGGCGTTTTCCGGCATACAGGTATCGCTTCGCAGCAGCCGGTGATAGGCCACCCCGGCGGCCTGGCAGGCGGCGGCGATATTCTCCGTCACCAGGGCGGCGTAGGGGTGGGTGGCATCGATGACCATATCGAAGCCCTCCCGGGCGAACAGCGCCTCCATTTCCGGCTGGGTCAGCCGTCCGGCGGAGACGGTAAGGTTGTCGCAGCTGGGGAGCAGGGTCTGGCCGTACTCCGTGGCCACGCAGGCCACCACGGACACCGGCTGCCCCGCCAGGAAGGATACCAGCTCCCGGCCCTCGGTGGTGCCGGCAAAAATACACAGCTTACACATCCCGGTATCCTCTGGGGGTGACCAGCTTCCCGGCAAGGATGCGGGTCATGGCGTTGCCGATGAACACGGTGCTGAACATATCCGCCTCATAGGTGCGCAGCTGCTGTAGGGTGAGCAGCTGCATCCCCTCTCCCTCCCGGCCGATGGCGTGGGCCACGCCGCAGGGCCGGTCCTGGGGCAGGTATTTCAGCAGAATGTCGCAGGCGAGGCGCAGATTGTCCGGGCGGCCATGGCTTCTGGGGTTATACAGGACAATGGACATATCCCCCAGGGCGGCGCATTCCAGGCGCTTCTCGATTTTCTCCCAGGGGGTCAGCCGGTCGCTGAGGCTGATAACGGCAAAGTCGTGGGTCAGGGGCGCTCCCAGCAGGGCGGCCCCGGAGCAGGCGGCGGTAAGGCCGGGGATTACCTGGATTTCCGGCTGGGTGTCCTCCCCCCGGAGCTCATACACCAGGGCGGCCATGCCGTAGATGCCGCTGTCCCCGGAGCAGACCAGGGCCACGTTTTTGCTCTTGGCCAAATCCAGGGCCATGCGGCAGCGCTGGGCCTCCCGGGTCATGGGGGTGGTGAGCAGCTCCTTATCCGGGTAGCGCTCCTTTACCAGGTCCACATACACGGTGTAGCCCACAATGGTGTCGCACTGCTCCAGGGCCCGGTGGGCGGCGACGGTGATATTCTCAAAATTTCCGGGGCCAATGCCCACAACAGTCAATTTACTCAAAGGAAACCTCCACTTTCTCCACTGCCAGGGAGACGGTCACGCCGTCTATGGCGCATTTTTCAACAATGGTTTTCTCCGCCCCCACCAGGGCGGCCCGCTGGCACACGTTGTCCACGCCGGTGACGGATTTCACGAATTCCGATGCCGGGAAGCAGCCGGGGACGGCTTGCAGGGTCTGGGCCGGATAGAACCGGATGGGCAGACCCATTTCCCGGCAGTAGTCCAGCAGCCCGGGCTCCCGGGCCTTCAGGTCGATGGAGGCGGCGCAGCGTATGGCGGCGGGGTAGATGCCCTGGGCCTCCAGCACGGCGGCTACGGCCCGGGCCACGGCCTCCTTGGAAATGCCCCGGCGGCAGCCGATGCCCAGGTGGAGCACCTTGGGAATCAGGTGCAGGGTCTGGGCGAAGGGGTTGTCCCGCCGGTAGCCGATGTAGATGCCTATGGGCCCGGTGCGGCCCGGGCAGGTGCCGGGGGGCAGGATTTCCGGCAGGGGGAAGTCGGCGCAGATTGGCACGTCCCCCTCCAGAATGGCGGCGGACACGGCCTTGGCGGCGGCCAGGCTGCTGATTTGGTAGCCGTTCCGGGCGGCCCAGGCATCCACGGAGAAGCGGTGCTGGATGTCCGTGGCGGTGGTGATTACCGGGGTGGCTCCCAGGCCCCGGGCCAGCCGGGTGGCCAGGGCGTTGGCCCCGCCGATGTGGCCGGAGAGGATGGGAATGACGAACCGGCCCAGCTCGTCCAGGGAGATAACCGCCGGGTCCGTGGCCTTGCTGCGCAGGTGGGGGGCGATTTCCCGGACGGCGATGCCCACGCTGCCCACGAAAATCAGGGCGCTATGGCTCCGGAAGAGCCGGCCATAGAAGTCGGCAAAGGGCTTTTCAATGGGCAGGAAGGGGGGCTGGGCCAGACGCTCCGGGGCGTACAGGGCGGCCTCTCCGGTCAGGGCGGCTACCTTCTCCGCCGTCCGGCAACCGGTGCGGCTGAAGGCGATAATGGCGGTCAAAGGCTGGCCTCCCGGAACTCGGTGGTGAAGCCGGGGTGGTAGAGCAGGGAGCGGATGACGTTGTCCCCCAGGCAGTCCCCCACCACGATCAGGCTGGTTTTGGTCAGGCCGTTGTCCGTCACCGTCCGGTGGAGGTTTTCCAGGGTGGTGCGGAAGATTTTCTCCTCCGGCCAGGTGGCTTTGTACACAATGGCGGCCGGGGTATCCGCCGGGTAGCCCCCCTCCAGCAGGTCGGTCTGGAGCTGCCGGGTCAGGCTGGTGCTGAGGAACAGCACCATGGTGGCCCGGTGGGCGGCCAGGGAGCGAATGGACTGGCCCTGGGGCACCGGGGTACGGCCTGCGGCCCGGGTGATGATGACGGTCTGGCTCACCTCCGGCAGGGTATACTCCGCCCGGAGGGAGGCGGCAGCGCCGCAGAAGGCGCTGACCCCGGGGCAGACATCGTAAGGGATGCCCAGCTTGTCCAGCTCCACAAACTGCTCATGGACGGCGCCGTAGATGCTGGAGTCCCCGGTATGGAGCCGCACGGTGGTTTTCCCGGCGGCCTCGGCGGCCCGGATAACGGCAATGACCTCTTCCAGGGTCATTTTGGCGCTGTCGTGGATTTGGCAGCCCTCCTTGCAGTATTGCAGCAGCTCCGGGTTCACCAGGCTCCCGGCGTAGATAACCACATCACACGCCCCCAGCAGCCTTGCGCCCCGCACAGTAATCAAATCCACCGCGCCGCTCCCGGCGCCCACAAAATGTACCATATAATATCTCTCCTTTTTTAGTTACGCTTTAAGCTGGTTCCCATACGTAAGTGCCCTGCCCGGTATCGCTTCTGCGTCAAAAACCGTGGACAGTTGAATGGTGAAATGTAAAAACTTTTGAGTTCCGTAGGGGCGATGAAAATCGCCCGCAACGTTGCGATTTCTGGGCGGCACATTGAATGGTACGCACCCCCGCACCCCCGGCTCCCTCTCTGAGGGAGCTGTCAGCGAAGCTGACTGAGGGAGTGTCCCCCGATGAATGGCAGAATGTAAAAACTTTTGAGTTCCGTAGGGGCGATGAAAATCGCCCGCAACGTTGCGGCTTCCGGGCGGCACGTTGAATGGTACGCACCCCACCCCGGCTCCCTCTCTGAGGGAGTGTACCCCGATGAACGTAAACGCTCAAAAATTTCAGAGCCAATAAGAGTCTTTGCGCAAATCTTTGGCATGGAGGAACCATCGGACGACACTCCCTCAGTCAGCCCTTGCGGGCTGCCAGCTCCCTCAGAGAGGGAGCCGGGAATGGCCGGTGCCATTCATCGGGGTACTCGCTAAAATCCGGGGTTTCGGGCGATTTTCATCGCCCCTACGAAAGGCGTTTTTCATTCAACCTGCCGCCCCTACAGGGCTTTAGCCGAGGATTTTTTCCAGCAGCTGTTGGGCGTTTTCGGACTGGCCCAGGATGCCGTATTCCTTTGAGAAGACCACCACGCCGATTTCCATTTCGTCGGCCCGGTGGGCCAGGTGGAAGTGAATCCGGCGGGTGAGGGTGGCCAGGGTCTGCGCCTGCTTGGATTCCTCCTGAAGGATGCGGATGGCATCGTCGCAGGCGGCGCAGTCCAGAAGCTCTGCAATCCTCTCCGGGGCCAGACCGGCGGCACCGGCGTGGGCGGCCAGAATTTCCATCCGGCAGTCGCCGTATTTGGAGTGGGTATTCATCATCCCCCCGGCCAGCTTTACCAGCTTGCCGATGTGGCCGATGAGCAGAGCCCCCCGGAAGCCCAGGGCCTTGCAGATGTCTATGCTGTCGCCGATGAAGTTGGAGGTCTGGACGGCCAGATGGATATCCAGCCCCAGCTCCCCCCGGATGAATTCCGAGCCGTAATTGCCGGGGGTGAGCAGCACATACTCGCTGCCGTTCTCTCGCTTCTGCCGCAGCTCCACCCGGATGGTTTCCACCAGGGCGGCCTCGCTCATGGGCTCTACAATGCCGGTGGTGCCCAGGATGGAGATGCCCCCCACAATGCCCAGCCGGGGGTTGAAGGTTTTCTTCGCCAGGGCCGCCCCCTCCGGGGCGGAGATGATAACGGACAGGCCGCCCCGGTAGTCGCACAGGGCCATGACCTCCCGGACATTTTCCTCAATCATTTTCCGGGGCACGGAGTTGATGGCGGCGTTGCCCACAGGCTGGTCCAGCCCCCGCTTGGTCACCCGGCCGATGCCGGTGCCGCCGTCCACGGTGACGCCGGGGGCATCGGTTTTCCGGACGGTGGCGAAAATCAGGGTACCGGCGGTCACGTCCGGGTCGTCGCCGCTGTCCTTCTGGATGGCGCAGGAGACGGTGTCCGCCTCCATGGAGATTTCCCGGACGGTCAGCTCCAGGCGGATGCCCTTGGGGGTATCCAGGGCCACGGTTTCCTTCCTCCGCCCGGTGAGGAGCATCCAGGCGGCGGCCTTTGCGGCAGCGGCGGCGCAGGAGCCGGTGGTGTAGCCCAGGCGCAGGCGCTTGCCGTCCTTCTCGATATACTGCTCCATCAGCGCAAAATCTGGTAGAGCATGGCGTTGCAGATGGCGGCGGCTACGTTGCTGCCGCCCTTCCGCCCCCGGGCGATGATAGAGGGGGTATCTGCGCCGATAAACAGCTCCTTGCTCTCCACCACGTTGACGAAGCCCACCGGCACCCCGATAACCAGGGCCGGGTGGAGTTTCCCCTCCTCTATCAGCTGGTGGATGGACACCAGGGCGGTGGGGGCGTTGCCGATGGCGAAGATGCAGGGCTTTTCCAGCCGGGCGGCGTGCTCCATGGACACCATGGCCCGGGTAACTCCCCGCTCCTTGGCCTCCCGGGCCACGTCCTCGTCGGACATGAAGCAGTGCACCTGGCCCCCCAGCTTGGCCAGAATGGATTTGTTGATACCGGCCTTGGCCATCTGGGTATCGGTGACGATGTCGCAGCCCTCCTTCAGCGCCTGAATCCCCCGGGCCACGGCATGGGGGGAGAAGGTCAGGTTCTGCACATAGTCAAAGTCCGCTGTGGTATGGATAACCCGCTTGATAACCAGCGCATTCTCCGGCTCCAGCCGGGTATCCCCCAGCAGCTCCGTGATAATGGCAAAGCTCCGCTTCTCAATATCCATTGGTTTCATATTCTCAAACATACAGTTTCCTCCTTTTTTGGTTACGCTTTTCGCTGGTTCCCATACGTCAGTGCCCTGCCCCACCCGGTATCGTTTTTGCGTCAGAAACCGGAAGATTTTTTGGGCGGTAAAACATTCTGTGCCTTCGTAGGGGCGATGAAAATCGCCCGCAACCCCGGATTTTAGCGAGCACCCGGTTGAATGGTACGCACCAATCCCGGCTCCCTCTCTGAGGGAGCTGTCGAGCGAATGCGAGACTGAGGGAGTGTACTACGATGCTCGTAACCGCTCAAAAATTTCAGAGCCAATAAAAAACTGTGAGTAACCCATCGGCCCAAAGCAACCATCGGACGACACTCCCTCAGTCACGCCCTTGCGGGCGTGCCAGCTCCCTCAGAGAGGGAGCCTGGATGGGGCGTTCCCGGCTCCCTCTCTGAGGGAGCTGTCGAGCGAATGCGAGACTGAGGGAGTGTACCACGATGAACGTAAGCGGTCAAAATTTCAGAGCCAATAAAAAGCTGTGAGTAAACCGTCGGCCCAAAGCAACCATCGAACGACACTCCCTCAGTCACGCCCTTGCGGGCGTGCCAGCTCCCTCAGAGAGGGAGCCGGGGACAGCTGTACCATTCATCCAGCCGCCCGGAAACCGGAAGATTTCGGGCGATTTTCATCGCCCCTACGAAACTCAGAGGACATTACATTGCACCATTCATCCAGTCACCCCGGAAGGAGAGGCAGGCCTGGTAGAAATTCCGGGCGAACTGGGGGTTGGCGTAGAAGTGGAAGTGGGGATACCCGGCGTACAGGGCTTTGGTGGAGACCACGCAGGGCCAGTGGCGGCCGGTGGGCTTGGTGGCGGTGAAGCCGGTGCCGGGGGCGGTGCAGTCCCAGTGGTGGAACTCGTGGGCGGGGATCTCTTCCCCGGCCCGGCACAGCAGGTTGTCTTCCTCTGCCCGGAGGGTCACATAGCCGAAGCGGGTGAGCCTTCCGGTGTCGAAGCAGCTGCCCGGCAGGAAGCCCACCATTTTCTCCCCGGCTATGTCCTGGGTCAGGTACATGAACCCGCCGCACTCTGCAATGCAGGGCAGCCCGGCCTCCAGTGCCCGGCGGATAGCGGCCAGCATCCCTGCATTCCGGCCCAATTCCGGGGCGTACAGCTCCGGGTAGCCGCCCCCCAGGTACAGCCCATGGATATGTTCCGGCAGGGCCGCATCCGCCAGAGGGCTGAAGGGAACCAGCTCCGCCCCCATCTCCGCCAGGGCATCCAGGCTGTCCTGGTAGTAGAAGCAGAAGGCATTGTCCCGGGCCACGGCGATGCGGACCTTCTCCATCCTGGGCAGGGCCACAGGGGTGTATTCCAGGGGCGGCGCCTCCCGGCTCAGGGCCAGAAGACCGTCGATGTCCAGATATTTCTCCGCCGCCTGGGCCAGCTGCTGCATTTTCTGCTGCAAATCCGCCACCTCGGCGGCGGTAATCAGCCCCAGGTGGCGGCTGCCCAGCTGGGCCTGGGGCACCTGGGGCAGGAAGCCGTAGCACCGCAGGCCGCAGGCGGCCTCAATGGCCTCCCGCAGGGCGGGGTAGCTCATTTCGGTGCACTGGTTCAGAATCACGCCCCTCAGCCCGGCATTCTCCCGGAAGCGCTGGAAGCCCTGAATCACCGGCACTAAGGACAGCGCCGCCCCCTTGGCGTTCACCACCAGCACCGCGGGACTCCGGGTGGCCTTGGCCACCTGGTAGGAGCTGGCCCGGTCGCTGGTCAGGCCCATGCCGTCGTAATAGCCCATCACCCCTTCGATAACGCTTACATCCCGGTCGGCAGCGTTCCGGGCCAGGAGGAACCGAAGGGTATTCTCCGAAAAGAAATGCAAATCCAGATTGCCGCTTTTGGCCCCGATAATCCGGCTGTGGAACATGGGGTCGATGTAATCCGGCCCGCATTTGAAGGCCCCCACCCGCAGCCCCCGGTTGACCAGGGCCTGGAGCAGGGCACAGGTGACGGTGGTCTTGCCGCAGCCGCTGCTGACTCCGGCCAACAAAATTCTCGGTGCTGCCATATTCCCTCCATTAAAAAATGCGGCAGCCCTCAGGGCCGCCGCAGTCGTTTTTCTGCAAGCAAAGAACGCCTTCCGCCACCCGGGCCGAAGGGTCAGCCGAAGCAGGTCTCCTGGCTTGTGCATCCATGGGGAGTGCGGGCCTTCTCGGGGCTTGCCCCCAATGGCCGACTTTCGTACTTCCGCACCCACCTCCGCACTTACAGTGGCGGTACCGCCCCGGATTCCCACCGGGTTCTCTATTCTCCGCCCCCACCCCAACGGCAGCAGCGGCACTTCGGTATTTTTTCTGTTATGATACTCGCATCCCCCCCTTTTGTCAATGCCCCACCCCCCAATGAATGGTAAAATCCCAAACATTCAGATCCCCCGTAGGGGCGACGAAAGTCGCCCGTAACCCCGGATTTTAGCGAGCACCCCGATGAATGGAACCAGCCATTCCCGGCTCCCTCTCTGAGGGAGCTGGCAGCCCGAAGGGCTGACTGAGGGAGTGTCGTCCGATGAATGGGAGCGGTTAAACATTCAGAGTTCCGTAGGGGCGATGAAAATCGCCCGCAACGTTGCGGTTTCCGGGCGGTACGATGAATGGTACGGCCGTTCCCGGCTCCCTCTCTGAGGGAGCTGGCACGCCCAAAGGGCGTGACTGAGGGAGTGTCGTTCGATGGTTGATTTGGGCTGATGGTTTACTCACAGGTTTTTTATTGACTCTGAAATTTTTGAGCGTTTACGTTCATCGAAGTACACTCCCTCAGTCTCGCATTCGCTCGACAGCTCCCTCAGGGAGGGAGCCGGGAATGGGCTGGTACCATTCATCGGGGTGCTCGCTAAAATCCCAGGTTTCGGGCGATTTTCATCGCCCCTACGAAGGCTCAGAAATTTTTACATTCCACCATTTGGTGGGGGTGGGAATAACCTACTTGGTAGGTCGGTAAAAATTTTTGAAAAATACTTGACAAACGGACAAATGTGCGCTAGTATAGCACCATCGATTTTTGAATCGGGATTGAGAAGGCAATGAAGGGAAGAGTAAGCCCGCGGATGCCGTGCAGAGAGCCCCGTTTGGTGGAAAGGGGTACGGATAGGCGTGCTGAACATGGCCCCGGAGCCGCATGGGTGACAGTGAGCCCATGACGGGTGCGCCCGTTAACGCGCAGGAGTATGGTAGTACTCCCTGAGGCAGTGCCCCGTGAGGGGGCTGCGAAACAAGGTGGTAACACGGATTTTATTTTCCGTCCTTGTGCGTAGGCATGAGGACGGAATTTTTATTTGTAGGAGGGATTTGTTTGGAACCCATAGTAGAGCTGCGGGGCCTGTCCAAGACCTTTGGCTCCGGGGCGGAGCAGGTGGCGGCGCTGCAGGACGTCAGCGTTCAGGTGGAGGCCGGGGAAATCTTCGGCATCATCGGCCTGTCCGGTGCGGGCAAGAGCACCCTGGTGCGCTGCATCAATCTGCTGGAGCGGCCGGATGCAGGAAAGGTGTTGTTCCACGGAGAGGATTTAATGGCCATGCCCACCCGGCGGCTGCGGCAGGTGCGCCGGAAGATTTCCATGATTTTCCAGAGCTTCAACCTGCTGGAGCAGCGCACCGCTTTGGACAATATCTGCTTCCCCCTGGAGCTGGAGGGGGTGCCCAGAGCCAAGGCGAAGACCAGAGCGCGGGAGCTGCTGGAAATTGTGGGTCTGCCGGATAAGGCTGGGGCTTACCCGGTGCAGCTGTCCGGCGGGCAGAAGCAGCGCATCGCCATCGCCCGGGCCCTGGCATCCAATCCGGAGGTGCTGCTGTGCGACGAGGCCACCTCCGCCCTGGACCCCCAGACCACCAACTCCATTCTGAACCTGCTGCAAACCATCAGCCGGGAGCGGAAAATCACCGTAATCCTCATCACCCACCAGATGTCCGTGATTGAGCAAATCTGTAACCGGGTGGCCATCCTGGACAGCGGCGTGGTGGCGGAAATCGGCGAGGTGGAGCGGGTGTTCTCCAATCCCCAGTCCGCCGCCGGGCGGCGGCTGGTGTCCCCGGAGGTGCCCCTGCCCCTGTCCGCCTGGGAGGGCCCGGTGGCCCGAATCGCCTTCAACGGCAACGCCTCCGAGGAGCCCATTATTGCCGAGGTGGCCATGGAGAAGGGCATCAAGCTCAGTATCCTGGGCGCCGATACCCGGAACGTAGACGGCAAGGCCTTCGGCACCATGCTGGTGAGCCTGCCGGAGGACCCGGCCCGGCGGCAGGACGTGCTGGACTATCTCAACCATTTTGACGGCGTAACTGCGGAGGTGATTCAGTAATGTTCGACTTGTTTTCCGACCCGGTTAAGGTGGCAAACCAGATGCAAATCATCTACAGCGAGTACGGCTTCGCCATCTGGGAGACGCTGTATTCCCTGGCCCTGGAGGCTGCCTTCGCCTACCTCATCGGCCTGCCCCTGGGGGTGCTGCTGGTGACCGGCGAGAAGGGGGGCGTAAAGCCCCTGCCCAAGCCCATTATGACGGTGATGAACGTGGTCATCAACCTGCTGCGCAGCGTGCCCTTCCTAATCCTGATGATTATCTGCCTGCCCCTGTCCAAGGTCATCGTGGGGACCAAGGTGGGAACCATCGCCACCATTCCCCCCATGGTCATCGCCGCTTTCCCCCTGGTGGCCCGAATGGTAGAGGGCAGCCTGCGGGAGGTGGACCAGGGTGTGGTGGAGGCCGCCCAGAGCATGGGGGCAAGCCCCTGGCAAATCGTCACCAAGGTGATGCTGCCGGAGGCCCTGCCCAGTCTGATTTCCGGATGCACCATCACCGTGGCCACCATCCTGGGCTACGGCGCCATGGCCGGTATCATCGGCGGCGGCGGCCTGGGCCAGATTGCCATCAACTACGGCTATTACAATTTCAAGTTCCTGGTCATGTGGATTGCCGTCATCGGCCTGGTGGTGCTGGTGCAAATCTTCCAGTCCCTGGGCACCTGGCTGTCCGTCAAATGCGACAAGCGCCTGCGCAACCGGAAATAAGTTCCCCAAAAAGGGGACAAAAAACAATCAGCCCATACAAGCTCCCCGGTTTCCCCCGCAAAAACGATACCGGGCGGGTCAGGGAAGCACCGTATAGGAACCCACCCAAAGCGTAATGCCCATACAACCCCCCGGTTTCCTCCGCAAAAACGATACCGGGCGGGTCAGGGCACTACCGTATAGAAACCATCCCAAAGCGTAATTAAAAAAGGAGTGTATTGTTATGAAGAAAGTATTTGCAGTTGTCCTGTGCCTGGCCCTGGTTCTGAGCCTGGCCGCCTGCGGCAGTAAGAGCGAGAAGGTCATCACCGTGGCCGCCTCCCCCACCCCCCACGCCGAAATCCTGAAGGCCGCCGCCAAGGTCCTGGCCAAGGACGGCTGGACCCTGGAGGTGAAGGAATACAGCGACTACGTGGTGCCCAATAACGTGGTAGAGGACGGCGAAATCGACGCCAACTACTTCCAGCACCAGCCCTACCTGGATACCTTCAACGCAGAGAACGGCACCCACCTGGTCAGCGTGGCCCAGGTGCACTACGAGCCCTTCGGCATCTACGCCGGTACCAAGAGCAGCATTGCCGACCTGGCCGACGGCGACGAGATCGCCATCCCCAACGACGGCTCCAACCGGGCCCGTGCCCTGCTGCTGCTGCAAGCCAACGGTGTCATCACCCTGAAGGAGGGCGTGGGCATGGAAGCCACCGCCCTGGACGTGGTGGACAAGACCGTGGACGTGAAAATCCGTGAGGTGGAGGCCGCCCAGGTGCCCAAGGTCCGTGACAGCGTGGCCCTGGCCGTCATCAACGGCAACTACGCCCTGCAGGCCGGCCTGAACGTGGAGAAGGACGCCATCGCCTCGGAAGACCCCGACTCCGTCTCCGCCCAGACCTACGCCAATATCCTGGTGGTCAAGGAGGGCAACGAGAACACCGAGAAGACCCAGGCCCTGAAGAAGGCCCTGCTCAGCGACGAGGTCAGAACCTTCATCAACGAAACCTACTCCGGCTCCGTGGTTCCTCTGTTCTAAAGAAAACCTGCAAAGGCCCATGGCGAAAAAACCGCCATGGGCCTTTTTTTCGCAAAATTCCCCCCCGGGGTTTTCTTTCGGTTTAGAGAAAAAAGGTATACTTGACGAAAATAGAGAAATTCGCTATTGTATTTGCAGGGGGGGATGCGGTGTGATTCATATTCTGGTAGCCGACGACGACAAAAATACCCGGCTGCTGATGAAAGCCATCCTGGAAGGGGCGGGCTATGACGTGTTCACGGCAGTGGACGGTCAGGACGCCCTGGAGCAGCTGGAAAAGGAGCATATCGACCTGGTGGTGCTGGACGTGATGATGCCCCGGATGGACGGCTATGCCTTCACCCAGACCCTGCGCCAGGGCAACAGCAGCCTGCCCATCCTCATGGTCTCCGCCAGGCAGCTGCCCGCCGACAAGCACCGGGGCTTCCTGGTGGGTACCGACGACTATATCACCAAGCCCGTGGACGAGGAGGAAATGCTGCTGCGCATCAAGGCCCTGCTCCGCCGGGCCAAAATCGCCGCCGACCGGCGGATTGTGGTGGGGGACGTGGTGCTGGACTACGACTCCTTCACCGTGTCCCGGCCGGGGCAGACCGTGGAGCTGCCCCAGAAGGAATTCCTGCTGCTGTATAAGCTGCTGTCCTACCCCGGCAAAATCTTCACCCGCATCCAGCTGATGGATGAAATCTGGGGCATGGACTGCGAAACCGGCTGGGAGACCGTCACCGTCCACGTGGGCCGGCTGCGCAAGCGCTTCGAGGGCTGGGAGGAATTCTCCCTGGAATCCGTCCGGGGCCTGGGATATAAGGCGGTGAAGAAGGTATGACAAGAGAAAAACGTGCCCGCCACCGCTCCCTCACATTGCTGTTCTCCCTGTTCACCTTCGCCATCCTGGCGGTGTCCCTGCTGCTGGCGTTGGGGGTTATGTACATCCTCACCCGGCTCAATCTGCTGCCCTTCTCCGCCGTGGGCCTGTCCGGCACCTTGCAGGTGCTGCTGCTGATGGCAGCCATCAGCCTGATTGTGGGCACCTGCCTGTCGGCGCTGGCGGTGCGGATTCCCCTGAAGCCCATCAACTGGCTCATCGACCAGATGAACCGCCTGGCAGAGGGGGACTTCCAGGCCCGAGTCCACTTCGGCAAAAAGGTGGATATGATTCCCGCCTTCTACCAGGTGGAGGACAGCTTCAATAAAATGGCCCGGGAGCTGGGGAATACGGAGATGCTCCGCCGGGACTTTGTGGACAATTTCTCCCACGAGTTCAAAACCCCCATTGTCTCCATTGCGGGCTTTGCCAAGCTGCTGCAGCGAGCCGACCTGGACCAGGCCCAGCGGAAGGAATACATCGACGCCATTGTGGAGGAATCCCGGCGGCTATCGGACATGGCCACCAATGTGCTGAAGCTGACCAAGGTGGAAAATCAGTCCATCCTCACCGGCCAGACCCGGTTCAACCTCTCCGAGCAAATCCGCAGCGCCCTGCTGCTGCTGGAGGACCAGTGGAGCGCCAAGAATCTGGAGCTGGACATGGACTTCCCGGAGGTGGAGATTTCCGCCAACGAGGATATGCTCCAGGAGGTCTGGATCAACCTGCTGCAAAACGCAGTGAAATACTCCCCGGAATACGGCCCGGTGCAGGTGCGCATCCAGGAGGAGGATACCACTGTCCGGGTGACGGTGGCCAACAGCGGCGAAATCGCCGAGGAGCACCTGGGCAGGATTTTCCAGAAATTTTATCAGGCCGACCGCTCCCATTTTTCCGCCGGGAACGGCGTGGGTCTGGCCATTGTCAAGAGAATCGTAGAGCTTCACGGAGGCACCGTCCGGGCCCAAAGCACCGGGGGCGCCGTCATCTTCACCGTGGAGCTGCCAAAAGGAGACAGAGCATGAAACCGTATCTATATTATGTACTGGCCGGATACCTCTCGGGCAGTGTGCTGTATGCCAGAGTGCTGTGCCGCCTCTTCGGCGGGGAGCAGCAGCTGCTGGACAGCAAGGATGCCAACCCCGGCACTACCAACGCCTTCGCCTGCGGCGGCTTCCTCTGCGGGGTGCTGACCCTGATGGGGGACCTGCTGAAGGGCATCCTGCCGGTGTGGGCGTATGTCCGCAGCGGCCAGGCCATTACCCCGGTGTCCCTGGCCCTGGTGCTGGCCGCCCCGGTGGTGGGCCACGCCTTCCCCTGCTTCTATGGCTTCCACGGGGGCAAGGGCATCGCCGTCAGCTTCGGGTGCCTGCTGGGGCTGGTGCCCCTCTGGGCCCCGGTGGTGCTGTTTGCGGCGTGCTTCGTCTTCTTCTCGGTGGTGGTGCGCATCACCCCCCATTTCCAGCGCACCGCCGTCACCTATTTCACCACCCTGATTCTGCTGGCCCTGACCCGCCAGCCCAGCGGCGTGGCCCTGGGCTATCTGCTGATTTCCGTGACGGTGGGTCTTCGGCTGCACCTGAGCAAGGAGCCAAGAGAGCACATCCAGGTGCTCTTCGCCGGGAAGGAGGTAAGCCATTGAATATTCTGATTCTGTCCTGCGGCACCGGCGGCGGGCACAACGCCGCTGCCTACGCCGTGGAGGAGGAGGCCCAGCGCCGGGGCTGGAACGTCACCCTGATGAACCCCTACGGCCTGTGCGCCCAGGGGGTGGCCCAGCGGGTGGACAGCGCCTATATCTCCATCGCCCAGGCCAGTCCCCGGGGCTTCGGGGCCATTTACGCCATCGGCAACGCCTACCGGCGGCTGCCATGGCGCTCCCCGGTGTACTTCGCCAACAGCCGGGCCGCCGAGGCACTGGCGGGCTACCTACAGGAGCATCCCACCGATGCCATTGTGATGACCCACCTGTATCCGGCGGAGATGCTCACCTACCTGAAAAATCACGGTGTCGCCCTGCCCAAGACCATTTTTGTGGCCACGGACTACACCTGCATTCCCTTTACCGAGGAATGCGCCCTGGATGGCTATGTGATCCCCTCGCCCATGCTGACGGCGGAGTTTGCAGGCCGGGGCATCCCGGAGGAGAAAATCTATCCCTTCGGCATTCCGGTGCGCAGCGCCTTCCGGCAGGAAATGTCCAAGGAAGCGGCCAAGGGCCAGCTGGGGCTGGATACCGATAAGCGATATCTGCTGGTATCCGGGGGCAGCATCGGGGCCGGGAACCTGGAAAAGGCCATCCAGCTGCTGCTGGAGGCGACCCAGGGGCAGAATTTCCGGCTGGTGGTGATTTGCGGCAGCAACGCCTCTGCCCGGCGGCAGCTGCTGAAGCGCTTCGGAGACAGGGCGGATTTCCTGGGCAGCACCCAGCGGATGGCCGAATATCTGCGGGCCTGCGACCTGTATTTCACCAAGCCCGGGGGGCTTTCCACCACCGAGGCCGCCGTGGCAGAGGTGCCCCTGGCCCTGCTGCCCCCCATCCCCGGCTGCGAGAGCCGGAACCTGCGCTTCTATGTGGACACCTCCATGGCCGTCCCCGCCGTCCTGCGCCGGGGGGAGCTGGAAAAGGCCCTGTCCCTGCTGGACAACCCCGCCCAGCTGGCCCACATGCGCCAATCCCAGCGCCAACACATCCCCAAAGACGCCGCCGCCCACATCTGCGCCCTGTCCGCCCTCCTGACAGAACAGTAAAATGTAATTTCGTAGGGGCGATGAAAATCGCCCGCCCCCTTCCGGTTTCCGGGCGTTACGATGAATGGTGAAATCCAAAAGTTTCTGAGTTGCGTAGGGGCGATGAAAATCGCCCGAAACCCCACGGTTTAGCGAGTACCCGGTTGAATGGCACCAGCCCTCCCGGCTCCCTCTCTGAGGGAGCTGTCGAGCGAATGCGAGACTGAGGGAGTGTACTTCGATGAACGTAATCGCTCAAAAATTTCAGAGCCAATATGCGCTGGTTCGTAAACCATCGGCATGGAGCAACCATCGGACGACACTCCCTCAGTCACGCCCGTTGGGCGTGACAGCTCCCTCAGAGAGGGAGCCGGGAATGGGCTGTACCATTCATCCAACCGCCCGGAAAGCGCAAGATTGCGGGCGATTTTCATCGCCCCTACGAAACTCAGAAGACGTTACATTATACCATTCATCGGACGACACTCCCTTAGTCACGCCCAAAGGGCGTGACAGCTCCCTCAGAGAGGGAGCCGGGGTGGGGTGCGCACCATTCAACGTGCCACCCCGAAACCGCAACGTTGCGGGCGATTTTCATCGCCCCTACGGAACTCAGAGTGTTTGACCGCTCCCGGTCGGCGGGGGCATGGTTTGGGACATGAAGGAAAGAGAGATATGAAGCATTTATTTATTATCAACCCTGCTGCGGGGAGCAGTGACCGGACCGGGGAGTATTCCGGGGCCATTCGCACGGCCTGTGAGGCCCGGCGGCTGGAGTATGCCATTCGGGTTTCCATGGGGCCCGGGGACTGCGGGCGGATTGCCCGGGAGGCGGCCCGGACCGGGGAGCCTCTGCGGATATACGCCTGCGGCGGAGACGGCACGTTGAACGAAATCGTCACCGGCATCCGGGGCTATCCCAATGCCGCCGTCACCGCCTATGCCGGGGGCAGCGGCAACGACTTCGTGCGGATGTTTGACAACCCCGCCGCCTTCAGGGATTTGGACCAGCTGCTGGATGCCCAGGTGGAGCTGTTCGATTTGATTCAGGTGAACGACGACTACGCCTTCAACATCTGCTCCGTGGGCCTGGATGCCCGGATCGGCACGGACGTATCCGGTTACAAGCGGATTCCCTTCTTCCACGGCTTCCGGGCCTATGTGGTTTCCACCCTGGTCAATGTGGCCCGGGGCATCGGGGAGCACTATGTGGTGGAGATTAACGGAGAACGGATCGACGGAGAGCAGACCATGATTTGCGTGTGCAGCGGCCAGTATTACGGCGGCGGCTTCCACCCTGTCCCCCAGGCGGACCCCCGGGACGGCAAGCTGGAGGTGCTGCTGGTGACCAAGGTAAGCCGCCTACAGGTAGCGGGGGTGGTGGGCAAGTACAAGTCCGGCCAGTACCGCAAGCTCCCCCACCTGGTGCGCCACTTCACCACCGACAGCCTTACCATCCACTGCGACCGGCCCAACGCCATCAACCTGGACGGAGAGCTTCGCTTTGCCGACGAAATCCGTATCAGCGTGGCCCCGGAGAAGATTCCCTTCTTCTTCCCCAAATCCGCCCGCCTGGTTATCGCCCCCGCCGGGGAGCCGGTATAAAAACAACCTGCCTCAGAGGAAGAGGCAGGTTTTCTTTTATAGGGGGGACTGTTTGATTTTGGCGTATCTTCTGGGGTACTGGCCGGGGGTGGGGGCGACCTTTCGCAGGACAATCAGGGCGTGGCTGGTGCCGTCGGCGGGGAATTCCTTCACCTGCTCTAATTTCAGCCCCAGCTTCCGGATGGCGTTGGTGCATTCGGCCAGCTCCTCCCGGGCGGCGGCTCCCTTCATGGCGATTACCCGGCCCCCCACCTTTACATAGGGGGCGGTAAGCTCCAGCAGGATATTCAGCCGTGCCACGGCCCGGCTGGTGGCAATGTCATACTGCTCCCGGCGGTCTGCCACTGCCTCCTCTGCCCGGGCGGTGAGGCAGGTGGCCCGGATGCCCAGCTGGGGCAGAATCTCCTCCAGCCAATGCACCCGCTTGCCCAGGCTGTCCAGCAGGGTCACCTCCAGCTGGGGGCAGCCAATGGCCAGGGGCACCCCGGGGAAGCCTGCGCCGCAGCCCACGTCTATCAGCCGCAGACCCGACAGGTCGCCGCAGGTCAGCACCGTCAGGCTGTCCAGCAGGTGGAGCTTTGCCACCTGGTCCGGCTGGGTGATGGCGGTGAGGTTCATCACCTGGTTCTGTTGAATAACGGCCCGGCCAAAGGCGCACAGGGTTTCCTTCTGGCCGTCGCTCAGGGCCAGACCCAGGCCGGGCAGGCCGCTGTTCAGGGTTTCCAGCATACAATCCATATCAGTACTGTTCCTTTGCATTGACAATGCCGCTTAAATCCACCTGAGTCTCGTCGTAGGGGTCGAACCGCTCCTCCACCACAACCAGGGCGGGGAGCACCACCTCCTGGATGTGCCAGTTCACCAGCAGGTCGCAAACCTCGCCGTAGGAGGCCACACCGGCGGTTTCGCCGCTGGCCTTCAGGTAGGCATCGTTGATGGTGTCGGCCAGATTGGTGGCCATGGCGTTCCGGTGGCTGCGGAAGAAAGCCTCGTACTGCTCCATATCCTGGCGCAGGTACTGGTTTACGTTGCCGTCGATGCGGCTGGCCGCCTCTGCCGCCTGGCGCACCAGCTGGGGGTCGATGGTGGTGGACTTGCCCACACTGGCCAGAGCGGTATAGCAATAGCGGTAGGCCATGAAATAGGCGGAATACTGGTATTGCAGGTTGGGGTTGAAGGAGCAGGCCAGAAAGGCGGCGAAATTGGCGTCCCGCTCCGAGGCGATGCACATCCGGTGGGCCATCTCGTGGCACATGGTAAAGGGCAGCGCCGAGGCGGGAATCTGGGGATTCACCGCCGCCTCGCCGGTGAGGGGGAAGGTAAAGCCGGTGATGCCCATGGAGCTGTACATATCCGCCCAGCCCAGCTTCTTTACCGGCAGGGTGGAACCGGCGAACACCGGATAGTACCGCTGATAGGTCAGGTACTGGAAGCCCATCCCCGCCCGGCTGGCCAGGGTATCGAAATCCTCGAAGCTGAGATAGCCCTGGGCATCCCGGCCCGCCTGGGCGGCCATGACGTTGGCCTGGCTCTGGTAGTACTCTGTGGCATCCACAATTTCCTCCAGGGTGCAGCCCGTCACGTCCATCCGCAGGTCGGCGGACAGGTCACCGGCATGGTAGTTCATGCCGTATACCAGGGTATGGAGCATAAAAACGAAGCTGCCGGCTGCCAGAACCCAGCCGAACCACTGGATGACGCTTTTCTTGGTGACAATCACCACCACCAGCGCCGCAATCACCACCACCAGCAGCGCTGCCGCCAGCAGCTGCCAGATCAGAAAATCCACCTGACTGCTCCACTGGGCCAGCGTCTGCTCCAGGGTGCGGATGACATAGGGATAGACCATGTCCACCAAAGCGGCGAACTGCTTGCCGTACTGGGAGAGGGCGTAGGTAATACCGGCAAAAATTGCCGCCGTCAGATATCCACGCAGATGTTTCAAGGGGAATCCTCCTTATAGGTCTCGGCCCGGCTTGGCCCGGGCCGCAAAATGCGTATAATAATATAGGATAGTATAACACATTTCCCCGGGATTGTCTCTTATTATTTTATGAATTTTTTGCATTCCCCGGGGTTCATAATTTGGTGGTTGTATTTTTCCGGAAAATCAGGTAAAATAGACGGATAAATCACACAACGGAGGAAATCAGGCCATGGCTTGGCTGGAAATTACCATTGATACCGCCGCCCATTCGGTGGAGGCGGTGGCAGAGGAGCTGACAAAGCGGGGCTTCTCTGACCTGGTTATCGAAGACCAGGAGGAATTCGAAACCTTTTTGCAGGAGAATCGGGCCTGCTGGGACTATATCGACGAGACACTGCAAAAAAAGCTCCAGGGGCTCTCCCGCATCAAGCTCTATCTGGAGCAGTCCCAGCCAAAGCAGCTGGGCCGGTTGGAGGACTATGCCGCCTCCGCCGGGCTGCACCTCACCGTGGCTCCCCTGGCCGAAACCGACTGGGAGCAGAGCTGGAAGGAGAATTACCCGCCCCAGGAGGTGGGCCGCTCCCTGGTGGTGCTGCCCTACTGGCTGGCCGGGGATTATACCGGCACCCGGCTGCCGGTGATTCTGGACCCGGGGCTGACCTTCGGCACCGGTGCCCACCCCTCCACCCAGATGGTGCTGGAAACCATGGAGGCCCGGATCGCCCCGGGAGCCGCCTGCCTGGATCTGGGCAGCGGCAGCGGCATTCTGTCCATCGCCGCCCTGCGCCTGGGAGCCGCCCGGGCCCTGGGGGTGGACATTGATGCCAAGGCAGAGGGCATTGCCCGGGAAAACGCCGGCTACAACGGCTTCACCGCCCCGGCCTTCACCGCCCTCACCGGCAGCGTCACCGCCGACCACCGGCTTATGGAGCAGCTGGCCGGAGAGCACTGGGACGTGGTGCTGGTAAACATTGTGGCAGACGTCATCATCACTTTGGCCCCGGTGCTGCCCCGGCTGATGGATAAGCGCACCCTGCTGATCTGCTCCGGCATCCTGGACACCCGGCTGGCGGATGTCACCGCCGCCCTGTCCGCCGCAGGCATCGCCGTCACCGGCCAACGGGCCAAAGAGGACTGGCGCTGCGTCACCGGAACGCTGAAATAAGGAGTATCCCCTATGCGAATCACTTACAAAACCCGCCGCACCCTCCACCGGGTGGGCACGGTGGTGGTGCTGGCGGCGCTGCTGCTGGCACTGTGCAGCTTCTGCTGGAATATCTGGGTGGCCCGGTATGTGGTATACACCCGGGAGGGCGCAACCCTGGACTTCACCCGGGACCCCCTGCCCTCCAACTATAAATTCGCCACCCCGCCCCAGGCCGACGACAGCGTATCCATTTTCTATAACGAAGGCTCCGACGCTGTGGAGCTGACCCAGGAGCTTTCCCCGGTCATCGGCTATTACATCGACTATGATATGCTCAAAAGCACCAGCACCGAGGAAATCAAGACGGATTTGAACCGCCTGAAAGCCGGTACCCCCATTATGGTGGAGCTGAAGGGGGGCTACGGCTCCTTCTACTACACCTCCGGCCTTACCGGTGCCGTCAGCTCCGCCAGTGTGAACGTCACGGCGGTGGACGAGCTGATTCAGTACATCCGCAACAAGGGCTTCTATATGATTGCCAAAATCTCTGCCTTCCGGGACTACGACTTCGGCAACCGGAACGTCACCTCCGGCCTGTATATGAAGAGCCGGGCGGGCCTGTGGATGGACAGCGGCGGATGCTTCTGGCTGGACCCCACCAGCGCCAACACCCTGAGCTGGGTGGCCTCCATTGTCAACGAGGTAAAGGGCCTGGGCTTCAGCGAGGTGGTGCTGGACAATTTCCGCTTCCCGGCGGAAACGGACAAATATATCTTCAACGGCAGTATGGAGGATGCCATCACCGCCGCCGCCACCACCTTGATGGCCAGCTGCGGCACGGACAGCCTGGTGGTATCCTTCTGCGGCGCTACCACCGCCTTCCCCCTGCCCGAGGGCCGCAGCCGCCTGTACCTGTCCGGGGTTCAGGCCGGAGAGGTGGCGGCCAAGGCCGCCCAGGTGACCTTCGAGAATCCCGAGGCCCGGCTGGTCTTCATCTGCGACACCAACGACACCCGGTTCGATTCCTACTCCGTTCTGCGGCCCCTGTCCGTGGCCGAGAGCCTGGAGGTCCAGAAGGCGGACATGGAGGGAACCGACTGATGGCAAAAAAATTACCGGAGCAGGAGGTACGCCATGCTGCCTGAGCAATTTTTGACCCGGATGGAGCAGCAGCTGGGGGCCGAGTTCCCGGAGTATCTCCAATCCCTCCGGCGCCCCCGGGCGGTGGCCCTGCGGTTTAACCCCCAAAAGGGGGAGCTGCCCCGGCTGCCCTTCCTCCGGGAGCCGGTGCCCTGGGAGCCTATGGGATATTATTATGACCCCCAGGCCCGGCCCGGCCTGCATGGATACCATGAGGCGGGCGTATATTACCTACAGGAGGCCAGTGCCATGGCCCCGGCGGCCCTGCTGGACCCCCGGCCCGGGGAGCGCATCCTGGACCTGTGCGCCGCCCCCGGGGGCAAATCTACCCAGATTGCCGGGCGGATGCAGGGCAAGGGGCTGCTGGTGAGCAACGAAATCAGCCCCAAGCGGGCAAAGGTGCTCTCCCAGAATATCGAGCGCATGGGCATTGCCAATGCGGTGGTCACCAGCGAAAGCCCCGCCGCTCTGGCAGAGCGGTTCCCGGAATTCTTCCACCGGGTCATGGTGGATGCCCCCTGCTCCGGGGAGGGGATGTTCCGCAAGGAGGAGGCCGCCGTCACCGATTGGAGCCCGGAAAACGTGGAAATGTGTGCCCGGCGGCAGGGGGAGATTCTGGACTGCGCCGCCAGGCTCCTGTGCCCCGGGGGGCGGATGGTCTACTCCACCTGCACCTTCGCCCCGGCGGAGGACGAGGGGGCGGTGACGGAATTCCTGTCCCGGCACCCGGAGTTTACCCCGGAGCCGGTGGCGGCCCCCTGGTTTCAGGAGAGCGCCCCAGGAATGTACCGCCTGTGGCCCCACAAGCTGCTGGGGGAGGGACATTTTGTTGCGGTGCTGCGTAAGATGGGCTGTGGGGAGCATCCCCTGCCGGAGGCCAAGGCCCAGCCCCTGCCGGAGCTCTGGCGCTCCTTCGCCCGGGAGCTGGGCATTGCCCTGCCCCCGGGGCGAGCCGCCCGGTTTGGGGACACCCTGTTCTGGATGCCCCGGGAAATGCCGGAGCTGGACGGCCTGCGGGTACTCCGCCCCGGCCTGGAGCTGGGGGAGATAAAGAAGGGCCGCTTCCAGCCCGCCCACGCTCTGGCCCTGTGGCTGCCCGCCGCCCCGGAGGAATGCACTCTGGCCCCGGATTCCCGGGAGCTGGCAGCCTATCTTCACGGCGAGTCCCTGCCCTGTACCCGGCGGGGCTGGGTGCTGGTGAAGGTGGGGCCCTATTCCCTGGGCTGGGGCAAGGGGGACGGCACCCAGCTGAAAAACCACTACCCCAAGGGACTGCGGAAATAATTCTTTACAGCTTCGGTTTTCTATGCTATTATAAGAAGACATCTGGACATTTTGCCTGAAATTATCGCAAGGAGAGGATAGTCCTTGGCAATATACGAAATCAACGGCGGCCACCCTCTGAACGGCTCTGTCACCATCAGCGGCGCAAAAAACGCCGCTGTAGCAATCCTTCCTGCGGCACTGCTGGTCAGCGGCAAATGCCGCATCGAGAATGTGCCGGATATTTCCGACGTCCATATCCTTCTGGATATTCTCAGGGGCATGGGGGCGGATATCCGTTTCCCGGAGCCCCATGTGGTGGAGATTGATTCCACTGCCGTCCACTGCACCGAGCCGGATAAGAATCTGGTGCAGGAGATGCGGGCCAGCTACTACCTGATGGGCGCACTGCTGGGCCGGTTTGGCCGGGCCCATGTGGCGCTGCCCGGCGGCTGCAATTTCGCCTCCCGGCCCATCGACCAGCACATCAAGGGCTTCCTGGCCCTGGGTGCCGAGGTGGACGAAAACGAGGATTATGTGGCCCTGAAGCCCGGCCCCGACGGCTTGCAGGGCAACCGCATCAGCCTGGACATGGCCTCGGTAGGGGCCACGGTGAATATTATGATTGCCGCCACCCTGCTCCCCGGCCAGACCATCATCGAAAATGCGGCCAAGGAGCCCCACATTGTGGATTTGGCCAACTTCCTGAACACCATGGGTGCCCGGATTTCCGGTGCCGGTACCGACACTGTGAAGATTCGTGGGGTCAACTCCCTCCAGGGGGGCACCTACGCCATCATTCCCGACCAGATTGAGGCCGGTACTTACCTTGCCGCCGTCACCGCCGTAGGGGGCAACGTGCTGGTGCAGAACGTGATTCCCAAGCACCTGGAGTGCATCACCGGCAAATTGCAGGATATGGGAGCCAAGGTCATTCCCTTCGACGACTCCATCCGCATTATCCGCAGCGGCCGTCTGCGCGCCTCCACCGCCAAAACCCGGCCCTACCCCGGCTTCCCCACGGATATGCAGGCCCAGGTCTGCGTGTGCATGGCTCTGGCCAACGGCACCAGCCGGATGACCGAGTCGGTGTATGAGACCCGGTTCTTCGGCTACTGCTCCGAGCTGGAAAGCATGGGGGCCAGAATCTCCATCGAGAGCAAAACCGCCACGGTGGTGGGGGTGGAGCAGCTCCATGGAGCCACCGTCTCCGCCCACGACCTGCGGGCAGGCGCCGCCCTGGTAATTGCCGGTCTGGCCGCCCGGGGCACCACCCGGGTGCAGAACATCCACTTCGTGGAGCGGGGCTACGAGAATTTGATTGGAAAGCTCACCGCCCTGGGCGCCGACATCAAGCGCATCGAGGAATAACCCCCCAAGGAGCCGCCCAGCGGCTCCTTTTTGCCATTTGACACCCTTTCCCCGGTGTGATACACTGATGGAAATAAAAATTTCCGAGCCTCCGTAGGGGCGATGAAAATCGCCCGCCAACGTCCCGGTTTCCGGACGCCCGGTTGAATGGTACCGCCCATTCCCGGCTCCCTCCCTGAGGGAGCCTGGAGGGGGAGCGTTTCCCGGCTCCCTCCCTGAGGGAGCTGTCGAGCGAATGCGAGACTGAGGGAGTGTACCCCGATGAACGTAAACGCTCAAAAATTTCAGAGCCAATAAAAAAACCAGTGAGTAAACCATCAGCCCAAAGCAACCATCGGACGACACTCCCTCAGTCACGCCCTCTGGGCGTGACAGCTCCCTCAGAGAGGGAGCCGGGGTGGCCGTACCATTCAACCGGGTACTCGCTAAAATCCCAGGTTGCGGGCGATTTTCATCGCCCCTACGAAAGCTCAGAGTGTTTAACCGGTTACGGGCATCGAAGTGCTGAGCCGTGAGGGCTGCTTACAAATTACAAGGAGGGGTATTATGTCGCCTATTGAACAGCAGATTGAGGGGATTGTGGACGGAATTTTGGAGGATTACCGCCACGGGCGGGACATTGACAAGATGAATCCCTTTGTCCATCCGGACAAGGAGACGGTGACGGATATTATCCACAAGCTGATTCGCATTGTCTACCCCGGCTCCTCCCGGGATAAGAGCTACCGGATGTACAACACCCGGTATAACCTGTCCATGCTCATTGAGGATGTGATGTACAATCTGAACAAGCAGATTGCCCTGGTGCTGCGGCTGCAAATGGATGAGGTGTCCGCCCTGGAGCGGGCCCAGCAAATCAGCCTGCAATTTTTCCGCCAGATTCCCGCCGTCCGGGCCCTGTGCCAGACGGATGTGGAGGCCTTTTACGACGGTGACCCGGCGGCCTACAGCACCGACGAGATTATCTTCTGCTACCCCGGCCTCTTCGCCGTGACGGTGTACCGGCTGGCCCATGTGCTGTATGCCCTGCACGTGCCTATCCTGCCCCGGATGATGACGGAGCACGCCCACAGCGTCACCGGCATCGACATCAACCCCGGGGCCACCATCGGCAAATACTTCTTCATTGACCACGGCACCGGCATTGTGGTGGGCGAGACCACGGTTATCGGCAACCATGTGAAGGTCTACCAGGGCGTGACCCTGGGGGCTCTGACCACCCGGGGGGGCCAGAATCTCCGGGGCAAGAAGCGCCACCCCACCATTGAAGACAATGTGACCATCTACGCCGGTGCCTCCATCCTGGGGGGCGAGACGGTGATTGGCCGGGACTGCGTCATCGGCTCCAACGTGTTCATCACCCACTCCATCCCCGCCAGCACCACCGTCAGCGTCAAGAGTCAGGAGCTCCAATTCAAGTCCCGGAAGACCGAACCCTTCTGGGAAAACCAGCAGGGATAACCGCCCGAGGAATAAAAAATGCCCGCTCAGAACGAGCGGGCATTTGTGCGTCTTATTCCTGGGGCTTCAGGGCAATGTGGACATCGTCCAGCTGCTTCTGCTCCACGGGGCTGGGAGCGCCCATCATCAGGTCCTGGGCGTTCTTGTTCATGGGGAAGGTGATGACCTCCCGGATGCTCTCCTCACCGGTGAGGAGCATGATCAGGCGGTCAACGCCGGGGGCGGCACCGGCATGGGGGGGTGCGCCGTAGGTGAAGGCATTGTACATGGCGGGGAACTTGGCCTTCACGGCATCCTCACCCAGACCCACCATCTGGAAGGCCTTGACCATGATTTCCGGGTCGTGGTTCCGGACGGCGCCGGAGGCGCATTCGTAGCCGTTGCACACCAGGTCATACTGGTTGGCGTTGATGGCCAGCAGCTTTTCGGTGTCTCCCTGGGCATCCTCCAGAGCCTTCAGGCCGCCCTGGGGCATGGAGAAGGGGTTGTGGCAGAATTCCAGCTGGCCGGACTCCTCGCCAATTTCGTACATGGGGAAGTCCACAATCCAGCACAGGGCGTACTGCTCCTCGTCGAAGTGGCCGGGAACCCGGCGGCCCAGCAGGAGCCGAATGACACCGGCGGTCTTCTGGGCGGCAGCCTTCTTGCCGGCGGCCATGCACACAAAGCTGCCGGGCTTCAGGCCCAGGCGCTCTTTCAGCGCCTCGCCGCACTGGCCCAGGAACTTGGCGATGCCGCCGGTGAGGTCGCCGTTTTCGTCCACCTTCACCCAGCAGGCCTTGTTGCCGGTCTGAACCTCTACGTCGGCCAGGAGCTTGTCAATCCACTTCCGGGGCTGGTTGAAATCGTCCACCGCCACGGCCTTGACGGTAGCCCCTTCGAAGGGGCCGAAGCCGCAGCCCTGCACCACATCGGAGATATCCTGAATCTCCAAATCGATACGCAGGTCGGGCTTGTCGGAGCCGTAGCGCTCCATGGCATCGTTATAGGCAATGTGCCGCCAGGGAGCCTGGGCCACCCGCCGGTACTTGCCGAATTTCTCATACACCGGCTGGAGGACCGTCTCCAGGGTTTCCAGCACATCCTCCTGGGAGGCGAAGGCCATCTCCATATCCAGCTGATAGAATTCGCCGGGGGTACGGTCTGCCCGGGCATCCTCATCCCGGAAGCAGGGGGCAATCTGGAAATACCGGTCGAAGCCGGAGGTCATCAGCAGCTGCTTGAACTGCTGGGGAGCCTGGGGCAGGGCATAGAATTTGCCGGGATGGTTCCGGGCGGGCACCAGATAGTCTCTTGCGCCCTCGGGGCTGGAGGAGGTGAGGATGGGGGTGGTGATTTCCAGGAAGCCCTGCTCTGTCATCAGCCGCCGCAGCTCCGCCACCACCTGGCAGCGCAGCACGATATTGCTCTTCACAGCGGGGTTGCGCAAATCCAGGAACCGATATTTCAGCCGGGTATTCTCGTCGGCCTCCCGGGACTTATTGATTTCAAAGGGCAGCTGGTTGTGGAAGCACTTGCCCAGCACCTGAATTTCCTCAGGCACCACCTCAATGTCGCCGGTGGGCAGCTTGGGGTTCTTGCTCTCCCGCTCCCGCACAACGCCGGTAACGGAGAGGGTGGACTCCTTGTTGATGGGCTTGACCAGCTTCATCATGTCCTCGGTCTGCACCACCACCTGGGTAGTGCCGTAGTAGTCCCGCAGAACCAGGAAAGCAAAATTGGAGCCGACTTCCCGGATATTCTCCAGCCAGCCGACAATGGTCACCTGCTTGCCCACATCCCCGATGCGCAGCTCTCCGCAGGTATGAGTTCTGGATTGCTTCATAGACAAAGCCTCTCTTATCTGATTTTTGCACCATATATTGTCTCACAAACCACGAAAAAAGTCAATCATTTCATGCCGCCCCAATCAATACGGATATACCCAAACGCAGTTTGCCCCCTCCCTGGGGGAGTGTCCCCCGATGAATGGAAAACGCCTTTCGTAGGGGCGATGAAAATCGCCCGCAACCTTGCGGTTTAGCGAATACCCCGATGAATGGTGCAAGCCATTCCCGGCTCCCTCCCTGAGGGAGCTGTCGAGCGAATGCGAGACTGAGGGAGTGTACTTCGATGAACGTAAGCGGTAAAAAATTTCAGAGTTTATAATGGCCGGTGTGTAAATCGTTGGCCCGGAGCAACCATCGGACGACACTCCCTCAGTCACGCCCTTGCGGGCGTGCCAGCTCCCTCAGAGAGGGAGCCGGGATTGGTGCGTACCATTCAACCGGGTACTCGCTAAAATCCAACGTTGCGGGCGATTTTCATCGCCCCTACGGGACTCTGAATGTTTTACATTTCACCGTTCATCGAAGGATACTTCCATTATCTGCGGCGTTTGCGGGATTTCCGGCCCTGGCTGGCGGAGCGGACCAGGAGGGCGCCGGTGGCCAGTATGGCCAGGACGATGACCACGATGAGCAGGCCGAAGATGCCGGTGCCTCCGGCGGTTTCCCCCTGGTAGGGCTGGGGCGCTGCCACCTCGGTAGCCAGAACGATGGTGGGCTGGGTGGCCGGGGGCGCAGTGGGAGGAGCCGTGGCCGGGACGGTGGCCTCGGTATAAACCGGCACCGGCTCGGTGGGCGGCTGGGTGTATACCGGCTCCGTGGGGGGCTCGGTTACCCAGAAGGTCTCCTGGGTGGGGGCCTCCGTAGGGGGCTGGGTGGGAGCCGCCGGGGTATAGGGGTCGGTGCCGTCGGAGCTGCGGAACTCAATGCGGCCCTGGAAGGCATTCTCCAGCTGCTCAATCAGGGAGACGGACCAGGGATTGGCGGCGGAGTAGATGATTTGGGTATAGGTATCCCACAAACAGTTTTCATCAAACCGGGGGAAGCCGCCGCTGCAATAAATCTGCTTCAGATTCTTGCAGGAACGGAAGCTGTTCTCCCCGAATTTCTTAAAGGTAGCGGGTAAGGTGACGGAGGTCAGGCCGTCGCAGCTGGAAAAGGCATCCTTGCCCAGGGAAACCAGGCTGGTGCCGAAATCCACGCTGAGCAGACTGTCGTAATCCTGGAAGGCGTAGGCCCCCACGGTGGTGACTCCGCCGGAGAGGACCACCTGGGTAATGGTATTTTTGTAGCCCATCCAGGGAGCCCCGCTGGGGAAGTCATACATCTCCCCGGAGCCGGAGATATATAAGGTAGAGCCCTCCACCGACCAGGTCAGACCGTCCCCGCAGGTAGCCCCGGTGCCTTCCCAGGCAATGGCGAAGCTCTCCGCCGAGGCAGTGCCCACCAGCAGAAGGACGCAAAGTATCAGCAAAACGGTTTTCTTCATTGTCCGTTCCATCCTTTCCGTATTTTTTCCCATTATACCACAACCGCCCCCGCTTTTGCATCGCCGCAAGAAAAATTTAAGAAAATTTCATCATCAGGATGCCAAAATGAATGGCCCCCGCCCATTCCCGGCCCCCTCCCTGAGGGAGCTGGCACGCCCAACGGGCGTGACTGAGGGAGTGTCGTTCGATGGATAGTAAAGGGAAACGGTTTTTGAGTTTCGTAGGGGCGATGAAAATCGCCCGTAACCTGGGATTTTAGCGAGCAGTCGGGTGAATGGAAAAAGCCCTCCCGGCTCCCTCCCTGAGGGAGCTGGCACGCCCAAAGGGCGTGACTGAGGGAGTGTCGTCCGATGGTTGCTTTGGGCCGATGGTTTTCACCCCGGCGCATATAAACTCTGAAATTTTTGAGCGCTTACGTTCATCGAAGTACACTCCCTCAGCTTCGCTGCGCTCAGCAGCTCCCTCAGGGAGGGAGCCGGGAACAGCGTTACCACTCACCCAGCCGCCCGGAAACCGGAAGGGTGCGGGCGATTTTCATCGCCCCTACGAAACTCAGAGATTTTTACACTTCGCCATTCAACGGACGACACTCCCTCAGTCAGCTTCGCTGACAGCTCCCTCAGAGAGGGAGCCGGGAAGGGCTGTACCATTCAATGTATCGCCCAAAAACCGCAACGTTACGGGCGATATTCATCGCCCCGAAAAGGCGGGTGCCATGCACCCGGTTGCCTGGAAACTGCAACACTACGGCATCTGAATTGTGGGGCTGAAAAAACTTTTGCTTTTTTCGTTCATTTGTGCTATAATACATAAAAATGTACCCGCTAGGAGGATGTGCTATGCCGAGAACCAGCAATAAGCCAGAGGAGATTATGAATTTCATCAACGAATTCGTCCAGGAGAACGGCTATTCCCCCTCGGTGCGGGAGATTGGCGAGGCGGTGGGGCTGCGCTCTACGGCTTCGGTGAGCTATCATCTCCAGGCCCTCCAGGCCAAGGGGATTCTGGGCGACGGCGGGCAGAAGGGGCGCAAGCGGGCCCTGGCTGCCGGGGCCCGGCCGGGGCAGATTCCCATTGTGGGTGTGGTGACGGCGGGAATGCCCATCCTGGCGGTGGAGAATCAGGAGGGGACCATGCCCTGGGACGACCCGGGGTGCTTCGCCCTGCGGGTGCGGGGGGACAGTATGATCAACGCCGGTATTTTCAGCGGGGACAAGGTGGTGGTCCGCCCCCAGCAGACCGCCGACGACGGTCAGATTGTCGTCGCCCGGCTGGGTGACGAGGCCACGGTCAAGCGCCTGCGCTGCCGCCACGGCGAGGTCTGGCTCATGCCCGAGAACGAAAACTACCCCCCCATCGACGGTACCAACGCCGAAATCATCGGCATTGTCAAAGCCGTTGTCAGAGAATATTAGTTACGCTTTGGGATGGTACCAATACGTCGGTGCCCTGGCCCACCCGGTGACGTTTTCCTTGCGGAAACCGTTACCGGGTGTTTTTCGTTCCCGGAAAATTGAGTTTCGTAGGGGCGATGAAAATCGCCCGTAACCTTCTGGTTTAGCAAGTACCCAGTTGAATGGCAAAAGCCCCCGCAACCGTTCCCGGCTCCCTCTCTGAGGGAGCTGTCAGCCCGAATGGGCTGACTGAGGGAGTGTCGTCCGATGGTTCCTCCGGGCCAACGATTTACACACCGGCCATTATAAACTCTGAAATTTTTGAGCGGTTACGTTCATCGTACTACACTCCCTCAGTCTCGCATTCGCTCGACAGCTCCCTCAGAGAGGGAGCCGGGAGGGGCGGGTTCCATTCAACCGGGTACTCGCTAAAATCCGGGGTTTCGGGCGATTTTCATCGCCCCTACGAAACTCAGAAATTTTTACATTCCACCATTCAACGAACGACACTCCCTCAGTCTCGCATTCGCTCGACAGCTCCCTCAGGGAGGGAGCCGGGAACGATGGGGCTGTACCATTCATCCGACTGCCCGGAAACCGGGACGTTGCGGGCGATTTTCATCGCCCCTACGAAACTCAAAAACCGTTTCCCTTTACCATTCAACGGACGACACTCCCTCAGTCTCGCATTCGCTCGACAGCTCCCTCAGAGAGGGAGCCGGGAATGGGCTGCACCATGCATTGGGGTGAGGGGGATTTTTGGGGGTGGACGGATGGGGGAAAAGGATGTATAATTGTAACAAATGTATTGGCGTTGTGCCGGCTGAATTTGGTGATGTTTGAGAGAGGGGGGCGAAGGGTGGGAAATCCGTTTGCGTTTTTGAAGTTCCGGATTTACCGGCGGACCTTCTTTTTGTATGTGGCCATTATGCTGCTGGTTATCGGGATGGTTTCCGGGGCGCTGCTGTTCAATGCCCATGCTGCCGGGCTGGACAGCTTCTCCGCCGGGGCGGATGCGGGGCTGGCGCTGCTGGAGATGCGGCGGCAGAGTGTGATGACTGGCATCGACCGGCTGTTCTTCCGGATTTACGCCACCCGAACCCTGGAAAATGACTTTGTCCACTTCTTCGGGGCCACGCCGGAGGAATACGTCCAATACCGCCTGGGCCGGAGCGACACCGGCTTCGAAACCTACCCCGAGGCCCTGGGCTCCCTGGTGACGGAGTCCGGCTACTCCATCCGCTATGTCCTTCACAGCGACGGCAAGCGGATTGTCTCCGCCCAGTACAGTGCCAACGGCTACTCCCGCTACCGGGACCTGACTCCCCGGGAGGCGGCGGCTCTGGAAAAGGGAATGCTGGTATACACCAAGGATGTGACGGTGCGCAGCCGGCCCCAGGCCCAGGTCACCTTCCTCATTGACCTGTCGGACTACGCCGCCGGGGTCATTCCCCCGGAAAACGGCGGCATGTGCTACTTCGTGGGGGACCGGGGGATAAGCGCCGGGAGCCTGGGCCTGGGCGACCCGGCCTGGGAGACCCTGCTGGCCGGGGAAGATGGCAGCGGCTCTGTCCGGCTGGACGGGCAGTGGCTGTTCTACTGGACGAAAAGCGTCCCGGAGGGCGGCTACCGGGTGGCTGCGGCCGCCTCCCGGCAGCCCTATCTGTTCCCCTCGCTGTATATTGTGGCGGGGATCTGCCTGTGCGTGGTGACGGCCTTCGGGGTCATCACCTTCCTGTACAGCCGCCAGTTCACCGAGGACACCCACTACCTGCAAAAAATGCTGGACAGCATGGCCCGGGTGCAGTCCGGGGACTTCACCCCCATGGAGCTGGCGGACCGGAACGACGAGTTCGGCCAAATCGCCCGGGACCTCAACGGCCTGTACCGGCATCTGGATTTGCTGATTCAGCAGAAATACGTCCTCACCATCAACCAGCAGCGCACGGAGATGAAGATGCTCAGCGCCCAGCTCAACCCCCACTTCCTGTACAACACCCTGGAGCGCATCCGTCTCCGGGCCCTGCGGGAGGGGGCTCCCCGGGCGGCGGAGGCGGCGGCCAGTCTGGGGCAGCTGTACCGGAACATTGTAAAAACCCCCTCGGTTATCCCCATGCAGCGGGAGCTGGAAATTGCCGGGGAGTATCTGGAGCTGATGTGCTTCCTGTACGGCGAGCAGATGCTCTATCACATCGACGCAGACCCCCGGCTGGCCCAGACCCTCACCCCCAAAATCTGGATGCAGCCCATTTTGGAAAATTTCTTCAAGCACAATTTCCGGGAGGATGAACAAATCAAGGTGGTGGTGGTAGAGGCCCACCGCCGGGAGGGGGGCATCCAGCTGGACTTCTTCGACAACCTGGGCTCCATCCCGGAGGAGAAGTGCCGGGAGCTGAACCGGGTGCTGACCCCCCGGGAGATTCGGGACTACGCCGAACGCTCCGACAAGGAGGTGGGGCTGCAAAACGTGTACCTGCGGCTGTACCTGTACTACGGGGACCGGGTGTCCATGGAGTTGATGAACAACCAGCCCACCGGGGTGCGGATACGGATTCGAATTCGGGATGAGGAGGAAGAACATGTATCGCCTGCTGATTGTGGATGACGAGAAGGACATCCGGGAAAACCTGCGCTACCTTCTGGACTGGGAGAAATTCGGCATTACCGCCGTGCTCACGGCGGACTCCTTCGCCCACGCCGTGGATCTGGCCGTGGATTTCAAGCCCCAGATTGCCCTGGTGGACGTGAACCTGGGGGACCACTACGGCTATGAGCTGGTGTCCCGGCTCCGGGAAATGGGCTTTGATACCTGCTTCTGCATGATTTCCGGCTACGACGATTTTGTTCACATCCAGCGCTCCATGAAGGCCGGGGCCCGGGACTATCTCCTGAAGCCCATCCGTGTCCGGGAGCTGGAGGCCTATCTGGAGCGCACCATCGTCCGGGAGCTGGGGGGCACCCTGGGGGAGCAGAAGGCCCCCTCGGCAGAGCTGGACCCGGTGGCCAACCGGCCCTATAAGGGCTTCTCCAATATCACCAATAAGATGATTCTCATGGTAAAGAACGACTACGGTGCCAACCTGTCCCTGACCTCCATATCGGAGAAATTCAATATGAGCAGCAAATACATCGGCCGGGTCTTCCTCAACGATACCGGGCTGAAATTCTCGGAATACCTGATGGTCTACCGGATGCAGACCGCCCGGTATATGGTGGAAAACACCCGGGAGAAGATTTCCTTCATCATCTCCCAGGTGGGCTATTCCCAGCAGAACAATTTCTATGTCCATTTCAAGCGGCTTTTTGGGGTGTCCCCCGGGGATTTGCGGCGCAGCCGGGGCATTGACGAGCCGGAAGAGGAGGCGGCGGTATGAGGCGGCGTCTGCTGGCCCTGGTGCTCCTGCTGGCCTTTGCCGCCGCCGGGTGCACCCGGCGGGAGGCACCCCCCGCCCCCCAGGAGTCCCGGGTGGAGCTGAACTACTACACCATCGGGGAGCCGGATGCCGACCTGGCCCAGGTCAACGCCGCCCTGAACCGCATCCTGCTGGAGCGCTACGGCTTCACTGTAAACTACCACAAGGTGGGCTGGAACGACTATGAAAATTATCTGGCCGCCATGGTGAACACCAACCAGCCCTTCGACATTGCCTTCACCTGGGCGGACAACTACCAGAATAACGCCAAGGCCGGCACCTGGCTGGATTTGACCCCCTACCTGGAAAACGAGGGGGCGCAGATGTACCAGGCCATCCATGAGAAATTCTGGAAGGGCGTGCAAATCGACGGCAAGATTCTGGGGGTGCCCACCAACAAGGAGCTGGCAGTGCCGCTGCAATTTGTATTCTCCCGGGAGCTGGTGGAGAAATACGGCGTGGACGTGTCCAAATACCACACCTTCCACTCCCTGCTGCCCCTGCTGAAAATGATTGCGGAGAACGAGCCGGAGTATATCCCCTTGTTCCTGGACTCCTCCCGGTATGATGTGATGTCCACCCTGGGCTATGAGTATATCACCGAGACCCTGCCGCTGGTGGTGAAAACCGACAGCGGGGAATGCCGCCTGGTCAACGGCTTCGAGTGCCAGGAGGTGCGCTCCCTGCTGCGCACCATGCGAAGGTATTATCAGGCCGGGTATATCAACGCCGATGCCAGTATCCGCACCGGCTTCTCCCGGTTCGGGGACGAGAAGGTGTTCCTCCGTCTGGCCACCGGCGGGCCGGACATCGACGTAAGCCTCAGCGAATCCTTCGGCTATGGGGTGATTGCGGTACAGGTGGGCCAGAGCGTGGCCAACACGGCCTCCACCCGGGCGGCGGTGATGGCCGTCAGCGCCCGGAGCCGGCACCCCCGGGAGGCGGTGCAGTTCCTGAATGCACTGAATACCGACCCGGAAATCCGGAACCTGCTGAATTTCGGCATCCGGGGTGTCCACTACGAGCTGACGGACCAGGGCCAGGTCCGCAGCATCTCCGACGGCTACCAGGGCGTCAGCTATACCCAGGGCAACTGGTTCATCCTGCGCACCCGGGAGGGAGAGCGGCCGGACAGATGGGCGGTCTTTGAAAAATTCAACAACGCCGCCCGGGAGTCCGCCATGCTGGGCTTCATGCCCGACGACTCCGCCCACGCCGATATCCTGGAAGAGGTGGCCCGGATTTACGAAAAATACTACTCCGCCCTGATAACCGGCACCGTGGACCCGGATATCTACGTCCCCCAGATGAACCAAGAACTGCAATCCGCCGGCCTGGACCTCCTCCGCCAGGACTTCCAATCCCAAATCAACACCTGGCTCTCCAGCACCGAACCGTAAAAGATAAAAATTGCCCCCAACCTCAGATTTTAGCGAGCACCCCAATGAATGGTGGAATGTCAAAATCTCTGAGTTTCGTAGGGGCGATGAAAATCGCCCGTAACCTTGCGGTTTCCGGGCGGTACGTTGAATGGTACGCACCAAATCCCGGCTCCCTCTCTGAGGGAGCTGTCGAGCGAATGCGAGACTGAGGGAGTGTCGTCCGTTGAATGGTAAAGGGAAACGGTTTTTGAGTTTCGTAGGGGCGATGAAAATCGCCCGTAACCCCATGGTTTCGCAAGCACCCGGTTGAATGGTAAAATGTACCCTCACACAAAGCCCCAAAAATCACCCGCCCGCTGACGAAAAATCCAGCGGGCGGGTGATTGACGTTATGGGGGATGTTGTCCCGGCTCCCTCTCTGAGGGAGCTGTCGAGCGAATGCGAGACTGAGGGAGTGTACTTCGATGAACGTAACCGCTCAAAAATTTCAGAGTCAATAAAAAACTGTGAGGAAACCCTCGGCCCGGAACAACCATCGGACGACACTCCCTCAGTCACGCCCATTGGGCGTGCCAGCTCCCTCAGAGAGGGAGCCGGGGGCTTTTTCCATCCAACCGGGTACTCGCTAATGTCCGGGGTTACGGGCGATTTTCATCGCCCCTACGAAAACTCTGAATGTTTTACATTTCACCATTCCATGGGGGGTGGGGGTTGCGGAAATGGGGGGGAGGTGGTAGAATGTGGGGAAAAAGCAGCAAAAGGAGATGCCTATGGACTATACCCACTGTGTGCTGTGTCCCCGGGAGTGTGGGGTGAACCGGGAGGCGGGGGAGCGGGGGTTTTGCGGCTGTCCGGACAGGGCGCTGGTGGCCAAGACCATGCTTCACAAATGGGAGGAGCCGGTGCTGGCGGGGAATGGGGGCAGCGGGGCCATTTTCTTCGGGGGATGTACCCTGGGCTGCCGCTACTGCCAGAATGCCGCCATCAGCGGTGGGCCGGTGGGCAAGCCTGCGGACAGTGCCCAGCTCCGCCGAATCATGGAAGCGCTGATTGCCCAGGGGGCGGAGAACATCGACCTGGTGACGCCCACCCACTTTCTGCCCACCATTCTCCCGGCCCTCAGTCCCAGGCTGCCGGTGCCGGTGGTATACAACTGCGGCGGCTACGAAAAGCCGGAGACCATTCGGGCCCTGAAGGGGCTGGTGGACATCTATCTGCCGGACCTGAAATACACCGACTCCCGGCTTGCCTTGCAGCTGTCCGCTGCGCCCGATTATTTCCCCACCGCCGCCGCTGCCATCCGGGAGATGGCAGACCAGGTGGGGCCGCCCCAATGGCAGGGGGAGAAGCTGAAAAGGGGCGTGGTGATTCGCCATCTCATCCTGCCGGGGCAGGTGGAAAATTCCCTGAAGGCGCTGGACTGGATAGGCGAGCAGTTCCGGCCCGGGGAGGTTTTGGTGAGCCTGATGCGGCAATACACCCCCATGGGGGGCTTGCCCGCACCCTACGACCGGCGGATTACCGACGAGGAATACGATGCGGTGCTCAGCTGGATGTACCTCAACCACCTGGAGGGCTTCGTCCAGGAGGCGGAGGCGGCGGACAAGGGGTTTATTCCCGATTTTTGATTGACAAGAAATTGAAAATGTGCTATGTTTATCGGGAAAGTAAATAACCATCTTAGTGTCCGTGGGGCTGTCCGGGCTCCATGGGAGAATAGGGAATCGGGTGCAAATCCCGAACGGTACCGCCACTGTAAGCGAAGAGGCGGCTGCACATGGCGAAAGCCGGTCATTGGGGGCTATCCCTGAGAAGGCGGTGCGGCAGGCCGATGAGGCGCAAAGTCAGGATAACTGCTAAGGATGGGTTGTGTGTCGGGCTCCTGCAAGTATGGGGGCAGGCTACTTTTGGCGCAGAAAATCGGCTGCGGCGGTATGTTGACCGCCGCAGCTTTTTCGTTTCTCAGCTGCCGGTACAGGCTGGTTCCCCCTGGCCCATGTCCGGATTGCCCTCCTGGGACACAATCTGCGTGGTTTCCTCCGGGGGAGAGTTTGCCCACTCTCCCCCTTTTTTAATTGCGCTTTGGGCGGGTTCCCATACGGTGGTGCCCTGGCCCACCCGGTATCGTTTTTGCGGTGGAAACCGGAAGTTTTTGAGCGGTGAAATATTCAGAGTTTCGTAGGGGCGATGAAAATCGCCCGCAACCTTGCGGCTTCCGGGCGGCACGTTGAACGGTACGCACCCCTCCCGGCTCCCTCTCTGAGGGAGCTGGCACGCCCAACGGGCGTGACTGAGGGAGTGTCGTCCGATGGTTCCTCCATGCCAATGATTACCCACCGGCCATTATAAACTCTGAAATTTTTGAGCTTTTACGTTCATCGTAGTACACTCCCTCAGTCTCGCATTCGCTCGACAGCTCCCTCAGGGAGGGAGCCGGGGATGGCTGCACCATTCAACCGGGTGCTCGCTAAAATCCGGGGGTACGGGCGATTTTCATCGCCCCTACGAAAACTCAGAAGAGTTAACCTTTATTATAGAAGGGAAATATCTATGAATCAGATTGCGTTGGCGATTTTGTTGGGATTTGGCATTGACTGCTGTCTGGGGGACCCCCATGGGCTGCCCCATCCGGTGGTGCTGATTGGGAAGCTGATTTCCGGGCTGGAAAAAGGCTTCCGTGGGCTGCTGCCGGAGACTCCCGCCGGGGAGCGGGTAGCCGGGGGGCTTATCTGGATTTTTACCACCGCCGTCAGCTTTTTTGTGCCCTGGGGGATTCTTCGGCTGTGCGGGTTGGTTTCCCCCTGGCTGGTGCTGGGGGTGGAAAGCATCATGTGCTGGCAGATTATTGCCCCCCGCTCCCTCCGGGACGAGAGTATGCAGGTATACCACGCCCTGAAAACCGGCACCATAGAGCAGGCCCGGTACGCCGTATCCAGGATTGTGGGCCGGGACACCCAGCAGCTGGACCCGGCGGCGGTGGCCCGGGCGGCGGTGGAAACCGTGGCAGAGAATGCCTCTGACGGTGTGATTGCCCCCCTGCTGTTTCTGGCGCTGGGGGGTGCCCCCCTGGGCTTTTTCTATAAGGCTGTGAACACCATGGATTCCATGCTGGGCTATGTGGAGCCGCCCTACAAAAATGTGGGCTGCATCCCCGCCAGGCTGGACGACCTGTTTAATTTTCTCCCCGCCCGGCTCAGCGCCCTTCTCATGCTGGCCGCCGGGGCATTGTGCCGCATGGATGTGAAAAACGGCTGGAGGATTTTCCGCCGGGACCGCTACAACCACGCCAGCCCCAACTCCGCCCAGACCGAGTCGGTGTGCGCCGGTCTGCTGGGCCTGCGCCTGGCCGGGGACGCCAGCTACCATGGGGTGCTGCACAAGAAGAAGTACATCGGCGACCCCCTCCGGGAAATCACCCCCGAGGACATCCCCGCCAGCTGCAAGCTGATGTATGTGACCACCGTGCTGATGCTCCTGCTGTGTATCGCCGCCCGGCTCCCGATGAATGGTGGAATGTAAAAACTTTTGAGCTTCGTAGGGGCGATGAAAATCGCCCGCAACGTTGCGGTTTTTGGGCGGCACGTTGAATGGTACGCACCCTCCCGGCTCCCTCTCTGAGGGAGCTGGCACGCCCGAATGGGCGTGACTGAGGGAGTGTCGTTCGATGGTTGCTCCATGCCAACGATTTACACACCGGCCCATTTTGGCTCTGAAATATTTGAGCGTATACGTTCATCGTAGTACACTCCCTCAGTCTCGCGTTCGCTCGACAGCTCCCTCAGGGAGGGAGCCGGGGGAGAGCGCACCATTCCCGGCTCCCTCTCTGAGGGAGCTGGCACGCCCAAAGGGCGTGACTGAGGGAGTGTCGTTCGATGGTTGCTCCGGGCCGATGGTTTACGAACCAGCACATATAAACTCTGAAATTTTTGAGCGGTTACGTTCATCGTAGTACACTCCCTCAGTCTCGCATTCGCTCGACAGCTCCCTCAGAGAGGGAGCCGGGGATGGGGCTGGTGCCATTCAACCGGGTACTCGCTAATATCCGGGGGTGCGGGCGATTTTCATCGCCCCTACGAAACTCAGAGTGTTTGGGCGGTTACGTTCATCGTAGTACACTCCCTCAGTCTCGCATTCGCTCGACAGCTCCCTCAGGGAGGGAGCCGGGGATGGGGCTGGTGCCATTCAACCGGGTGCTCGCTAAAATTCCAGGTTGGCGGGCGATTTTCATCGCCCCTACGAAACTCTGATTTTTTTTACACTTCATCATTCAACCAAGCGTGTGGAAAACGCAGAAGATTTTGGATTCGCTGCCATTGGGGCGGCAAAGAGGTTTTTATGCTATACAACACCAAAAATCCCCATGGGGGGGAAGTGTACTCTCATCCGGTTTTGCTGGATTTTTCCGCCAACATCAATCCCCTGGGTACGCCGGAGGGGGTGGAGCGGGCGGTTGTCGCTTCCCTGCCCCTGCTGTTTCAGTACCCGGACCCCTATTGCCGGGAGCTGGTGGGGGCCATTGCCCGCCACGAAGGGGTGCGGGAGGACACCGTTCTCTGCGGCAACGGGGCGGCGGAGCTGATTTTCGCCCTGTGCAGCGCTCTGAAACCCAAAAAGGCCCTGCTGCCGGTGCCCTCCTTCTCCGAATACCGCTCCGCCCTCTCCGCCGGGGAGTGCAGGGTGGAATATTACCCCCTGGGGCAGGAGGACGATTTCGCCCTGACCGAAGCATTTCTGCCGGTGCTGGAAGCCTTCGATGGGCAGCTTCTGATGCTGTGCAATCCCAACAACCCCACCGGGCAGGTGATTCCCCCGGGGCTTCTGGGGAAAATTGCCGCCCTTTGCCGGGAAAAGCAGATTTTCCTCTTTGTGGACGAGTGCTTCCTGGACCTGACCCAGGGGGGCGACGGCCTGAGCCTGAAGGGTATGCTGGGGGAATTTCCCGACCTGCTGCTGCTGAAGGCCTTCACCAAAAGCTATGGCATGGCGGGGCTGCGGCTGGGCTACTGCCTGTGCGGCAATTCCCAGGTGCTGCGGCGGATGGGGCTGTGCAGCCAGGCCTGGAACGTCTCCACCCCCGCCCAGCTGGCAGGCGTGGCCGCCTTGCAGGAGGGGGAGTTTCTCCGCCGTGCCAATGAGATTATTCAAAACGAGCGCCCCCGGATGGCCCGGGAGCTGGAAAATATGGGGCTGCGGGTGATTCCCTCCCGGGTGAACTATCTGCTGTTCCGTGGCCCCCGGACCCTGGGGGAGGCGCTGCTGGCCCGGGGGCTTCAAATCCGGGACTGCTCCAATTACCCGGGGCTAGAGCCCGGCTGGTACCGGACGGCGGTGAAGCTGCCTCAGCAAAACCGGCAGCTGCTGGATGCAATCAAGGAGGTTGTCAATGGCTAAGAACATTATGATTCAGGGCACCATGTCCAATGCGGGCAAGAGCCTGCTGGCGGCGGGCCTGTGCCGCATTTTCAGGCAGGACGGCTACCGGGTGGCCCCCTTCAAGAGCCAGAACATGGCCCTGAACTCCTTCATCACCAAAACCGGGGCCGAAATGGGCCGGGCCCAGGTGGTGCAGGCCGAGGCGGCGGGCATCGAGCCGGATGTGCGGATGAACCCCATCCTCCTGAAGCCCACCACGGATGTGGGCAGCCAGGTAATTGTCAACGGTCAGGTGCAGGGCAATATGCGTGCCATGGAATACTATCGCCGGAAGCGGGAATTTATCCCCGCCGTGATGGAGGCCTACAATTCCCTGGCCCAGGAGTATGACATCCTCGTGATTGAGGGTGCGGGAAGCCCGGCGGAAATCAATCTGAAAGCTACGGACATTGTAAACATGGGGCTGGCAGAGCTGGTGGATGCCCCGGTGCTGCTGGTGGGGGACATCGACCGGGGCGGGGTATTTGCCCAGCTGTACGGCACCATTGCCCTGCTGGAACCCCGGGAGCAGCAGCGCATCAAGGGTACCATCGTCAACAAGTTCCGGGGGGACCGGGCCATTTTGCAGCCCGGCATTGACATTCTGGAAAAAATCTGCGGCGTGCCGGTGGCAGGGGTGATTCCCTATACCCATGTGGACATCGACGATGAGGACAGCCTCTCCACCCGCTTCCACACCGGGGACGGCCGCAAGGACATTGACATTGCGGTGGTGAAGCTGCCCCGCATCTCCAATTTTACCGACGTATCCCCCCTGGAACGGTTTGAAAGCGTGTCGGTGCGCTACATTGAGCGCCCCGACCAGCTCCACCAGCCGGATATGATTCTCCTCCCCGGCACCAAAAGCACCATTGCCGACCTGCTTTGGCTGCGGCAATCCGGCCTGGAGGCCGCCATTTGCCAGCAGGCCGCCCGGGGCTGCATCGTCTTCGGCATCTGCGGCGGCTATCAGATGCTGGGCACCTCCATCCGGGACCCCCTGGGGGTGGAGGCCGCCGGTGTGACGGAAGTGAAGGGCATGGGCTTGCTGCCCATGGACACGGTTTTCCAGGGGGAGAAGGTGCAGCAGCAGACCGGCGGCGTGTTCGGGACGATTTCCGGCCCCCTCCACAGCCTCAGCGGCATGGTCTACACCGGCTACGAGATTCACATGGGCAGAAGCGGGCAGCAGCTGCCCCCCCTGGTCAGCCGGGGCAATGTGTACGGCAGCTATATCCACGGGATTTTCGACGGCGCAGGCATCGCCCAGGCCGTCATCGGGGATCTGGCTGCCCGCAAGGGCATCGACCCCGGCACCCTGACGGTCTTCGACCCGGAGCGCTACAAGCAGGAGCAGTATGACAAGCTGGCGGATGCGGTGCGGGGGGGCCTGGACATGGACTTTGTGTACCGGGTGCTGAATCGGGAGGTATAGCATGGAAGCAGGAACATTGTACGGCGTGGGGGTTGGCCCCGGCGACCCGGAGCTGATGACCCTGAAGGCGGTAAAAACCGCCCTGCGCTGCGACCTGATTGCCGTGCCCCACAGGGACGCCGCCAAATGCACCGCCCTGAAAATTGCCCTGGGCGCCGCCCCGGCCCTGGGGGAAAAGCCCCTGCTGACGGTGGATATGCCCATGACCAAGGATGCCGCCGTCCTGGAAGAAAGCTACCGCCGGGGGGCCGCCCTGCTGGAGGCGGAACTGGCCCGGGGGAAGAACGTATGCTTCCTCACCCTGGGGGACCCCACGGTGTATTCCACCTATCTGTACCTGCACCAGCGGGTTACCGCCCACGGCTATCCCGGCGTTATCATCCCCGGGGTACCCTCCTTCTGCGCCGCAGCAGCGGCCCTGGGCATCTCCCTGTGCGAAAATGACCAGCAGCTGCACATCATCCCCGGCACCTACACCCCCACCCAGGCCCTGAGCCTGCCCGGGGTAAAGGTAATGATGAAAAACAACCTCCCCGCCACCCTGAAAGCCCTGCGCCAGATGGGTTCCAGCGCCGCCATGGTAGAAAACTGCGGCATGGAGAACCAGCGCATTTACCGAACCCTGGAAGAAATCCCGGAAGAATCCGGATATTTCTCCCTGCTGATCGTCAAATAACCCCAGATTGTATGGTGCAATGTAATATCTTCCGAGTTTTCGTAGGGGCGATGAAAATCGCCCGCCACCCCCGGATTTCAGCGAGTACCCGGTTGAATGGTACGCACCAATCCCGGCTCCCTCCCTGAGGGAGCTGGCACGCCCGAATGGGCGTGACTGAGGGAGTGTCCCCCGATGGTTGCTCCATGCCAACGATTTACACACCAGCTCATATGAACTCTGAAATTTTTGAGCGATTACGTTCACCGAAGTACACTCCCTCAGTCTCGCATTCGCTCGACAGCTCCCTCAGAGAGGGAGCCGGGAACGGTTGCGGGGGCTTGCACCATTCAACGTGCCGCCCAAAAACCGTAAGGTTGCGGGCGATTTTCATCGCCCCTACGAAGCTCTGATAGTTTTACACTTCGCTGTGCAACGTAGGGGCGGTAAGATTCAAAGTGCAGGCAAAAACCCCCGGGGCTTTTTGGGGCCCCGGGGGTGAAGTGCGTGTGTGTGTGGTTAAGCCATGGCGGCGGTGATGATGGCCATTTTGTAGACCTCGTCGGCGTTGCAGCCGCGGGACAGGTCGTTGATGGGAGCGGCCAGGCCCTGCAGGATGGGGCCGTAGCCCTCGAAGCCGCCCAGGCGCTGGGCAATCTTATAGCCGATGTTGCCGGCCTCGATGCAGGGGAAGATGAAGGTGTTGGCGTAGCCGGCCACCTTGGAGCCGGGGAACTTCAGCTGACCCACCTCGGGGGCAACGGCGGCGTCGAACTGCATCTCGCCGTCGATGGCGAGCCCGGGGGCCATTTCCTTGGCAATGACGGTTGCGTCGTGGCTCAGCTTCACGGTGCCGCCCTTGCCGGAGCCGTTGGTGGAGAAGCTCAGCATGGCAACCTTGGGCTCGATGCCGAAGACCTGGGCGGTCTTGGCGGTCTCGATGGCCACCTCGGCCAGCTTCTGGGCGGCGGACAGGGTCACATTGCCCTCTTTGTCCACGGAGTCCTCATAGCTGATGTTGATGGCGCAGTCGCCCATGGCCAGCTTCTCTTCGCCCCGGACCATGATGAAGCAGGAGGAAACCAGATGTGCGCCGGGCTTGGTCTTCACCAGCTGCAATGCGGGGCGGACGGTATCGGCAGTGGAGTAAGTAGCGCCGCCCAGCAGGCAGTCTACCTTGCCCTGCTTGACCAGCATGGTGCCGAAGTAGTTGCCCTTGCTCAGGGCGGCCCGGCACTCGTCGGCGCTCATCTTGCCCTTACGCAGAGCCACCATGGTCTCCACCATCTCGTCCATCCCCTGGTAGGTGGCGGGGTCCAGGATTTCAACGCCCTGGATGTTGAAGCCGCCCTTGGCAGCGGCGGCCTTCACGGCCTCCACATTGCCCACCAGCACGGGGGTCAGGAAGCCGCCCTCTACCAGGCGGGAGGTAGCCTCCAGAATCCGGGCGTCGGTGCCCTCGGTGAAGACAATCCGGCGGGGATTGGCTCTCAGGGTCTCAATCATTTTATTGAACATGGGAATCATCCTCCATTATCTAAGGGCTTTCGCCCATCTTTTTACACATAAATTATAGCTCAGTTTCCCCGGCGGTGCAACCCCTTTTTGCCCGGCGGCTTCTTTTTTGTGGAAAAAAGCGGATAGGCTGGTGATTTTTGCAATTTCCCGGAGGATTTCGTGCAAAATGATGAAAAATCTTTTGGAAAGTATGATTTCACTATTGCTTTTTGTGCGTTATTGCTTTATAATGGAGAAAACTATGGGGAGGCGCGATGGATTTGGGTGAGCTGATCGCCGTGGTTTCCGGCAAGGGCGGCACCGGGAAGACCTCCGTCTGCGCCGGAATTGCCGCTGCCCTGGCCGAAAGCGGGAAGCGGGTGCTGTGCGTGGACTGCGACGTGGGCCTGCGGAATCTGGATATTTCCCTGGGAATGTCCGACAGCGGGAGCCTGTCCTTCCTGGACGTGGCCGAATTCGGCTACGAGCTGAAAAATGCCCCCAGCCACCGGCTGTATCCCACGCTGTACTTCCTCACCGCCCCCATGAACCGCAGCCCGGAGGAAATCGACACCGATTCCTTCATTGCCCTGTTCCGTCAGGCCCGGGAGCAGTTCGACTATATCTTCCTGGACGCCCCTGCCGGGGTAGACGCCGGATTCCGGCTGGTCTGCGCCGCAGCGGACAGATTCCTGCTGGTCACCGGCCCCGGCCCCGCCGCCGTGCGGGATGCCGCCAGGGTGGGGGAGCTGCTGGAGCTGGCCGGGAAGCAGAACATCCGGCTGATTGTCAATCGGGTGGATAAGAGTATGCTCTGCGCCGTCCGGATGACCATCGACGACGTGATGGACACCGCCGGTCTGCCCCTGGCGGGCATTGTGATGGAAGACCCCCATGTGACCCTGGCCGCCGCCTTTGGCCTGCCCCTGCTGAAATATGCCAGCCGGTGCGAAGCGGCCCAGGATTTCCGCCGGATTGCCGCAAGGCTTCAGGGCTTCCACAGGCCCATTCCCTGGCGCTGAATTTAATTGCCCCGGCCCCGCCGGGAGCGGATAGAAATAAAGGAGTGACTGCTGTGAATATCGCTTTCCTGGCACACGACAAAAAGAAGGAATTGATGGTTCAGTTCTGCACCGCCTATAAGAGTGTGCTGATGAAGCACAATCTCTTTGCCACCGCCACCACCGGCCGCCTGATTGCCGACAATACCGGTCTGCCCATTACCTTGCTGCTTTCCCACAAGCAGGGCGGCCACCAGCAGATCAATGCCCGCATTGCCTACAACGAGATTGATTTGGTGCTGCTGTTTACCGACCCCAACACCACCGACCCCTGGGACGACAGCCAGATGATTGAAACCATCCGCCACTGCGACAAGCACAATGTCCCCATCGCCACCAACCTGGCCAGCGCCGAGATGTTCATCATGGGCCTGCAGCGGGGCGACCTGGACTGGCGGGAAATGCTGCACACCAAAACCCGCTTCTGATTTTTAACCCCAGAAATCACATTCCGCCCACCACTCCCGGCGGGCGGATTTTCTTATGAAAGGAAATCGCTATGGAAATTATCAAGCCCCGGACCCTGTCCGGCTTTATGGAGCTGCTGCCCGGCAAGCAGATTCAGTTCGAGACCATGCTGGAGATCCTCCGCCGCACCTATGCCTCCTATGGCTTTGCCCCCCTGGATACCCCCGCCATTGAGGATGCCCAGATCCTCCTGGCCAAGGGCGGCGGCGAAACCGAAAAGCAGATTTACCGCTTTACCAAGGGCGACAGCGATCTGGCCCTGCGGTTCGATTTGACGGTGCCTCTGGCCAAATATGTGGCCCTGCACTACAGCGAGCTGGCCTTCCCCTTCCGCCGCTTCCAGATCAGCAAGGTCTACCGGGGGGAGCGGGCCCAGCGGGGCCGGTTCCGGGAGTTCTACCAGGCGGATATCGACATCATCGGCGACGGCAAGCTGGACATTCTCAACGAGGCGGAAATTCCCGCCATTATCTACAAGGTATTCCGGGGCTTCGGCCTGAGCCGGTTCCAGATCCGGGTGAACAACCGGAAGATTCTCAACGGCTTCTATGATATGCTGGGCCTGAGCAGCCGGTCCGGGGACATTATGCGCACCGTGGACAAGCTGGACAAAATCGGCGCCGACAAGGTAAAGGCCATCCTTATGGAGGACTGCGGCCTGACGGAGGAGCAGGCAGGGGAGATTCTCACCTTCATCGCCATCCGGGGCACCAACGCCCAGGTGATTGCTGCCCTGGAGGGCTACGCCGGGCGGAACGAGAAGTTCGACCAGGGCCTGACGGAGCTGAAGGCCGTCACCGCCAACCTTTCCGCCTTCGGCGTGCCGGAGGAGAATTTTGCCGTGGATTTGACCATTGCCCGGGGCCTGGACTACTACACCGGCACCGTGTACGAGACCACCCTGCTGGACCACCCGGAGATTGGCTCCGTCTGCTCCGGCGGCCGCTACGACAATCTGGCGGGCTACTACATCGACAAGAGCCTGCCCGGCGTGGGCATCTCCATCGGCCTGACCCGGCTGTTCTATGTGCTGGACGAGCAGGGCCTGCTGAATCCCCAGCTGCCCAGCGCCCCCGCCGATGCCCTGGTGCTGCCCATGACCGAAAGCGCCGCCCCGGCCATTGCCCTGGCAGAGACGCTGCGCAGCGCCGGCCTGCGGGTGCAGCTCTACGGCGAGCAGAAGAAGTTCAAGCAGAAGATGGCCTACGCCAACAAGCTGGGTGTGCCCTTTGCCGTGCTCCTGGGCGAGGATGAGCTTGCCGAGGGCATGTGCTCCGTGAAGGACATGCGCACCGGTGAGCAGCAGAAGCTCCCCCCGGAGTCCGCCGCCGCTTACATCAAAAGCGCCGTGAGCACCACCTGCCCGGTAATTCTGGAAAAATAACCCCCCAAGGGCCATCTTCCCCAAGATGGCCCTTTTCGGATTTTGCAACCACCCCGATGAATGGTGAAATGTAAAAAACTTTTGAGTTTCGTAGGGGCGATGAAAATCGCCCGCACCCTTCCGGTTTCCAGGCGGCACGTTGAATGGTGAGCACCCATTCCCGGCTCCCTCTCTGAGGGAGCTGTCGAGCGAACGCGAGACTGAGGGAGTGTCCCCCGATGAACGTAACCGCTCAGAAATTTCAGAGCCAATATGCGCTGGTTCGTAAACCATCGGCCCGGAGCAACCATCGGACGACACTCCCTCAGTCACGCCCTTTGGGCGTGCCAGCTCCCTCAGAGAGGGAGCCGGGGAGCTTGCACCATTCATCGGGGTGCTCGCTAAAAACCCAGGTTACGGGCGATTTTCATCGCCCCTACGAAACTCAGAAGACATTACATTGTACCATTCAACGAAGGACACTCCCTCAGTCAGCCCTTGCGGGCTGCCAGCTCCCTCAGAGAGGGAGCCGGGAATGGGCTGTGCCATTCAACGTACCGCCCGGAAACAGCAACGTTGCGGGCGATTTTCATCGCCCCTACGAAGGGCGTTTGCGTTCATCGCCCGAGGTGCAGAACCCTTGCACTTTGCAATTCACGATGTAACCAAAGTCACACAAAATCCCACCTATAGGGTGAGGGGCCACAGGAGGTGCCAATATGGAGGATGGGCAAATTATAGAGCTGTACTTCCGCCGGGATGAGGAGGCCATCCGGCAGACCCAGCTTGCCTATGGGGGCAGGCTGTACAATCTGTCCTACCGGCTTTTGCTCCGCCGGGAGGATGCCGAGGAAAGCGTCAGCGACACCTACCTGAAGGCCTGGGAGACCATCCCGCCCACCCGGCCGGTGTTCTTCTATGCGTATCTGGCCAAAATCTGCCGCTTCCTCTCCATGGGGAAGCTGGACTGGAACAACGCCGCCAAGCGCAAGGCAGAGGTGGTGACGCTTTCCGACGAGCTGGCCTGCTGCATCCCGGATGTGTCCCGGGAGCAGCAGCTCCAATCCCAGGAGCTGGGGGCCCTGCTGAACGACTTCCTGGCCACCCTCAGCGACGAAAACCGCCGCATCTTTATGCGCCGCTACTGGTACGGCGAGAGCATCGGAGAAATCGCCCAGCGGTTCCGCCTGGGGGAGAGCAACGTGAAAACCAAACTGATGCGTACCCGAAACGCCCTGCGGGCATTCCTGGAAAAGGAGGGAGTGAAACCGTGAACGGAAAAGAAATGCTGGAATCCATGAGCTATGTGGATGAAAAATACATTGCGGATGCAGAGGTCCGCCCCAAGGGCCGTCTGCACTGGCAGCCGGTGGCCGCTGCGGCTGCCTGTTTGGCGCTGGTGCTGGTGGGGGTGGGGCTGATGGTCCCGGGCCGGGAGAACCCCATGGAGTTGGCAGCCGGACCCAGGCAGGCCGTGGCCCAGTTGGAGGAGGCGGCGGCGGTTTCCGGGGACATTGCCGACCAGGGAATGCCCCTGATGGCGGCCGCCCCCAAAAGTGTGGCCCTGCCGGAAATGACGGTGACGGTGGTGGCCCGGGAGGGCGGCACTCTGCGCTGCACCGTGGAGACTTCCGGGGACGGGGCCTTCCAGCCCGGGCAGGAAATCACCGTCCTGCTGCCCCAGGAGAATGCGGAAGCCCTGCCCACCCGCCTGCATATTTTCTACACCCCGGCAGAGGCAGCCGACACCGTCACCGCCCTGAGCTGGGAAGAGGCGCAGGATGTCCCCCAGGAATAATCCGAAAAAGGAGCGAACCCTATGGGCAGAGAATTCGAGTTGAAATACCAGGCAAATCCGGCGGTATTGGAGCAAATCCAAAAGGAATTTTCCGGATTTCGCACCATCACCATGGAGACCACCTATTATGACACCCCGGACGGCACATTAGGGCGGCTGCACTGGACGGTGCGGCGGCGGCTGGAAAATGGGGTCAGCGTCTGCACCGTGAAGACCAATCTGCCCGACGGCAGCCGGGGGGAGTGGGAAACGGAAGCGGACGATGTGGCGGAAGCCCTGCCCCGGCTGGTTTCCATGGGAGCCCCGGCGGCGCTGAACGCCTATTGCGCCCAGGGCCTGCGCCCCACCTGCGGCGCCCGGTTCACCCGGAAGGCCGCCATGGTCAATGCCGGCCGCTCCGAACTGGCCCTGGACAGCGGCGTGCTCCTGGGCGGCGGGAAGGAGGAGCCGCTTTGTGAGGTGGAGGTGGAGCAAAAGCAGGGCACGGACGAAGAAACCGCCCGCTTTGCCCAAGCCCTGGCCCGGCAATACGGCCTCACCCCCCAGCCAAAAAGCAAACTGGCCAGAGCCAGAGCCCTGGCAGAATGAAAAAATCCCCCGATGAATGGTAAAAGGAAACGGTTTTTGAGTTTCGTAGGGGCGATGAAAATCGCCCGCACCCTTCCGGTTTCCGGGCGGCACGATGAATGGCACCCGCCCCTCCCGGCTCCCTCTCTGAGGGAGCTGTCGAGCGAATGCGAGACTGAGGGAGTGTCGTCCGTTGAATGGTAAAAACCAAAACATTCTGAGTTTCGTAGGGGCGATGAAAATCGCCCGCCAACCCCACGGTTTCGCAAGCACCCGGTTGAACGGCAAAACATCCCCCACACAAAGCCAAAAAACACCCGCCCGCTGACACAACATCCAGCGGGCGGGTGTTTGGCATTATGGGGCACGTTTCCCGGCTCCCTCTCTGAGGGAGCTGTCGAGCGAATGCGAGACTGAGGGAGTGTACTTCGATGAACGTAACCGCTCAAAAATTTCAGAGCCAATATGCGCTGGTTCGTAAACCATCGGCCCGGAGGAACCATCGGGGGACACTCCCTCAGTCACGCCCGTTGGGCGTGCCAGCTCCCTCAGAGAGGGAGCCGGGGTGGGGTGCGTACCATTCAACCGGGTACTCGCTATGCCGTGAGGTTACGGGCGATTTTCATCGCCCCTACGAAACTCGGAGGTGGGTACATTCCACCATTCATCGAAGTATGCGGGTGCGATTACGAATAGAAGTCACGGATTTTTTTGGCTCGGCTGGGGTGGCGGAGTTTGCGGATGGCTTTGTTTTCAATCTGGCGGATCCGTTCCCGGGTCACGCCGAAAATCTGGCCCACTTCTTCCAGAGTGTGGGTGCGGCCGTCGTACATGCCGAAGCGCATCCGCAGCACGTCGGCCTCCCGCTCGGTGAGGGTGCCCAGAATTTCCTTCAGGGCCTCTGCCAGCAGGGCGTTGGAGGTGGCGTCGGCGGGGCCGGGGGTACGCTCGTCCTCCACGAAGGAGCCGATGGAGGTATCTTCCTCGTCGCCCACCGGGGTATCCAGGCTCAGGGTATCGGCGGCGGTGCGGTTGGCCTCGATGATTTTCTCCACAGGCAGGCCCAGCTCCTTGGCGATTTCCTCCACGGTGGGCTCCCGGCCCAGCTCCTGCACCAGCTTCCGGTTGCAGCGGGTGGCCTTGTTGATGACCTCCACCATATGCACAGGAACCCGGATGGTTCTCGCCTGGTCGGCGATGGCCCGGGTGATGGCCTGCCGGATCCACCAGGTTGCGTAAGTAGAGAATTTGTTGCCCTTGGTCCAGTCGAACTTGTCAACGGCACGAATCAGGCCGGTGTTGCCCTCCTGAATCAAATCCAGGATGTGCAGACCCCGCCCGGAATATTTCTTGGCAATGGACACCACCAGCCGGAGGTTGGCCTCGGTGAGCTTGTTCTTGGCCTCCTGGTCCCCTTCGGAAATCCGCTTGGCCAGCTCCACCTCTTCCTCGGCGGACAGCAGCTTCACCTGACCGATTTCCTTCAGGTACATCCGCACCGGGTCATCCAGGCTGTATTCCGCAGCCAGGTCAACGGGGTCTACCAGCTCTTCCTCTTCCATGCCCCGCAGGTCGATGCCGTCGTCCAGCATATCCAGGCCGTCGCCCAGGCCGTCGCCCAGCACATCCAGACCGTCGTCCAGGGCATCCAGGTTGGCGGTGGTCACCTGAATATTCATGGCCTCGAAGCGGTCGTATATCTCTTCGATTTTTTCGGGGGAAAGATTCATCTTGGACAGGACGTTGTTCAGGTCGGTATCCCGAATCATGCCGTCCTTCTTGCCCTGGGCAATCAGGGCCTGCAGGCCCGCCTGAATGTCTTCCATCTTACCGTTTTTCTTCGCTGTGCTCATAAGCTACCCCTTTATCTCGTTATCCGGTGAATTTTCTCATGCGGTAAGACTATACCCCATTTTCCCCCTTTCGGCAAGGGCTTTTTCCGCTTTTTTCGAATTTTTGCCAAAGGGCACAAAAGTAGTTTCTTCCCCTTTTATCAAAACATACAGTTTACTTTTTGGAAATGTTTCGGTATAATAGAAAATAATATGCCCAATTTTGCTCTTTGCCCCCCGGCTGGGGAGGAAATGCCCCTTCCGGCCCCCGGGATTCCAATTCCCCGAAACGAGGAGAACGCCTATGACCGATTTATCCCACATCCGCAATTTTTCCATCATTGCCCATATTGACCATGGCAAGTCTACCCTGGCGGACCGGCTGATGGAGGAGTGCAACGCCATCGACCTGCGGCAGAAGGCAGAGCAGCTGCTGGACTCCATGGAGCTGGAGCGGGAGCGGGGCATTACCATCAAGGCCACCGCCGTCCAGCTGGACTACACCGCCGACAATGGGGAGCGGTACGATTTGAACCTGATTGACACCCCGGGCCACGTGGACTTCAACTATGAGGTCTCCCGCTCCTTGGCCGCCTGCGAGGGGGCCGTGCTGGTGGTGGATGCCAGCCAGGGCGTAGAGGCCCAGACCCTGGCAAACACCTATCTGGCAGTGGATGCCGGGCTGGAGGTGCTGCCGGTGGTGAACAAAATTGACCTGCCCTCTGCCCGCCCGGCAGAGGTGAAGGCGGAGATTGAGGATATCATCGGCATCCCCGCCGAGGATGCCCCGGAGATTTCCGCCAAAAACGGCATCAATATCCACGCCGTGCTGGAAGACATCGTGCAGAATATCCCCGCCCCCACCGGCCAGCGGAACGCCCCCCTGCAGGCCCTGATTTTCGACAGCCAGTACGACAGCTACCGGGGCGTTATCGTCTACACCCGGGTGAAGCAGGGCATGGTCCGGGCGGGGATGGACGTGCGGATGATGGCTACCGGCGCAGAATATAAGGTGGTGGAGGTGGGCACCATGAGCCCCGGCGGCCTGGTGCCCCGGGAGGCCCTGGGTGCCGGTGAGGTGGGCTACATCACCGCCTCCATCAAAACCGTGTCCGATACCCGGGTGGGCGATACCGTCACCGGGGTGGAGAACCCCGCCAAAGAGCCCCTGCCCGGCTACCGGCAGGTGCAGCCCATGGTGTACTCCGGCATCTATCCCGCTGACGGCGCAAAGTATCAGGATTTGCGGGAGGCCCTGGAAAAGCTGAAGCTGAATGATGCCTCCATGAGCTTCGAGCTGGAAACCTCCGTGGCCCTGGGCTTCGGCTTCCGCTGCGGCTTCCTGGGCCTGCTGCATATGGAAATTATCCAGGAGCGGCTGGAGCGGGAATTCAACCTGGATTTGATTACCACCGCCCCCAACGTTGTCTACCGGGTGACCAAAACCGACGGCACGGTGATGATGGTGGATAACCCCCTGGACTACCCCAGCCCGGACGAAATCCAGCTGGCAGAGGAGCCTTATGTAAAGGCCAGCCTCATTGCGCCCCAGGAATATGTGGGCAATATTATGGATTTGTGCCAGCAGCGCCGGGGGGAATTCAAGGACATGGTGTACCTGGATGCCAACCGGGTGGAGCTGCACTATGAGATGCCCCTCAACGAGATTATCTATGACTTCTTCGATGCCCTCAAGTCCCGCACCCGGGGCTACGGCAGCCTGGACTATGAATTCATCGGCTACCGCCCCAGCAAGCTGGTAAAGCTGGACATCCTGCTCAACGGCGACGTGATTGACGCACTGAGCTTCATCCTCTTTGCGGACAACGCCTACCCCCGGGCCAGGAAGATTTGCGAAAAGCTGAAAGACAATATCCCCCGGGCCCAGTTCGAGATTCCGGTGCAGGCTGCCATCGGCGGCAAGATCATCGCCCGGGAGACCATCAAGGCCCTGCGTAAGGATGTGCTGGCCAAGTGCTACGGCGGCGACATCACCCGGAAGAAGAAGCTGCTGGAAAAGCAGAAGGAGGGCAAAAAGCGGATGCGTACCTTCGGCACCGTCTCCGTCCCCTCCGAGGCCTTCATGGCCGTCCTGAAACTGGACGAGGACTGATTCCCACCCCCGGGGCGGGATGAATGGCACCCGCAACGCTGCGATTTCCGAACGGCGGGATGAATGGCACCCGCCCTCCGTAGGGGCGATGAAAATCGCCCGCAACGTTGCGGTTTTTGGGTGGTGCGTTGAATGGTGCAAGCCCTCCCGGCTCCCTCTCTTAGGGAGCTGTCGAGCGAATGCGAGACTGAGGGAGTGTACTTCGATGAACGTAACCGCTCAAAAATTTCAGAGTTTATATGCGCTGGTGAGTAAACCATCGGCCCAAAGCAACCATCGGACGACACTCCCTCAGTCACGCCCGTTGGGCGTGCCAGCTCCCTCAGAGAGGGAGCCGGGAGGGCTTGCACCATTCAACCGGGTACTTGCGAAACCGTTTCTGTTTACCATACATTTGGGTTTTCAATATCAGAAGAAAGGACACGTGCATATGTCTATCTTTTCCAGACGAATCGAGAAAACGCCGCTGGGAATTTATGTACACATTCCCTTTTGCAAAAGCAAATGCCAGTACTGCGATTTCTACTCCCTGGCTTGCAAGGATGACAATCTGATGGACAGCTACCTGGATGCCGTCTGCTCCCACATCAAGGAGGCCGGCGCTCTGGCTCCGGGGTATAAGGTGGATTCCATTTATTTTGGCGGCGGCACCCCCAGCTACTTCGGCGGGGACGGCATTGCCGTGATTATGACCGCCATCCGCCGGAGCTTCGATGTCACCGGGGATGCGGAGATTACCTTCGAGGCCAACCCCGATTCCGTCACCGACAAGCTCCTCCACCGGATGCGGGCCGAGGGCTTCAACCGGGTGAGCCTGGGTGCCCAGGACGACCATGACGAAATGCTGAAAAAGCTGGGCCGCCCCCACACCTACGCCCAGACCGTGGCGGCCTTCCAGAAAATCCGGAAGGCGGGCTTCCGGAATGTGTCCGTGGATTTGATGTATGGTCTGCCCGGCCAAAGCCTGTCCCAGTGGGAGGAGACCTTGAGCAATGTGCTGCGGATGAATCCGGAGCATTGCAGCTGCTATGGCCTCAAGGTGGAGGAGGGTACCCCCTTCTACGAAATCAAGGATATGCTGAACCTGCCGGACGACGACACCCAGGCGGATATGTACCTGGCCGCCGTGGAGATTCTCCGGGACCGGGGCTTCCGGCAGTATGAGGTCTCCAATTTCGCCCGGAAGGGGCTGTACTCCCGGCACAACTACAAGTACTGGACCGGCGGGGAATACCTGGGCTTCGGCCCCAGCGCCAGCTCGGACTTTGCAGGCAAGCGCTTCACCCTGATTTCCGACTTGCAGGGCTATATCAACGGCATCCGCACCGGCGGGGACATTATGGACGATGTTCAGGAAATCCCCCTGCGGGAGCGGGCGGGGGAGTATGTGATGCTCCGCCTGCGTACCAACGCCGGTATCGCCGCCCAGGAGTATGAGGATACCTTCATGCTCCCCTTTGCCCCCCTGGAAGCCGTCCTGCGCAAGCACGAAGCCTACGGCAGAGCTGTCCAGAACGGCGACGGCCGCTGGGCCCTGACCCCCAAGGGCTACCTGGTTTCCAACGACATTATTGCAGACCTCCTTATCGCCCAGGACGAAGCGGGCTCCATGAAGCGGGGCTGACCCCTCTCTCACACACAAACCCCCTCTCGGCTTACCGAGAGGGGGTTTTGGCGATTTATTGGAGCTTGGTGATTTTTACCTTGTAGCGGATGGCACCGGCCTGGATGGTGGCGCCGGATTCAATCCGGGCCCAGTGGCCGGGGCGCTGGGGAATGCCGGTAATGGCGGTGCCGTTGGTGGAGTTCCGGTCGGTCAGGTACAGCACCCGGCCGTCCCATTGCAGCTCGAAGTGCAGGCCGCTGAGGGAGGAGTCCGTCTCGTTGAGGATTACGTCCGCCTTCTGGTTCCGGCCAAAGGTGCACCGGCCATTGGTCTCCATGTCCACATACACGGTGCCGCCGGGGTTGCCCTCCGGGGTCAGCCGCACGGTGCAGCTGGGCACCGGCACCAGCCTGGGCCGGGCCGGGGGCGCTGCCGCCGGGGCAGGCTCCGCCGGAGCGGGTTCCGCCGGAGTGGGTTCCGCCGGGGCGGGCTCTGCCGGTGCGGGCTCCTCCGCCGGGGCGGGGGCAGGTTCCTCCTCCGGGGCCTCCCAGGACAGGGAGAGCAGGGCATCCCCGGAATCTTCGGGGGCGGGCAGCGTCGGCTCCGGCTGGGCCTCGGGCTGGGGCAGCTCCGGGGGCTCCGGGGTGGGGGCTGCCTTTTTGGGGGACAGGTCCAGCCGCTCCACCGGCTCCGGGGCGCTGGGCACCGTCTTCCGGGTGGCCACGATTACCAGAATCAGCACAATGAGAATAACCGCCACGGCAGAGGCGATGACGATATAATAGAGCATATTGTCCACGCCCTCCCCCTGGTATTCCGGGATGGGCTCCTGGGGCGCAGTGGGCAGGGCAGCGGTGGGCAGAGTGGGGGGCGGCGTAGTGGGAGGCATGGTGGGGGGCTCGGTCTCCGGCTGGGTGGGCAGGGGCGGCAGCTCCGCCGTGGAAATCTGCACACTGTCGGAAACGGTGCGGTCGGCACTGCTCCAGGTGACGGTCAGCTCCACGGTTTTGGCATCCCGGGGCAGGGCGGCGGCATCGAAATGCAGCACCGTCCAGGCGGCGGTCTGGTTTACGATTTCCCGGGCCGCATTTTCCATGGCGTTTACATAATTCTTCGGGTCCTGCTCATAGGGAGTCAGGCACACACCTCCCAGGGACAGCTGGGCGAACCGGTTCAGCTGCTCCACCTGCTTCCGGGCGAAGACGGTGATGGGCGGGGTATACATGGCAATGAAGTTCACGGCTCTGCCGCTGCCCTGGACAATCCGGGCAACCTGGTCCTCGGTGAGCTTCACCGTGTTGGCGGTTTCTACGCCGTCGGAGAAGAACACCAGATTGCTCAGCCCGGTTTCCTCCCGGGCAATGGTGGAGAGGATGGTGTCAATGGATTCATACAGGTCGGTGCCGTAGACCGTATAGGTGCAGGCCGCCTCGATGGCATCGGCCCGGGCGGCAGGGTCGGTGAGCTTTTCCCCGAAGACAACCCCCCGGCCCATGGTAATCAGCACCATGGCATCCTGGGGCCCCAGGGCCTGGCTCAGGGCCAGCAGACCGGCACGCTGCTGCTCCCGCTGGATGTTGCTCAGGGAGCTGGTGACGCTGACCACGCAGTAGTAGGTAACCCCCAGATTGGTTTCCGGCAGGGTGGTGGGGAGCACGTCAATTTCCCGGCCATTGGCGGTGGCCTGGATGGTGCCGCCTGCCATGGGGATGCCCAGGCAGTATACGTCATCCCCCCGGATGCTTACGCCGGGGTAGAGCAGCTTCTGCCCCTCGGCTCCGGCGCTCAGGGCCAGAGCCCCCAGCAGCACCAGGCAAAGCAGCAATGCAGCGCCTCTTTTCATTTCATTGCACCTCTTTCTTGTGTTGGTTGCGGGTATACTCCCTGCGGCGCTGCCGAAGCTCTCGGCCTGCCTCCAGGGCGGTTTTGACAAAGCAGAGCAGAAAGGCGATTCCTGCCAGCAGCGCCAGGGCCAGCAGGGCCCAGGCAAGGGCCGGGCTCAGGTCGGGCCGGTGGAGCAGGTTCGCCACAAATACCGTGGCGGCTGCCGGGCCGGTGAGCCGGGTATAGGGGATATCCAGGCCGTCCAGCAGCTTCATGGCGTAGTCGGTGTAGACGGCGCAGAAGAGCTCGGTGGTCACGTCCTCCTCGAAGCCGTAGGTGTTCTGGGCCACCACCGCCCCATCCTGATTTACCAGAGGGCCGCCGGAGAAGCCGTGCCGGATGGGGGCGGAATGGATAATGGACCGGGTATTCCCGGCCCGGGTCATAACCAGATGGTCGGTGACGCTGCCCTGGGTGATGGCGGCGGGGGCGGTATCCCGGATGCTTTTCAGCCCGGGGAAGCCCAGGGCGTATACCTGGGTTCCGTCCAGTACCTGACGGCTGGACAGCAGGGGCAGGGCCGTGCATCCCGGCAGGGGAGAGGCTGCCCGGAGCACCGCCACGTCGGGATAGCCGTCGGTGGTGGCCAGTACCTGGCAGGTTACGGCGGAGTCGGCCAGGGGGACCTGCCGGGCATCGAATTCCGCCTGGGGCAGCAGCAGCCAGAGCTCCACGGAGCCCTCCTGGCAGCGGCCACTGCCTGTGGCCACATGCCAGTTGGTGAGGAAGATTTCCGATTCCTCCCCGGCAATGCCTACGGCAAAGGCGGTGCCCGTCCAGCGAATCTGCTGGCCGGTATCTGCGTCCAGGCCCATGCCGTATACCTGGGCCACGCTGCTTCTGGCCGCCGTCACCGCTTCCGGCTCCCCCCAGGCCGTGGGTACCGGCAGCATCAGCAGCACCAGAAGGAGCAGGCATATTCTTTTCACACGCATACTCCTTCCTGCTTGGGGGCGGTACCCGGGTTACCGTCCCATCACGTAGCGGATAAAGTCGGCCCCCTTCCGGGCATCCTGAATGGAGGTCACCAGAAGCAGGCAGCTGGTGTCGGAGGACAGGGGATGGTTTTCCGCAAAGGCGGAGTCGGCCAGGCGGATGGCGGAGGGAACACCGTCCAGATAGATAATGTCGTAGCGCTCCAGCTCCTCCGGGGGGAACACCTGAGCCAAATCCAGGACCACCTCCTGCTTCTGCAAATAGGCAAGGGTGGCCTGGTCGGTGATGATATAGTCCAGCGTCCGGGCGGCAAGCATACTGGTGAGCACCATGAAGGAGGCGGCATCCTCCTGGTTCATGGCCCCTTCCGCAAAGTCGATGTGGCGGTAGGTCACCAAATCCACCCGGGTGTCGTCACTGCCGCCGCAGTATTGCCAGTAGCCCTGCTCCAGGCTGTCGTAGCCCGGCTGGTCGGTGGCGGTATTGACAAACATGCCGGAAATCAGCACCTCTTTCCGGTTTGCGGAAATGTCCCCGGCCAGGGATACCAGCATCCCTATCAGGGCGACGGCCCCCAGGATATACCATTTATAGTAATAAAAAATATGCCCCAGCTTTTTTCCGGCGGGCAGGGCCTTGAAGCTGTCCCAGCCGAAATGGTCTTGGTCGTGTCTCATGGTGTCTCCTTGTTTTTTGCGCTTGCGTCAGGGGTTCAAAATATTGTAACACACCGCCGGGGAAATTCCAATGGGTCTTCGAAAGATTTACAAAAATTTTTTCTCCTCCCCCGGGGCGGTTTGGGCGGAATGCCCAAGGGCACCAAAAGGGGAGAATTGGAAACTGCTGTTTTCGATATAAATGCAGCGAAAAACGTAAAATTACGGTTTACTTTCCGGCAAACCTATGCTAATATGATAGACGGTGGAGGTTGGGTTTCCCCGCCTTCGCCGAAGATTGTGTGATACGCGGCGAGAGCCGCATCGCTTACTACTTTACAGGAGGAATCAGTCATTATGGAAACCTATGGCATCGAAAAGTACGGCATTACCGGCACTACTGAGATTGTCTACAATCCTTCCTATGAGCAGCTGTTCGAGGAAGAGACCAAGCCCGGCCTCACCGGCTACGAGGTGGGCAAGCCCACCGAGCTGGGCGCCGTCAATGTTATGACCGGCATCTACACCGGCCGCTCCCCCAAAGACAAGTACATCGTCATGGACAAGAACTCCAAGAACACCGTGTGGTGGACCTCCGACGAGTACAAGAACGACAACCACCCCATGTCCGAGTCTACCTGGGCTGCCGTGAAGGCGCTGGCTCAGAAGGAGCTGTCCAACAAGAAGCTGTTCGTTGTGGATGCTTTCTGCGGCGCTAACCCTGACACCCGTATGGCTGTCCGCTTCATCGTGGAAGTGGCATGGCAGGCTCACTTCGTGACCAATATGTTCATCCGTCCCACCGAGGAGGAGCTGGCAAACTTCAAGCCCGACTTCGTGGTTTACAACGCCTCCAAGGCCAAGGTTGAGAACTACAAGGAGCTGGGCCTGAACTCCGAGACCTGCGTTGCCTTCAACATCACCTCCCGTGAGCAGGTTATCATCAACACCTGGTACGGCGGCGAGATGAAGAAGGGTATGTTCTCCATGATGAACTACTACCTGCCTCTGAAGGGCATTGCTTCCATGCACTGCTCCGCCAACACCGACATGAACGGCGAGAACACCGCCATCTTCTTCGGCCTGTCCGGCACCGGCAAGACCACCCTGTCCACCGACCCCAAGCGTCTGCTGATTGGCGACGACGAGCACGGCTGGGACGATAACGGCGTGTTCAACTTCGAGGGCGGCTGCTACGCCAAGGTCATCGGCCTGGACAAGGAGTCCGAGCCCGACATCTACAACGCCATCCGCCGGGATGCCCTGCTGGAGAACGTCACCGTGGACGACAACGGCAAGATTGACTTCAACGACAAGTCCGTCACCGAGAACACTCGTGTGTCCTACCCCATCGACCACATCGAGAAGATTGTCAAGAACGTCAAGCCCGTTTCCGCCGGCCCCGCTGCCAAGAACGTGATTTTCCTGTCCGCTGATGCGTTCGGCGTGCTGCCTCCCGTGTCCATCCTGACCCCCGAGCAGACCCAGTACTACTTCCTGTCCGGCTTCACCGCAAAGCTGGCCGGTACCGAGCGTGGCATCACCGAGCCCACTCCCACCTTCTCCGCTTGCTTCGGCCAGGCCTTCCTGGAGCTGCATCCCACCAAGTACGCTGAGGAGCTGGTGAAGAAGATGCAGGCCTCCGGCGCCAAGGCTTACCTGGTGAACACCGGCTGGAACGGCACCGGCAAGCGTATCTCCATCAAGGATACCCGGGGCATCATCGACGCCATCCTGTCCGGCGCTATCCTGACCGCTCCCACCAAGACCATCCCCACCTTCAACTTCGAGGTGCCCACCGAGCTGCCCGGCGTGGATTCCCACATCCTGGATCCTCGGGACACCTACGCAAATGTTGCCGACTGGGAAGCCAAGGCTGCTGACCTGGCCGCCCGCTTCACCAAGAACTTCGTGAAGTACACCGGCAACGAGGCCGGCAAGGCTCTGGTGGCTGCCGGCCCCGAGAGCAAATAAGCCTTTTTCTCTCCCTTTCCATATTGCCTCCCCCCTCGGGGGGAGGCGATAAGCGCAAAAATAAGGGGAAAGTGGAAGGTTGAAAGTTTTTATTGCCCCCCAATGCACGTTGCAATGTCCCCACCCTTCGGGGCGATGAAAATCGCCCGCAGCGTTGCGGTTTCCGGGCGGTATGTTGAATGGCACAGCCCATTCCCGGGCGGTGCGATGAATGGTACAGCCCATTCCCGGCTCCCTCTCTGAGGGAGCTGTCGAGCGAAAGCGAGACTGAGGGAGTGTACTACGATGAACGTAGAAACGCACCCTTCGTAGGGGCGATGAAAATCGCCCGCAACGTTGCGGTTTCCGGGCGGTACGATGAATGGCACAGCCCATTCCCGGCTCCCTCTCTGAGGGAGCTGTCGAGCGAATGCGAGACTGAGGGAGTGTACTACGATGAACGTAACCGCTCAAAAATTTCAGAGCCCATTATGAGCTTGCGGGGAAACCATCGGCCCCAATCAACCATCGGACGACACTCCCTCAGTCACGCCCTTGCGGGCGTGCCAGCTCCCTCAGTGAGGGAGCCTGGTGGGGAGCATTCCCGGCTCCCTCTCTGAGGGAGCTGTCGAGCGAAAGCGAGACTGAGGGAGTGTACTACGATGAACGTAACCGCTCAAAAATTTCAGAGCCAATATGAGCTGGTTTGCAAACCATCGGCCCGGAGGAACCAACGGACGACACTCCCTCAGTCAGCCCTTCGGGCTGCCAGCTCCCTCAGAGAGGGAGCCTGGTGGGGAGCGTTCCCGGCTCCCTCTCTGAGGGAGCTGTCGAGCGAATGCGAGACTGAGGGAGTGTACTACGATGAACGTAACCGCTCGAAAATTTCAGAGCCAATAAAAAACTGTGAGTAAACCGTTGGCCCCAATCAACCATCGGACGACACTCCCTCAGTCACGCCCTTGCGGGCGTGCCAGCTCCCTCAGAGAGGGAGCCGGGAAATGTTCCCATTCATCGGGGTGCTCGCTAAAATCCGGGGGTACGGGCGATTTTCATCGCCCCTACGAAAGGCGTTTTCCATTCATCGGGGTGCTTACTGAAAATTTTCAACTTTCCATTTTTCCTTATTTTCCTGCGCTTTGAATTCTAAAATTTATTAACGGAGGTTCATCCAATATGGCTCAGAAAGTCCAATTTACTGAAACCGTCGTCCGGGATGCCAACCAGTCTCTGATGGCCACCCGTATGGCCTACTCCGACTTCGCCGAAATCCTGCCCACCATGGACAAGGCCGGCTATTACAGTGTGGAGTGCTGGGGCGGCGCCACCTTCGACAGCTGCCTGCGCTACCTGAACGAAGATCCCTGGGAGCGCCTGCGCAATATCCGCAAGGCCATGCCCAATACCCGGCTGCAAATGCTGCTCCGTGGCCAGAACCTGCTGGGCTACAAGCACTACCACGACGACGTGGTGGAGAAGTTCGTGGAGCTGTCCATTAAGAACGGCATCGACGTGCTGCGTATCTTCGACGCTCTGAACGACTTCCGCAACATCAAGACCGCTCTGGAGGCTACCAAGAAGTACGCCACCAAGAAGACCGTGGCCTCCGGCTGCATCTCCTACACCCAGAGCCCTGTCCACACCCCCAAGAAGTACGCCGAGATGTGCAAGGAGCTGCAGAGCATGGGCTTCGACACCATCTGCCTGAAGGACATGGCCGGTACCATGAGCCCCAAGGAGGCCGAAGAGCTGTTCAAGGGCGTGAAGGATGCCGGTGTTACCCTGCCCCTGGTTCTGCACACCCACTGCACCACCGGCATGGCTTACATGACCATCATGAAGGCCATTGAGTCCGGCGTGGACATCATCGATACCGCTACCTCCTGCTTCTCCAACGGCACCAGCCAGCCCGCTACCGAGAGCATCTACTACGCTCTGACCCAGATGGGCATCGAGACCGGCCTGAACGAGGACGTGATTAACCAGGTCAACGCCTTCTTCAAGCCCGTGAAGCAGAAGTACATCGACAACAAGACCATCAACCCCAAGTCCATGGGCACCGATGCCCAGGCCCTGGTGTACAAGGTTCCCGGCGGTATGCTGTCCAACATGATTGCCAACCTCACCGATATGCACGCCATGGACAAGTTCGACGCTGCCCTGGCTGAGATTCCCGCCGTCCGTAAGGACATGGGCTATCCTCCCCTGGTCACTCCCCTGAGCCAGATGGTGGGCAACCAGGCCGTTACCAACGTGCTGGTGGGCGAGCGCTATAAGAACATCTCCAAGGAAATCAAGAGCTACCTGAAGGGCGAATACGGCATCGCTCCCGCCCCCGTGAACGAAGAGCTGCAAAAGCGGGTGCTGGCCGAGGCCGGTATGGAAAAGCCCATCGACTGCCGTGTGGAGGATGCCAAGCGCACCGGCGCCGACTTCAAGGCCGCCAAGGAAGCCCTGGGCGACCTGGCCAACAGCGAAGAGGACGTGATGAGCTACATCTGCTTCCCCGACCAGGCCAGAAAGTACCTGGAGGGCCGCAAGGCTGCCGAAGAGAACAAGGTTACCTACACCATCACCGAGGCCTGAAGGAGGTAATCCGGAATGTTTCTTGCTGATAAAATCTCCATTGGCGAGGCCGGTGTCTATGCCCTGCTGGGCTATGCCGTGGTGTTCTTTGGCCTGATTCTGCTGATGCTGGTGGTCATTGCCCTGGGCAAGGCCTTTGCAGCCAAGAGCGCAAAGCCCGCCGCCGCTCCCGCAGCCCCGGCCGCTCCTGCCGCCGTCAAGGCCACCGCTCCCGGCTCCGCCGGTGAGCTGAAGCTGCACGACGTGGAGCCCAAAACCGCTGCCATGATTATGGCCATTGTTGCCGACAAGCTGGGCAAGCCCCTGAACGAGCTTCGCTTCAAATCTATCAAGGAGGTCAAGTAATTATGAAGTATAAAGTGACCCTGAACAACCGTGTATACGAGGTTGAGGTAGAGGCCGGTCAGGCCATGCTGCTGGACGAGTACGAGGCCATTGCCCCCGCTGCTCCCGCCGCCGCTGCCCCCGCAGCACCTGCTGCTCCCGCTGCTGCCCCCGCCGCTGCCGCTGCCCCCGTGGTCACCGGCGCCGGTGAGCCTGTCACCGCCCCCATGCCCGGCACCATCCTGAAGGTGAACGTCACCCAGGGCCAGGCCGTCAAGGCCGGCACCGTGCTGTGCATCCTGGAGGCTATGAAGATGGAGAACGAGATTATGGCACCCAAGGACGGCACTGTGACCCAGGTCGTGGTGGCCAAGGGCGCTACCGTGGATACCGGCGCACCTCTGCTGGTGATTGGTTAAGGAGGGTATCCAATGGATATTGGTGCAATCCTTCTGAAGCTGTGGACGAATTCCGGCTTCAATGCGATTTTCTCCGGCTTCCTGTCGGACAACGGCTGGCAGAACCTGGTGATGCTGGTCATCGGCTGCGTGCTGCTGTATCTGGCCATTGTCAAGCAGTTCGAGCCGCTGCTGCTGGTGGGCATCGCCTTCGGCTGCATCCTGACCAACCTGCCCAACGCCGGGCTGTACCATCAGGGCCTGTGGGATGCCTTTATGGACCCCGCCAACCCCGCTTATCACAGCTTCGGCGCCATCATGCGGGAGGGCGGTTTGCTGGATATCTTCTATATCGGCGTGAAAACCAGCCTGTATCCCTGCCTCATCTTTATGGGCGTGGGCGCTATGACCGACTTCGGCCCCCTGCTGTCCAACCCCAAGAGCCTGCTGCTGGGCGCTGCCGCACAGCTGGGCGTGTTCGTGGCCTTCTTCGGCGCGGTTACCCTGGGCTTCACCGGCCCCGAGGCTGCCTCCATCGGCATCATCGGCGGCGCTGACGGCCCCACCGCCATTTTCCTGACCACCCGCCTGGCTCCCCATCTGCTGGGTGCCATTGCCGTGGCCGCCTACTCCTACATGGCTCTGATTCCTCTGATTCAGCCCCCCATTATGAAGGCCCTGACCACCGCAGAGCAGAGAAAAATCAAGATGGTTCAGACCCGGAACGTCACCAAGGCCGAGAAGATTGTCTTCCCCATCTTGGTTACCATCTTCGTGGCCCTGCTGCTGCCGGATACCGCTCCCCTGATTGGCTGCCTGATGCTGGGCAACCTGTTTAAGGAGACCGGCGTTACCGAGCGTCTCAGCGACACCGTGCAGAATGCCCTGATGAACATCGTCACCATTCTGCTGTCCACCGCTGTGGGCTCCACCATGGTGGGCTCCACTTTCCTCACCGGCCAGACCCTGAAGATTGTCCTGCTGGGCGTTATCGCCTTCGGCATCTCCACTGCCGGCGGCCTGCTGGGCGGCGACGTGATGTGCGCTCTGACCCACGGCAAGGTCAACCCCCTGATTGGCTCCGCCGGCGTTTCCGCCGTGCCCATGGCCGCCCGGGTGTCCAATAAGGAAGGCCAGAAGGCCAACCCCTCCAACTTCCTGCTGATGCACGCCATGGGCCCCAACGTGGCCGGCGTTATCGGCTCCGCCATCGCCGCCGGCTTCCTGCTGAGCGTCTTCGGCTAAAATCCCCCCTCAACCCTGCGGCCCTCAACGCCGCAGGGTTTTTTTAGTTACGCACCGGGCGGGTTCCCATACGTGCGTGCCCTGCCCCACCCGGTATCGTTTTTGCGTCAGAAACCGTAGACTTTTGAGCAGTACGATGAATCCCACCCGCCCTCCGTAGGGGCAATGAAAATCGCCCGCAACCCCCCAGTTTCCGAGCGGCACGTTGAATGGCACGCACCCCCTCCCGGCTCCCTCCCTGAGGGAGCTGTCACGCCTAACGGGCGTGACTGAGGGAGTGTCCCCCGATGAATGGTGAAATGCAAAAACTTTTGAGTTTCGTAGGGGCGATGAAAATCGCCCGCAACCTTCCATTTTCCGGGTGGTACATTGAATGGTACGCACCCCATCCCGGCTCCCTCTCTGAGGGAGCTGTCGAGCGAAAGCGAGACTGAGGGAGTGTACTTCGATGAACGTAACCGCTCAAAAATTTCAGGGTTTATATGAGCTGGTTCGTAAACCATCGGCCAGAAGCAACCATCGGACGACACTCCCTCAGTCAGCCCTATCGGGCTGCCAGCTCCCTCAGAGAGGGAGCCGGGAATGGCTGGTTCCATTCATCGGGGTACTCGCTAAAATCCGGGGCTGCGGGCGATTTTCATCGCCCCTACGAAGGCTCAGAGAATTTAACTCCCTCCTAAGAAATTTACCCCTCCCGTGTTAAGGGAGGGGCTTTCTTAGGAGGGTTTCAAATTGGGCAATGATTCATTTACTCTGCCAGCTTAGCGCCCAGGCTGCGGCAGGCGGACAGGGCCTGGTCGTCCGGGGTTTCCTGGCAGATTACGCTGTCGCAGACCAGGTCGGCCCCGGCGCTGCGGCAGGTATCCTCCCAGGTGGACATCCACTCTCCATCCCCCCAGCCGTAGGAGCCGAACAGGGCAATGGGCTTCCCGGCGAGCTTACTCTCGCAGGCCTGGAACACCGGCTCGAATTCCTCAGTTTCCAGCTCCTCCGCCCCCATGGCGGGGCAGCCGAAGGCGATGGCATCGAAGGCATCCACCTGGCCGGGGTCAAAGTCGGCGGCGGCAAACAGCTGGGCATCCCCACCGGCGGCCCGGGCCCCTGCTTCCACCGCCTCGGCCATGGCCTGGGTGTTCCCTGTGCCGCTCCAATAGCAAATAGCAATCTTTTTCATATGAATTCAACCTTTCTGTGCACAATTCAGATGCAGCTGCCAACCGTCCGCCACCGCCCGGACGGAGCGGCGATGCCAGAAGGTTCCATTTCCCATAAGTCGTCCCAATACGGACGGCTGGCAGCCACATCCGAAAATATTTTTTATCCGGCCACCGCCAACTGGCGGATGTCCTTGCCCCTGCGCCACTGCTTGCAGTAGATGCGGGTGCATTTTTCAAATTGAGAGAATTGCCGCCGGGCGGCCTCCACGTCCCCATAGACCTTCCAGCAGCCCACGCATTTGCAGTCCCGGGCCCCATGGTCGATAAAGCCCCGGACATCCTCCGGCGGGTAGCCCAGGAACAGCCCGATTTCGTGGGGGAATTCCTCCCCCGCCCGGAGGCGGCGCATCAGCTGCACCACGCACCGGCCGGAATCCTGGGGGTCATAGCCCCGCTCCCGGAGCAGCTGCCGGGCCAGTGCGTGGCCCATGTCCGATTGCAGCCGCCCAGGCCGGTACAGGTACAGCAGCGCCCGGCCGTGGGACAGCCGCAGGGGGACAATGCGCAGCCCCTTCCCCAGGAGCTGGCCGTTCAGCTCCCGCAGCTCCTGCACCAGCGCCTCCCGCCTGGGGCAGGGGCAGGAAAATAGGCTCCCGGTCTTCAGCCCCGCCAGAGTAGGGGCGCAGTTGCGCACCAGACATTCCTCAGACATCCCCGGCACCCCCACGCCGCAGCCATCCCTTGAGCCACAGACAGCCCCAAAGAATTCCTACAATAGCAAGTAACGCCACCGCCTGTGCCATAGCAATGCCTCCTTTATACAGTTAGCAATAGCTAACCAATGCGTTATATTTTAGTTAGCCTCTGCTAACTGCGAGTATCATACACCAAAATCTTTTCTTTGTCAATACCTTTTTAGAGGCAACTCCTCACGTCTTAGCCAGTACTCCATTGAGTGGCACAATGAAAAATCTTCAGAGTTCCGTAGGGGCGATGAAAATCGCCCGCAACCCTGCGGTTTCCGGGCGGCACGTTGAATGGCACCCGCCTCTCCCCGGCTCCCTCCCTGAGGGAGCTGTCGAGCGAATGCGAGACTGAGGGAGTGTACTTCGATGAACGTAAGCGGTCAAAAATTTCAGAGCCAATAATGGCTTGCGGGAAAACCATCGGCCCGGTGGAACCATCGGACGACACTCCCTCAGTCACGCCCGTTGGGCGTGCCAGCTCCCTCAGAGAGGGAGCCGGGGTGGGGTGCGTACCATTCAACCGGGTGCTCGCTAAAATCCGGGGTTACGGGCGATTTTCATCGCCCCTACGAAAACTCAGAAGTTTTTACATTCTACCATTCAACGAAGGACACGCCCTCTCTGAGGGAGCCGGGGAGGGGGTGCTTATTCGCTCCAGCGGTATATGCTGTCTAATAGGGTGCTGCCGGGGTAGGTGTCTTCTCCCTGGTAGGTGGCGAGGCAGAATTTTTGGGTGCCGTCGGGGTAGGTGATGAGGATGGTGCCGTCCACGTCCCAGATTCGGGCGGTTTTGCCGTCCTGGGCGGTGAGCTGAACGATGCACTGGGGGTCGCCCTGGGGGGCTTCCTCCACATAGCGCCAGGTATCGGTGCCGCAGACGGCATCCGCAAAGTCCAGATGCATGGCTTCCGAATCCGGCGCCCAGCCGCTTTTCTGGATGATTTTCACATGGGTGGGTTGGGCGAAGGCCATCAGATTCTTGGTTACGGAGTAGCATTCCAGCAGCTCCGGGGTCATGTACATGGCGTTTGGATCCTCATATTGGGATAGGTCCAGCCCCTGCTGCCATTGCTCCGGCAGCTCACGAACCGTGCGGAAGACATACAGCCTGTCCCCCAGCTGCCCCACAAAGGCGTAGTCGGTGTAGCGGCTGTCCCCCCAGGTGATGCACCACAGCACATCGGAAAGCTGGGAGACATCGGAGATGGCCCAATGGGTGATGGGGGCGTAGTTGTCCCGGAAGAATTCCCGGCTGTAGTCCGATGCAAAGTACAGGAAATCCTCCGCTTTCTCCGGTGTGGCCTGGCCGCAGGCCTTGATGTAGTATTGGAAGTATTCCTCGGCGGCTTCCTGGGTGCCGGGAGCCAGGGTGGGGCCGCTGCTCTCCGGCACGGTGGGTTCTGCGGCGGTGTCCTCCGGCAGGGCGGTACCCTCCGGCAGGGTCAGATACCGGGAGCACACCCAGCCGGCGGGCCCCTGCTGACTGGATTTGACAAAGGTCCAGGAGTCGCCTCCCACGAAATCGGTGCGGACAATCTGCACCTGCTGCCCCTTCTCCAGAAGGGCGATGATTCTGGCGCTGTCAGAGGGAGCCTGGCGCACATTCACGTTTTCCGACAAAACGGCGGTAACGCCGGAAGCCAGGAAGGGCTGGCCGGTGGCGGCATCGGACGTTCCCTCTGTCTGCACCGGGGCGGTGGCGGCATCGGACTTTCCCTCTGCCTGTACCGGGTCGGTGAGGAGCACGGCGGCCAGGGCGATGCACAGCACCACCGCCAGAATTGTTACCCAGAATTTGGGTTTCCGGTAGCTCAGCACCCCGGCGATGCGCTGCTTCACCCCCACCTCTGCAAAGGCCAGGGGGCAGACCCGGGCCGGGTGGGGCAGAGCGCAGGCCAGTAGGGCGGCGGAGTAGCCCTGCCTCTGCCGGGTGGTCATGGTGCGGATTACCGCCTGGTCACAGGCCTGCTCCACGTCCCGGCAGAACAGTAGATAGGCCACCCAGCACAGGGGGTTGAACCAGTGGATGCTCAGCAGCAGATAGCCCAGGGGCTTCCACAGATGGTCGCCCCGGCGCAGGTGGGCCCTCTCGTGGGCCAGAACCGAGCGGGCGGTGGCATCGTCCAGGGTGGAGGGCAGGTAGATTTTGGGCTGTATTACCCCCAGAATGAAGGGGGTGCGGATGTGGTCGCAGCGGTAAATTCCCTTCCCGACCGGGGCGGAAATGCGCACCCGGTGGTGCAGGCGCAGGAAGCTCACAGCGGCATACACCACCATGGCGGCGAAGCCCAAAGCCCATAGCAGGGGAAGCAGAGCCACGCCGCTGCCACCGGCGGTCTGGGCGGCTGCGGGAAGGGCATCGGCAGGAAGGGCGGGCAGGGGCGCTGCCGCCGGCTGCATGGGGGCCAGAGCCGTCACCATTTGCCGGGGGGCGGCGGCAGCCTGGGGCACCATGCTCACCCGGCTTTTCAGGGAGAAGGGGAACATCAGCCGCAGAGCCACCAGGCCCCACAGCATACAGGAATATTTTCGGGGCACCCGCTTCAGCAGGGGCCGCAGGGCCAGCAGAATCAGAATCATCCACCCGGCGGTAAGGCTCAGCCGGGCCATTTGCCAAAACGCAGCGGTGCTCATTGGGTATTCTCCTTTCCGTATGCATCCAGCATCCGCCGGATGTCCGTCACATCCTGCTCCGACAGCATCTTTCCGGCGGCAAAGGCGGCAATGAAGGCGGGGAGGGAGCCGTCAAAGGTCTCCTCCACAAACCGTTGGCTCTGCCGGGCGTAGAAGTCCTGCCGGGTCACCAGGGGGGTTACCAGACCCTCCGTGTTCTGAAAAAGCCCCCGGGCGCATAGCTTTTTCAGCACGGTATAGGTGGTGGATTTCTTCCACTCCAGCTTCTCCTGGCACAGCTTCACCAGGCACCCGGAGGACAGGGGCGCATTTTCCCAGATAATATCCGCAAACTGCGCCTCCACGGCCCCCAGCTTTGTTTCATCCATAGAAAAAACCTCCTTTTGGTCTATAGTCGATCGACTTCTATGGACAGTCTATCATCAATAGACCACTTTGTCAAGCCCATTTTTTAAATGCCGGAATGTCCCCACCTCAGAGTTTTCGTAGGGGCGATGAAAATCGCCCGCAACCTTGCGGTTTCCGGGCGGTACGTTGAATGGCACCCGCCCCTCCCGGCTCCCTCTCTGAGGGAGCTGTCGAGCGAATGCGAGACTGAGGGAGTGTACTACGATGAACGTAAGCGGTAAAAAAATCAGAGCTTTCGTAGGGGCGATGAAAATCGCCCGCCCGCTCACGGTTTCCGGGCGGCACGTTGAGTGGTACGCACCCCATCCCGGCTCCCTCCCTGAGGGAGCTGTCGAGCGAAAGCGAGACTGAGGGAGTGTACTTCGATGAACGTAAGCGGTCAAAAGTTTCAGAGTTTATAATGGGCGGTGGGTAAACCATCGGCCCGGAGGAACCATCGGACGACACTCCCTCAGTCACGCCCGTTGGGCGTGACAGCTCCCTCAGAGAGGGAGCCGGGGTGGGGTGCGTACCATTCATCCGGGTGCTCGCTAATATCCGGGGTTGCGGGCGATTTTCATCGCCCCTACGAAAACTCAAAAGTTTTTACATTTTACAATTCATCGGAATGGGCGCTTGTGGGAGGGGGGCGGATTCGTCTATTTCTGACAGAAATTTTGGCAAAATGCTAAAAAAGATATGGAGTATTGACAGGAAAGCGGTGCTTATGGTAGAATATTCACAAAAGAAGCGACACTTCGCCTGTGAACAAATTGAAAAGAGAATGAACGTATGCCAAGAAATACACAGAAGGATATCCGGGCAGAGGCCCTGCGGCGGGAGCGGATTTTGATGGCCGGGCTCCGGCTGTTTTCCCAGCAGGGCATTGAGCGGGTCAGCATGAATATGGTGGCCCAGGCGGCGGGGGTGGGGCCCACCACCCTGTTTAAGTACTATAAGAGCAAGGAAAACCTGGTGGTGGCCATCAGCGCCATGGCCTGGGCAGAGGAATGGCGGCTGGCCCTGGAGCACTACGGGCCGGAGATGCAGGAAACCATGACGGCCTATGAGCTGATTCAGTGCTATACCGACTGGATTATCCTGGTTTACCGGCGGAACCCGGCGCTGCTCCGGTTCAGCGGGGACTACAAATCCTACATCTGCCGCCAGGATACGCCCCAGGAGGAGCTGCAGGAGCACCTGGGGGCCTTGCAGCCCATCAAGGTTATGTTTCACCGGGCCTATCTCCGGGCCAAAGACGATGGCAGCATCCGCCTGGACGTGCCGGAGGATACCCTGTATGCGGCCACGGCCATCCATATGCTCTCCGTTGCGGAGCGCTTCGCCCAGGGCATTGTCTGGACCCGCTATGGGGCCGAAAATTATCTTCGGGAGCTGGACATCACCCGGGACATGATACTCAACTGGTGCGCCGGGGAGAAGGCTCCCCCCAGGCGGCCTCCCATATCCCGGCTTGGCAGCTAGGCAATGGCCGCCCCGTCGGGGGGAAAAGGGGGAAAAGCAATGACGAAAAAGCAGATTTATTATTCCCGCACCTATCGGAAGCTCCGTGCCGACCGCAGGTAAAGCCTGATTCTGTTCCTGGTGGTGGTGATCCCGTCTCTGGCGGCCATGATTCTCTTCATGCCGGAGATTACCCAGCTTTTCTGCCGGGTGGCCGCCCGGGTGCTGGGCCGGGCGGGGGTGATTACCGTGCGCCGGTCTATGTACAACAAGCTGTTTCGGGATATCTACTATCTGGCCTCTGTGGCGGGGCTGCCCTCGGCCCGGATGTGCCTGTGCAATGTGGGGGTCTGCCTGGCGGTGATGGTGCTGTGCATGGCCCTGCCCACCCGGAACCGGCCGGTGAGCATCTACCTGATTTTCAACGCCGGGATTCACCTGATTTCCAGCCTCTGGTTCCTGTTTGCCGGGTGGGACTTCCCCTATGAGGCCCCGGACTTCTCCCAGCTGTACCTGATTCAGGAGGTGGGCATCTGGGTGGTGTTCCTGGTGATGACCACCGCCGTCACCTCCATTCTGGGCACCCTGGGGCTGGGCTACAAGCTGCTGACGGTGGCGGCGGTGATGGCCTACAGCTGGGTCTTCGGCCTGGTACGCTACATTGTATTTCTGTATCTGCTGCGCCGGTATACCATGCTGTATATGACGGTGATGTACTTCACCTTCGGCCCCATGTTCGATTTTCTGTATTTGGTGATGATTTATGGGTGGTTTGTCAACCGCATGGTGAAGCTCTATGAATCCGCCAAGGGGAAGGAGGAATGGGAATGGTCATAAAGCTGCTGAAGGGGTATATGTTCTTTATCATCGGGCTGATGCTGCTGTATACCCTGCGTCACTTCTATTTTACGGTGCAGCGGCTTCTGGGCCGCCAGAAGCTCTACTATGGGGACATCATCACCAGCAGGATGAAAACCATCTCCGTGCTGATTCCCATGCACAACGAGGAGCTGGTGCTGCGCAACGCCCTGGATGCCCTGCTGGAATGCGACTACGACCGGGCGCTGATGGAGATTATCCCCATTAACGACCACTCCACCGACCGCACCGGGGAAATGCTGGAGGAATACCACAGCAAATACGATTTCATCCGCCCCCTGCACCGCCACACCGGCCGCCGGGGCAAGCCCTCCGGCCTGAACGATGCCATGAAGATTGCCAAGGGGGAAATCATTGTGGTGTTTGATGCGGACTACCGCCCGGCCCGGAACCTGCTGAAGCAGATCAGCCTGGGCTTCGAAGACCCCCATGTGGGGGCGGTGATGGGGCGGGTCATCCCCTACAACGCCAATAAGAATATGCCACCCGGCTGATTTCCCTGGAGCGCTCCGGGGGCTACCAGGTGGACCAGCAGGCCCGCTACAACCTGGGGGCCGTGCCCCAGTACGGCGGCACCGTGGGCGGCTTCCGGAAGGACTATCTGCTGGAAACCGGGGGCTTCCGGGAGAACATTCTGGCAGAGGATACCGAGCTGACCTACCGGCTCTTTACCAACGGCTGGAAGGTGCTGTACGCCAACTCCGCCGAGTGCTACGAGGAATCCCCGGAGACCTGGAACATCCGGGGGCGGCAGATTCGCCGCTGGTCCCGGGGGCACAACCAGGTGCTGTTCCACTATTTCTTCCCCACCCTGTTCAGCCCCTACATGACTCTGATTCAGAAGCTGGACGGCATTTTCCTGCTGTTTGTCTACGCCGTGCCCATGTTTACCATGGTGGGCTGGCTGGTCTCCATGGCCCTGTTTTTCCTGGGGGAGATGAACATAATGAGCGGCTGGTGGGTGATTCTGTTCCTGGGGGTATACGATTCCTTCGGCAATTTCGCCCCCTTCTTCGAGGTGGGCACCTCCCTGGTGCTGGACGGAACCCCCAAAGAGGCCACGCTGCTGCCCCTGCTGATGTTCAATTTCTTCTTTTACATGTGGCATATCTCCCTGGGCTTTTTCGATGCGGTGGCGGACGTGGTCACCGGCCGAACCACCGTATGGGATAAGACCGCCCGGGCCAAGCGAAGCAAGGAGGCGGTGAAATGAATGAAATGAAGGGTACCCTGCTTTTGTTCGCCCTGATGTTCGGCCTGCCGCTGCTGCTGGCCGCCGCCTATTGCAGGCTGCGCAAATCCAAGGTGCTCCATATCCGGCAGGATTACGTCCGGGACCCCCGGTATTTCGGGAACAGCTTCCGCCGGATGGTGCAGGAGGCTCTCCCGGCGGATGCAGAGGGGATGCTCCACCTGTCCCGGCCGGAGCAGTGCGTGTTCCCGGAGGATGCCGGGGCCCTTGCAGAGCCGGCGGTGGACGGCCTGGTGCTGGCCCTGAAGGGGGAATTCCGGCCGGAAAAGCCCCATGTCTACCACAAGGAAATCTACTGTGCCCAGGATGCCTCCCTGCCTGCGGGCAGCCGGTTCCGGGCCCTCTGCGGCCACCGGATAGCCCTGGCCCGGGACTGCCAATGTCTGCGCTGGGTGGACGGCAGCGGGGCCGTGACCGTGGGGGAAGACTGCGATCTGGGCCTCAGCGCCTCCTCCGGGAAGCTGCTGACCCTGGGCTGCCGGACCGGCTTCCAACGGCTCTACGCCCCGGAAATCCGACTGGCCATGGCCCCGGAGGGGCTTCCGCCCCACAGCCCGGTGCCGGTGCCGGAGAAGCGGAATATGCCGGTGCTGTATGACCTGCGCAACCTGTCCGAGCGCCAGAGCGACTCCCGGGGCCATGTAAGCGCCAGCCTCATCACCCGCTGGAATCTGCGGATTCTGGAGGGCATGACGGTGGAGGGGGACATCAGCGGCGACCGGGGTGTCCGGGTGATGAAAAACGCCCTGGTGTACGGCAACGTATTTGCCGGGGGGGACGTGCTGCTGGAGGAGGGAGCCCGGGTGCTGGGCAATGTGTTCTCCCAGGGCAGCGTCCGCCTGGGCCCGGGGGCCAGTGTGGGCCAACCCGGAGAAATCCACTCTGTAATTGCCCGGAGGAAAATTTATTTCGCCGGTGACAACCGGGTTTACGGCTTTGTCAGCGCCCTGCGGGGCGGCACCACCGGCGACAGGGGGGACAGAAGATGAAAAGAAGAAAGCTGCCATACCTCTGGGCCCTGCTGTTGGCCCTGCCCCTGGTGGCGCTGTGCTTCCTGCTGCAAAGCATCCCCACCGAGGTTCAGGAGGCATCCCGGCCCTATGTGCCGGAAAAGTGGGACTTGTACGGCCCCAACGGTATGCGGGACACCCCCGACCTCTCCGATAAAAAGCTGATGGAGACGGAGAAGGTGGTGGCCTATGCCGACCGGGTTTTCCAACTGAATACCGTCCTGCCCCGGCAGAGCGGCTATGCGCTGGAGGTGGCGCAGGCGGTGAAGGCCTATTGCCCCGAATTGGCCCATTTCTACCTGCTGCCCATCCCCGGGCGGGGGGTATTGGAGCCGGACTACCCGGCGCAGCGGGAGCAGTACGATACCCTGGTGCAGGAGCTGACCGCCCGGGGGGACGTGATAGAGGTGCTGCCCCAGCTTTTGGAGAATGGGGACAGGAACCTGTTTTACCGGACGGAAAACGGCTGGAATATGGAGGGGGCCTTCTATGGCTACCAGGCCGTTCTGGATACCCTGGGCATGGAGCCGGATAACCTGATGTCCTTCCGAACCTATCTGTTCGGAACCTTCCGGGGCAGTGTGGTAAATGCCCAGCGGGCCGCCGGGCAGTCGAAAAGCCTGGTGGAGGCCCTGGGGAACATCCCCTCCGACCCCTATTACATCTACATCAACGGCAGAAACCCCAACCGGGAGAAGGTGACCAGCCGGGCAGCGGATGGGAGCCTGGAAACCGTGGCCAGGAGAACCGTTCGCATGAATTCCCTGGGCCCCGGGGGCATTGTGGCAGAGGACACCTATCTGCACAGCCTGGTAAACGGCAGAGGAACCGGGGGCGTGGTTCTGGTGACGGACTCGGTGGGAAAGCTGCTGGCCCCCTATTTAAGCGAAATTTACCAGTGGGTGTATGTGGTGAATGTGGAGAAGGATAGGGAGTTCCGGCAGGACTTGCCGGGAATATTAGAGGAAATCGGGGCGGATACGGTGATTTACGCCGCCTCCGAAACCCGGATGGGAAACAGATCCTATATGCGGGCCCTGAACCCATTTATTCGAGGGGAGGAATAGCGGATGATTCTATGGATACAGGAAATACTCACCCGGTTTGCCGACTTCACCGCTCTGGCGGGGCGCATTCCCCTGGAAATTCTGGCAGATACCCGGCTGTATCTGGTGCTGGGGGTGCTGCTGCTGGGCCTGGGCATCCACTGCTACCGGTGGCTTGCCGGTGGGGCGGCCTTTCTGGCGGTTGCCGCCGGGCTGACGGCCTGGATGCAGGGCCGGGCCGCCTGGAGCCAGACCGTCACGGCCTTTGTCCTGATTGGTATGCTGGTGGCGGCCATGGTCTTCAACTGGAAGAAGGTGGATGCCGTCCTGCTGTGCGCCTTTACCGCAGCCCTGCCCCTGCATCTGCTGGGCCAGGCCTGGTGGTTGGCGGGGCTGGTGGGGCTCCTGGCCGGAGCAATGGCCTATTTCTTCCCACTGGCGGGGGTGCTGGTTGGCTCCTCGCTGCTGGGCGGGCTGCTGCTGGCGGATACCGGGGTGCTGCTCCCCTGGGTGTGCTGGGGGCTGGTGCCGGTGGGCATCGGGGTGCAATACCTGCTCTTCGGCAGGCACCAGCGGCTGTTTTCCAAATGCGTCCCGGACCGGGTGCGTGACCTTCTGACACGCAGGAAGGCGGGGCGGCGGAAATGATTCAGGTACTGCGCAAGGAAAAGAAGTACATCCTGCCCCGGCGGGCGGCCATGGAGCTGGAGCGGCAGCTGTCCGGGGTGATGCAGCTGGATACCAACGGAGTGGAGGGCCGCTACTTCATCCGCTCCCAGTATTTCGACTCCCTGACCGACGGGGACTTGCAGGACAATCTGGCGGGGCTATGGGAGAAAAGCAAGCTCCGGCTGCGGATTTACTCCCTGGACGACCAAAAGGCCAAGCTGGAATGGAAGCGGAAATTCGGCCTGGACAGCCGGAAAAGCTCCCTCACCGTTACCAGGGCCCAGGCCCTGCAAATGGAGCGGGGGGATGCCGCCTTCCTGCTGGACATGGACTCCCAACTGGCCCGGCAGATTTACTGCCGCTTTACGGCAGGGGCCTACCGGCCCAAGACCATTGTGGAATACCAGCGCAAGGCGCTGCTGTATCCGGCGGGGGATGTGCGCATCACCTTCGACACGGATATCCGGGGCTCGGTGTGCCCCTGGGGGCTGTTTGAGCCGCTGGTCACCTTCCCCATTACCGGAAACGAATATGTTTTGATGGAGGTAAAATACTCCGAGCTTATCCCCCAGCTGCTGGTGGACATTCTGCATCAGGCGGACAGCCTGCAAACCAGCAACAGCAAATACTTGCAGGCAAGACTGCTGAATCTGTAAAGGAGTGCGACAATATGAGAGCGTACATACTGGAAAATCTCACCAATACGGAATCCCTGGACCTGGCGGTGATTCTGCTGAACAACACCGTATCCCTGGTGATGGCGTTTTTCATCATGTTCACCTATAAGATTTCCTACACCGGCAGTGCCTACAGCCGCCGGTTCAATGTGGCCATTGGCTCCATTACCCTGATTACCACCATGATTATGAGCGTCATCAGCAACAATGTGGCGCTGTCGTTGGGCATGGTGGGCGCCCTGTCCATCATCCGGTTCCGTACAGCGGTGAAGGATGTCCGGGACGCCACCTATATCTTCTGGGCCATTGCGGTGGGCATTGGCTGCGGCGTGTCCCAGTATGCCCTGATTGCCATTGGCTCGGTGTTCCTGCTGGTATTCCTCCAGCTCACCAGCCGGGGCTTTACCTCCTACCGGCAGATGCTGGTGGTGCAGGGGGAGAGCGAGGCCCTGTCCCGGATTGAGGCGGCGGTTACCGACTATTTCGACGGCAAGGTCAAGCCCTCCATGCGGAATATGACCGAGGTGAGCTGTGAGCTGGTGTACTCCGTGCCCGAGGGAATGCTGGAGCGGGGAGCGCAAAAGAACCAGATGGACATCACCGAGGCGCTGATTCGGATTCCCGGGGTGAACCGGGTGAATCTGGTGGAGCAGAAGGACGAGCTGAGCCAGTAGGCCCGGCTGCGGGAAAGGGGGCGATTGCCTTTGGAGCGGATGAAAAAAACCCTGCTTTGCCTTCTGGCAGTGGCGGCGGTGCTGGTGGTGACGGTGCTGGGCAACGGCGTGGTGAATGCCAGCGCCCCTAAGGAGAAGGAGAAGAAAACCGTCACCCCGGAGCAGCTGGAGCTGTGGGACGAGCCGGATACGGAGCAGATGGAATTCTACGGCATAAGCGTATTTGAAACCAATCTGCCGGTAATCTATATCAACACCCAGGGCCAGAAAATCGGCAAGGAAAACAAGATTGTGGGCACCATTGCCCTGGGGGCCGACGATGGGCAGCTGCACTCCGTCCAGGAGACGCCCCAGGCCGTCTACCGGGCGAAAATCAACTACCGGGGAGCCTCCTCCTACGGAAATCTGGACAAGAAGCAATACCGAATCAAATTCCTGAAAAACAATTCCGACGGCGGCCGGGACGTGGCCCTGTGCGGCATGGGAAAGCACAGCGAATGGGTGCTCAACGGCCCCTATCTGGACAAAACCCTGGTGCGCAACAAGCTGATGTATGACCTGGCCCGGGAGACGGGCCACTGGGCCCCGGACAGCCGGTTCTGCGAGCTGTTTGTGGATGGGGAATACCATGGCGTTTATTTGGCCATTGAGCCTGTCACCAACGGAGATACCCGGCTGCGGCTTTCCAAATTCGGCCTGCTCTCCGGAAAAACCCCCTATCTGGTGGAGCGGAACCGGGATTCCGAGGTGACTGCGGCCATTACCACCTATGGCAAGGAGATGGGCTACACCGGCCATTCCCTGTATATCGACTACCCCACCTCCGGCAAGCTGACTCCCCGGCAGGAAAACTACATCCGGGAGGATATCTCCGCCTTTGAGCGGGTGCTGTATGGGGAGAATTTCCTGGACGAGCTGACAGGCTACCGGAACTGGATTGACATGGACAGCTGGGTGGACTATTTTATCCTCAACGAATTTGCCATGATTCGGGATGCGGGCAACCTGTCCACCTACGCCTATAAGAAGCTGGACGGAAAAATCCAGCTGGCGGTGTGGGATTTCAACAACGGCTTTGACCACTACCAGGGCTACTCACTGGACAGCGCCGGGTTTATCACCACCGGCGGCTACTGGCTGGACAGGGTTTGCCAGGACCCGGTATTTGTAGACCGGGTGGTGGAGCGGTATCGGCAGCTCCGGGAAACCACCTTGTCCCAGGAGCACATCGATGGGCTGCTGGCGGGCTATCGCAGCCAGCTGGGGGATGCAGTCTGGCGGAACTTCCAGATTTGGGGCGGCTCCTTTAATGAGAGTATCCTGGTGGGCCTGGATGCAGAGGGGAACCCCCGCAACATCCGAAGCTACCAGCAGGCGGTGGAGCAGCTGGACACCATGATTTCCCGGCGGCTTGCCTATCTGGATGCGCACATCACCGACCTATACGACCTGTGCCGGAAGGAATCCTGAAACAGTTTGGCAAATACACTCGCTTTTCCCCAATAAAAAGAAAACCGGTGTCCCTCAGCGGGCACCGGAACAAAAACAAAAAGAAATAAGCTCTCAACCAGGCTCTGACCTCTGATTGAGAGCTTATTTCATTTCACTGTCAATTTGCAGTTTCACTTGTAACCACCCTTTCTACGGATTCAAGCAGGTACGTTTTTTCTTTCGTCCTTCCTTGTACTTACATATTACCACAGCTTCCCCAATTTACAAGATGGGATTGTCACCAAAGAAATGCCGGATTTTTCCTACAAAAAGTCAGTTGAATCCGGGGCTGGGATATGGTATCATAAATATGTTGGGCAGCTTATGGCTGCCCGTTTTTTCTGCCCAAAAGTCGGGGGCGCTGCATGGTACCGTTTTGCCGTGCAGCGCCCTTTTGTCTTTATTCCTGCCGCAGCTGAATCAGGAAATCCCTGACGGCGGCGGTGAGCTGGTCCAGGTGGCGGGTGAAGCAGTGGTCGTCGCCGGGGATGGCGGCCAGGCGGGCGTTGGCGTACTGGGCCACCAGCTCCGGGGCCAGGGCGTAGGGGACGGCCTCGTCATCGGTGCCGTGGACGATGAGCACCGGGCCGCGGAAGCGGCTGATGGCGTAGTCCACCGGGAGCATTCTGGCGGCACGGATGTAGTTGGCGCTCAGGGGGCGGCCGTCGAAGGCCACCAGGTCCGGCATGGAGTCGCCGTCAAAGGGGACACCCAGCAGGTTGCCGCTTCTGGCGCCGTAGACGATGTTCACAGCGGGGGACATGGGGATCAGGGCCTGGAGGCGGTCGGCCATCATGCCGCCGGTGAGGATGGTGTTCAGGCCGCCCTGGGAGTGGCCGGCCAGCACGATTTTAGAGACGAAGGGCCAGCTTCTTGCGGTATCGATGACCTGCATGGCCTGCAGCATCCAAATCATCACGTTATGGTTATAGAATTCGCCGTCGCTGGTGCCGTGGCCGTACTGGTCCACCCGCAGCACGGCGTACCCGACCTCTACGGCGGTCTGGGCTACGGCGGTGATGTGGGGCTCGTCCATATTCCCGGTGAGTCCGTGGAGCAAAATCAGCAGGGGCAGCTTCTCCGCCCCGGTCTCCGGCATATCCAGCTTCCCCCGCAGGATGATGCCGTCACAGGAAAATTCCATAGGCTTAGAATTCATATTTTGTTCCTCCGATGTATTTTTTCTGCAAAGCACGGAATGCTTTCTCCATACCATTGTACCCCACCCCCTCCCTTCCGTCAATGTTTTTAGTTACGCTTTGGGATTGTACCGATACGTGGGTTCCCTGACCCGCCCGGTTTTTCAGTTACGCTTTGAGCTGGTTCCAATACGTGGGTGCCCTGCCCCACCCGGTGACGATACCTTGGTGGAAACCGGGGGCGTGTAGGGGGTTTTTAGTTACGCTTTACGCTGGTACCGATACGTTGGTTCCCTGACCCACCCGGTGACGATACCTTGGAGGAAACCGGGGGCGTGCGGGGGTATGTTTACTCTGGTTTTCTGAAACGGTTGGGGTTTGGGGAACATGGTCTGAGCGGGGGGTGGATACAAACTATCCGCAAAAAGGTCATTAAAAATTCACAGATGAGGGACTTGACAATTTTGGCACTCGATGGTATAGTGTGCTTAGCACTCAGAGAGAATGAGTGCTAAGAAAGGAGGAGGGTTCATGGAGCTGACAGAACGCAAGAAGAAAGTCCTGCGCAGTGTGGTGGACCTGTATATCCGCACCGCCGAGCCGGTGGGCTCCAAGGCCATTACCGAGCTGCCGGATATGAACTACTCCTCTGCCACCATCCGAAACGAGATGGCGGACCTCACCACCATGGGCTACCTGGAGCAGCCCCATACCAGCGCCGGGCGGGTTCCCTCCGCTGCGGGCTACCGGATGTATGTGGATGAGCTGATGATGGACTACCGCCTCAGCGTGGACGAAACCAAATCCATCAACACCGCCATTGAAGAAAAAATGAGCCAGGTGGACAAACTGGTGGAGCGGGTTGCCAAGCTGGTCTCCCAGGCCACCAATCTTCCCGCCATCAGCGCCGCCGCCCGGCATGGCAGCGCCACGGTGCTGAAATACAATCTGCTGCAATCCGGCACCGGGGGCTTCATCCTGGTGCTGACCCTGACCCAGGACCAGGTGGTAAACAAGCTGATCAAGCTGCCCATGGCCATTGGGGATGCGGATTTGAATTTGCTCACCGCCCTGCTCAACGCCACCATGACGGAGATTCCCGCCGAGGAATTCACCGCCGAGCGGATGGAAAAGGTGATGCGCTCCGCCGGAGCCGCCGCCAGTCTGGTGCCGGTGATTGTGGACTTCACCACCGAAACCTTAAAGAAAAACGCCGCCGCCGATGTGGCCGTGGCCGGTCAGGCAAGGCTCCTGGGCCTGCCGGAGTACCGGGATGTGGACAAGGCCCAGCGGGTCCTCAGCTCCATTGACGAGGATGCCCTGGGGAATCTCCCTGCGGTGATGCAGGGCAGCAACGGCACCCGGGTAATCGTAGGCCCGGAAAACGTGGCGGATGAACTGAAAGACACCTCCGTGGTCATGACGAAATTCGACATTGGCGACGGGATGCAGGGGATGATTGGCGTGGTAGGCCCCACCAGAATGGACTACGCAAAAATCACCGCCCGATTGAGCTACTTCGCAGAGAGCCTCAGTAAGATGTTCGCAAAACCGGAAACACCCCAGCTCCCAGGCTCTCTGGAGCAGGATAAAACTTCCAAATAAAGGAGAGACCTGCATATGTCCAAGAAAGAGAAACTGCAAGACCAGCCCACCCCCGAGGAAACCAAAGCCCCGGAGACCGAGCTGACCGAGACCAACGAACCCGTCCCCGAAGAGCAGGAGGCCCCCCAGGCCCCCGAAATCAACTGGGAAGAGAAATACAACGCCGAGCACGACACCTATCTGCGGCTGGCTGCGGAGTTCGACAACTTCCGCAAGCGCACCACCAAGGAAAAGGATCAGTCCTACGGCAACGGCAAGGCCGATGCCATTGTCAAGCTCCTGCCCATCTACGACAACCTGGAGCGGGCCCTGAACCAGCCCACCGAGGATGCCGCCTATAAAAAGGGCGTGGAGATGACCATGACCGAGCTGGTGAAGATTTTCACCGGCCTGGGGGTGGAAATCTTCGGAGCTCCCGGCGAACCCTTCGACCCCGCCATCCACAATGCGGTGATGCACATTGAAGACGAGAGCCTTGGCGAAAACGTCATTGCCCAGGTCTTCCAGAAGGGCTTCCGGCTGGGCGACAAGGTTGTCCGCTTCGCCATGGTGCAGGCTGCCAACTAAATTGTAAACAATAACTTTTCTATATATTGGAGGAAACATATTATGTCTAAGATTATCGGTATTGACCTGGGTACTACAAACTCCTGTGTTGCTGTTCTGGAAGGCGGCGAGCCTGTCGTCATCGCCAATGCAGAGGGCAACCGCACCACCCCTTCCGTGGTGGCATTCTCTAAGACCGGCGAGCGGATGGTTGGCCAGGTGGCTAAGCGCCAGGCCGTCACCAACGCCGACCGGACCATCGCTTCCATCAAGCGCCACATGGGCGAAAATTACCATGTGACCATCGACGGCACTGCCTATACCCCCCAGCAGATCAGCGCCTTCATTCTGCAAAAGCTGAAGGCCGATGCCGAGGCCTATCTGGGCCAGCCTGTCACCGAGGCGGTTATCACCGTTCCCGCCTACTTCTCCGATGCACAGCGTCAGGCCACCAAGGACGCAGGCAAGATTGCCGGTCTGGACGTGAAGCGTATCATCAACGAGCCCACCGCCGCTGCTCTGGCCTATGGCCTGGACAAGGAGAAGGAGCAGAAGATTATGGTGTATGACCTGGGCGGCGGCACCTTCGATGTGTCCATCCTGGACATTGGCGACGGCGTTATCGAGGTTCTGGCCACTGCCGGTGATACCCACCTGGGCGGCGATGACTTCGACCAGAGAATCATGGATTACCTGGTGGCCGAGTTCAAGAAGTCCGAGGGCATCGACCTGTCCGGCGACAAGGTTGCCATGCAGCGCCTGAAGGAAGCTGCCGAGAAGGCCAAGATTGAGCTGTCCGGCGTGGCTTCCACCAACATCAACCTGCCCTATATCACCGCCGATGCCACCGGCCCCAAGCACCTGGACGTGACCCTGAGCCGTGCAAAGTTCAACGAGCTCACCGCCGACCTGGTGGAGCGCACCATGGGCCCTGTCCGTCAGGCCATGAGCGATGCCGGCCTGAAGGCCAGCGACCTGCATAAGGTGCTGCTGGTGGGCGGCTCCACCCGTATCCCCGCAGTCCAGGAGGCTGTGAAGAAGATTACCGGCAACGAGGGCTTCAAGGGCATCAACCCCGATGAGTGCGTGGCCGTTGGCGCTGCCATCCAGGGCGGCGTGCTCACCGGCGACGTGCAGGATATCCTGCTGCTGGACGTCACCCCCCTGTCCCTGGGTATTGAGACCATGGGCGGCGTGTTCACCCGCCTGATTGACCGCAACACCACCATCCCCACCCACAAGAGCCAGGTGTTCTCCACCGCCGCTGACGGCCAGACCTCCGTTGAGGTTCACGTCCTCCAGGGCGAGCGTGAGATGGCACAGTACAACAAGACCCTGGGCCGCTTCCAGCTCACTGGCATTGCTCCCGCTCCCCGTGGCGTGCCCCAGATTGAGGTCACCTTCGATATCGATGCCAACGGCATTGTGAAGGTCTCCGCCAAGGATCTGGGCACCGGCAAGGAGCAGCAGATTTCCATCACCGCCTCCACCAACATGAGCCAGGAGGATATCGACAAGGCCGTGAAGGAAGCCGAGCAGTACGCCGCCGAGGACAAGGCCCGGAAGGAAGAGGTGGATACCCGCAACGCCGCCGACCAGACCGTGTACCAGACCGAGAAGACCCTGAACGAGCTGGGCGACAAGCTCAGCGACAGCGACAAGGCCTCCATCCAGGCTGCCGTTGACAAGCTGAAAGAGGAGCTGAAGGGCAGCGACACCGCCGCCATCAAGGCCGCCACCGAGGATGTGCAGAAGGCATTCTATGCCGTGTCCGAGAAGCTGTATCAGCAGCCCGGCGCAGAGGGCCAGCCCCAGCAGCCCCAGGGCAACCCCGGCGACGATGTGGTGGATGCCGACTACGAGTCCGTGGACTAATTGAATGGTTCCCAGAAAGGGGCGGCCCAATCGCCGCCCCTTGTTGGCGACAGTGTCGCCTGACAATGCCGCTATGGGGCTTGTACGGATACGTCGGTTCCCTAACCCGCCCGGTGACGCACTGCACACCAAACCGCCCGGATGCGTATGGATTGCCCCTGTGGATGGTTTTTTCTTACTTACGAGGTGAACGACTTTGGCAGATAAACGTGACTATTACGAGGTGCTGGGTGTCCAGAAGGGCGCATCAGCGGATGAAATCAAGAAGGCCTATCGGAAGATGGCCATGAAATATCACCCCGACCGGAACCCCGGCGACAAGGACGCCGAGGAGAAGTTCAAGGAAGTGGGCGAGGCCTACGAGGTGCTGTCCGACGACGAGAAGCGCTCCCGCTACGACCAGTACGGCTTTGCCGGGGTGGACCCCAATTTTGCAGCCGGTGGCGGTGGCGGCGGCTTTGGCGGCTTCGGCGGCGGCTTTGGCGGGTTCGGTGACTTTGGCGACATTTTCAGCGACCTGTTCGGCGGCGGCGGAAGCACCCGCCGGGGGGGCCAGAGCAGCGCCCGCCGGGGTGAGAACATTATGGCCCGGCTGGATTTGACCTTTGAAGAGGCCGCCTTCGGCTGCGACAAGGAGCTGAGTGTTCCCAGAATTGAGAACTGCGCCGCCTGTAACGGCACCGGCAGCGCCGATGGCAATATCGAGACCTGCCCCAAGTGCCACGGCAGCGGCCAGGAGCAGGTGATTCAGAACTTTATGGGGATGCAGATGCGCTCCACCGCCCCCTGCTCCCAGTGCGGCGGCAAGGGCAAGATTATCAAGACCCCCTGCACCACCTGCAAGGGCAAGGGCAAGGTGCGCCGCACCAACAAGGTGCTGGTGAAGGTGCCCGCCGGTGTCAACGACGGGCAGAGCGTCCGGGTACGTGGCGCAGGCAATGTGGGCACCGGCGGAGCCCCCGCCGGGGATTTGCTGGCCGAGATTCACATCAAGCCCCACAAGCTGTTCAAGCGCCGGGACTTCGACGTGTACTGCGAGGTGCCCATCTCCTTCGCCCAGGCGGCCCTGGGTGCGGAAATCGAGGTGCCCACCCTGGACGGCAAGGTGACCTACACCATCCCCGAGGGAACCCAGACCGGCCGGGAGTTTGTCCTCCGGGGCAAGGGCATCCCCCAGGTGAACAACCCCAAGCTCCGGGGCGACCACCACTTCAACGTGGTAGTGGAGACCCCCACCCGGCTCACCAACGAGCAGAAGGAGCTGCTGCGCCAGTTCGACGGCACCGTCAGCAAGAATGTCACCCCCAAGCGCAAGGGGTTCCAGGATATTCTCAATGATTTCTTCAAATAAAATTAAACTGAAAACCCAGGCCCGGGACTTGTCCCCCGCCTGGGTTTTGTGTATAATATATTTAATTACGCATTGGGCCGGTACCCATACGGTAAGTGCCCTGCCCCACCCGGTAACGAAACCATTGAGGCGATGATATCTGAGCTTCCGTAGGGGCGATGAAAATCGCCCGAAATCTTCCGGTTTCCGAGTGGCACGTCGAATGGTACCTGCCCCTCCCGGCTCCCTCTCTGAGGGAGCTGTCAGCCCGAAGGGCTGACTGAGGGAGTGTCGTTCGATGAACGGTGAAATGTCCCCACCTCTGAGTTTCGTAGGGGCGATGAAAATCGCCTGCAACCTTCCGACATCCGGGCGGCACGTCGAATGGCAAACGCCCTTCCCGGCTCCCTCTCTGAGGGAGCTGGCAGCCCGAAGGGCTGACTGAGGGAGTGTACCCCGATGGTTCCTCCGGGCCGATGGTTTACACACCAGCGCATATTAACTCTGAAATTTTTGAGCGTTTACGAGCATCGAACGACACTCCCTCAGCTTCGCTGCGCTCAGCAGCTCCCTCAGAGAGGGAGCCGGGGACGATGGGGCTGTACCATTCAACCGGGTACTCGCTAAACCGTGGGGTTGGCGGGCGATTTTCATCGCCCCTACGAAAACTCAGAAACCGGTTCCTTTCACCATTCATCGGGGGACACTCCCTCAGTCACGCCCGTTGGGCGTGACAGCTCCCTCAGAGAGGGAGCCGGGGACAAGCTGTACCATTCGACCGGGTGCTTGCGAAACCGTGAGGTTTCGGGCGATTTTCATCGCCCCTACGAAAGCGCAAAGGATTTTTATTTTCTTTTCAGGAGTATTTTATGATTCAAACCTTTTCTCTCTCCCCTGGGGTTACGCTTCGGTGCTGCTGTGACGGGCGGTTCAAGCAGGGGTGCCTGAGCCTTCAGTTGGTGCGGCCCATGGGGGCCGACGAGGCGGCCATGAATGCGCTGCTGCCTACGGTTCTGCTCCGGGGCACGGTGCGGCACCCCAGCCTGCGCAGCATCACCCTGGCCCTGGACGATTTATACGGCGCTTCCGTCAGCCCCCAGGTGCGGCGGGTGGGGGACTACCAGACCACCGGGCTGTACTGCGGCTTTATGGACGAGCGCTTCGCTCTGCCCGGGGACCGGGTGCTGGAGCCTATGGCAGAATTCCTTCGGGAGCTGCTGCTGGAATCCCCCCTGGAAAACGGCGGCTTCCTGGAGCGCTATGTGGAGAGCGAAAAGAAAAATCTCATCTCCTCCATCCAGTGCGACCTGAACGACAAGCAGGCATATGCCATGGGCCGCCTGCTGAAGATTATGTGCCGGGAGGACAGCTTCGGTCTGCCCCGGCTGGGGGAGCCGGAGCAGGTGGCGGCCATCACCCCCCAGGGGCTGTACCGGCACCATCAGCGCATCCTGGCGCAGAGCGCCGTCCAGCTGTTCTATGTGGGCTCCCGGGCTCCGGAGCAGGTGGCGGAGCTGCTGGCTCCACTGCTGGATTTCGGCAGGCGGGAGCCGGTGCCCCTGCCTCCCCAGACGGATTTTCACCCCTGCCCCGGCCAGGATGTCACCGAGACTATGGATGTGACCCAGGGCAAGCTCTGCCTGGGCTTCACCACCCCCATTACCAACCGGGAGCCGGACTATCCTGCCATGCAGGTGCTGAACCAGGTGTTCGGGGCCGGGATGACCTCCAAGCTCTTTATGAACCTTCGGGAGAAGGAGTCCCTGTGCTACAGCATCGGCTCCGGCTACTACGGCTCCAAGGGCATTCTGACCGTCTCCGCCGGTATCGACAGCGCCCAGCGGGACAGAGTCCAGGCGGGGATCCTGCACCAGCTACAGCTCTGCGCCCAGGGGGAGATTACCCCCGGGGAGCTGGAAAACGCCAAGCAGGGCCTGCTCTCCGGTCTGCGGGCGGCCCACGATTCCCCCGGAGCCATTGAAAGCTATTATTCCGGCGGCGTTCTCTCCGGGGTGCAGCTGTCCCCGGAGGAGGCCATGGCACGGATTCAGGCAGTGACACTGCCCCGGCTGTGCCGGGCGGCCCAGTCCGTCCGGCTGCACACCGCCTATTTTCTCACCGAGGGGAGGAGCGACAGATGAAGCGGTATTCCTATCCGGATTTGGACGAAACCCTCTACCGGGAGACCCTGCCCAATGGGCTGGAAATTGCCGTGGCACCCCGCCGGGGCTTTGCCAGGAAAATTGCCTATTTCGTCACCAATTACGGCTCCATCCACACGGAGTTCACCCTGGATGGGAAGAAATGCACCGTCCCGGCGGGGGTGGCCCACTATCTGGAGCACAAGATGTTCGAGCTTCCCGGGGGCCGGGATGTCACCGGGGAATTTGCCGCCCTGGGGGCGGCGGTGAACGCCTTCACCAGCTACGATATGACGGCCTATTACTTCGCCTGTACCCAGAATTTCGAAGCCGCTTTGGAGCTGCTGCTGGAATTCGTCTCCACCCCCTATTTCACTCAGGAGAGCGTGGAGCGGGAGCGGGGCATCATCCAGCAGGAAATCGACATGAATCTGGACAGCCCGGACAGCGTGATTTTCGACCGGCTGATGGAAATTATGTATGAAAACCACCCTGTCCGGGTGCCGATTCTGGGCACCGGGGACTCCATCCGGGAGATTACGCCGGAAATTCTGGAAGTCTGCCACCGGGCCTTTTATCACCCGGGGAATATGCTGCTGTGCGTGGTGGGGGACGTGGAGCCGGAGGCGGTGGCTGCCGCCGCCCGGAAAATTCTGCCGGACAGCCCCCGGCCCGATGCCCGGCGGATCTGCCACTGGCAGGAGGCCCCGGTGCCGGTGAGCCGACTGACCCAGTGCACCATGGAGGTGGCCATGCCCACCTTCAGCATGGCCTTCAAGTGCATCCCCGCACCCCCGGGAGAGGCGGCCATCCGCCAGGAGATGGTGGCGGATCTGGCTGCCGAGGCCCTGTTCGGGGAGTCCTCCGCCCTGTATCTGCGGCTGTATGAGCAGGGGCTGATTGACAGCTCCTTCGGCGGGGGCTTCGAGACATTGGAGGACTGCGCCATGCTCTGCGCCAGCGGGGACAGCGACCGGCCTCTGGCCGTCCGGGATGCCATCCTGGCCGAGGCCCGGCGGCTTAGCCGGGCGGGCATCCCCCAGGCGGAGTTCCTGCGGATGAAGCGCAGCGCCCTGGGCCGCCGCATCCGTGCCCTGGACAGCATGGACGGCGTGGCCTTCCGCATCTGCGCCTACCACTTTGCGGGCTTTGATTATTTCCGCTTCCCGGAAATCTACCGGGCCGTCACTGCGCAGGAGGTCTGCGAATTCCTGACCCAGGCCGTCCGCCCCGAAACCTGCGCCATTTCCGTCATCACCCCCAGCCACGATGCCCCCGCAGAGGGGGAAACAAAGCCATGCCGCCCATAGGGCGGCGCAGGAAGCGTATAAGGAGTAGCTTATGAATCCGGCAAATTATTCTGTAATATCCTTTCCCTTTCTGGGGTTGGAGGTAAATCCCCCCAGGAGCTTTCATGTGGCGGGGCTGGAAATCCATTTTTACGGCGTTGTCATTGCTCTGGGGCTGCTTCTGGCGGTACTCTACGCCCAGAGGCGGTGCCGCTGCGCCGGGCTGACCCCGGACGATTTGCTGGACGGGGTGCTGTGGATTACCCCCTTTGCCATCCTCTGCGCCCGGGCCTATTACTGCGCCTTCACCTGGGAGTCCTACCGGGACAATCCCATCTCCGTGCTGTATATCTGGAATGGCGGCATTGCCATCTACGGCGGGGTGATTGGCGCCATTATCGGGGTGGCGGTGTTCTGCAAGGTGAAAAAGGTAAATTTGTTTGCCGTGCTGGATCTGACCCTTTCCGGCTTTCTCATCGGCCAGCTGGTGGGGCGCTGGGGGAACTTCTTCAACCGGGAGGCCTTCGGCGCAGCCACGGACAGCTTCTTCCGCATGGGTCTGCTGAATACCGTGACCGGCCAGGTGGAATATTACCACCCCACCTTTTTGTATGAATCCCTGTGGAATCTGGCAGGGTTCCTCCTGCTCAACGCCTGGTACCCCCGGCGCAGGTACAACGGCCAGATTGCCCTGATGTACTGCGCCTGGTATGGCCTGGGCCGGGCCTGGATTGAGGGACTGCGGATGGACAGCCTGTATTGGGGCTCCCTCCGGGTCAGCCAGGTGCTTGCCATCGTCACCTGCGTGGCCGCCGGTGGTGTGCTGGTGTGGCAGCATTTCCGGCCCCACGACCCGGCAAAGATTATCCGCTGACCATGGAGAATGCCTATGAGCGCCTTTGACCGATATGCACCCTTTGTGCAGGACTATATCTACCGCAATGGCTGGCAGAATCTGCGGGCCATTCAGGTGGCGGCGGCGGATGCCATTTTCAACACCGATGACAATCTGCTCCTCACCGCCTCCACTGCCTCCGGCAAGACGGAGGCGGCCTTCTTTCCCATTATCACCCTGTTTTCCGAGGACCCGCCTGCCTCGGTGGGGGCCATTTACATCGGGCCTCTGAAGGCCCTGATCAACGACCAGTTCGGGCGGCTTACCGACCTGTGCGCCCAGGGGGATATCCCGGTGTGGCACTGGCATGGGGACGTGGCCCAGGGCCACAAGGCCAAGCTGATGAAGCACCCCTCGGGCATCCTGCAAATCACCCCGGAATCCTTGGAGGCCATGCTGCTGCGCAAGCACTCCGCCATCCCCAGGCTCTTCGGGGACCTGCGCTTTGTGGTTATCGACGAGGTCCACTCCCTGCTCCGGGGGGACCGAGGGGGCCAGACTCTGTGCCTGATTGAGCGGCTGAGCCGCCTGGCGGGGGTAAATCCCCGGCGCATCGGCCTGTCCGCCACCATCGGCGACCCGGAGAAATGCGGGGAGTTCCTCTCCCTGGGCACCGGGCGGAAAACCCGGATTCCCCAGATCCAGGCCCCGGGCAGCAAATGGCGGCTGAGCATGGAGCATTTCTATGTGAAGGATGTCCAGGCCGCCGCCGACCGGGAGGATATCCAGGCCATGGAGCCCTTGGAGCCTCCCACGGACCAGGCTCCGGAGAATGCCGACCCGGGGCTGGGCTATATCTTTGCCCACACCCGGGGGAAGAAGTGCCTGGTGTTCGTCAACTCCCGGGAGGAGTGCGAGCAGGTGACCACCACGCTGCGGCAATACTGCGAGAAGAACCGGGAGCCGGACCGCTTTCTCATCCACCACGGCAACCTCTCCGCCTCCTACCGGGAGACGGCGGAAATGCTGATGAAGGACGAGGAGCAGAACCTCACCACCGTCACCACCGCCACATTGGAGCTGGGCCTTGACATCGGCCGGCTGGAGCGGGCCTTCCAGATTGACGCCCCCTGGACGGTGTCCTCCTTCCTACAGCGGATGGGGCGCACCGGCCGCCGGGGCAGCCCCTCGGAGATGTGGTTCGTCATGCGGGAGGAGGAGCCGGAGATGCGGGCGCTGCTGCCCAGCACCGTGCCCTGGAAGCTGCTGCAGGGGATTGCCCTGGTGCAGCTGTACCTGGAGGAAAAGTGGGTGGAGCCCCCCCGGCTGGACCGGCTGCCCTATAGCCTGCTGTACCACCAGACCATGTCTACTTTGGCCTCCTGCGGGGAGCTGAGCCCCCGGGCTCTTGCCCAGCGGGTGCTGTCCCTGCACTATTTCCACCGGGTGAGCCAGGAGGATTTCCAGGTGCTGCTACAGCACCTGGTGCAGACCGACCACATCCAGCGCACCGAGCAGGGCGGGCTGATTGTGGGCCTGGCCGGGGAGCGGGTCATCAACTCCTTCAAATTCTACGGCGTGTTCCAGGAGAACGAGGAATACACCGTCCGCAGCGAGTCCCAGGAGCTGGGCACCGTGGTGCAGCCGCCCCCGGTGGGGGAGAAGCTGGCCATTGCCGGGCACGTGTGGACGGTGCTGGACATCGACCACAAGCGGCATCTGGTGTACTGCGAGATGGTGAAGGGCAGCATCCCCGCCTATTTCGGCCAGTGCCCCGGGGATTTGCACACCAAAATCCTACAGCGGATGCAGCGGGTGCTGCTGGAGGATACCGGCTATCCCTACCTGATGAAGAACGCCGTCGCCCGGCTTGCCCAGGCCCGCAGCACCGCCGCCCACTCCGGGGTGGGCCGGGAGACGCTGATTAACCTGGGGGGCAAGATGTGGTGCCTGCTGCCCTGGATTGGCACCTATGGCTTTCTGGCCCTGGAGCGCTTTCTGAAAATCAAATGCGGCCAGCGGCTGGGGCTGAAAAATTTCGACTCCGCCCGGCCCTATTACATGCAGTTCACCATGACGGTGGGCCGGGAGGACTTCTTCCGGATTGTCCGGGAGGAAGCCGACCAGCCCATGGAGCCGCTGGATTTGGTCTACCCCAAGGAGCTGCCCCTGTTTGACAAGTACGACGAGTACCTGCCGGAGAGCCTGGTAAAGAAGGGCTTTGCCCAGGGGGTGCTGGACATAGACGAGATGCGCCGCACCCTGCGGAGCTGGCAGACCCCCTGCCCATAAAACACAAGCAGCCATCGGCATTTCTTCGCCGATGGCTGCTTTTTAGAGGAAGCTCTGATGAAATCGGCAAGAGCTGACGGCGAGAGATTTTGTTTCCAGGCAAGGTTCAGAAAATGAGGGAATACTGTATGTATTTCCCATTTTTTGAACCGCAGTCTGGGAGCAAAAGATCCGCCGTTCAGCCGCAGACGATTTCATCAGAGTTTCCTTAGGACTCCTGGAAGAGAGGGGGCTTGGGGTGGATTCGGTGGTATTCCCGCTTGGCTTCGTACATGGTCCGGTCCATTTGGGAGAGGAAGGCTTCGATGTCCTCCCCCTCCAGCAGGGCGGTGCCCATGGATACGGAGAGCCGGAAGGGAACCTCCCCGGTGCGGTTGAAGGCCTCGATGCCGTCGTGAATCCGGCGGATTTGATTTTCCAGCTGCTGGGGCTGGCTGCCGGGGAGAAGGACGATAAACTCATCCCCCGCCATACGCAGGGCAATGGCATCCTCCAGCAGGGACTGGGAGAGAAGACGGCTCAGCTCGGCGATTGCCCGGTCCCCCATGGCGTGGCCGTGGCTGTCGTTGATGGACTTGAAGTCGTTTACGTCCATCATAATCCCTTGCAGCCGGATTTTCTGCCGGGCCGCCCGGGCCAGATAGTGATTCAGGTACTGCCGGTTCAGCAGCCCGGAGGTGGTGTCCACATAGGCGCTGCTGGTCTGCATCTCCAGATAGATGCACAGGAAGGCAATGGCGGTGGACATCCAGCCGGTGGCCAGACCGTAGAAAAGCCCCTGGAGTATGGTGCCCACAATGCAGGGGGCCACGAAGCAGTGCACCGGGAAGAAGAGCAGGGAGATGCCCTTCCGCTTGGAGTTCCACACGGCGGCAATGCTCTCGGCGTAGTAGCCGAACATGGTAATGTACATCACCAGATTCAGGCTCCCCCGGACATACCGGTTGTCCGGGGTGACAGTGAAAATCACCCCGCTGCCAAACAGGTTGGACAGCAGCAGTGCATATACCACCACCAGGGGAATCCCCAGCACTTTTGCTTTGATTTTCTGCTGCCGGACGTTGAAATGGATGCGGAAATCCACATACAGGCACCACAGGAAGCCCACGGTGACTGTCATGCCGGTGCAGACGGTATTGGTGAAAAATTGCAGGAAGCGCCCCCCGGGGAAAACGTGGCCGTCAATGAGAAAGCTCACCGTCTCCGTCACCAGGGCAGCCAGGGTGCACACCAGCATGGAAGAGAACATCCGCTCCCCCAGCCGCTGGTTCTCATACCGCCGGAAGCGGTAGAAAAGCAAGAAAAGCACCACGGCAATTCCACTGCCATTGGCTACCAAAATCTCCGGAATATTCACGCCCACGGCCTACAATCACCTGTCCTTTCCTCAGACATTTTACTCCCAACATACCGGTTTGTCAATTAGCATTTGCTTACGCCCTGAGCAGTGCCCCTGGGGGCGCTCCGTGGAGGTTTTCCCTTTCCCTCCGCATACGCTTGCTTTAAGCAGCTGGTATTGACATAGGCAAGCTGCCGCTTTCAAAAACACAAAATTTTTTATTTTTTGAAAGCGGAAGCGGCCCAAAGGCAGCCGCCGGGGCTGTCTGCGGCACAAGCAGGCTTGCGCCAATGGGGTTACTGCCCGGCTTTGGAGATAAAAGAGCGCCTATCCACCCCCAATGCGGGGGGAATAGGCGCTCTGTGTGGATAACAATATGGATTTTTTGCGATACCGGCAGGGATTCGCCTTTGGCCGTACCCTTAGTTGGCGAAGGGGCCGGGGACAGGGGAGACGCCCCGCTTGTTGCCGTAGAAGTCGGTGTCGAAGACGATGTCCTCGCCCTCGGGAGTCTCGAAGCGCTCCTCGGGCTCAAAGGCCAGGCCCAGGGTGTTGGAGTCAATCATCTGGCAGGTGGGCAGATAGTCGGCCAGGTTGGTGTCCAGGTGGTAGACGCCGTCCTCCTGCTTCAGCTCCAGGGTGATGTGGTGCTGGGTGTCCACAACGGCATCGGTGTCGATGTCGGCGGGCTGGGCACCGTTGAAGTATACGTTGCCGCCCATCCACACCGGCAGGGGCATATAGTACCGGTCCCGGTTCACGCCGCAGCCCTCGCCGCAGTAGCCCTGGAAGCAGCTCTCCCACTGCTCCTGGGTCATGTAGCCGGAGTAGGTCAGGGTGCCGCAGACCAGGTTGTTGTCGTCCCACTCCATGGGGTCGCCGGGCTGCGGCTTGCAGATTTCTTGCAGCTGCTCCCGGACAGGCTGCTGGACGAAGACGTTGTTATAGAACCGGACATCGCCGTGGAGAATGGACATAAAGCCGGTAATCTCCGTCCGGTGGGGCAGGTGAATGGGGGTGTAGCGGGTGGAGTCATACTTCTGGGAGCCGTTCTTCACGCCCTTGCCCACGGCGGTGACAGAGCCGGCAATCAGGTTGTGGACGAAGGCCACGCCCTGGGTGGGCAGCTTGATGGCCCGCTCGGAGAGCAGGATGTTGTTGTCCACCAGGCAGGGGCCGTGGGCAATCTCGATGAAGATGTCCTCGCCCAGACCCAGGCCCATGGTATTCTTCCGCTGGAGCAGATAGTCCCTGGGCATACAGTTGTCGTGGAACAGGTTGGCGCTGACCCGGGTGCCCTGGGTCTGCCAGTCCAGCCAGATGCCCCGGACGCAGTGGTGGAAGTGGTTGTTGCGGATGATTACGTCGATGGCGGCGTGAAACTTGATGCCGCCGATTTCGGCACCGGCCAGATTCCGCTTGTTGTTGATGTGGTGGATGTGGTTGTGCTCAATCACGGAGAACACGCAGCCCAGGTTGCCCACGATGCCGGTCTGGCCGCAGTCGTGGATGTCGCAGCCCCGGACGGTGTGGGAGCCGATGGTCTCCTTGCTCCAGCCGTCGATCTGGGCGATAAGGGCGCAGTCCCGCTGGGTCTGGGTGCCGTCCTTGTACTTATAGTGGAGCCACTTGTTGTCGTTGCCCTGCTGCAAATACTTGCCCAGGGAGATGCCGGAGCACTTGGAGTGGGAGACCTCGCAGTTCTCAATCACCCAGCCCTTGGACCAGTGGGGGCCGATCATGCCGTCCTGCAGGGCGGTGGGGGGTGCCCACTGGGTGGCGGCCTTGGTGACCACGAAGCCCGTCAGGGTGATGTAGTTCACATGCTCCTGCTCCGGGTAGAAGCAGTGGGGGCGGACGGTGATTTCCACATTCTCTTCGTTGGGGTTCTTGCCCTGGAAGTTGGCGTAAATCAGGGTGCTCTCCCCGTCCTCGCTCTGGGTGGTGTACCAGGTGTGCTTGGTGAATGCAATGTCCCAGGAGGCGTCGTTCTCCACAGGCTGAAGCACCTTCTCCAGGGAGTCCTGCTCGTACAATGACTTGTCGTTCAGGAACACCTCGCCGGTGTGGCAGGGGATGCCCATGTCCAGCCAGTCGCCGCTGATGAGGGTGGCATAGGGGTTATAGGAGCCAAAGAAGGAGTTGGGCAGGGTCACCACCCAGGTATCCCCCTGATAGGGCTGCCAGCTCTTCACCACCTCGGCGCCGGTGATAACGGCGGCCCGGGGCTGGGCGGAGCGGTAGACAATGGGCTGGTACTGGTTACCGGCCCAGCGGGGGCTGACCTCTTCCCGGTAGACGCCGGGAGCCACCAGCACCTCGTCGCCGGGCTGGGCCACGGCTGCTGCCTGGCTGATGGTACGGAAGGGGCAGTTTTTGCTACCATCGCCGGGGTGGGAGGCAGCGCAGTCCACATAACGGATCATAGTTTTTTCCTCCTAAGTGTTTTTTTCTTCATTATAACCGGGCATATGGAAATGTCAAGCGGGAAAACGCAAACCCGCAATAAAGTCAGCGGGCAGCAATAATTGAGCAGTTTAGCCGCAAAATAAGAGACTTGCATATTCCCCCAAAAGCCGCTACAATGAAATTATTACAGCTTTAGAAAAGGCGGAGGTTTCCCATGGGAGCGGTATTGAAAAAGAATCCTAACGACACCTTTTACCGGGAGCTGGGCCGACTGGTGGGCCCCATTGCGGTGCAGAACTTTATGCTGGCCCTGGTCAGTGTGACGGATGCGGTGATGCTGGGGCGGCTGGGTCAGCAGGCCATGGCGGCGGCCTCTCTGGCGGGGAACGTGCAGTTCTTCCTCAATCTGCTGGTGACGGGCTTCAGCATTGGCGTGGGCATTATGGCCGCCCAGTACTGGGGCAAGGGGGACGGCAAATCCATTGAGAAAATCGCCCCCACCGGCCTGAAAATCATCCTGTGCATCGGGAGCATCATCACCCTGGCGGCGCTGCTTGCTCCCCAGAAGCTGATGGCCCTGCTGACCAACGACCCGGGCCTTATCCCCTTGGGGGCGGAGTATCTGCGGTGGGTGGCCCCCTCCTATTTCTTCTGCGGCGTTACCCAGGTGTATTTCGCCCTGCTGAAAAACACCGGCCATACCGCCGAAAACTCCGTCATCAGCTCCGTGGCGGTGGTGGCCAATATTGTGCTCAATGCGGTGTTCATCTTCGGCCTGCTGGGCTTCCCGGCCATGGGCATCGCCGGTGCCGCCCTGGCCACGGTGGTTGCCCGGGCCATTGAGCTAACCCTGGCGGTGGTGATTACCAAGCGCCGGGGGGCGGTGCAGCTGCGGTGGCGGGGCCTGCTGGAAAAGCCCGGCAAGCTGCTGTTCCGGGACTTTTTGCAGTATACCACCCCGGTTATCGGGGCCAGCCTGGTGTGGGGCGTGGCCTATATGTCCTATTCCGTGGTGCTGGGGCACATGAACGGTGATGCCGTGGCGGCCCACTCCATTGTGGCGGTGATGAAGAGCCTGCTCTCCTGCCTGATTTGGGGCGTGGGCGGCGGTGCCGGTATCCTTATTGGCAACCTGCTGGGTGCCAACCAGCTGGATAAGGCCAAGAGCTACGCCGCCCGGCTGACCAAGCTGGCCGCCGTGGTGGGTGTGGGCACCGGTGTTTTCCTGGTGGCCATGACCCCGGTGATTATGAACATCACCCAGCTGACCCCCCAGGCGGCATCCTATCTGCGGGTTATGATTGCCTTCACCGGCCTGAACGTGGCGGCCCAGGCCGTGAACCATGCGGTGCTGGACGGCATCTTCGGTGCCGGAGGCGACGCCAAATTCGATATGAAGTCCAATATCGTCTTCATGTGGTGCATCTGCGTCCCCCTGAGCCAGTTGGCCGCCTTCCGCTGGCATTGGAGCGCCCCGGTGGTATTCTGCCTGTGCAGCATGGACGAGCTCATCAAGCTCCCTGCCGTGTTCCTGCACTACCGCAAGTATATCTGGCTGCGGAACATCACCCGGGATAATACCTGAAATATTGCTAACAAAGCCCCGGCGGGGAACAAGAATTCTCCCTTCCGGGGCCTTTTTGCGCCATACCATCCAAAAAGATACCGCAAAAGAAACCAGTTTACGAAATTCTTCGAAACTTTATCATTGCAATTTGGGGAAGGATACTTTATAATGTGGAAAAACAATGGGAAGCGGGGTGACGGATGTGGCCACCATGGACGATATTGCCAAGCGGCTGGGGGTATCCAAGGGGACGGTGTCCAAGGCCTTCAGCGGGGCCGGGGATGTCAGCGAGGCCATGCGCCGCAGTGTATTGGAGACGGCGGTGGAGCTGGGCTACACCCGGCAGGTGCGTGGCTGGGAGGCACCCCGGCTGTGCGTGTTCATTGAGAACGTGGCCTACGCCCGGCCTGAGGATTTCGGCTGGGGCCTGGTGACCGGCTTCCGCAAGCTGGCGGAGCCGGACGGATGGCAGGTGGATTTGGTTCCCCTCAGCGATGAGTTGCAGCGCCAATACCGGTACGATGCCTATATGCTCCGCCACAATTACCAGGGGGGCTTCTTCCTGGGCAATACCCTCAGCGACCCCTGGACATCGGAGTTCCGCACCTGCCGCACCCCCACGGTGCTGCTGGACAACCACAACCAATACAATCCCCAGGTGACCCAGGTGGGCATCGACAACGACGAGGCCATGGAGTCCGCCGTCCGGGACCTGACCCAGCTGGGCCACCGGCGCATCGGCTACCTCAGCCCCGGGCTGGGCTCGTATATCTACCAGGAGCGCTGCCGGGCCTTCTTCCGGGCGCTGCGCATCCACCACCTGGAGGACGACCGGGAACTGGCCGGGCATTCCGACGATTTGAACCAGTGCCTGGAGGTGCATCTGCCCCGGCTGCTGGAGCGGGGGTGCACCGCAATCCAGTGCAGCCACGACCTCCTGGCCCGGGAGGTGCTGCTGCGCTGCCTGGCCCTGGGCAAGGCGGTTCCCGGGGACGTAAGCATCCTGGGCATCGACGACCTGCCGGTGTGCCGGGAGCTGACCCCCACCCTGTCCTCCATCCGCCAGGACAGAACCGAGCTGGGCAAAAGCGCCTACTACGCCCTGAACAGCCAGATTCACCATGTCCATATCAGCTGCCTCAAGCTCCACTCCGAGCTGATTCTCCGTGGCTCCGTGGGCCAAAGGCAAGCTGCACCCTGAGCCGGTTTGCGGGGGTGGGACGTGCCCTTTTGAGATTCACGGAAGGTATTTATTCCAAAATAGAAATAGCGGTAGGAATTGAGAAGAAATCCCAATTCCTACCGCTAAAATATTTTCCTTTATGGGATGCGCTGCCTATCAGCCCCCGGTGCTTTGGAAGGGGGCGACAAGGCGGCCATGGGCCACGCCAATCTTTTTACCGGCGAGGAGGGCGGCCTTCATGGAGCGCTGTAGGCTGGTGTCCTCCGGGAGCCGGGCAAGGTCAACGTTCTTCTGCTGGGCCGCTGCCAGCTTGAAGACCCATTCCAGCACGTCATTCGGCTCCCAATTCACCTGGGTGATTTGGAAGGGCCGCTGGAACCTAAGAATCCGGGAGCCCTCCGGCAGCAGCTGGGCCAGAGCCGGGGACAGCAGCCAGGACTCGCATTCCATGGGGGCCTGGGCCCATTGGGGGAAATAGACCTCCAGGAACCGGCGGGCCTGGGCTACGGACTCGTCCAGCAGGGCCATATCCAGGCACACGTCCGAGGGGATGTGCAGGCCAATCAGGCACTGGCCCTCCTCCCGGTACAGCTGATATTCCAGCTGACCGATGCGGAACAGCTCGGCCTTCACCTGGTGGGGGGTCCACTCCCACCGGTCGAAGCCGTAATAGCCCAGGGAGCGGCGATGCTCTCTTACAAACCGGGAGAAGCACTTCATGGTGTCCAGGTAAATCTGCCGGGGAATGTCCTTCCAGGGGCCGTCCTCCCGGCTCTTTACCACCTCCAGCAGCTGCTCTGCCAGCACCTCCACCCCGTCTCCGGCCAGGCTGGAATCGGCACCGCAGAAGTTGGGAATATCCTTGAAGGCATGGTCAATTACCCGCAGGGCGAAGGAATAGGGCATCTCAATGTCCCAGAGCAGCTTTTCCAGCTGCTCCTGCTGCACCAGGCGGCACTCGTCCCGCTCCACCAGAATGGTTTCCGGGGTGGTGCGCATCTGCCGGTCCTGCTGATGGACCTGCTCCCGCTCCTGTTCTGACAGATGCCACAGGGTCTCCGGGGCTCCGGTGATACCCATCGCCTCCAGCTGCTGCTGGGTTTCCCGCAGACGAAGGCAGAAGGCCTCCCAGGGCAGCTCCGGCTCCCGGGCCTTGAGGATGGCGGCGGGGAGCCGGGGGAAGAGCATCCGGGCAGCCTGGGCCAGATTGGTGACCCGCTCTGTCCAGAGCATACACTCCACCCCCACCAGACCCGCTTCCAGACCCTGGGCATAGGCGGGAATCCGGGGGGCACTCCAAATAGTGTGGACATCGATATCGGAATAGGCGTAGTCGTAGTAATAGTGGTTGGTCTCGGAGCGGATGACGGTGCCGCCGCTTTCCAGGAATTCCCGGGTCTCCTGCTCCATGCCCAGCCACTGCTGCACAACGAAGTATTCCGGCAGCAGGCCGCCTGCCAGGCAGTCGTTGTAGACGATGGTGCGCTTGCCCTTCCCGGCCAGATACTTGCCGACTTCCAGCACCAGCCAGCGCTGCAAATCCTCTTCATCCTTCAGCCCCAGCTGCCGGATGCGGCGGCGGCAGTCCGGGCAGCGCCGCCAGTGGAGCTTCAATGCCTCGTCCCCGCCGATGTGGACATAGGGGGCGGGGAACAGATCGGTCAGCTCGTCCAGAACGTCCTCTAAGAACCGGAGGGCTTCGTCCTTCCCGGCGCAAATCAGGTTGGGATAAATGCCCCCGGTGGTGAGCACCTGGTAGCCATAGGGAGCCTCCACCACCGTCTCTTCCTCCCCGGCCCCCACTACGGTGCGGCGGCAGCCGAACTGGGGATAGGCCGCCAGCAAGGCACTGGCATGGCCGGGAATGTCGATTTCCGGAATGATTTGAATGCCCCGCTCCCGGGCATAGGCCACCAGGGAGCGAATCTGCTCCTGGGTGTAGTAGCCGCAGTTGTTCTCCGTCTCGGAGACCCGCCCGAAGTGGGTGGCCCCCCGCCGGCTCCCCACCTGGGTGAGCAGGGGATATTTCCGGATTTCCACCCGCCAACCCTGGTCGTCGGTGAGATGCCAGTGCATGGTGTTCACTCCGCACAGAGCCGCAGCATCCAAAAGCCTGCAAACATCCTCCGGCGGCATGAAGTGACGGCTGACATCCAGCATAAAGCCATAGTAGGAATGCGCCATGGTGATTTCTCCTTTTCACGTTCATCTTTTTGGGAAATTTCTCCCATCAGCCTGATTATACATACCCCCACCCCCAATTGCAAGGCCCAAAGCGCCCCCCACCACCGCCATATCCCCACTTGCCAAAAAACATCACAAAAAACCAACCCCGGACAATAGGTTAGCACACGATTACCACCTAAAAACGGAACTGTATGTTGACTTTTGGTGTAATAAAGTATACTATATAGTAAGGATTCCCAGAGGCACCCATAGCCTACGAACAGAAATCGCATATAAGGCCGCAAATGAGGGCGAGTTTGCAAGACAAAACAAAGCCCAATAGCTACACGGAATCATTTACGGTAAATGCGGCAGGTGAAGAGGGAAAGAACGTGTGAGTACCCGGGGAGGTCTTGCCGACGCATTCAAGTAGACATATTGAAAAATGCGCAGTAGGCAGGGAAGAATCCCGGTTCGGAACGTAATGAACCAATCAATATGGGGCTACACTTCAAGTTGACCAGACTAATGGTTCTTGCTTTCTCCAGATTTTCATATCGCTGGATTGGCGACATTGAATCAAAGGTGAGATCCCAGCCGGGAAGTTCGGGAATGCTGGTTTCTGTGTCTGGACTTCCGCAATACTCAGGTAAAATGGTGTTCTGGAAATAGTCAACAAACTCTTCCAAAGTTAGGAGCTCTTCCTTTTGTAAGAGTTTGCTGAGTGTTTCCTGAAAATCAGTAGGGCGCCCGGCAATGCTGCACCGACACCAACCAGGAAGCTTGCTGATCCATCTGCGTTCAATCGTCCCAAAATAACGCTCGATAAGAGAACACACCCCCGGCGAATTTGCGGCCTATGGGCCATGCAAATCCGCCGGGGGCTTTGCGTACCGGGGGAAAAGTATGATTGAATTTCCCGGGGAAAGATGGTATATTGAAGGGGACATTTCCGGCCCCCGACGGGGGTGAGAACGGAAGGGCAAAGGAGAAGAATATGAAAAATTTGTTTCATCCGGAGAACCCTGTAATGCAGTTCTTGTCCCGGGTAGGGGACCTGATTATTGTCAATGCCCTGTTCCTGCTGTGCTGCCTGCCGGTGGTAACTGCGGGGGCGGCCCAGGCGGCGCTGCACCGGGTGACCCAGAGCATGGTCATGGAAGAGGATGGGGGCGTGGTGAAGCCCTTCTTCCGGGCCTTCCGGGACAATTTTAAGCAAGCAACCCTGGGTTGGCTGGTGGTGGTGCTGTTTCTGGCGGGGCTGGTGGCAGACTGGATGCTGGCCCTGTCCTATCTCACCGGCGGGGCCCTGTCCGTAGCCCGGGGGGTATGCCTGGTGGTGGCAATTTTCGTGGTGGCCCTGGGGGACTACTATTTCCTGCTGATTGCCCGGTACGAAAATACCATCCGCCAGCACACCATGAATGCGGTTATCCTGACGGTGGCCAAGCTGCCCCGGACGGTGCTGCTGGTGGTGCTGACCCTGCTGCCGCTGCTGATTGCCCTGGTGTCCATGCAGACCTTTGTGTATACCCTGGTGTTCTGGTTTATGCTGGGCTTCGCCTGCGTAAGCTACCTGCAAGCCTCAATTATGCGCCCCGTCTTCCGCCAGCTGGAAAAGACGGAGAAAAAAGAACAGGAGGAAAATTCCCATGCCCAGGATTTATGAAAACCCCGAGAAGACCAGCCAGAACCGGCTCCCACCCCGGGCCTACTACATCCCCGGGGGAAAGTCGGAGTATACCCTGCTGAATGGCCAGTGGCAGTTCGCCTTCTTCCCCAGGGAGACGGCGGTACCGGCGGAAATTAGCCACTGGGACTGCGTCCCCGTGCCCTCCTGCTGGCAGCTGCTGGGCTATGAGCACCCCAACTATACCAATATCAACTACCCCTTCCCCTGCGACCCACCCTATGTGCCGGACGAGAACCCCTGCGGCATTTACCAGCGGACCTTCTCCCTGGAATCCCTCTGGGGCCCGGTTTATCTGGTTCTGGAGGGGGTGTCCTCCTGCGCCTTTGTGGAGGTAAACGGCAGGGCCGTGGGCTTCACCCAGGGCAGCCACCTGCAAGCGGAGTTCGATCTGACAGAATTCGTCCGCCCCGGCACCAATACCCTCCGGGTGAAGGTGCTGAAATGGTGCTGCGGCAGCTACCTGGAGGACCAGGATTTCTTCCGCTACAGCGGCATCTTCCGGGACGTTTACCTGTTGCAGCGGCCCCGGGGCCATGTCCGGGATGTGGACATCCGCACCCAGGGGAACGCCATCCTGGTGCACGCCGATGCCCCGGCGGATATCCGGGTGCTGGACGAGGCCGGGCACTGCCTGGCCCGGGCGGAGCGCACCCAACAGGCCCGGCTGGAAATTGAGAACCCCCGGCTGTGGAACCCGGAGCAGCCCCACCTGTACACCGTGACACTGGAGCGGGAAGGGGAGGAGATTGTCCAGAAAATCGGCTTCCGCACCATCCGGGTTTCCGACCGCCGGGAGCTGTGCATCAACGGTGTCCCTGTAAAGCTCCACGGTGTCAACCACCACGACACCCACCCGAAAAACGGCTGGTGCCAGACCGAGGCAGAGCTGCGCCGGGATTTGGAGGAGATGAAGCGGCTGAATATCAACTGCGTGCGCACCTCCCACTATCCCCCCAGCCCGGTGTTCCTGAACCTGTGCGACGAGATGGGCTTCTATGTGGTGCTGGAAACGGATTTGGAGACCCACGGCTTCATCCAGCGGGAGGCGGGCACCCCCTATTACTACGACAGCGACAACCCGGACTGGCCCTGCGCCAACCCCATGTGGCGGCGGGAATTCCTGGAGCGGATGCAGCGGGCGGTGGAGCGGGACAAAAATCACTGCTCCGTTATCATGTGGTCCACCGGCAATGAAAGCGGCTTCGGGGAAAATCAGGTGGCCATGCTCCAATGGCTGGCCGCCCGGCAGGATGGCCGCCTGCGCCACTGCGAGGACACCTGCCACACCAAGCAATATGACCATGTGGACGTGGTTTCCCATATGTACACCGGCTTAGAGGAGCTGGAGCAGGAGGCCCAAAATCCGGATGCCCCCCTGCCCATCTTCCTGTGCGAATATTCCCACGCCATGGGCAACGGCCCGGGAGACGTGTGGGACTATAACCGGCTCTTCGACCGCTACCCCAACCTTATCGGCGGATGCGTGTGGGAGTGGGCCGACCACACCGTGGTGGAAAACGGCGTGCAGAAATACGGCGGCGACTTCCCCGGGGAGCTGACCCACGACGGCAACTTCTGCTGCGACGGCATGGTGTTTGCCGACCGGAGCCTGAAATCCGGCTCCCTGGAGGTCAAGGCCGCCTACCAGCCCATGGCCACCGCCTTCGAAAACGGCGTTCTCACCGTCACCAACCGCTTTGATTTCACCTCCTTCTCAGAGTGCAGCTTTGTATATACCCTGGAAGCCGACGGCATGGCGGTGGCGGAAAACCGCTGCTGCCTGAGCCTGGCTCCCCACCAGTCTGCGGAGATTCCTGTCTCCATCCCCGCCGCCCCCTGCCGCTACGGCCTGTATCTGACCTGCAGACTGTACCGGGGGGATGCCCTCCTGGCCCAGACCCAGCACGCCCTGGCCCGGGGGGAGAATCCTGTCCAGTGGCAGCAGGGCGCAGCCACGCAGGAGGAGGAGAACCAGGTGGTCTTCTCCGGCCCCGGCTTCCGCTATGTCTTCTCCCGGGAACTGGGCACCTTCACCTCTCTGGTGGTGTCGGGGCAAGAGCAGCTGGCCGCCCCGGTGGCCCTGACAGCCTGGCGGGCCCCCACGGACAACGACCGGAATATCAAAGCCCGCTGGGGCAGCTACGATACCTGGCAGGGGGAGAATCTGGATAAGCTCTTCCGCAAAACCTACCGCTGCCGGGTGCAGCCGGGGCAGGTGCAGGTGGAGGGCTCCCTGGCCGGTGTGGCCCGCAAGCCCTTCTTCCGGTACGAGATGGAGGTTTTTGTGGATGCCCAGGGAAAAATCCGGGTGCAGCTTCAGGGCAAGGTGGGGGAGAATGTGGTGTATCTGCCCCGGCTGGGCTTTGAGTTCCTGCTCCCCCAGGAGAATGCTCCCTTCCGCTACTACGGCAGCGGCCCCCTGGAAAGCTACTGCGATATGCACCACGGCAGCACCGTCGGCCTGCATGAGAGTACCCCCAGCCGGGAGTACGTCCCCTATATCCGCCCCCAGGAGCACGGCAATCACTGGGGAGTACGTATGCTGGAAATCGGCGGCTTCCGCTTCGAGAGCAGCCGGGACTTCCAGTGCAGCGCCCTGGGCTATTCCGCCCAGGCCCTGACCCGGGCCACCCACACCGATGCCCTGCAACCCGACGGCCATACCCACCTGCGCATCGACTACAAGGTTTCCGGCATCGGCTCCAACTCCTGCGGCCCGGAGCTCCGGCCGGAATACCGCCTGGAGGAAAAGGATATTTCCTTCGAATTCTGCATCACCCCCATAATCCGGTAACCATTCCGTAAGGAATAAAGCCTCCTTTTCCTGTCCATACTTGGCAGAAAAAGGAGGCTGCTTTTATGAAGCTGCAAGAACTGATGACCCCGAATCCCATCTGGATTTCTCCGGAAACGCCGGTGAGCACGGCGGCCCGGATACTGGCGAAATACAACATCGGGATGCTCCCGGTGTGCACCCCTCAGGGGCGGCTCCGGGGGCTGCTCACCGACCGGGATATTGTCACCCGCTGCCTGGCGGCAGACCGGGACCCCGCCCGGGCCCGGGCAGAGACGGTGATGACCCGGCGGATTGTGGCGGGGAGCCCGGCCATGGATGCCGCCGTGGCGGCCCACCTTATGGGCCGGGAGCAGGTTCGCCGTCTGCCTGTCCTGGAAAATGGGGTGCTGTGCGGGGTGGTGAGCCTGGCAGATCTGGCCCGGCGGGAGGAGACGGAAATCGATGCCTCCGATGCCCTGGGGGATATCAGCGGCAACCTGTCCCGGAGATAGCACCCGGGGCATTTTGCAGGATTGCAGCATTTCGGCCACGTTACCTCACCGCCCGCTGGAAAGGAAAAATCCGCCCCTGAAGCCGGGCTGTACACCCGGGAGAGGACACCTGTCCCCCGGAAACGGCCCCGGCAAAACAAACAAAAAAGAGTGTCAGAATTTGTAAAAAAAGACTTGACAAAAGAGGTGGGGCGTGATAATATATGCAAGCTCTCCGATGAACGGCTTCGAAACGGCCCGGAGGGGGGCGGAAAACATGAAAATCTCCGCAAAAAAGAGAAAAAACCTCTTGACAAACGGAAGGTTAA